>Ga0315543_1001061_pt1 | contig 31227 bp, 78 predicted proteins | sample SalMarSW160210MG_2_FD_203098 | JGI IMG/M metagenome (GOLD analysis project Ga0315543, IMG submission 203098) | Salt marsh sediment microbial communities from the Plum Island Ecosystem LTER, Massachusetts, United States - Salt Marsh Sediment SW1601-210 ... | reverse complement strand
GACGTAAGTAGTTGGTCGGCGTTGACAAGTCTAACTTATTTGTCTTGCTATTCAACTTCAGTTTCCGGCGACGTAAGTAGTTGGTCGGCGTTGATAAACTTAACTGCTTTGCGTTGTGAAGGAACTTTAATTTCCGGCGATGTAAGTAGTTGGTCGGCGTTGATAAACTTAACTGCTTTGCGTTGTGAAGGAACTTTAATTTCCGGTGATGTAAGTAGTTGGTCGGCGTTGATAAACTTAACTGTTTTGCGTTGTTTTTCAACTTTAATTTCCGGCGACGTAAGTAGTTGGTCGGCATTGACAAGTCTAACTTATTTGTCTTGCTATTCAACTTCAGTTTCCGGCGACGTAAGTGGTTGGTCGGCGTTGACAAGTCTAACTTATTTGTCTTGCTATTCAACTTCAGTTTCCGGCGACGTAAGTAGTTGGTCGGCGTTGATAAACTTAACTGCTTTGCGTTGTTATTCAACTTCAGTTGATTTTGACAACCAGGTTATATTTGAAATTGCCGGAATAAATTATTATTATGATTGCTTAATGGATTCAACGCAAGTGAACAATATATTAATTAGTTATGCAGCAGGTACAAAAAGCGGTGGAATTTTAAATGTTGCGGGTAATAATGCAGCAAGGACGGCAACAAGTGATGCGGCAAAAGCAACACTTTTAGGGAGATCGTGGACGATCACCGTCAACGAATAAAAATGGGATAAAATGAGGATATTAATTTTAGCATTGTTGGTTTATATAGGGCTACAAGCACAGGCATTGGAGGATAGTTTTAGAATTATTTATGGCAAAGATTATTATATGTTGGTTGAAGAATTTGATAGAAATTATCTTGAAGGGATTCCGGATGGAACTATTTGTATAACAGAGTCTGGGAATAGCAAAATTAAGTTAAAAGATAATACTGAAAAGCAGGATCATATTGATGAGATTGAAGAAAAATACGCTATGGATTCTTTAAAAATCAAAGTAAAAATTGACAGTATAGGTGACCCAATTCTAAAAGAGAAAAAATTAATATGAAATATATATTTTTAATCTTAATTATAAATTTTATATATCCACAGGAGAAATGGAAGTTTAAAAATTTCAAAACTTTCTATAATTTCACCAACAGGCCTGCTACTATATCAGCAGAGGCCGAAGATGAATGTTCAAATTTTTTCATTTGCCAAAATTATGAAGAATTTGGCTTTGATAATAATGAAACGTGGGATATAGTTGGAGATCCTACCCCCGATCCTGATTATACAGATATAGTTTTAAGGGGATCTCAAAGCTTATTCATAGATGCTATAGAAGGATATACAACGATGTTGGATATATCTCCTCATGATTCAATATATTTTCATTTTTTATTTCAATTTGGGAAATTACCAGACTCATATGCCAATTTTAATTTTGCATGGGGAGATGGCCCGGGAGATATATTATTTATTGGAATATATAGCGATGGAACATTAGAAATTGATAATGGGTCATCTTATGATGAAAGTGATATACAATTAACTCCGGAGACTCTTTATCATATTTGGGGATTTTATAAAAAAGGGACTGGAAGTAATAGTATCGCGAGAATTTGGATAAGTACAAATAATATTAGACCCGAATCAGTAGAAATGGAAATATTGGATGGGGATTCTGTTGATCCTATAACAAATATAGAAATAGGCCTTGATTATGATGATATAGACGCAGTTTATGACCAGGTTTTATATAGTGAAAATGAATTTTTATTTGTTCCTGAATAAAAAAAAGAATGGCGGATAGTTATCAGCGGAATTGATACGAATTTCGTACCTTTGGCTACAATTCCAGATACAACTTATCCCTAATTATAATTTAAGATTTAATTTGCTATCTATAAATTTTATGATTACATTAAGTAAATTTAAATAAGGAGAAGTAAAATGGAAGATATTTTAAGCCAGATTATCCCTTGGGCGATAGTTCTTATCTCAGGGGCATTGACTGTTAAGTTTTGGGCGAAAGCTCATAAGATTCTTACCTATGCGAAAGAGCTTGGAGACGTAGCTAACGCTATTATAGCTGCAAAAAATTCCAATAGCCCTGGTGGGGTAGAAGTGACAAAGGATGAAGGGGCAAAAATATACAGTGAAGTTATTGAATTTCTTGTATCAGTTGGAATATTGAAAAAAGGTAAATAATATGGAAGAAAAGGACATAGAAAGATTAGGATGGATTTGTCCTAAATGTGGTAGGGGTGTTGCCCCATTTGCGGAAGTCTGTGTTTGTCAGCGAGAAAATATGATATATCCTTTTGTAACATCTTCTGAGTATATTCCATATAGTCAATTATGGTTCTATAATGATGGTCAATTGCAGGGTTATATTAGATGATAATTCAAAGATTTAGAAGTAAAAAACCGATAGGTAAATAATATGCAGGGCATAATAACAACTAAAAAAAGATATTTTGGAAATGAAGTTTTTTGGACAGCTTATTCTAAAGAAATTGGTGAATATGCTTGTTATGGAGAAGGTACTACCGAAGAAGAAGCTATTAAAAATTTTAAAATAGACAGAGAAGATTTTTTAGAAATGACTTCTAAAGATAAAGGTAAATAATATGCGTTATATATTCTTACTTATAACATTTCTCTTTATTTCCTGTGCTGTATTCCAGAAAGATTGCAATAAGGAGTGTGAAGATATTATCAAAATAAGTCGCTCTTTACGCTTAGAACTTTTTGAAGAAGTTAAGACTCAAGACAGACAAATAATTTTCCTTAAACAAGAGAATGATTCTTTAAGATTGGAACTTAAAAAATGTACGTTAGAGTAGATTGGAGTACATGGGTGAGCATAGAAGATTTAAGAAAACAAGAAGAAGAATTACGCAAAAAAGAAGATGCATTTTTAAAACGGGCTAAGTGGGCTGAATTTTTTCAAAAGATTATTGATTTAATCAAATTAGTATTGCCATTTATAAAGGATTTACTGAAAAAGAAATGAATTTATTGTGTAAAATATTCGGGCATAAATGGAATAAAAGAAACTGCTTACGAAAGGGCTGTTTAGCAGAATCGATTTTATCTTATGATAAATATGGTGTATATTTGAAAGCAGGGCGACCGTTATTTTTATGGGAAACAATTAATTGGAATAAGATATGTGGAAAATGAGATAAGTTTAACCAGGTCAAAGATTCAAGAAATCATCACAGCTTTGGCAAGTCAGCAAGACTATTACATATTGGAACTGATTGCTTATTTAGAAAAAAGATTAAAAGAAAATGAAAACGAAAGAACGTAGAAAATTTTTTGATTTTAAAACTACGATAATTATTTCATTTATTGGGGCAATTATAGGCAGCAATATTCTCTGGGATTTTATTGCGTTGAAAACATCTACTCCAGTAGACAATAAAGTCAACTTGCTAAAACAGGAATTTGATCTTTTTAAAGAAAGTAATGAATGTGAGAGTGGTTTAAAAAAGGATTTAATTCAAGTAGAGCTAAAATCTATCTGTGAAAGACTTGATAAAATAGAACAACAACAACGCTCTATTTTAAGGGCAGTTAATAAAAATTATTCCTACAATTTAAATAATATTGATTCAACATTTATAAATTAAATTTCTTACACATAATTCTTTCCAAAAGCCTCTATTAACGCAGGGGCTTTTTTATTGCAATAAAAAAATCGGAAGATTAATTACTTCCGGCTTTAATGCGCTTTTCTTTCGAAGAGGGGTAATTTCAAAGGTTATTTCAATATACTCAATCCTATTTCTGAATGCAACTATAAAAAAAAATTAAAAAAAATGACAATTTGTGACAACGGTCACAGACTTTTAGAAATTAATGTATTAACTTAGTCTTAAAAATTAAGCGAATATGAAAAAAATCATCGTAGATAATAAGCCGAAGAAAATAGATTTTGACAATGACAAGGCGAACCTAGAACTGCTCTGTAAAATTTATTTGGAAGCATTATATAAAGCTATAAAACGTGAAAAGGAGTAAGTTATGAGAATAGTTATAAAAAATCGATGGGATAATAAAATTATCATTAGTGGAAATGCAAAATCCCTAAAGGAGTTTTTAGAAAAAAATAAAGGTAGCCATCTCAGTGGTAGCTATCTCAGTGGTAGCGATCTCAGTGGTAGCGATCTCAGTGGTAGCTATCTCCGTGGTAGCGATCTCAGTGGTAGCGATCTCAGTGGTAGCTATCTCAGTGGTAGCGATCTCAGTGGTAGCGATCTCAGTGGTAGCCATCTCAGTTATAGCGATCTCAGTGGTAGCGATCTCAGTGGTAGCGATCTCAGTGGTAGCGATCTCAGTGGTAGCGATCTCAGTGGTAGCGATCTCAGTGGTAGCTATCTCCGTGGTAGCGATCTCCGTGGTAGCGATCTCAGTTATAGCGATCTCAGTGGTAGCTATCTCCGTGGTAGCGATCTCAGTGGTAGCGATCTCAGTGGTAGCTATCTCCGTGGTAGCGATCTCCGTGGTATCTATCTCAGTGGTATCAAAAATTATTCAGAAAGCCATGACATATTTATTGAATTAATTAAAGGAATTTCATGTGATAAATTCACTCGTTCACAATGGGGAATTATAGGATTGATTTGCTTGAAAAGATTATGCTGGGGCACGATAAAAAATAAATTCGAAAAATCATTCTTGCCAATATTGAAAATATTAAAAGATCAAGGCTTCGATGAATATTACAATGCATATAAAGAAATATTAAAAGGCTAACCTATGAACCGTCTACCAATTAAAATAATCAGGGAGAATCTTGCGGAAATCCCTGTTGATCAAAGATTGTCCCACATAAAAGCAATGGAGAAATTAAGGGATGCGTATGCGAATAATAATGCGAAGGGGATTAAGTGTCCGTTGTGTCTTGATACTGCTTTTTGTGACAGATGTTTTTGGATTATTATTAAAGGCTATAATTGTGGAATAGAAAAGGCAATAACGGAAAGAAGAAGAAAAAACACTCCCCGATGGCGGCGGAAACGTACAAGGGAACTAACCTTTGGAATCAAATGCTATAAGGAGAGTATCAATGAACAATATTAAGACATGGCGACAAGGTTCTTTTATCGATCAAGAAAAGTATCGTCATATGCCCGATTCTTGGAGAAATGAAATGAGCATAAGGGAAAGTTTATTAGTTCGTCCAAGTCCGACAGGTAATGCAATTTGTATGGCTACTAAGCCAGCAGATGCAATATGGATAGCTCAAAGATTAAATTTAGCATCTAATCTTGAGCAACTTACCTATGATTTTGCAACTGGTAAAACTAATGGTGAAGAACTTGTTAAATTTGTTAAGGAGTCAATCAATGATTGAAACACCTAAAAGAAAACCAAATGAATTATTTGAGAACTATCGGAAAAGATTAAAGGATGAAAAAGATTATGTTAAATCTTATTTATCTGGTAGATTTATTAAAATTTTTAGAGGTAAAAATAGGGAGCAAAGAAGAAATGACAAATAATGACCCAAATCAAGATATAGACTGGAATGAAGAATTTGATAGAGAGATTACCAGGCGTGGTAAAGCTGTGGTGATATTTGAGATATTGGGCTATGCAGATCCTTATCGTTGGGCTTTTGAACATATAGAAAGTAAGGCCGAAGAAGATATAGATTTTAAGTATGTTTTTGATGAGACAATGGATTATATATTAGAAACATTTCGTGATTCAATTGTTGAACAATACAGGGAAAAGATGGAAGCTATAGGCAAAGAGAAAGGACAATGAAAGTAACCGGTACAATTAACTCAAAGCCATCGAAGATATTGAAGGGTGCTTTTGTTTGCTGGTGTAAAATAGGAGCGTGGTATATGTCATATTTCATTAAGAAAATTAAAGTTAAATTAAAGAGGAAGTGATGATTGAAGAATTGGTTTTTAACCCTAAAGATCATACTTATGAATTGAATGAACGTAAAGTTGTGTCAGTCACAAATGCGATAAATTCTATATTCCCAAAACGACCTTGGTTTAATGATTATTATGCTGATAAAGGTACAGCCCTACACCTTGCTTGCCATTATTACGTAAAAGGGATATTAGATGAATCTACGATAGATAATCGAATACAAAGCAAATTTGACGGATTTAAAAAGTTCTTGAGTGATTTTACGTTATTAAAGAAATCTATACAAGAAACAGAATATAAAGTATTCAATAAGCATTATAATTTTGCTGGGACAATAGATTTGATTATTGAAAAATTCAATACCCCTAATTTTACCCTTGCTGATATAAAATCTTCTTATGATCCTATCGTTCTCATTCAATTGGCTGGGTATTATCTTTGCATAAAAGAATATAAAATTGATCAAGCTGTTGTAATTATATTAAATGATAATGGCACATATAATTTAAAATACATCACAAAAAGAGAATTGATATTAAATAGTAATTTATTCTTATCTTGTTTATCGTTAAATAATTTTAAAACTAAAAATAACATTTAAAAAGAGGTGAAGTAATGGAAGAAAAACAATTAACGCAAGATGTACAGCCAGTTATTGTTCAGTCAACACAACTACAGGTTGCAACAAAGGATGATTATTATAACGCCAGTGAATTTTTAAAAGATATAAAATCTGCACAAAAAAAAGTAGTAGAATTTTTTGAGGATATGAAAGCTAATACTTATAAAGCATGGAAGGAGATTTGCAATAAAGAAAAATCATTTCTTGATCCACTTTCTGGCGCAGAGCGATTAGTTAAAGGGAAAATGCTAGAATGGAAATTAGAGGAGGATCGTAAGGCGGAAGAAGAAAGGATTAAATTGCAAAAAGAAGTCGAAGCGAAAGCAGAACGTGAGCGAGAAAAATTATTAAAGAAATCTGAAAACATGAAAACAGAATCGAAACAGGAAGAATATATGGAACGTGCTGAAAATGTTGTTACCCCTATTATAGAAGTACAATCTAAAGCTGAAAAAGTTAAAGGTGTCTCGGTTTCAACCACTTATGAATTTGAAATAGTTGATAAAAAAGAATTTGTAAAAGCTGCTACTAATGATGATAATCTTTTAGGATTCATTGAAATTAATTTATCAGGACTTAATAAGATAGCCAAAGCGACAAAAGGTAATGTTAATTATCCAGGATTAAAAGTAAATGAAAAAAAATTAATGTCAACAAGGATTTAAATTATGAACAAATTATATCCTAAAAAAACCGATATAGGTATTCAGGTTAGTAAGAATTACTATAAAGATAGAATAATTAAAAACCCAAATGAATTAATTGCAATGGCACACAATAGAAAATCATTTTATCATGAAAACTGGGGTGTTAAGCCAGCAGCAATATTAATGTCTATGCATTTTAGCCTTGTGATTAGAATATTAAATAATGAGGGATTTTGGACTATAAAGAAAGTATTATAACATATATAAGGAGATAAATTATGGTAGAGAATAAATCAAGCAAACAATTAATTGAAGTACAAAGCAAACTTGAGAATCTTTTAGCTTTAAAAAGGAATGCCTTGCCTAAAGGATTTAATGAAACACGTTTTTTGCAAAATTGTATGGCTGTTTTAATTGACACAAAAGGTATTGAAAAAATGCAACCGGTTAGTATTGCTCGAACGATGTTAAAAGGTGCATTTTTGGGGTTAGATTTTTTTAATAAGGAATGCTATGCTATTCCTTATAGTAATTCACTTAATTTTCAAACTGATTATAAAGGTGAAAGAAAATTAGCGAAGAAATACTCAATAGAACCTATTGCAGATATTTACGCTAAACTTGTTAAACAAGGTGATCTTTACGAGGAAAGTATAATAGAAGGTAAGCAATTTGTTAATTTCAAACCTAAGCCTTTTAATAATTCAAAAATCATAGGTGCATTCGCTGTATGTTATTATAAAGACGATTCAATGCTGATTGAAGAAATGTCAATTGAAGAAATCGAACATATAAGAGATACTTACAGTAAAGTTCCGAAAGGTGGGGCATGGAAAGAATCATTTGGAGAAATGGCTAAAAAAACGGTTCTTAGAAGATTGACAAAACATATTGACTTTGACTTTGATTCTATCGAACAACAAAAAACATTTGACGATTCTGCTGATATGGCCTTTGATAATTACGAAGATGTTGAGCCAATTGCAATTCCTCAACCTAAAAAAGAGGCAAAGGAATCGGATAAAAATGTTGAGAATGATGAAATCACACCGGAAGAAGCTGAGGCAATTAAACAACAAGAGATAGCAGAAAGCAAAGATTCCAAGCAAACATCTATCGTTTAAGGAGCAATTATGGCAACATTAAAGCGTAAGATAACCGTATCAATAGTAATAGCTTGCCTTATATGGCTGTTACTTGAAGCATGGTATTGGATTTTAAATTTCTTCGGAGAAATGTGATATGAATCAAGACGATATAATTAAAAGAGTTGCAGCTGGTATAAGAAGAATGAAAATTAAACCAATTGCATTTATATTTCTTCAATTTTATGATGATGAATATACGTGGGATCAAGAAAAAATACTAGAATACCCTGTATACCATTGTTCCCCTAGGGTGACAAATAATTATATAGATTCAATGGTTTATAGTTGTCCTTTTGTGCCACTTTTTAATAGGGAAATGATAGCTTGCGCCTATGATTCAATCAATTTCTGGAAAGGATGGGAGGAATATGATATATGACCGATCTCAATAAACTTATAAAAAAATGTAAAGATAATATAACAAAGATAAATGATCGTGAATTTAATGATATGTGCCCCAATATATCAAGGGCAATGATAGATGAAATTATATTATCAATAAATTTTAGGGAAAAATATCTAGGATATTATGGCATGAATAGAGACCCAGATGCTTTATTAAATGATTTTTTATCTTTTAATAAAGAATATAAGCATGATATTGAAAAAGAAATTATAGATTTTTTTAATTACTAGCTGAAAGATCAATTTGAAGAATTGAGGGATTGCGCAATTCACAATATGCCAGAAAAAGAAAACGGTAAATGTAATTGTGGCGCAAAAATGTTTCAAGATCTTATTGGATTAATAGATCATTTTATAGATAATACATATACAAGAGGATATGAGTGTGGATATAAAAAAGGGAAAAATGATAATGACCGATCTCAATAAACTTGTAGCACTCTGCAAGAAGATAACGAAACCTGGCTTAATGCATGAATGTATTTATGAAGATGAAAAATACCGGATCGTTTACGTTGACCATGAGAATGGATTTAAAGAATTAGTTATTTTTAAACCACATTTAGGGATATGGACAAGTGTATTTTCAATTGTGCAACAAGAAGACCCGGAAGATATTATGATATATTTAGAAAGGATATTGGATGAAAAGAAAACCTAAAGGGCTTAAATGGGAAGAATATTTAACTGCTGAAGATCATTTGCACTTACAAGTAAACGATTATCTTAAACTGCAATATCCTAATGTATTGGTATTACATGTGCCAAATGAGGGGAAACGTACCGTATTTGAACGCTGGAAAGCAAAAGTGTTAGGAATGAAAAGGGGATGGCCGGATATAATGATATTTAAAGGTGTAGATTTTTTAGTCGGTAGTAGCACAAAAGAATATTGTGTTTATAAAGGGCTTGCGATTGAGCTTAAAATCAAACCAAATAAACCAACAATAAATCAATTAGCAATATTACAGAAATTACATGAAGGAAATTGGTACACTAAAGTATGTTATACTTTTGATGAAGCAATCGAAACCATTAACTTTTATTTGAAGTTGATGATTTAATTAGATTATTAGAATATGAAATTAGATCGTCATCTGATGAAGTTTTGTATTTTAAAATTATTATGAGACGGAAAAAATCATTCTCAGAATTAGAAAGTAATAAGCGATCCCATGTAACCACATTATAAACATATCTATTAAATAGTGTGTGTATGCGGTTTATGTGATGTAACATAATTATAAGGAGGGTATGATGATAATATTAAAATTAATTATATCATGTGTAAACTGTGGTGAAGATATAGTGCAAACTCATGGAAATTTAGATAATGAACCTTCTGTACATTTATTACTATTTGAGCAAAGTTAATGGTACTGTAAAAATTGTGGACATACAACAATAATTTGGGATATTGATACATTTGATGAAAAAGATATATAAAAAATAATTGTATAAAATAGGAGAGTGCAATTTATGTAATATGATTATAAACTATAGGTAATAGAATGAAAGTTAAGCATTTTATCAATTTAACAAATGGAATTGAAATAATTCCTAAATTATATATTCGGGATATAAACTTCATCCGTATTCAATCAACTACGCTTGAATGTAAAAATTGGTATAAATTTTTCATGGATATAGATCATAATTTACTGATGTATCTTGCATTGGGATTTAAGTGTATTATATATGATTATGGATGCAAGAGACCCAATTCTAAAACAATATATATGGGAATTCCTATTTTGGAATATTGTATAAATAAATATTGGTTTAATAATGAAATGGAATTTGTAATGGTTGGCAGAAGTTTTTCTAATCAAAAGCAATATATTGAAGAAGAGATATATAAAAGATATTTTTTATACCATGATGAAAGATTACTCAATAGTAAAATTGATATATCCATAAAATATAAATATTATCGACGATTTATAAAAGATATTAATAAGATTAACATAGTAGGATATTCAGAATCTACAGAAAATGATTCAAATATTGGATATTATAATAAGATATTAAATAAGTATGTAACATAATTATAAGGAGGGTATGATGGAAGAAATTATAAAAGCGATAACAAAAGGAGTAATTATTGCAATAATATTTATGTTTTGTTTCCATATGGATATTAGTCAATATGAATGGTGGGTTGGAATAATTGGATTTAATATACTTGTAAATATTTAAAAAATAGTTGCATCACCGTGATGTATTTTGTATATTGTAAAAGCAAATATGATGTGGAGAAAATCTAATGAAAATTAATAATAGCCTGGTTACTTATGTATTAAAGCATTCCGCTTTACTCCATATCTATTTGCTGTAATCGGGCTATTTTATTTATAGGTGTAATATGGTTAATAAATCTTATGTAGATCAATATAATGATCATCGCTGGCAAAAGAAAAGATTAGAGATAATAGAGCGAGAAAATTATATCTGTCAATATTGTCATAGCCAGGGAAACGAGTTACGTGTTCATCATACTTATTACGATAAAAATAAAAAAGTATGGGAATATGACAATGATACATTATTGTGCTTATGCCAACGATGTCATAGTGATTTACATGAATTTTTAGAAAATATAAATAGACTTGTATCATTTTGTCGACCACAAAATTATGAACCTGTTATATTTTTAATAAATTTGTATTTTACAAAACCGAAGTTATTTTCAGAGATATTAAATGTCAGATAGTGTAAAATTGGATAAATCTTTGATATATTCTTTACCAAAAAATAGAACTTATACGATGTTAGAAGCAATGTTTTCATATTCAGTAGATATTGATAATGGGAATATAGGGTCATTAAATGGCTATGCTAAATTATGGGGCTGGTCACGCTGGAAAGTGAAAAAATTTATAGAAGATATAAATACAAAAGAAGGTCACCGACAGTTTTCTTACAATTCACCGACAGTTCCCCGACAACCTGTGCGCTTTAAAAACAATAACTTAGAGAAGCAAAACAACAAAAGACCGACAATTTACCGACAACTTACCAACACTACTAGTAATACTAGTATAAAAGATAATATATATATACAGTTTTTTAAACCATTTAATATACCCGATCTTAAAATAGAAAAGCTTCTAAAATACAAAAATCAATTAACAAAAAAACAATTATCAACACTTATAGAAAAATATGGGAAGAATCTTGTTTGTGATACACTACTTGCAATGGAAAATCATATTAAATTATATACTGATGTATATTTAACTTGTAATAATTGGTGTAAAAGGCAGATAGAAAAAAAACAGAATAAATCACAGGCCGATATAAATGCTGGTGGTACCGGAAAGGTAGTTTATTGATGAAACAAATTGATATAATTAAAGAATTGGAAGAATCAATTTTAGCATGTTTGTTTATAGAAACATCCGAGAAAAAAGAAATTTATAAGAAAATATTTTTATTACTTGTATCAACTGATTTTAAATACTATCAATCTTTTTTTAGAGAGTTAATTAATCAATTCAATCAAATAAAAACAATAGACCCTATTCTTTTAATTCAGGAAAATATAAAAAATGCTGCTATTATAGCTGATTTAATGAATCTTAAATATGGTATTGAAGATATTTCTTTATTGGATAATCGCATTAAAGAATTAAAGAAAATAAGTATTAGTACGAAAGCACGATTAGCAAAGGATTTTGACGAATTAAAAGATATAGTGTTTTCTGCAGATGAATTTTATAAGAAATTAACTCCGAATACTGTTATTGTTAATCTTGAAAATATTTTGCCAATTGTAGAAAAGAATTATGATAAAAGACTTGAAAAATCTATAAGTACAGGCTATTTAAACTTAGATCAATATTATCTTATTCCTAAAAAGCAATTAACAGTCTTAACAGGTACTCCAGGGAGTGGGAAATCAACTCTTATTGATAATATTATGGTTAATATTGTTCAACAAAGTAATTGGCGTATTGTTTATTTTTCGCCAGAGAATCCTATTGAAGAACATCTTGAACGATTAATTGAGATTTATTCCGGTTTTTCATTTTTTGAGTCTATAAATGCGCAGAGATTACCAAAAGATAATCTGAAAACTTGTATTGATTGGATAAATAATAATTTTATATTTTTAAACCCTGACTTTAAAGATAAACAGTTAAATACAATTCTTGATTTTATTAACAATTTACCTAATATTGACGGATTGATTATAGACCCGTGGAATGAATTTGCTTGGTCTTGTCCTTCTAATATGACAGAAACTCAATGGATAGGACAAGCATTAATGCAAATTAAGGAAATTGCAATAAAAAAAGATATTCATGTATGGGTTGTAGCGCATCCATTTAAATTGCAAAAGAATGATCAGGGGGACTATCCGGTGCCAACGCCTTATGATATTAGTGGTTCAGCAAACTGGTATAATAAACCGGATTTCTGTTTATCTCTTTACCGCAAGAGTAATACACTAGAAATTCATATACAAAAGGTTAGATTTAAAAAGTATGGTCAAAGAGGTATGACTACTTTTAATTTCAATTATGATTTAAATAGATTGGAAGAAATTGATTAAATCATATGCCAGTCAAATTTTAACAGATAGGAGTGATATGAAAGAAATAATACTTGAAATAAGTTGTTGCTTATGTAGTGAAAAATATCAATCCAAAATAAATATCCCTGAAAATTGGAGCATAAGATATGATGTAATTTATGAGGAACAAGGACTTTGTCCTAATCATAATAAAATTAAAGAATTTATAGATAGTCAATGTAGTGGTTGTGTAGGAGGATGGGGTGATTGTAATCTTTGGCGAGACTTTGCTTATAGAGATCAGAATTTAACAGAGAAAGATTTTAAAATTATGCGAACTGGAATTTGTCCTAGGAGGACAAACGGAACTTTAATCGTTGATAATAGTCAAAATGGATTAAGTATAAACGAATTAAATCTAAGTGAAAAAGCAAAAAAATCATCAGGAATTGCTTTAGAAAGGGCTATAAAAGATTATTGGAAGAAATATTCCAAAAACAAGGAATGATTTACTATTTTGATTTGAGTTAGGTGTAAAAATGTTAATTTCTATTAGAGAAGAAGCAAGAAAAAATATTGGTAGAAATTATTATAACCAAGATGAAATAATTTATTCAATTAATAAAAGGAAATATTGCAGATTATCAATCCCAGTTAAAATAACAAATTTAGTAGGTATGTTTTTATATACAAGAATTGAGCCATTATATGATACAGATAATAAATATTTAGTTTTAAGGATAGTAAAAGAAAAGAAAAAAGGATATAAACTTAATTACACAAAATCTAAAAGTAATAATGATCCGCCGAGAAGATTATATTTAATTTTTCCTTATATAGAAAAATTAAATATGCCAAGACAAAAATTAATAATTACAAATTATGAAATTAAATCAGGTTTAGTTATAGATTTTAAGCGAATAAAAAAGGAGTGATATGAAATGAAGCCTGTTATTGAGATATTAAATGATCCTAAATTGAACGAAAAAAAATATATATTAAGAATACCGGATTGTTATATAGTGAAGACTAAAAGGCCGAGATTTAAAATATTGTACTGGATTATTAAACTTGCCTTTTATCAATATTTTAAAAGATAGGGAGAGATATGAAAAAATTTAAAATCGGCATAGGCTTCGGGCATGGTGGGAAATTCACCGGAGCAATTAATCACAGCCTGGATAAATCTATCCTTACAAAGAATCCTGATGATATCATTACACCCTTGTATGAAAAAGATTTGAATCTATATTTTGGTATGAAACTATACCGCTATTTGTGGGATTTGCATTGTTATAGATTAGTGCTAATACGTGGTTATGATCGTCATTTATCAAGATTTCTATGGAATGATTTGAGATTGCGTGCTAAGCGTGCAAATGATGAAAATTGCGATCTGTTTATATCAATTCATTTTAATTCACCTAAAGATTCCGATGATCATATTACCTGGGGGACTGAGATTATTACAAGTTTAGGTGAAACTGAAAGTGATATTTATGCACAAAAAATACTTAAAAACATGGGTGATTTATTCGATTGGCAATGTTTTACATTCCGATCAAAGAAAAATAGAAAAGTTATTAGTGAAAATCGCTTTAAAATACGTGGTGAAAAAGATATAAATTTATCTGTGTTGCGGCGCACTAAGATGCCGGCAATTTTATGGGAAGTAGATTTCTTGAGTAATAATGATCGGGTAATGTGGGCGTTAAAACCAGAGCATCAAATGATTATGTTCAGGGCAATTCACGAAGGGATTCAAGAAACTATAAAATAACAACCAAAGGAGGTGTGATGTGAAAGGTGATGAATTTTATAGTATAGTTGTTGATCGTATGGCAAAAATTGAAAAAGTTCTCAATAAAAAAGAACTTGAATATTCAAAAGATGATGATCGATTGTATAATTTTAAACGTGCAGCAAGAATATTAAATTGTACACCGGAAAAAGCATTATTGGGTCATTTATCAAAACATCTTGTTTCACTTTTGGATATTATTGAAAATATTAAAGATTATTCAAAAGACGAGGTTAAGTGGATTTGTGACGAACGAATAACTGATACGATTAATTATTTATTATTACTTGAAGCGTTAATAAAAGAAAGATTTAATAAGTGAAACCAATTTGTCATAAATTAAAGAATTTTGTATCACAGAATCTATTTCTAATTCTGGCTGTGATGTGTATAATGGCGGCACTCGTCTGTAATGATGTTGAAGATACTCTTGTGCATCATTATAAGATTTCAAGATTCTATGACTATGATTGTTCATATTGGGATGGTAATTGCCAGGGTAAAGAGGTTGGTGTTTATTGGAATATATTCGGTTGGAAGATTCAAGTCTGGAAGTTTTGGGTAGATGCTTGGCACTTGTTCAAGATTATCAGAATCTGGATGGTGACGAATATATTGTTTTTGATGTGGGTGCAATTAAGATATAGAGAATTATGGATATTTAATATTAGTTGTTTTAGATATATAAAAAATTTTTGGCTCTGGGTTCTCAAACGCTATGCCCTCTATGAATTAGGGTGTATGTTGGTAGTCTATTATTTTCATATATGGTTCTACGGAGGGTTATTTTTGCGATGAATAAACGACAACGAATAGAAATTTATAATAAATATCAAGGTCATTGCGCATATTGTGGCGAAGAAATAGATTATAAACAAATGCAAGTTGATCATCATGTCCCTATTGAAGATCGGGAGAAAATATTTAATGAAATTTATCGTATTTTGAAACCTGAAGGGGTGTTTATTTTATGCGAAATGAACATGATTAATCCATTGTTTAGATTTTACTTGAATTATATATTCCCAAAAATAAAGATGATTGACGAAGGTAAAGAGAATTGGATCAGGCCTGATAAATTACCAGGGATTAAAGGCGGGTGTTGGAAGGAAGATATTATTTACTTTAGTTTTTTGCCTGATTTTCTACCGGAGTTTTTGCATAAATGGTTGGATAAATTCGAGAGGTATTTAGAGCGGTCGAGATTGAAGAAATATAGCATTCACTATATAGCGATTTGGGAGAGATATGCAATTAACTAAAGAGCAGGCGGAGAGAGAGTTAGTCGGCAAGATTCATTGTTGCGATTGTCTGGATTTGATGGCAAAGATGCCAGATAATTATGTGGATTTATGTTATGCAGACCCACCTTTTAGAATAGGAAAATCTTTAATAGGAAGCAAACATAGAAATTATTCAATGAACAATATTGAATTATCTGATATAAAAACATATAAAAGATGGTGTAAAAAATGGTTTAAGGAGGCTAGAAGGATATCTAAAAAAATTGTAATTACCTCAGGTGTGGTTGCGGTCCCTTATTATCCCGAATATATATGGATGGTTATTATATCAAAACCTTCAACAAGGTCTTTTAATAAATTTGGTGGGTATAATTGCTATGAGCCTTTATTAATTTATGATAAACCTTTAAAAAGATTGCCTCGGGATGTTGTTATTTATGACTCTTTAAATGTGAAAAATAGTATTGAAAAACAGCATCCATGTCCTGATAATCATAATATGGTTGCATGGATAATTGATTTATGGTCTGAAAAATATGATATAATATATGATCCATTTATGGGAAGTGGGACCACTGCAGCGATGGCAATCAAATATAATCGTCGTTGGCTAGGTTCAGAAATCAATCCTGAATATGTCGCCATAGCTAACAAACGTATTCAGCCATTATTAGATCAGTACAATTTATTTGAGGTTAACCAATGAAGATATTAGTTGGCTGTGAAGAAAGTCAAAGAGTAACTATAGAATTTCGTAAAAGGGGACATGAAGTATATTCTTGTGATATTCAAGATTGTTCAGGCGGGCATCCGGAATGGCATATTAAAGATGATATTTTGAATCATTTAAATGATGGGTGGGATATGATGATTGCTTTTCCGCCTTGTACTTATCTATGTAACAGTGGTGTTAAACATTTAGGGATTGAAGTAGATAGATTTCATAAGATGTTAAAAGCTGCTGACTTCTTTAAATTGTTATGGAATGCAAATATTAATAAAATATGTTTGGAAAATCCGATACCGCATGGATATGCTCTTGTTAGAATAAAACAAAAGTATAGTCAAATTATTCAACCTTGGCAATTTGGACATGGCGAAACTAAAGCAACTTGCTTATGGTTAAAAAACCTGCCAAAATTAAAACCAACAAATATAGTTGCAGGTAGAGAACAAAGGATATGGAAAATGCCAAAAAATAAAGATAGAAGCAAAAACAGAAGCCGAACATATACAGGAATCGCCCAAGCTCTTGCAATACAATACAGTGGGGCTAACCAATGATACTTGAGAAAATACAATGCCCCGAATGTGGAAGATTAGCGAAATTAAAACCAAACAAGACCGAGTATTATTGTCGCTATTGCAAATTTGGGTTTACTACAACGGAATTAGATTCATTCAATTTAATTAAAGAGGCTAACCAATGATACCATCTTTAATATAAAAAGGAGAAATTAGAATGCAAGGGTTTGTAAGAATTATGTTAAGTTATGATTATTGTCATTTCGAAATCGCACTACCAATCAATGAAGAAATGGATATTAATCAAATTGATGAAAAGCGGAAAGAAGCACAACGTTTAGCAGACAAAGCTGTTCATCAATACAGAGTAGCAAAAAAGAATATTCAATATTCTAAATATGGGACTACCTATCGCAACGACCTTGAACAACAAGTTAAAATTATTAAAGAAAATTATCCAAAATCTGAATGGACGCCAGAGCAAAAAGCGAAAGTTAAAACATTGAAAGATTTTGAATATTATGATTACCAAGATGATTGGTTTGATCAGGAGTATTAATGATACTATATAGATTTGAGGTTAACCGATGATACCATATCATTTAATATGTATTTTAGCAGTAATAATCGTAATTGTATATCCGATGTTGGATATGACAGGAGGGGAAGAATGAAAGGGAAAATTGAATATACAATTGAAGGAAACAAAAAATGGTCTCAATATGGACCTTTTAAAACAGAAGAAATGGCAAATGAGTGGTATGAATATTTAGTAAAAGAATTTCCATCTTTAAGATTTCGTATAATATTAAAAACTACAATTAAAGAATTAATCAAGTCAAGTTAAAGGAGGAAGAAATGCGTAAATATGGTGCAAAGTCAGGATCAGGTAAGGGCAAAGGAATGCCAGGTGGTGGCAGAAGGAATAAAAATACTGGAGGTTGTAAAAAAGGTGGCCCCAGTGGTGGGCAAGGACAGGGGCAAGGCAAAGGCACCGGAAGAAAGAAATAATAAATCTATGCAAAATATGTTATATTTAATAAAGGAGGTAATATTTGATCAATTCAGTTCTATTATAATTAACGTTAGTATTTGTTTAAAGGGTTTCATACGAAGAAGCCGGACGATTAAATCCGGCTTTTTTTGTGGGGTTTTATGTAGGTACGTCCTTGTATTGTGGTTAAAAAAATGTTCTATATATATGTGTTTTAGATTGATCATAATCGACGAACGTAATAGAACTCTCATCAATTCGGTACGCATTCATGCTATTATTGATCATTATATCAAAGCAGGCATCTTCTGTGCTCATATCCCTGTACCGCATTCTTAAGATTATTGCCTGTATTAGTATGTCATTTAATCTCATTTATAACTCCAATCTAAAAAGGTAAAACTTTGTCACGATTTCGCTTAACGAATCGCTTCATGAATTTAAGTATTTCTGCCCGGAGAGTAGTTCTCTTGATTTCACAAATTATTTTCGCTTCGTGCTGTAATGATTCCGGGATTTTCCTTAGTAAATAATCCACTGTTGTTTTATTCATTTGTACCCACTTTCTAAAAACCTACTGCTAATTGTAACTCGTCAATAGGCTTTGGTTTATAGTCGTTTAATTTTTATAGTCTTATTATTGGCTATTATTGGCATTATTAAACCAAATTTATTAGGGTCTTTTGTAGTTACTTTAATTTGTTTTTCGGTAAATAAATAGTTATCAGAGTGTTTTTCAAAACATTCTTTTCTAAATTCTAAAGTAACACTGTCCGCTCCAAGTGATTGTTGTAAATCATGCAAAAGTTTTGCGTTAATAGTAATTTTTAAAGAAGATTTTTGTTTAAACCATTTCGGGATAACAGCATCTATGCAAGGGTAATCTTCTTTCATTGCTTCAAATTCTTGTTTGCCTTTTTTACTTTCAATGCGAACATTTTTGCTTGAACATTTAATAGCCCCAGTCCGCAAGCTTTCTTTATATGCTTCTGGTGGTATTATACATTCTCCATCATATTTATCTATATCAGAATCATTCAATATAATAATAGATAAGATATGGCTATTTGTAGCAATTAGTCTTTTATTTTTTCTGTCAAATTTAATCCCTTGTAAATTTTTCCTGTAAATCTCTTTACTACAAGACAAATGCATTTTACATTTTTTGTCTACTCTCATGATTATTTCTCCTTAATAAAAAATATACTGAGAATTTAGTTTGTACAACTACTAATTTTGTATCTAGTAATTTTTCATATTTTACAAGCATCTTTTGTGCTTGTGTTCTATTTACAAAAGTTATCTGATAATATTTATCATATTCTAAATAATATTTTGCGACAATATCATTTAGAAATGTATATTTAGGTTTTTTAACTTTATTAATATTATATTTTTTCATTGGTATCGGCATAATTACCCACTTTCTAAATTAAATATAATTGTTGGTTATTGTTGCTTATGCACTTTTTCTCACGTTGTTTACGTTTATGTTCTTCAGCAAGTTCTTTTTGTTTATCCAGGTGTTTCTTATTTCGTTCAAATGCGCTTAGATTTGCCTTTTTCTTACCCTTACTTTGTTGTTTTTGTTCAATACAGGGCTTCTCAGTGCGTCTGAGCGTACATTTTGAACAAATTACCGATACACATTCAATACTGCACTTAGTTGGCTGGTTGCAAAGTTTACAGTTTAATAGTTTGGTTGCCATTTTAATTCACCCTATTTAATAAATATCATATATTACTTTTTCTTCTTTTGTTTGTTTATATAATTCTCTTTTTAGTCTTGCTTTGTTTCCTCGTTTGTGCTTTTCATTAAGGGCAATCTTCCGGGATTCTTCATCGTCCCATTTTTCTCGCATCACTTTATATCGATACAAATTCCTGCCTTTGATCCTTTTGATTTCTCCTGTATCATCATACACCACAGTGAATGTATGTTGTTGCTTTTTATCTCCATATGAATCTTTGATTACTTTTGCTTGTATTAGTTCAGTTCCCATATGTGATGGCTTCCAATATGATCCGCTCCATATATCTTTCTCAAATTCGATGTGGTCGCCAACCACAACATCCCCGGTTGCATCAATCAAAAAATTTGTTATCATAACATCACCTATTATTTAATTGAGTTTAGTTAATTAGAACCCTGCCGGAGAATCGAACTCCGGCGAGTACCATACAGGGTTAAGGAAGCCTTGCCTGATTTCCACACTTTTCACAATGACAATTATCTGCGCTGGATTGAAATTCATGTTTATTTTTTCCAGATACAATCCGGTGCCAATGATTCCAACCGAGCGTTGACCATTCGGCATTGCTATATGCTATAATGTGACCTTTTCGGTCGGGCGTCATTTTTGTTTCGATTACTTTCATGGTTTGCTCCTTATTTTTGACTGGTTTATTTTGGCAATCTCGTCCATAATTAACCAAGCTACAAGTTTGGCAATTACCATTATTTTGTGTACAATAAGATGGGATAATTATTTTTGACATTGGATAATCCTTTCCTTTTTAATGATCTTGTTTATGGCTTGGCACATCGATAGTTTTATCGGCAGATCTGTCCTGCATGGCCGTATATTCTCCTGCTCCAATTGTTTTGAGCAATTTTGTACAATCATCACAATAATGAGTAATTACTTTATACCCCTGGTGCCATTCTACTTGGCTATATGCTTTTTCATTTACTCTTTTACCACATTTTTCGCAACGACGATTATCATCACTCATTTTTTTTATTTCGGCATCTGATAATAATCCGTGTTCCTTAATAATTGATTTGATTTCCGGGACTGTTGATAAATTTGATTTAAGTATATCTAAGCTGCACTTTAAACCAATAAAAAAAATTCCTTCCTCGACATGCTCAATTTCAACTATCGTATACATTCCTTTATTTTCTCTGTCCGCCCTTGCGTCATCTAATGTTTTGTAAGTTGTCATTTTATCCTCCTTATTTAAGGTTAATTTTATCATCGACTATTTATCGATCAACTTTAATTACAATATAATCAATATAATCTTGATGTCAAGTATTTTCTTGTCAGGTGTGTTTAACATGGTATGAAATAAGGCTTAAATGATGAAAATAGTTTTTGGGAAAGTGGCAAAATGCGGATGTTAGCTATAGCTGACAAATGTACTAAAAATAAACAAAAATTGCACTTGACAATTAAATTATAATTGATTATAATTAGATATGATAATTTATTTTCATAACACACTCCTCAAGACCGGGCGGTTGACACGCTGCCCGGTCTTTCTTCGCAAATTTCTGGAGGTAGAAGAATTTGAAGAATTTGAAAAATATGAAACGTGATATGAATAATAGAGAGAGTCGCAAAGACCCGGACGATTTCTGTATGATCTGTCCGGAATGCAACTTAATGTTTGAGCATCTTATCACTGAATTTAAGCCACAAACCGGCTTGCAACCTGCAAAACGAGAAACACAATATATAGAATGCAAAAACGTACCCAGGTACGGAAAACAATACTTGCACAATAACACAGAATGTCCCCAATGCCAAATAAAACAACACAATCCATTATGGAGAGTCTCAGGCATCAATATAAGCACAGGAGAGCGGCGATTTCTCAAAACCGAATTATGGGTACGGAAAACAGCATACAGGCCAAGAACAGCGGAGGTAAGTATATAGAGCGGGGACACAATTAATCCGCAATTGGCCGGGCGGAGAAAAGCCGAAACTTTATTTTTTTAAGTATTGGAACGGGTAAAAGTGGAAACTGGCTTAATACAGATAGTTTAGGCCGGTGGCGTGATTTGGTCGGGCTTGCGACAGATTTTTAATTTGTTCGCTTCTTTAGGGGCGGGGAGAATGAAAAACCAAGACTTAAAAGCAATTGAAGGGGTTGGATGCATGAAAAAACCTACTAATGAAACAAAAGGAATTATTGATTACCTAATTAACGATAATTATATTCCGCATAATAGGAAGAAAATTATGGCAATAATTACAATCCCTTGGTATATGTACATTGTTCTATTATATAAAGAAAAAAAATATTTTGTTTATTTTGTCGATGAACTTAATTTGATAGCTTACAAAACATTCAAAAATAAAATATATATATTATAGAGGAACACCATTATGATCACCGTAATTCTCATTTCAATCGCCTTGATCTTATTCAGTGCAATCCTAAGATTCTAATCAGTAACACGAAAATACAATTTCGTAACACACGATAGTTTAAACAACACAGTAACACGATTGTTAATATTCGTAACACGATTTATATATACTATAGTGTGAACGATACTTCACAATTTGTGAACTATAATTCACATAACATGAACTATTTAATTAAGATGTAAATTATGAAAATTAAATTTGCTTGCTTTTTTAATATAATATATGTATATTGATTTATGATATTAATCTACAAATAAAAAATACCTGCCCTTAATTGTATGTACCTTTTCGGAAGAATGCCCCTTAGTTTACATAATGTATGTTATGTCACCGATTTAAATACATATCTTTGTTATTATGTAAGTTATATTGTGCACACTATATGTATTGATCTTACTACTATTATTTCCATACGTTTCAAAGATAACGCAATTACACAATCCAAAACCCCTTTTGCCGGTGGGTATGTTGTTACATCGACCTCTCTATGAAATTCTAACAGAAATCACTTGCCTGTTAAACTTTATTAAGTTATATTAGTATAAAAAGGAGGAGGATGATATGGGTATTTGGACTCATGTAGTTGGATGTATTAGATTAGATCAAATGGGGATAATTTTAGGTGGTAGCCATCCCCTTACGGTAAAGAGTGTTGAGGAGATTTTAGGGCCAATTTGTACGTTTCATAATTGGTATGATAGTACAAGATTGCCTTGTGGGAGTGAGGGTAGTTTACAATATCGAGTTATTAAGTACAGGGAGCCTGGGTTGCCCTGGGTTGCTATTCCTATTTGGGGGGATTTACGATCTTATGACAATATATATGAAATTAAGAATTGGTGGAAGGATATTCTTAAATCTTTTGAGCCTGCTTTTGTAAGGGATGCTTGCTTAAAGATAGAAGTAGATGGGCGTAAAAGACCTGTTATTTTGTATCGATAGAAAAAAGGAGGATAATAATGGAAGATAATTTAAAGATAGACAAAGACATACCGTTGCCAGAAGAATATCAAATAGGAGAGAATGAGAAAGTGACTTATAGGAATAAATGTTTTAAATTGATTGACAAGATGGATATTGGAGATTCTATTTTAATTGAGCGGGCGAAATATACAGTGAGGGACTGGATAAGTTGGAGTCTTAGAAAGAATGAAGATAGAATAGAGAGAATAAAATACATTTATAAGTTAGTAAATATTACTTTAGTGTGGAAGTTTTATATAAAAGAAATAGAAAAAAGAAGAGTTCGGCTATGGAGAGTCAAATGAACCAAGACATAGTATCAATAATGTCAAGGGATAGGTCGAGAGTTAGGTTTTGGGAGGAGTTTTCAGATTTGCTTATAGATGATCCGGAGGATGAGCATAGGGAGTTAATAGGGATATTGAGAACTGTAGCCCTCGATTATTTTAAGTCAAAGGGAGTAAGTTAATTATGAACCGAGACATAATAAATAAAGCGAGGAACTTATACAAGAAGATTAAATCTTTGTTCATTAAGGATAAGTATGATACTTCTGGTATGGTTGATTATATTTTGAATGACTATGAGCCTTGTAAATTTAAGCCTATGTCAAAAAAAAAGGTGTCAAAAATGCTTGATAATTTAAGTGAGCACAAGACTCCATTGCAGGAATTTATAGATATATCAAAGAGTTTAGGGTTAAGGCATTTGAGTAGAGTTCCACCAAAGTTTTTTGGAAAAGATTTCCAATTAAATGAAATAGGTGACTGGCTGGTTGTTGGTAGAAATATTAATGGGTTAATCACATTCAGGCATAAAAATTCGTCTAAGGTAATTGAGATACATGATTATAATTTGAATTGACCTTTAACCTGGCACTGATTAATTTCTTCAAATAAAGACTTAAGGGAAGAGTGCAATATGGTTTCTTTTTTAAGGATATTTTTACTTTGTCTTTCAATTCTGTTATAGAGGTTTAAGTTATCAATTTCATTTTTACATTGTTTAAATAATTCAATTATTCCAAATACTATTAAGTTTTTTTCACGAACGAGACATTTAAGTTTTAAATTATTCAATTCTATTGATTGAATTTTTTCTTTAATCAATACTTCAATCTGTTTTTTTGTTAAATCTTTTTTCTTAAATATTTTTAGCATTTGGATTTCTCCTCATTTTAAGATAATGTTTTTTGTACTTTCGGTAAAGTGACTTAGGATCTACTTTTTTACCTGGTATAGCGTTTATCTGGTCAGCATCGAGTATAGCGAGTTTGCGTATTACTTTAGCGGTTTTTTTGCGCATTTAATTTCCATTTCTTCTAACTTTTTCTTTAGTTCTGTAATCTCTTTTTCTTTAGTATAAGCTATTATACCATATATGCCATATTTTTTATCTAGAGATCTATAAAAATCTAAACTAAATTCTTTTAATTTTAATTCCCATAATAACTTCCATTTTTTCTTATTTTTATTCATCTTCCTCTATGACATCTTTAATTACCATAAATGTAAAGACCAATATCAGCACACTAGCTATTCCAGACAATGAATGATTAAATCTACTTAATTCGAGAATAGTTGGTATTCTCATTATCCAATATGCTAAAAATAATCCAACTATAGAATAAAATAGTACCATCAATGTTTTCTTTAACATTTTATTCATCTTCCTCAATTTCGTACGTGCATTTGATGTTTTTGGCATCTTTAAAAAGTTTTACAGTGTAATATTTATATTCAGGTTCAGTGCTATTACAGCATTTATCTTCTGTAATTAAGATTTCCTTCACAACAACCTTCTTCGGTTTATCGCAATCACACATTAAATTTTTATTTATTAAAGTTTTGTAAGCAAATTCTTTAATCTTGTGGCATTTAGAACAACGAGTATTAAAATTTGGATCTTCATATTCACCTTCTTTTTTTATTGGTAAGTTATGTTCGCCCAAAAATATGCCATTAATACCATAACATTCTTTTTTTTGATGGAAAATTATTCGTCCAGTTGCGTCATCTTCATAAACATATACTTTCATTTAACCCTCCCTTTATTTAAATCAATCTTAAGCTTGTCCCCAACAATTAATCTCATATCCTCAAGATGATTCTTTAAAGATTCTAATTGACCGGTACTCGCCACGCCATCGGATGGCCTAAATCCAAGATTCCATAATTGATTGAGTAAATGCTGCGCCGATGCATTTGAAATATTTACAAACGGAGAATGAGAGAATCCTTCTTCTTCTGTACCTTTTAATATTGTTCTTAATACCAATGGTTCTGCAATAGCTCTATATTTCTCTGATTCTTCAATACCATAAAGACCTATGCCATCAAACATAGGCGAAGTCTGTAAATATATCTTTAAATTATTTACTATCATAACATCCTCCTTTTATATTTCTTCTTGAATTTACTTATTTAAACTTAAACCCCTTATATTTCTTGGCATCATACGCCCATGAAAATATAAATATTACAAAATAACTAGCCCAACTGAATAATGATATAAATATCGAAAATCTTAAATCTGATACGTATTGTTCTTTTGCTAATAATGGGAATTTAGCTTGCCAATAATATAATGATCTACCATAAGCTAAAATGGCACCAATAATATAAACAATTATTAAGATTATTACTGTCATAATATATCTCCTACTTTTAGCCTTAGTTTACACAAAGAAATTAATCAATGCAAGTAATTTTTAATAATATTTACTTGACATTAATATTTTATATTAGTAGATTGATATATGAAATTTTTAATTGATACTGATTTGAAAATAATTCAAATACGAACATATAATCAAGACGATACTCCGGCAACGAATCTTTTGCGTAATATTATCAGCTTGAGATTTTATAATTATTCTATTTATCAAGATTGTGAACAGTGCATCCCACAAGGATTGCCACCTGAGAGAGTAGATAATTTTGTTTTTAAGTGTATAAATTGTGGTGAAATAAGAACGCAATGTTGCGATGAAAAATTATTTGATTGCCCTAAGAGATTTGGAGATTAAATGAATATAATTAAAAAGATACTCGGTAATGTTAAATCAAACGATCAGTTATCAATGGTCAGAGAGAAAAAGAAGAAAGAAGTTAAGAAAGCGAAGAAGTGCCAATACTGTGCCGGTTTAGTGTCTCATATTTCAAGTAACAAGTTTCAGGATGCTAAGTTAGATTATTGGTATCATTGGTCAATCGATGGCAGGTATAAGGTAGGCTGTGAGGAGGATTGATTATGTGGCAAATATTATTTATATGTATTTTTACTTTGGTTTTAATTCGTTTTATAATGGCAAAATCAAAAGCATTTAATTTTAATTTTTTAGAATATCATCATCTTGATACTGGTTGGATTATGGTTTGGGTTAGTATTTATTTGATTCATATCGGTAGTTTTATATGGGCTACTTTATTATATTTAATAGGGTTATTCCTTGCTATTGATGATACCATTCAACATATGCATCAAGTCGAAAATCCAAGTTATCATTCATTTGGCCACAAAATTGGTCGTCCGATTTATCATCTAATTAATTGGTTAGCAAAAAATGTAAGTTGGCTTAAATGGCTGAGGAGATTATAATGAAAAAAATATGTTCAATATCACTTGATGAAAACTTATATGATATAATTAAGCGCAAGTCGGAAGCAAACCACTTGAACCTTTCAACTTATCTTAATATTTTATTATGGGAAGTTTTGGGTAAAAAAAACAGTGAAAGTAAAACAAAAGATGAATCTTAAATAAAGGAGAAATGATATGAATGGCAGTATGTGGTATTTGATTATGATAACTTTTGTTGTGCCTATTGGTATATATATCTATATAGGGCTTGTTTTATTAATAGTATTACCCATTGGCAATTTCTTAGGCAATTTCTTATATAATGTTTTATTTAGATAATAATAATTTACAAATACGTAATCTTAAATAAAGGAGAAATGATATGGATAAAGAAGAAAAAGTGCTGGCCATAATAATCGGCTTTTTATGTTTGATAATAATATTTCCAATTATTATGAACTGGTATTTTTCAGAGCGAATGGATTATTATATAGTATTTAATAATGGAATATATTGTGTTAAACAGGAGATTAATTGGGGGATTGATAAAAATGTTTATATTAGTACAAGTTTTGATTCATCTTATAGTAAATTTATTCAATTACGTAATTTAAAATAGGAGTAAACTATGCCACCTGGAGAACAAAAAACTTTTGACCAGCAAGAAACTGAAGTAAAAATAGAACTTCATAAAATAGAAATCGAAAAAAGAAAACTTGCTGTTAAGGAAAATATGGAACAAATCATATTACATGAAATTCAAATAAAAAGACTTGGAGGTACTGTATGAGTATAAAATTTTATTGTGATGTATGTGAAAAAGAAAAGGAAAAGAATGATCTTTTATATGTCCCGGAATTAACGATGGATGCGTGTCAGAACTGTAGAAGCTTATTTGATAAGATCAGGGAAAATTCAGTCGCTAAATTGAAAAAAGAATGCGATTATATTTCCGACAATAAAATCAGATTTCTACAACTTTTGAATAGTACGACAAATGATAAATTTGAAAGAGTATTTGGATCTTCCGGTTTGCAGTTGTATATTAGCATGACACGTGAAATGGCATACGAGTCACAAACTGAAAGTGAGGCAAAAAATGCCGGAAAGCAAAGTACAGGCGGTGGCTACAAAGTTGGCCTATCTGGCGAAAAAGGGGAAATTCCCAGTTAGCAAATTAAAAGAATCAGCACTCCAAATGTATAATACGATGTCAGAGGAAGAGCTGAAAGATTTTGCATTTCCATCAAAAAAGAAGTTTAAAAGATTACCAGAAAAAAAATGAAAATAATTGGAGGTAAGAGGTATAGATATTGGACTTTGTGATAATAAAATGATACCTTTATTTGATTGTCGGGAATGCCCTTTATCTAATCAAAAAGATAATGAAAATGAAAGTTAAAAAAGTAGATATTGAAATAACATATAGCTCAAATATTCTTCCTATGTTTTATTATAAAGATATATTTGTTTTTGGAATATTATATCCTTATGATAAAATTGTAATTAAAAGTTTACCGAAAAGAAAATGATTACTGAAAAGCAATTGCTGAAAATAGGTTTTATAAAAGAAAATAATGTATGTAATAGTGAGTATCCTTTCCGGCATAAAGATTTGATAAATACTATTGAAAATGATTTAGGATATCCTGTAGATCATTATGTTTATTATAGTCATCGTTGGGGAGCAAGCTATGTTAATCATGAATTTACTGCAATTGGAAGAAGATGTGAAACAATATCTGAATTGAAGAAATTTATTGAATGTATAAAATTTATTTTTACTATAAATAAAGGAGATATAAATGGATAGTATAATTGTAGGTCTAAGAGAAGCAATAGAATTAAAGTTAAAAGAAATTAAAAGCGGTGCTCCAATAGTAGAAGGCGGCGATATGTTTTACCAGTTGCAGACTTTAGTTAACAGTCTTGAAGTAATGAGTAAATTAAAATGAAAGAAAAAGATTTAATCGAAACAAAACTTGATCAAGATTTCATTGCACCTCAATTATATTATGATTGGCATGGGGATCAATCTTCTTCGCTTTATTGGTTAATGCTAATTTATAATTTAATTATATTAATATTTATTATAATAAGATTATTTTTACTATAAAAAAAAGATATAAAATGAAAGAAAAAGATTATATTACAGTGACCAATAGAGTTAAAGTCTCTATAGTAAAAGATGTGCTAAGAGATGTATTGCCTGATGATAATATAATATTAACAAATGAGTGGAGAGATATTATAATTAAGATATCTGATTGGGAAGTAAAATTAATGAACCAAAATTTATTAATACAGAATAACCTATCGCCACAATAAAACCTCCTTTCTTTTATGACTGGCGCAAGCCGGGGGTAGTCGATATCTCCGGCTATTTTTATGTCTTATAGTGACGAAAATCACTACACTTTTTTCAATTAGTGTTGAAATATACTTGACAACTGTTGAAATAATGACTATTTTACTGCAAAAATAGTTATTATGAAAACAATTACCGTTAAAAAAGTAGTCCACCCTATCTTTGAAAGTAAAGAAGAATTTGAAACTTACTTCATGGATAAGGAAGGCGTTGTCCCCGAACTTGTTAAAGAATGGCGCAATGCTACTGAGATAGGACAGTGGGTTCTTGCCGATGATGGCGGTGTCGCCCAAATCCAAAATATAAAGATTTATGAAAAGCCAAAACAGCATAAAGGCTATCTTCGTACTGTCTGCGGTACATTTATTATGTCCGATTACTACAAAATGGACACTTCTACGGACAGAAGGCCAGAAGATAGATATCGGTTTGCTCCAGCTGCCATTCCTAAAGAACTCCCATATACACAATCTCAAAAGCAACAGATTTATAAAAAGAATAGACTTCTAAATCCACAGGAACTTGAATTTTTCTTTTGCCTTCTTCGTGGGCATCACCCAATTAAAGCATATCAAAAAGTTTATAAATGTTCTACAAGCCTTAAATATATTATAGATAGAGTGAAAAAATTACTTAATTCCGAAAGGATGATAAAGATGTTTCAGGATAATAAAATCGTTAAAGATGTGGCTGAGAAACTTGGTATTAATCACGAATATATACTTAAAAACTATAAGAATTTATTTAATGATGAAAAATCTGAGAATAAATTAAAGTTTGAAATCAATACTAAGATGGGTGATATTATCGGTACAACTGATAAAGATGATTCAGGTGATAGTGGATATTTGCCGCCGGGGAAAAAAATGGGAGCGTTGCCAAGTGGTGGGAATGGCGACCGATTGGACATTGAAAGTGTTGATGCCGAAGAAGTCATTGTGGAAAAAGAAAAATGAGTATGGTGAATTTTCGCAATGTTTCACGTGAAGAAGAAGCATTGCATAAAGCATATAAAGATTTAATCTACTTTGGTAAATTATTTCTTCCTGGTGATTTCAGGAAAACAGAACCTACCCCTGAGCATCATAGGGAAATGGCAAAAGAACTTCTATCAAAATCACAGAAACCATGTGCATTTATCATTCAGCGTGGTGGTGCTAAAACTGTACTTACTAAAGCTAAAATTATTCACAATCTTGCCTTTGCGAAAAAAGCCCATGAGTGGGGATTCGCCGAGAAAGAAGAAAGTTACTTTTTTGCTTGGAGTTCAGATACTCAACGAAAATCCGAGAGTAATGTCGCATACGTAAAGTATTTTTTGGCGGATGATCCAAACTTCAATTGGTATTTTGGCAATCTTCGTGGCAAGGTTTGGAACTTAGAAGATATTATTACCTGCTATGGTGATAAGTTAATGTCAACCTCAAACCTTACTTCTATTCGTGGATATACAATTGTTAGTCAGCATGAAGGTGCATTACGTTATACTAATGTATTTGTTGATGACCCGGAAGGTGAAAAGAATACTATCTCTGAAAATTCACGTGACAGGATTAAGAATACGATTTTAAATGGGATTCTTCCGGCAATTGAAGTTGATAAACCTGGCGCAAGACTTTTTTATAGCGGTACTCCTGTTCACGAAGATTCATT
>Ga0315543_1001060_pt1 | contig 31302 bp, 30 predicted proteins | sample SalMarSW160210MG_2_FD_203098 | JGI IMG/M metagenome (GOLD analysis project Ga0315543, IMG submission 203098) | Salt marsh sediment microbial communities from the Plum Island Ecosystem LTER, Massachusetts, United States - Salt Marsh Sediment SW1601-210 ... | reverse complement strand
TATCAACGGTTGGAATAAGTGAAGAAATAATAAAGAAATATATCGAGATGCAGGGCAAAGAAGACAGCGGCCAAGCTTTGCTTGAATTCTAAAATGCCACCAGTTTTAACTGGTGGTTCTTTACTATTATATTTTCTTTATCCCGTGCCGCTCGAGTCAGGCCTTTTCCGACGTCATTGGAATTACTTCCGGTTCCAATCCGAAATCAGCAAGAATAAGATATACGGCCAGGCCGACAATAAATGACATCAGTGTTTCAAGCCCGTAACCGAAACCGATTCCCGGAATTACTCCGAGAATTCCTATAACAAATCCGACGGCCCATGCAATATAACCTGCCCAGTTGATACCCTTACGCGGTCCGGACCATTGTCCGTTTCGCAGATAGTCTGCGGTCATAGCTCCGATGATCGGCCCGAATGAAGCCCCGATAATCAAAAAGAAACCTACGAGATTCTGAGCTACACCTGTAGCGGCCAGAACAAGTCCTATTACACCGGCTCCCATAGCCAGGCCGATTCTCGGCAGTTTCGGGAACATTGTCGAAAAAGCATTGGCCGCCAGGAACGCACAAAAACCTGTTGGGCAAATACAGGCAATCACAAACACCCAGAACATCACGGTCGCTATGAAACCTCCGACCTCGCCTATCGAACCGGCGAACACTGCGACAACATTAACAGTTGTTGTGCCCATCCCGGCTTCGGTGGCAATGGCGGGATTCTTGCCGACGGCTCCGGCGATTGTTAACAGTGCAAATATTCCCGCCACTAATGCTGCAACAGTAATTCCGAAAAAGCCTCCGAGGGCAACGTCTTTCCTGTTGCGGCTGTTCATAGCGAAATCAGCACCGGCAGCTCCCGCAGTCGCGAAGAAACCGGCCGCTGCCTGTAACGAAGCAAACGCCGCTAATCCTAAAAGGCTGATCGTAGCAATTCCACTACCGGTAATAGATACCGATGACGAGAACTTTGATAAACCTCCGATATTTGAAATACCTGCTATTATGATGATTAACAACGGGAAAATAGGTAACCAGCTTGAAAGCCAGCCTAACCAGCTAATTCCGACGGCACCGACCAGTGCCAGAGCCAGTCCCCATACGACACAAACTCCCCAGAATATCGGTGTCCCCGGGCCTGCGTCCGATCCGATAGCCGACATGAAAAACGATGCTGCCGAGAATGTAAAAACCGCATGCCAGCCTATCTGCAGGACTCCCATTAATAAGCCCGGCATCAATATTCCACCATGTGTACCAAAGGTCGAAGAGCCAACTACATACAAAGGCAAACCCGTTTTTTGTCCCAGCATTCCGGGAACATAATAAAGTATAAAACAAAACAGCGCTCCCAGAAACAATCCCACTACTGCCGCCCAAAGGCTGCCGAACTGCAGGGCACCCGCCATACCCGCCATAAAAGGTACGGAAAGGAAAATTCCTGCATACGAAGGAGCCGTATTCTTGTACCAGGGGGCACGATTCTCCTGCGGATTCGGCGATGCCATCTTTAGGTAATTCGGTAGTATTCCATTACTCATGATATGATCTCCTAATCAATATACCTTGATTAGATATTACCCGGCACGCTGCCGGATATCACTCAAAACGTGTCCCCCCCAAATATTACTTCACTGCTAACCCAATCTTCATATATATTACCATATACCGGCTCAACTGCCTACAGAGTATTATTATTTTACTTTCATTCGGACCAGCAGGTATGTATGTACAATTGCCGTTAATGCGAAAACTAAAGCCGTATAGCGGTGTATGTTTAAAAGAAGCTCCTGCCAATACGTCCCGAAATACGGGAACATACTCAGGACAATAGACAATATCAACGGCAGGGCCAGAAAGATAATCAGCCAAAAAGTGATTCTCTGGCCGAGGCAGCTTTCGTTTTTCACTTGTTGTTCGGTGCTTTTTGCCAAAGTGACACGCTGCACAAGCCTCTGGAACCAGGGCCAGTCACTGCCGGTAAAACGGCATCGCCCCGACCACATAACAGCCAAAATCGCCAGACAGATAGCGAAAATCGGTGCGAAGGTGGCATGAATCATAATCAAATAGCCGGAAATGTGCTCGTCAAGGACAAGCGTCGGATAAAATCCGGTAATTGCCAGCACGGCAAAACAAAGCAATGCAATCAAATATACGAGCTTTCTTAAAACCTCCGCCGGGCTGAGTTTTTGTTCGATAAACAGTAGCGTAAAAAGCTGCACGAGTTTTTTCAAAGGATGTCGCCAGCATTCTTTGCAGGGCCGGAGGATACAATTCAGACCAATCCCGCCGAGTGTAATAACAAACGCAATTATCGAAATCGCACGAAACATATTACTCACAAATTTTTAACAACGAGCTACTGATTTTCGCCGGTCAATACTTTTACGATACAGGCCAGGGCCTTTAGTGCATAAAGCAACAATACGCCGGCCATAACCACACACGAACCGATTGCAATAATTTTCAGCCAGGGACGAAATACGAACGAGGCGGCAAAAGCCCACGCATAGGTCGGACTGATGTCCTGGAACTTGATCATCCTTTTGAAGGAATCCTGCTCGGCAATAACGGGAGAATCAATTTTTATATCACCGAAAAAGAAAGGGGCATCCGTAGCATGACAATCCGTGCAATAGCGAACGCCCAGTGACTGGGCCGCCGGCCTGACATTATGAGCAAGAGGCCACAGGTAAGGCTTCGCCGCCGGGTGGTTGTCCTGTTCGAGCAATTGACCCGAATCGTCGAGGCTGTAGAGTTTTCCTCCGCCGATATAAACCGCCTTGCCGGTGACGGAGGTGCCAAGGGCTTTTATCGCTTCTGCGATCATTTCTTTTGTTACCTGCGGCCAATCGCCCGTGGGGGCAAGCTCAATAGCGGCAAAAACACCGCCGATGACTTTCTCCACGATACTCAGCTCAATCGGCCTGACATTTTCCTGCTCCAAAATCCCCCAGTAAGACGGCCACAAAACTTTATACGGTGCTATTTTGCCGTTTTCCGTGGCCATCAGCTCGCGTTTATATCCGGCGCCGGATTCGCCCTGGCTGGCAAAAACAGGCGAGAGAATATGAGGCAGTCCCTCGGCCGCCTTATTCGCATTCGGTGTCCCCAACCGGTTGGCTCGCGATGTTTTGGTCAAGACCGCCTGCTCGCCGGGCCACGGACCCGAGTGACATGCCGTGCATGTCAGCTTCTCGAAATGAATCGTCGGGATTCCGGGATGTTTCGGGACCGGGGCTCCGAGCCGGCCCGCGACAGGCTCCTGGTCGTCCTGCGGCAGGTGACAACCTTCACAGGTGCTGGTAGCGGCCAGTGGATTGTCGGAAATATCCGCCTCGTTGTCGTATCCCCTTATAATATTATGGTCAACGCCGTTGCGGTGACAATCCACGCACTTTAATCCCGCCGTCAGATGGATATCCTCGTCCTGTATCCATTTTTCCGTCTTTTCTTCCGGACCGTGATACAAATCCGAATGACAGTAATAACAGCGCTCGTTGGGGACCTGCCTTACGATATCGAGCAGCACTTCGTTGTTCTCGTTGAAAACTTCTTTACGGTATGTCACCATGGGAGCGTTCTTTTCGGCCGGGTCCGGCATAAACGGATCGTACATCATCTGCATTTGAGCCGCCGATCCCGTCACGGATGCAAATTCACAGGAAGCAGCAGCCGCCCACCGGAAGTTCTCGCGCGAGACCTGAACGGCATAGCCGCTCTGTCCCCCCATATCCTGACCGGGGTGAGCGTTGTGACATGCAAGGCAGTTTATCTCGAGCTTGCCGGAGACAAGCTGCCGACCGATATCGTCGCCATCGGTCGCATCGACCTCACCGGGTCCGCCTCCGGGGAAATGTCTGCCGAATATTTTGGTAAACTTGAATTCCGACAGTCCAATCTGCTCGGGTCGAAAAGTTCCCGTCCAGCCGCGATAAGACAGCGGAATCTGCAAGCCCAGTCCGGGATCATAATACACCCACGGCTCACCGGGCCGGCCGGCGGGAATGTTGCTGTCCATCGTGTTGAAATGCCATCCCTTTTTTACCAGATTATAATTGTGACAGTCACTGCAAGACCATCGTGTCGAAAACGGCATTGGAAATTCCATATCGGGTGTGACTTGCTCGCCTTTGTCTCCGTCTTCGTTCTCGGCATATAAGGGAATAAGATGTGGCGGCGGTGACAAGCTGCCGTCACTTTCGTCGCCTAATAGTTTAGGCTCGGCCCCTGCAGCGGAAAGACCCAATACCAGCAAACAAAAAAAGCCTGTTAATATCGATCCTTTGTTCAATGTATCGTCAATCCTTTTTATATACCGATGTTCATTGCCGGGTACAGCTATTTTTATTTAGGCAAAGGTCTATACCGTAAAGTCCTCCGGCTTAAAGTCCAGCTTTCTGCCGGCTTCCACGGCGTCATTTACTTTCAATACGGTCACAGCGGTTTCATAGCCGATTTCCGCAGGGCAGTTGAGCTTGGCTTTGCCGCGTACCGCATCGAAGAAATTCTCGAGATGCGGCTGATGAACGGGCTTGTCTAACGTAACAGGGATATCGTAGCTCGGTGGTGTCGGTGACTCGCGGACGTCGAGCACGACACCGGCAGCGGCGGGTTCTGCCGGTTCGGCTTCGATCGCGGTGATATAGCCGGCTTTGACCCATTTATCCCATTTATCCGACGGTACCCAGACTTCACGATATACCGTGTTGCGTGCAGCAGCCTCGGAAATCAACAATGTCCCTTCATCGCCCATAAACTGCTCGAAATAACCCTGCCCGCTGTTTGTTGTTATTGTTTGGTAAAACGCCCTGACGGTTCCTTCCTTCGTTTCGTATTCGTAAATCGCCATGACATTATCGTACCAGTCGTGATTTTTCCAGTAGTCGATTCCGCCGCTGGCCATGACCGATTTCGGATTTGCCCCGAGGAACCAGCTATAAATATCTATCTGGTGCGAGCCGAGGTCAACAATCGGCCCGCCTCCCAGCCCCTTATACCATCGCCAGTTTCTGAACTGCTGCATCGAATCGAATCCATATTTTTTCAGGATCGCATCGTCGATAACGGCATTTTGCGACCAGGGTAAATCCTCACATGCAGCCTTGCTGCGGTTCCACTGGCCGTTGATAGTAGTGAACCGGCCGCATAACTTTGACTCGCCGATCAGTTTTTCATAGCAGTGTATGTATCGTGGATTACTGCGGCGCTGATGACCGATCTGCAACAGCTTACCGGTTTTTTTGGCGGCCTCCACCATCTTTTTGGCGCCCTCCAGTGTATTGGACATTTCCTTCTCACAATATACGTGCAGACCGGCTTCGAGACAGGCTACCGTATGCTCGGAGTGCCAGAAGTCCGGCGTGGCGATTATTACCGCATCGAGGTCTTTTTCATTTGCGAGCATTTCCTTGTAGTCCTCATAGGTATTATGCTCATGCTTATACGCTTTTAGCCGACGAGAAACCAATCTTTGATTATAGGCGGTCCAGATATCGCAAACCGCCTTGAAGCGAATACCCGGGATATTCCTGGTGGCATTCATTAGCACCTGCCCCTGTGCCCCGACGCCGAGTAACGCCACGTTGATATCATCCGATCCACTACCGGCGGCCTGACCGGAGATAAATGGTGAAAATGCCAGTCCCGCTCCTACCGCCGCCGTCGAGCGAAGAAATTCACGCCTGTCCATGCCATTTTTTGCCTTTTGATTGCTCATTTTGATTTCATTGACTCCAGAAATTAACAGATATTGATTTTTTCGGACTCGAACTATAGCATTTCGGCCTTTTGCTGTCAAGAGCGCTTTATTCGATTTTTAGCCTCCAGAGGGGATACGCCCGCTTTCTATATGTCACTCGATTGCAGTTTTTTGATAGTATTGCGAAATGATACCGCACCTTAAAAAGCGTTATCTTTATTTAAAGTATCTTCGTTATCCTTTTAATTAAGACGTTGTTTAAACAGGAAAAAATATAAAGAATCCCCAAAAACTCGTTATTTGCCTGTTTACTTTCAAGGCAGCTAAAGCGTCCATCCCTCACGATAGGGTGGATTTATTAGTTCGTTCGCCTGTGGGTGATTTGTTATTTCCATTTTCTCGGGATCCCACTCAAGATTCGTGTCTTTGAAACGCATGGCCAAAACTCCGAGCAGGACCATTTTGGTCAAGGCTCCGCCGTAATCGAAAGTCGAGCTGGCTTCTTTGCCGTCTTTGCAGGCCCTTACCCAGTCCTGCTCGTGGCCTTTCATGCCGCCCGGCACTCTTTCCAAGGTTTTCTCAGGCAGTTCATATTCCCTCATCTTTTTTTCCGGAATAATTCTCACGCCGCTTGCTCCGTGCGAACCGTGCATAATAGTGCCTTTATCCCCGATAAGCAAGGCTCCCTGGATTCCCAGTTTACGTTCCGGCTCCAGGTCCTTCGGCCGCGGCGGGAGAAGCCTTCCGTCAAACCATGTCAGTTTAACGGGGGGCATATCGCCCCGGGCGGGAAACTCGTAACGAATAATCGAAGCCCGAGGAAATGTCTCGGCGGCAACTTCCGGTTCGAAATGTGTTGTGGTCGCTTCGATACTGGTCGGATGCCCCAGTTTTAGCGTCCAAAACGCGGGATCCAGAATGTGGCAGCCCATGTCACCCAAAGGGCCGGTGCCGAAATCCCAAAAACCGCGCCACGTTGTGGGGTGGTATATCGGATGATACGGCCGATATTTTGCCGGCCCCAGCCACAGGTCCCAGTCAAGTGTCTCGGGGACAGGCGGTGTTTCCGCCGGTCTTTTCATAATCGGGAAGTCCGACCATGGATGGCCGCCTACCGGCCGCTCGGTCCAGGCATAAACTTCCCGCACCGGGCCGATGGCACCGTCCTGTATCCACTCATAGAGCATGCGAATCTCTTCGGACGAATGTCCCTGGTTGCCCATCTGCGTCTGGATTTTTGCCTTTCGTGCCGCTTCGGTCAGCGCACGGACCTCATGGATCGAATGAGCCAGCGGCTTTTGTAAATATATGTGCTTGCCGCGCCTGATGCACTCCATGGCCACTACGGCGTGAGTATGGTCCGGTGTTGCTATTATCACCGCATCGATATTTTTGTCTTCTTTGTCCAGCATGACGCGGAAATCTTTGTACTGTCGGGCCTTGCCGTATTTTCGATAAATTCCCGCGGCATATTTGTCATCGACGTCACAAAGAGCCACAATATTTTCAGTACTGCACTGGTTGATATTGCTTGCTCCCATGCCTCCGACACCGATTCCGGCAATGTTCAGTTTGTCGCTGGGCGCAATATTACCGGAACCTCCGAGCACGGAGCGAGGGACAATCGTAAACGCCGCCGCTGTTGTTGCAGCGCCAATAAAATCACGTCGTGACATCATTTTATCTTGTTTTTCCCCCGGTCTTTTTTTGTCTCTCATAATAAACTCCGTAATTTCTATAATTATAAAATCCCATTATCTATCGTGTCGTATTATCAGATAGGTAACCTATTTGTTGTTCTTATTCTCCTCCTGCCACCATTGCAACCACTTATCATAATCTTCACCAAAGTCCTTCTCAGTAATCTTTTTCAACGCCTCTGAAGCATTATTGCGGACGGTTGAACTTTCATCTTTCAATGATGTAATCAGAGAATCAACAGCTCGCTTATTTCCTATAGAGCCAAGCAATTCCGCGGCTTTTGAGCGAGCGAAGCTGTCTATTTCTTTGACTTGATGATATCCCCTCCCCGATCGCAACATGGTTGAAGCCAGACCCAAGGTATATTTGTCCTCGGCCTGAATCCTGGGAATAGCCTCTCGCGTAACTTCGTCCTCCGGATAAACGTCATATTCGAACCATCTAATCAAGGATCTGAGTATCCTTATCTTCTCGCTCTTGACCTCCTCAGTAAGACCCTGACTGTTCTCTAAAGGAATTATGAGTGATTTGAACGTGGGTGATCTATCGGAACCTACGCTTCGCCAACATTTCAGCGCAGTCTCCCTTACGAGCCAATCCTTATCATTAAGCAGGGTGATGAGAGGCTCGATCATTTTCTCGTTCTCCGTAATTGCCAATGTCCTGGCCGCTGCCGAGCGCACCGATAATGACTCATCTCTTAAACACGTGATTAGAGCTTCATTAGGACGCCCATCCCTTATTTCGGCGAGTGCCTCCACTGCAATTTCTCTAACTGAAACATCCGCGTCCTTAAGTGCATCAATGAGCGGGTTGACGCAACGTTCATCCGAGATTTTAGCCAGCGATGTCGCCACAGCTTTTCTAACGGAAGCATCCCTGTCGTGCAATGCATTAATCAGTGGATCGACCGCATACGTTGTGATTTCTTTGAGTACTTCCTCCTGCTTACTCTTTCTGGATTCGGACTGAGCGATAAGCTTGTTTCTTCTATTCTTTGTGAATTCTTCGAGTATTTCCTCCTGCTTACCCTTGTTGGATTCGATCTCAGCGATGAGCTTGTTTCTATCAGACATATAAGCCTTATGAAAAGCCTTAACATCTGCGGCTCTAACTTCAAATTTCTTCCTTTCCGCTATCTTTCCAAGTGCTCTGGCGGCGTGCCGACGGATATCGCTGCGTGCATCTGTTAACGCTGCAACAAGGGGTTGAACCGCGGGATCTCCAATACTTGCTAAGGCTTTACACGCTATTTCGGACAATGTAGTATCCGAGGATGAGATCTCCCGACGACCGGGGTAGCGGATTGTGGTCAATTTAAGAGGGAATTTGTCGTCTGATGCCTCAATCAATGCGAGCGTCGCACCCTTAGCATCCGGTCCAATCTCACTCAGTTGAAGTGCATCATTGCCGCTGATTGGGCGCTTTGCTATCCTCTTCACTTTATCTGGTGCATCTTGCTCCCATTGAAGTAGTCTCGCTTTTAGTTCAGGATTTTTCTCTAAAAACGATAATTCTTCCACGTTGGAGCAGTAGGCAAATGTGACCATTGCTAAATACGCAAGAACCGTACAAAAACGTATATGCCCGCTATTTGTAAAAAATGTCTTATTGATATGTGTCTTGTACCTATTGTGTATGATTCTATTAATGTTTGAGTATGTCAACATAATCAGACTTTTGTTCTTACTGCTATATACCTCGCCTGATTTTACCCGTGTTTTCACAAGAAACCTTTTTTCATTTTGCGATTTGTCTCTCATTACCCTCAGGATATAGAACAAAGTCAGTAAACTTAACTCACAGGGTCCATCCGTACCGATAGAACTTTGTGACATAATTATCCGCTTCGGGGCAGTTGGGCGAGCGCATTGTTTCGCAGTCCCATTCGACGCGTTTTTGCAGCCGCACAGCTAAGTTGCCGACCAGCAGCGACTCGGTAAACGGTCCGGAATACGCAAAATCCGCCAGGGCGCCCGCGGGATTTTTTTCCTTGCAGGCCTGTATCCATTCCTGATGATGACCGATGGACCTGGGCAATGTCTTTTCGGGCCGGTCATATTCCTGCATCTTGGATTCCGGAATCAGTCGCGGCGGGCCTGACCAGCCGCTGCAAAGTATCTTGCCTTTATCCCCGACGAAAAGAATGCCGTTATCACCTAATTCCCGGCCCTGCTCAAGCTCTTGAGGTCGCGGGGGTAATTTTCCACCGTCGTACCAGACCAATTTCACTTCCGGTCTTTTCCCGCGGGCGGGGAAGTAGTAAGTTATTATTTGCCATTTCGGCATCGTTTCGTTATTGACCGGACTTGTTTGGGCCTCTACCGCATAAGGCGCATCGAGGTCGAGGCAGAAAAATGCGGGATCAGCATTATGAACTGCCATGTCACCCATTGCGCCACAGCCGAAATCCCACCAGCCCCGCCATTTGAAAGGAACATAAGCGGGATTATACGGCCGCCACCGTGCCGGACCGAGCCATAAATTCCAGTCCAGAGTTTCCGGAACGGGCGGTGTTTCCGTCGGCCTGTCAACTCCCTGCGGCCACCAGTCGCGCTGGGGTGTGCCGGGTCTGTCACTCCATACGTGCGCCTCGCGGACCGTACCGATAGCTCCGTCGTGGATAAACTCGTAGGTCAGGCGAAGCCCTTCGCCGGCATGGCCCTGGTTGCCCATCTGTGTCACCACACCGGTCTGTTTCGCCACTTCGGCCATTTTTCTGGCCTCGAAGATCGTATGTGCCATCGGTTTTTCGCAATAGACGTGCTTGCCCATTCTCATCGCCATAACGGCCGCCGGGGCGTGAATATGGTCGGGGGCACCAATCACAACGGCATCGATGTTCTTGTCTTCCTTTTCCAGCATGCGCCGAAAGTCACGATATACCTTTGCGTTCGGATACCTCTTTATTGTACCTCCGGCCTGCGCCAAATCCACGTCGCATAGAGCCACTATGTTTTCGTTCTCACATTCTTTCAGGTCTTCGGCGCCGCGACCACCGACTCCGATACCGGCAATATTAAGCTTGTTGTTGGCCGAATTTTGTCCGGCCCGGCCGAGCACATGCTTCGGCACAAACGTAAATGCGGCAAAAGCCGCCGCCGCTCCCACGAATTCACGGCGCGACAATCCCGGTGTCCCGGATTTTTTTATGCTCGCTTTCATGCCGGATTCCGTTATATTTCTCATGATGATACACCTCTTTGCGCAGCTTTTTCTTTTCGTTAAAGTGACCATCCTTCTCGATAAGGCATATTGACGTACGAGTTGGCCTTTTCGTCGTTGGTAACTTTCATATTTTCGCCGTCCCAGTACAGCTTCTTGCCCGGATTAAGTATGGCCAGATTGCCCATTACGACCGTTTCGGTCAGCGGGCCGGAATAATCGAAGTTTGAACAGGCCGGTTCGCCGCCCTTACAGGCTCGGATCCAGTTGCGCTCGTGACCGTCGCTGCCGCCCTCTATCCTCGGCAGAGTTTCTGAGGGCCGCTCAAATTCCTTCATTTTCGCTTCGGGTATCAATCGAGGACTGTCCCCGTAACAGCCGCTTACTAATTTACCTTTGTCACCTATAAACAGCGTCCCGCTGCCGTCACTGCCAAGTCTTGTCATCGACCGACCCGGTTCGAGTTCGTCCGGTGTTTCCGGCATCATTCCGCCGTCATACCAGTGTAGCTTTACCGGCGGCATACCTTCACGAGCAGGGAATTGATAGTGCACCACGGAAGATCTGGGGAAAGAATCTCTGTTGTCGGCCCGTTTCCACATTTCGCGAACGTCGTAGGAATGAGCCGCTTCCACGCTCACGGGATATTTCAATTTAAGTGCCCAGAAGGGTGCATCCATAACGTGACAGCCCATATCACCCAGAGCACCCGCTCCGAAATCGAACCATGCCCGCCAATTGAACGGGTGATAAGCCGGATTATAAGGCCTGTACGGAGCCGGACCAATCCACTGGTCCCAGTCCAGTGTCTCCGATACGGGCGGTGTATCTTGTGGGCGGCTGATTCCCTGCGGCCAGACAGGCCTGTTGGTCCAGCAGTGAACTTCCCGCACATCCCCGATGGCACCGCTCCATATCCATTCGCATACCAAACGAGTGCCCTCGCCGGAGTGTCCCTGATTGCCCATCTGCGTGGCAACTTTATGCTCTCTCGCCGCTTCGGTTAACATGCGGGCTTCGTAAACCGTCCGCGTTAGTGGTTTCTGGACGTACACATGTTTTCCCGCCTTAATCGCAGCCATAGCCACTACGGCATGAGCATGGTCCGGCGTGGCGATAACTACCGCGTCGATGTCTTTCTGCTCGTCGAGCATCTTCCGATAGTCCTTCCATTTTCCGGCATTCGGATATTGCTCAAAGACCTTGGCGGCGTACTTCCAGTCAACGTCGCACAACGCCACGATATTTTCACCCGCGCAGGCGCGAATGTTGTTCTGGCCCATACCGCCGATGCCTACCCCGGCGATGTTGAGCTTGTCACTTGGAGCCGTATTACCGGGCCCGCCCAGCACGCTTCGCGGTACAATCGTAAAAGCCGCCGCCGCTGCGGCACTGCTGATAAAATCTCGACGGGATATTTTCATTTTTATCACTCCTGAACTTATATTCAGAGCTTATGAGCTGATATTTTTCAAGATTTTACTGTTGATTATTACTTTCAGGGATTAGGTTTTGGCTTTGTGTCCACTTTCAAATCACCTAATGCAAATTGAATACCGCGCAAATAATGCTCAAGCACCGGCGCTGTCCACGTAACGTCATGGTTGTGGCCGAGTGAACAATAAAATACCCGCCCATCGCCCCACGTCTTAATCCAGGATATGCCGGTGTCGGCGTCGGATGGTTTCTGTGCTTTATTTTTCGTCACCTCGTCGCTCATATCCAGGCTCATCAATACGAGCTGCTTCGACCTCGAATAAAGAGGAGGTTCGGTGCGATATATTTCGTCCTTGATCTTGAATCCCTTACCCTTAAACGGCGCCATAAGCGGGTGATTAGGCTCGTCTATTTTGATAGCCCACGTTCCGTTGGCGGTCCAGGGATGGCCGGTAAATTTGCCTCCTAACATTTCACTGCCTTCGGGCCATACATAAGGTTTTGCATAGAAAGTGTCCGTACCTGCATGAATTGCGACAAGTCCTTTACCTCCTTTAACAAAATCCATTAAAGATTTGCATAGCTCCGGCGTTTTATCCGGACTTAAGGGCAAACTTACCGTATTGTTGAAGCACACGGCATCAAATTGGGCAAGGTTTTCGGCGCTGAACATATTAACATCCTCGCTGATAGTTACGCTGAAAGCCCCTGTTTTTTCTCCCATAATTTCGAGAGCCTTGTTCCAGTAGGGTATGCTGGTATGGTAATATCCCTTTACAAGATCGATAACCAGCAGCTTTCTCGGTTTGGCCGGTTCGACGACCGCCTTTGTCGGCATAGCTTCTTCCATTTTTTTGATTTCCTCTTCTGAAACTCCCCGCTGTCGCGGTCGCTGTGCCGACGACGGTGAAAGAATCATCATAGTGACGCACCATACTGTAAATAAAATGATACAAATCGTTTTTAACTTTTTCATGGCTTGAGTTCCTTTCTATTTGTCAAACGCGGCATCGAAGGCCACCTGCGAAGGTTTGAAGTCCGCTGCTTTAATAAACTCGCAGGCCTCCTGTGCCCCGTGCTCGCGATCCATGCGACTGTCCTCCCACTCGATGGACAGCGGGCCTTTGTATCCGATATCATTCAACGCGACAATAATGTCCTCGAAAATGATGTCACCGTGTCCGATGGAGCGGAAATCCCAATACCGTCGCGGGTCGGCGAACTCGGTATGGCCGCCGAAGACGCCCACAGTCCCGTCACCATGTCCCCACCATGCATCTTTCATGTGGGCATGATAAATACGGTCACTGAACATACGGATGAATTTGACGTAATCGACGCCCTGATAGCCGAGATGGCTCGGGTCATAGTTGAACCCGAACGATTTATGGTTCTTCACCGCTTTGAGCGCACGCTCGGCCGAGGCGACATCAAAAGCTATCTCGGTCGGGTGAACTTCCAGCGCGAACCTCACGCCTTCGGCTTTGAACGCGTCGAGAATCGGTATCCATCTCTTCACGAAGTCCTGGTAACCCGCTTCGATCATCGAAGGCGCAGCCGGCGGGAACGAATAAAGCAGATGCCAGATCGAGCTGCCGGTAAAGCCGCAGACAACTTTTACCCCCAAAGCTTTCGCCGCCTTGGCCGTTCGAATCATCTCCTTCGCTGCCCGTTTACGGACTCCCTCGGGCTCACCGTTACCCCAGATTTCTTCCGATAGAATCCCTTTATGACGCTCATCGATATTATCACAAATCGCCTGCCCGACGAGGTGCGAGGAAATCGCCCACACATTGAGACCGTAATCTTTGAGCATCTCTTTTTTCTCTTTACAGTAATTTTTGCCGGATAGCGCTTTGTCAACTTCGAAATGGTCTCCCCAGCAGGCCAGTTCCAATCCGTCGAATCCCCAGCTCGACGCTTTCTTTGCCAACTCTTCAAGGGGCAAATCCGCCCATTGTCCGGTAAATAATGTCACAGGTCTTGCCATGTTTTATTCTCCTTACTTGATAGTGAGTATCTTTATATTAACGAAAGTTCTTTCTTATGCTTTTAATTTTACAACGGTTCGATCCAGATATTGCGGAACCACACAACGTTGCCGTGGTCCTGCAGCAGAATCGGTCCCGGGTCGGGTCCTTCTATTCGTCCGGCGCCGGTTTTATTGGGAATTGTGACATTCCTGTGAATCAGGATCCCGTTTTGCCAGACCGTAATTTTTGCGTTCTCGAGCTTTTTCGCATACGGATCCTCGCTGTCGTATCGAGCCGCCCGGAATATAATGTCATAACTTTGCCATTGGTTCGGCCTTGCACAGGCGTTCGTATCCGGCGCCTTGAATTTATATATAGCACCGCAGTCATTGTCCTGAGGCTCCAGGCCGTACGAATCGAGTATCTGTACCTCGTATCGGCGCTGGATGTAAATGCCGCTGTTGGCCCGGTCCTGGCCTCTGATTCCGGGAGCCATTTCAGGCAGCTTGAATTCCAGATGCATCCTGAAATCCCGGTAGTTTTCTCTGGTAACAATGCTGCCGGTCCGGGGTACGATTTTCATTGCCCCGTCTTCGATCTCCCAGCCAATGGATTTATTACCGTCACCTACCCAGTGTGAAAAATTGCTGCCGTCGAAGAGCATATCCGCACCGTTGGACTTGCCGAGCTTAATTTTTACTTCGGGCGGCTCCGCGTAATCTTTCCATAATCTCTCGTTGTCCTCGAGGTTCGCCTTGCCCTCATGCATATAAAGGCGGTAACGGAAGGTATGGTCCTCGCCCGGTTTCATCTCCCATTCGCCCAATACCGACGGACAATAAACGAAATAAACATAATTCGCGTCGGGTATGATACGCATAGGCTCGGGGTGCCGGAAGTTGTTCGGATTGCTCATTATCGTCACGCCTTCCCACTGCCCGTCGATACTGCCGGATATATCACACCATCGGACGCGTGTACCATTTGCATCAGCGCGAGTTTTACCCTCATTGGTTAGATATAAGGCATCCGAGTCTTTCCACTGTTGGGCACCACGATATGCGAATCCACCATAGTGCCACTTGTCCTGATGAAGGGGAATATCTGTGATGTTCCTCTGTGTTGATTTAAAATCCCACAGCCAGTAGCCTTTCTCAGGCCCTGCCCCCGCGTCTGGCGACGCGAGTCGGGGCGGCGGGCCGCCGATATTATAGACCTTGACGTCCCAGAGTTCCTTGAGTATTACCTTCTCTCCGGCCGATGTCTTTAAAGCAACGTGGTCCTGCTCGACCTGAAAACCGCCATAGACAGGCCCTTCGGTTGTCGAAATAAATTTGGAAAAGCGAACCGTCCCCGTGCCGTCCTGGATGTTCCAGAAATCGACCAGGTTGCCTTCGTATCGCGTATGCGTCCACGGCATCCATATCCCGAAATGATGGACATGGTCCTTAGGGTGAATTTCGGAGAGGATATTTCCCGTAGTGGACCAGATCGGGTAAATAAATCCGCTGCGCTGATAAATTTCATCCCGCCCCTCGGGCGGCGGCATAACTGCATGGTAATAACTTAGTATCCGATCCTCATCACGTTGTAAAGTCAACCTCTTGTTATCCTTCTTTGTTTCTATATGAGTCAACGCAACGCTATCACCGCCGGGATTCACCTCGGCGAAGCGATGCGTAGCCGGATAAAGCTCGAATACTCTTTTCCTTCTGGCTTCGGTTGTGCCTGAGAGAATAAACCACAGCTTGGCGCCACTGCCGGCCTCGATTTGAACCGGGATGCGGTTCTTTTTGGAATCACCCTGCTCGATTAAATAATATTGTGCGTCAGCAAAACCCAGCGGTATGCCTTCCAGAGCTACTGATACGGGCGTATCAATCCGGGTATGCCGTCCGGCATCGACGGTAAGAGTGGCAGCCGGCCCGCCTTCCCGCTTCGGCGAAGCACTTCGCTCAGACGAGTCGGTAGCCGATTGGGCTATTAAGGCACAGGAGGATATAAAACCAAGGATTATCAAGTTCACCAGAATCGAGGCGAGCTTTTGCATCGTTGTTCTCCAGTAACTATGGCTTAAATGACCACCAATTTTGCGGATAAAAACCACATTTTGCCACCAAAAAGCCCATCCGTCAAGCATTATCCGGCAGATTTTCACACTTTAGAGGCACCTAAGAAGCTTTTTCCCCCGTCCACCGTCCCGCATGTATAGTACTCCGGTTGAATCAATAATAAAAGCAGATTACCAAACTGAATGTTTTTCTAAAATTTTCCCAAAAAACATATCAACATTCGTCTCATTAATTTCGCTTTAATAATAGAAGCAAAGAAGATTCTTTGTGAACGTAAAGGTATTAGACGTATGGTAAAAAGTTTTTTCGCTTGTAACGATTTGAAATGGCAGGAGTTACAAAAATTGTCAGAAAAATGTAAATTTTCTATCGGAGATTTTAGGATTTTTTACCACTACTGATATGAACCTGCTTTTCCAAGGCAAAATCAGATGTGATCGGCAGTTAATTCTGCTGTTTTTAGATAAAAAGATGAAAAAAAACAGAAAAATTGCAATTTTTTGTACCAACAAATTACTAACGACAAACGCCTATATAGAAAGAAGGTGACTCCAATGGATGGATAAACATAGATAGAATTGTGGAGATTTTAAAATTGAGTATTCCCAAGTTACTAAATACAATTTTGTTAGGAAAGGAAGAAGAAATATGGAAAAATCGATTTTCCCTAAAGTTATATTTTTGCTCTATCTAGCATTAGGTCTTTTCTCAGCATGGTTTGCATGTGGACAAAAAGCAATTGGTGGTGAGAAGTTATTTGGTAGAGATGCTGGAGACTGTTCATGTTGCTGTGATACAGCAACAAAGGTAATTAATTGTGGCCATAAGGCCGGTAAAACATGTAATGAAAATTATATTGGATGCGACTATGTAGCACGGCCAACCGGACAGTATAACTGCTCTGTAGGAGAAGGAGCTTCACCGCATAACTGTTTGTCAGACAATGATTGTTTGAATTTCAAAAATGATTTGTGCTCAAGTTAAAAATAACGGCGTGCTACGTTTTGTGGCACGCTGTTTTTATTTTTTGCCTTTTTAATAAATACCCAATTGAAATTATCACTATGGAGAAATGAACAATGACCGGCAAATCTCATAAAGCGTTTGCTATATTTATTCTTTTCTTTTCGAGTATATATACACTCGGGAAAAATGTAGAAACAATTACAAAAGATATAGTTTTAAACCATTTTAAAGAATCATTATCATGGACGTATTCATTGTCGCTTGATGTAAAAATAGACAATACAGGTTTCGAAAATAACAAAAGGCTTCCACACTTAGCTAAGGAATTTACATTTCGTCGAGACAATGAGCGTGTTGAGTGGCTTGGAAAAATAATTACATATGACGAGCAAGGTAATATTGATGAAAATTCTTTCAATAGAAAAATGATTGGGACGGGAGAGTGTTTCCTTGAGGTCTCTAATAATTTTGGAGAGAAACCATCCTATCCAGCATCGATGAGACTACAGTACAACGAACACCAAGAGAGTCGACTGGATGACGCCGATACATGTGGACCTCTTATTGGGCGTACCGGCTTACCTGAATACACAACAATTATAGACGTTTTTATCAACGATGAATATATATTCTTCTACGATCAAACGGAGGAAATCAATGGTATGGTTTGCTATAAAATGCTTGCGCAGAAAAAAAATGGCGAAGTAACAGTTTGGATTGCGCCTGAAAAGGGATACAACGCTGTTAAATGGTCCATACGAAGAAATGCGGAGCATTATTCAGAATCCTCCAATGTAAAAGAAGTATTAATGGAATATTTTGTTGAGAATTTTATTCCAATAGAAAACTATTTTGTACCACAAAAAGCTACTTATACATCTAAAGTCGAGGGAACTGACGGTTATAAATTTTCAAGTACATACAAGTTTATAGTTGATAATATAGACCTGAGCCCAGATTTTGAAGCTCTTGGAGCATTTAAGATAGATCTGCCGAACGGAACACCTATTTCGATTAAAGAATATCCTGGAATCAGATACATATGGCAGAATGGTGAAATAATACCAGATGTAGATGTTCTTGTTATCGAAGAGCTTGATAAAACAACCCAGCAGATCATGGAAGATGGAGATGTCCCTCCAAAATTAGGTTCTGTCATGGAAGATAAAAATGGCCAAAGTGAACCAAATACAGGTGGGGAAACGCAGGCAGACACTGACGAATCACAACCCGAGACCCTTTCAGAAACGAATATACCCTCATTTTACATTCTAATTCCGATAGGTTTTCTGATTGTCGCCGTCATTGGATGGAAGGTATTTGGTCATCTTAGAACTTAAGGAGATGCAAGGATGAAGAACTACGATTTCATGGAAGAAGTAACATGGAAGTTTTTGTTGGTGATATGTGTTTTAACGCTATCAATCACAAGCACAATATATGCGGCTGATATACCAGATATTGAAGATATCATGTCTGCTTTCGAGAGCACGATATCGAAGGTACAAGCAGTAACACAGAGATGTGCTTTTAAAGCAGAAATCAAGATCACTGTCGAAGGTGCATTGGCATCACATGCACATAGACGGGAAACGAAGAATTTTATCTTTTACCGCGATCTTAACCGGTTTGATGTCAGAAGGGAAGTTCTGAATTTCGATAAGGAAGACAATGTCGATAATAAAGAAAGCAACCAGTTTAGACTCATAGTAGATGAGAAACAGAAGTTGATTAGCAACGCCAGATTAGGTGAACCACCCGTTTATATTGTCTCAACTCAAGCAAGTAACACAGAAAGAGGAAAAGCATATCGATCTCTTGCAGAGATTCGAGCATTAGATGGATATCTTCCCGGGGATGAGACAAATTCTTTGGCAAAGATTTTAAGGGGCGCGTCATCTTTGCGTTTGCGAGACTCGAAGGATGTTGTGGACGGGCACGAAGTATATGTGATGGAAGCAGAAACTCAGTACGGAGAATATGTCTTGTGGATTGATCCTGAGTACGGGTTCCTGCCCAGACGTATAACTGTTACCAAAACTGGCGATGACCTTGTAGACGGCAAACCAGTTAACACGCCCCCACGACCATTAAGCCCTGGGCAGAAACCTTACTATCCCCACGAACCTTTGCGACAATTTTCTCTCTTCATAGACTCTATCAAAATAGAAAATATTGACGATATGTTTATACCCGTGGCGTGCCAAATTGTCTCCAAGCTTACTTACTCGAGTGGCAAAACAGTGACGTTTACCACAAATAATAAGCGTAGTAATATTGATTTTGATCCGGATTTCGATGCCCTAAATGCATTTGTAATGGATGCTCCCAACGGGACGCGTGTTTTTCATTCGGTGCTTTCAAGTCCGGTTATGGAATGTAAATGGCGAGACGGGAAGGTAGTGCCGAAGATAGACAATCTTTTGATAGAGATGATTGATGATACCGCTCAGCGGATGGAATCTGAGATGTCAAAACAGCCTGCGACGGTTGGCGAAGAAACTAAGCTTGCTGAGGATGAACCAGTTTCCACTCCCAACGCCGCGCAAAAAACCGGAAGGATAGAAAAAGAAACTGCACCATCGACATCTATTCCCACAGCCCTTCTCGGGACGGGGATCGCAGGACTTTTGATTGTGATAGGAGCAGCGTTGCTGGCGCTCCATTGGTATAGGGGAAAAGGTCATGTTGAGTGCTAATCATCACAATAAGACACCTTTGCGTTTTTGTTTATTGTTCACATATGCGCTTGGTCTTGTGTTCACTAATGAAACGGTAATGGCTGGGGGAAATGGCCAGGCAGTCACCCCATCCCCTTCAGTCGTACGCAAACAGTCTGGTTCTATTTGTGGACTGTATTGCTTATATGCGGCAATGCAGCTGTCAGGCCACGAGGTTGAGCCTTCGGAGTTGTTCAAACTTGAATATGTCGGATCAGCAAAGGGAAGTTCACTAGGGGAGTTGAGAAACGCTGCAGAGGATAATGGCTTGTATGCAGAGCCCATCGGCAAGCTGACCGGCAGAGAACTCCATAACTGTCATTATCCAGTCATCTTGCACGTCAAACTCACTGCTACCTCCATGGATTACAATCACTATGAGCTATTCTTGGGGACAGAAAACGGCCAGGCAAAGCTTTTTGATCCGCCTAATCCGGTTAGCTTGGTACCATTTTGTGAACTGGCTCCGCAATGGGACGGTAATGGTCTAATCGTTTCGGCTGAGCCGATTGATCTTGGTGCTGTCTTTGCTCCCGCCCGGAAGAGATTTATATTATATGCTGCTATTGTGATAGCAATCATACTTGCTTTGTATTGGGCGAAAAGATTGGTGCCAGTGACATTGACAAACTCTCGAATTAAGGTAATGTGTTTATCTATTGCCCAAACTACAGGATTCATAATCTTAGCTGTACTTATCGGGATGTTTTATCACTTTGCAAACGGTGCAGGTTTGTTGGCTAATGCAAATGCTACAGCTTCGATACAAAAAGCCCATCAGGGCAATTTCATACCCAAAATAAACGAGAAGAAAGTACATAAATTACTTAATACCGATACAGTCTTTATCGATGCCCGGTTAAGAGGTGATTACGAAGCGGGACATCTGGAAGGAGCAATTAGTGTACCTGTGGATGCTAACGATATAGAGCGTTAGAAAGCCATTGCTGATATTGCGAAAGATGCACGGATCGTACTTTACTGTCAAAGTTCAGCCTGTAAGTATGCAGAGATTGTGGCAATTATGCTTATCGATGACGGCTATTCCAATATCTCTATATACAAAGGCGGCTGGGCTGATTGGATAGAGAAAAATGGAAGGAATAAGGAAACATCGTTATGAAACTTTATACAATAATACAACAGAAATTAATGCCCGGCTTTGCAGTAGTTGTGCGATTAGGTATCGGGTGCATGTTCATATACAGCAGTCTGCCGAAGATACGTCAGCCTTATGAATTTCTTGCCAATGTATATAACTTTGAGCTTGTTGGACCCAAACTCGGGATGCTAACGGCAATGATGCTACCCTGGGCGGAACTATTAGTTGGGATATGTCTGGTCGGCGGCATTTTCGTCAGTGGTGCCTTGCTGGTCAGTATTGGAATGGGCGCGATGTTTACGTTTGTTCTGGCTTCGGCCTTATATCGAGGTCTGAATATCAGTTGCGGCTGCTTCGGTTCATCTTTTGCAGATAAAATAGGCTACTCCACTCTCATTCGAGCAATCATAATAATGCTGCTTAGTGCCACTGCATATTCTTATAAAGTCCTATTGCAGCCACACTTTAAATAACGGCCTTCTATTATCGACATACGCGCAAACGACGAATCACTAACCACGAGCCACGAATCACGAGCACCGAGTCATGGACATTTTTTGCCGAAAACCGGGGATTTTGGTTGTATTAAGGTGGTTTTTGGGTAAAATGATTAATAGCGTATAGCGGGTAGCGTATAGCGGATAGGTAAAACTAAATAAAATGAGGGAATAAAAATCTGTTAGCCCTGGACAATGTCCGGGGTCATCCGTGGCCGTATCGGCCACGGCTAAACATGCCACCCACGGGTAATTCGACAAATGTCATGAGTGTTCTACAAATCGACCTTTTTTGAAAAAACAAAGCCAATGTTAAAATAGGAAATTTAAGGTAAGCTCTTTTATGACAAGTAAATAGGTGAGTTTTTGGGCATTTTGTGCTTTTTGCCGGCGAAAAAACAAAGCCAAATTACCGGCCTTCGGCCGGAAATGCGAAGCACTAAGCACGAAATCCGAAAGTGGTGGATTTGGGTAAAAAAGGCAGTTATTCTATTTCCCCTGTTCCGGGTAGGGATTGGCCGGAGATATTTCATATACCAAAAACTCCACAAATCACGTCTTAAGAAATGAACGATAAATATAAACGGGATATTTTCTGGTTTTTAGGATTTATCCCGTGGGATGGCCGCTTATAGCCTATCTAACGGGATGAAAGGGGCAAAAATGGACGGCAAAAAAACGCAAAACAAGATAAACAGCCAAGTTACATCCAGCTTTACACAGACAAGGCGGGATTTCCTCCATTCGGCCGCTGCGACAGGGGCGGGACTGATTTTTTCACCGATGGTCTTAGGACAAACAAACACCGGCAAAAAGCCCGATGATATCAACGTGGCCCTGCTTGGAGCCGGGCGCCAGGGGCAGGTCCTGATGAATACCTGCATAAAAATTCCCGGCATTCGCTTTAAGGCTGTCTGTGATATCTGGACAGCATTTCGTCAAAAAGAGGTCTCACGGATTCTCAATGCATATAAACACGAGCATAATACGTACGTGGATTACAAGGAGATGCTCGACAAAGAAAAGGACCTCGACGCGGTAATAATCGCAACGCCGGACTTCTGGCACTGTGAGCACACGGTCGAGTGCCTCAAGGCAGGTCTGCACGTCTATTGCGAAAAGGAAATGTCCAATACTATCGATGGCGCTAAAAAGATGGTCGAAGCTGCAAAGAAAACCGACAAACTTCTACAAATCGGCCATCAGCGGCGAAGCAATCCCGTATATATATTTTGCCTCGAAAAGCTAATCAAAGAGGCAAAGCTGTTAGGGCAGATTACCGCCGTCAACGGGCAATGGAACAAGATGGCAAGTGAGCCGTTCGGCTGGGCGAAAAATGCCGTTATCGATCAGACTGTTCTTAACCATTACGGTTACAAATCCATGCAGCAATTCAGGAATTGGCGCTGGTACAAGGGACTGGGGGGCGGTCCGATCGTCGATTTAGGCTCACAACAGATCGATATCTACAATTGGTTCCTCAGAGCAACTCCGAAGACTGTTATGGCGAGCGGCAAAATCAACTTCTACGATAAAAAAACTCACGAATGGTACGACATCGTAATGGTCGTTTATGAATACGAGACTGCTCAGGGGCCGGTAACAGCATTTTACCAGACGATTAATACCAACAGCAGGGCCGGTTATTACGAGGCGTTTATGGGTAATGAGGGAGCGTTAAACATTTCCGAAAAGTATAGTTCATGGAATGGAATTTACCGCGAAAAATGGGTACCGGCAAAAAAATGGGAAAAATGGTGCAACAAGGGTTACATCAAGTTAATAGAAGCCGAACATGAGGAACCTGTCCCCGCCGGTGTAGTGCTTGATGTGAATCCGACACTACCGGCGCCCCAGTATGAAATTCTCGTAAAAACGGATAAGCCTGTACATCAGCCTCATTTAGAGAATTTCTTCGACGCAATTCGCAACGGGGCAAAACTGAATTGCCCGGCGGAAATCGGGTACGAAACCGCCGTGACCGTGCTGAAAGTCAACGAGGCGGCCGAAGCCGGACGCAAGCTGACCTTCGAGCCGACAGAATTCACGGTCTAACCGAAATTATAATATTTTTTCACGGCCTCCTGGACATTCCAGTTGCATTCGAGGCCTTCGGGGAAGACCACAAGGTCGCCCGAGCCGAAACTGACCGAATCTTTGCCGTCCGTAACCGTAACTTTACCCTCGATCAAAAGGCAGGTTTCCTTCTCCGTATAGATCCAGTTGAAATTACTTGGCTCGCACTTCCAGATAGGCCAGGATTGGCAGGCGGACGATTCTTCCTCGGATGGCTTTTTGACTGCTACATCTTTTACTGTCGGCATATATTACTCCTTTGACTATTTTAACTTTAAAGGTTATTATAATACCGGCGGATATTTTGAAAAGGAAATATTGAGCCTTAAAAAAAACGAATAAGTTTAAAAGGCGAACTTGCGCAGGGAGAAAATATGTTGGCAAGATTACACAGCGTCACACTCGAAGGCATTGAGGGAATCGTTTGCGAGGTTGAAGTCGATATCGGGCGGGGCGGATTCGACAAGTCCATAATAGTCGGCCTGCCGGACGCGGCCGTTAAGGAAAGTATCGAGAGAGTCAGAAGTGCCATCATCAACAGCGGCTTCAGGCACCCAAAGAAACAGTCACTGATAAATCTCGCACCGGCCGATGTGAAAAAGGCCGGCCCGGCATTCGATCTGCCTATCGCTCTTGGTACGCTCATAGGCAAGGATACTTTTCTAAGCTCGGATCTTCACGATATGATTGTTGTCGGCGAACTGGCCCTGGACGGCAGGGTAAGACCTGTCAACGGCGTACTTAGTATGGCGATGACCGCGGCGGCAAACGGCTTTCGCAGAATGATTGTCCCGCTGGAGAACGCCAGAGAAGCTGCAGTCGTCACCGATATGGAAGTTTTCGGAGTCGGCTCACTTGCTCAGGTTGTCGGATATCTGTCGGGACAATTGCCGTTAGAGCCGACAACCGTCGATGTCGATGACCTTTTTAACGTGGAAGCGAACTACGATGTCGATTTCGCCGATGTCAAGGGACAGGAATCCGTCAAGCGGGCATTAACCGTCACCGCCGCAGGCGGACACAACATTATGATGATAGGCCCACCGGGGGCAGGCAAGACGATGCTTTCGCAAAGACTGGCGACGATTCTGCCACCTTTGACCCTGGAGCAATCACTCGAGACTACCCGCGTATATTCGTCCGTCGGTCTTTTAGGCAAGAACAAAGCACTGCTGGCAATCCGGCCCGTGCGAATGCCGCACCATTCGGCCAGCGGGCCGGCTCTTGTCGGCGGCGGACCGATGCCCCGGCCGGGCGAATTGTCCCTTGCCCATTTCGGGATTTTGTTTCTGGATGAATTCGTGGAATTTCCCCGGCACGTCCTGGAGATGATTCGCCAGCCTCTGGAAGACGGTTTTGTAATTGTCTCCCGCGCGAAAAAGACAATCCGCTTCCCGGCCCAGTTCATGCTCGTCGCTGCAATGAATCCGTGTCCGTGCGGATATTTTGGCAGTGACTCCAGACGGTGCAACTGCACGCCGGGCCAGATTAAAAGGTACCTCTCGAAGGTATCCGGGCCTTTAGTGGACAGGATCGATATTCACATAGACGTCCCTGCGATAAGCTTCAGAAAGCTCCGCTCCAAATCAGGCCAGCTCGACTCGGCTGCGATGCGCCAGGAAGTCACTAAGGCCGTCGCCATTCAGGCAAAACGTTTCGACGACGGTAAAGTACACTCGAACGCAAGAATGAGCCACAAGCAGGTCGAGAAATTCTGCCGGCTCGATTCGGCGGGCGAAATGCTGCTCAAACAGGCGATGACCGAATTCGGCCTGTCCGCCCGAGCACACGATAAGATATGCAAGCTTGCCCGGACGGTAGCGGATTTGGCCGGAGCAGAGAATATTGCCCCCGAACATATCGCTGAAGCCATAAGTTATCGCCAATTAGACAGAAAATTGTAAAATCAGCTTGTTTAATTTTTTTCCAGGAAGTGGGACACAAAACAGCAACTTGCCAACAAGTAGTTGAGATGTCACACAGACCTCATTTTTAGCCCACAAAAGAACATTTGATCCTATTTTTAGGCCACCTCCGATACGAGGTATTTGCCTAATTCGTCAAATTGCTTTCCATTCTTATTATAAAAAGGAAGCAACTTTTGATATCTTTTGACCTTAGCGGCATCTTTTACTTCTTTAATCTGGATGTTTTTAGGAAGTCTCTTTTTTATATTGTGAAAAGCACCGATGAATAAAATTGCTTTCTCATCAGCTTTTAGAGTCTGTTCTATTCTGTTGGCAATAAAGTTATCTCTTCGGTTCAGCAGTATCACTTTGACCAACTTATATTTAATAAACGCTATTATTTTTTCTGTTATCGATTTAGCCTGTGTTATGGCAAGCAATCTGTCGTACTCTTTTTTAACTAGCTTAAAATCTTCTGTCTTTACAAGAACAGCACCTCTGTCAAGAAGTTTCAGGATTAGCTGGTAATTTTTGCTACCGGCTTTAGCTGTGTCCTCAACTATTTTCTTTCCCACCTCATCTTCACCAATCATACCATCCTGGTATATTTTCATGTCCTTTACATCTATAGAATCAAAGTAATCCGTTACAACATCCCAAAAACCTTCAACTGTTCTTCTATGTTTCTCCCAAAGCTCTTGCCCCAAATCCCTAATACCTCTTTTTGCCACCTCTTTTGCTATGGAGCCAAGATCGGCGCTGGTATGTATAACAGGAACATAAATCAATGTTCTCATAGGTGCTTGCCCTTATGTTGCCTTTGCCCCGGCACGTTCTAATCTCTTTTTTAACTCTTCATTGCGTTCTAATTTCTTTTTTAGTTCTCTGTTTTCCTGCTCAATGTCGGCTTTCTTTGCCTTTGTCGAAAGGTATGAATCCTGCTGCCACCAATTTATGCCCATCTCCAATGCTTTATCTACAGAGGCAACCAAGAGCCTTATTTTGATATTGAGCAGCTCGATATCGGCAAGCTGAATTCTAATGTCCCCGGCAATAACAATACCTTTATCCAACACTCTTTCCAGAATATCGGCAAGGCTGGTTGCGTCAGTTGGATGCATCATTTTTTGTTCAGCCATTGGCTTGCTTCCTTATAATCATGCTAATTTTTTGGCCTTTATAACTAAATCTGCAGTTTTTTTTCGCACATTTGCAATAAAACGACAATTGCTACAATCTGTACATTCCTGGTTACAATCCGGGCAGGAGAGAAGGACATTTACTTCCTGCTGAAGTTCTTTCGCAAAATCAGCTTTTTCTAATACTCCTTTGGCATCATTGATTTTAGCTGTAATCTCCTCAATTACCGGTTCCTGCTTTTGAAACGTTGGACAATTTATTTTGGCACTTTCTTTAGACATCATTTCTCCTACATCAAATCTCCTAAAGGCCCAAGATTCAGGTTTAGTTCTTCATCCTTAAGCCCAAATATCCCTTTCAATTCGTCCATTTTGTTTTCCAATTTCATCAGGGTCTCACCCACCTTCTCTATTTCTTCCTCGGAAAGAGAGCCCGCTTCTACCCTTCTCATGGCCTGCTTTTCCAACAGCTTTCTTATCAGCTCTATGAGTGTGAGCACCAGCTTAGCCAATCCTTTTTCCACTGTTTTGGGATTGGCGTCGATTTTTTTAGGCAGGCAATCCTGTGCCTTTTCTATTTCTTCAATAAATTCTTCAGGCGACTCGGTTTCGACTATTGTGTTTGTTATCATATACTATCGGCTCCTACTAAAATTTGGTCCTTTGTTACTTTGTCAAAGAGATCAGCTTGCTCAGAATCTCTGGGAAGACAGGACTTTTTCGACAAAACAACAAAGTTATATGCTGGCCAGGGGCCGCTGAATAAATATTTGAAATCGGGACGGGAACTTTTTACATGCTCGAAAGCTTCTCTGAAGTTTCTTTCATTGTCTTTTTCAACCAAATAAACCGCGTCCATAAGCAGGTTTTCGGTCTTTAGTTTTTTATTTTTTTTCTCTGCGGCAAATTTACTGAAGAATATGTCCATAACCTTAATGAATTTATCTGCCTTTGCATCAAATTCTTTGTCTATCTTGTATTTCTCAAATTTCTCTTTCATAAATCTCTTACCAGATGAGCTATCTAAGTCTAACTTCTTTTGCTCATCTTTCTTAAGTGCCTTGATAATATTTTCTTTTATCTTGTCTGCCGGCCAGATAACTTTGATACTGAACTCAAATTTATTATGGAGCCTTTCCATGTTATCCTTAAAATCCTTGTAGTAGCCCCGCATCATTGAAAGCAGGTTATCTCTGCCTTCAATAACGGTCTGAAACCTCACAGGCAAAACGGTAAAATCGGCCATGAGTTTTTCCACGATAGCTTCATGTTCTAAAACTGCATCTTCAGTTATATTTTGGGGCGGCCGGCAAATTTCACTAACCGCCGCTCCTATATCACAGAAGGGAATGTTATAAACACCAGCACCTTCTAATCCATAAATTGATTGTTTTATCTGACTACTGGAATCTATTATGCCATATAAATATAGTTTCATTGTTATCTTGCCTCTTGCATCGGCCCGACAAATGGCGAGCCTCTTAACTTTTCAATGGTTTCCACTGAGCTGAGCAAAACTTTCAGCCCCAAATATATAAGGTCAACATCGGCCACGGAAATAACAATATCCCCTGATATGACCACACCCTTATCCAGGACTCTGTCCAGAATCTCCAGGAGAGTTATCTCTTTCGACTTTATCACGGCATTATTCATTTTGACCTTTTCGGCCTGAAAGCCCACAGAAGTTGTACGGTGGCCATGGGCCAGTGCAATCAATAAGAAATCCTTTGACTTCGTAGTGCACCTTCAATGTATCTACCATGTTTTGGAAATCATCCACTTCGTCCCTGTCAACCAGAAAGGCAGAGTTTAGAACCATATCATCTTCTTTCTCGGTCACATCCTTCGGCAACAGTCTGTTTATGTGTGCTTCAAAGCTCAGCTCTTTCAGTAGCTCAAAGCTTTCCCGGCCGCATTCATTAATTCTGTCATTCAGCATTCTCTCAATAAGCTGTTCTTTTTTCTTTTTAAGGAAATACCCCTTACCGGCAGAAGAAGATTTGATTTCATCTTCTATTTTCAATATCTTTTCCCGGCTGTTAAGAAATCCGGTCTTTAGTTTTTCCGGATTACAATAAATCTTGAGCCCCCATTCCTGCTTGTTCGCCAATTTTCTTAAAATTGCCTTAAACTCCTGGCCATATTGCTCAAGCATCGCCTTTAGGCTATCGTCTGTGTTAAACAGGGTTGCGAACTTAAAGGGTATCACGTTGGTATCGCTCATTACCCGTTCTATTATCTTTTCATGCAGGCCGGCTCTTGTCTTAACCCACTCGAAATCAGCCATCTTTTTCTTTAAGCCTTCCTCACCAAATTCCAATTGTTCAACCCTGCCGGCTACTGCATAAAGGCCATTATGGCAAATGTAATAGAGAATGTTTCCCAAACCATTTATTTTGGGTTCCTTGTCTGCAACACAATATAGGTAAATAAGCTGTCGGTTTTCTACCATCGCTGTACCCCTCATAAATTAACTGGTTGTCAGCGTATGACCTTGACGTTCGTAAGATTCAACGTCCAGATTATCGCTTAGCCTGACTTCATAGATGTTTCTGTCCTGTACCTTTGTAGGCAATCCCAGGGACTTCAAGAAAGAATTTTCTTCATAAACTTCCGCTTCAATGTGCCATTGGTTGTCAATCTTTGTTGCGCCGATAACCTTTACGTCATTTATGTCAAGGGCCTTCCGCAAGAACTCTACAACTATGCCTTTAGCTTCTTCTATACCGGTCATTTTTTATATCTCCTTTTCTTCTGCATTTGTAATAGTATCCAATCGATCTAAAAGTTCCTTTTCCTTCTGGTTGTATTCCTGCTGGCCTATTTCATCCAGTTCAAACTGCAACTGCAATCGCATAAGTTCTTCCTTGACGCGCCCCTTATCAGACAATTCTTTTTGAGCCATATCGCCGAGTTTCTGGCCCATCCATATCACTCCCTTTAACGGTGCAAGCAGTATGCTGTCGATTAAAAACACTTTCAGTAATCCCCGGTATTAATGCTGATATTTACAAAATTAAACGGTGGCAGCGGTCCTACATATTTGAATGTCACTTTTTCACCGTATTTTTCATCGAGTGACTGAACCTGCTGATCAAAATCAGTCTCCTTCTCTTTTTCCACGAAAAAGGCAGCGTTAATGATCATCAGCTCTCCATAAGTATCATTTGTTTTGACCTCAACAGCCAAAGGTTCTAAGGAGCTTAGAATATCGGTTTTAACAGTTTCCCTTTCAGCTTGCAGAGCCTCCTCCACCATTCTCCCTATCTCCATCTGTTGATAATGAGACTTTTCAGGAGCAATCGCTGCGATTTTTTCTTTAAGCCGTTTTATATCCTCATATTTTTCCAGGATATTCTTGTAGATAACCTCTTCCTTAAACATTGCCTTAAGGCCAAGCTCAATTTTGTCCCTAATACTACTTAACAAATCTTTAAATCTATCGTGCTCTTTTTCCAGGATTCTCTTGACCTTATCTTCATCCTCGGCAACTGTGGCAAATCTTACCGGCAAAGCTGTATATTCGGCCATTGCTTTTTCAATGGCCTTTTCGTGAGCAAGAGAATTATCTCGCGAGACCCTGTATTTCCCAATGGGAGCATCACTAACCAACGCAGCTATACCATTAAAACAAATTGTATGCAGTTCGTCGCCACGTCCCCCAATACCCAACGGGCCAAAAGACTGCTGCCTGTCCGAGTCTATGATACAATATATATATTTGCCTTCCTGGGTAGCTATATCCATCTCTATTTTTCCCATTCTTCCGGATAAATAACAATATTTACAAAGTTAAATAACGGCAAAGGGCCTGCATACATGAATTTTATTCTGTCCTTATACTTATCGCTTAAATCGTCCATAATGTTATCGAATTCTTTTTCTCTTCCCTTATCTACTAAAAAGGCTGCGTTCATAAACATCTCATCGACGATAGTATTACTGAGTCGGTGCTCGTAAGATGTTCTTCTCAATCTCTCTATGATCTTCTCGGCATGCTCTTCCTTCTTTTCATCCAATGCTTTCTTTACCATTCGCCCAAGGCACATTTTTGCCTGCAGATCATTGCCATTTTTCCGAGTCAAAGCTTCCTTTAGATTTTTTATCACCTCGTTTTCTTCTACAATCTCGCTGAAAATAGTCTCCATGTTTTTCCATATACCTTTGACACCTAATTCTATTTTGTGGTCCATATCTCTTAAGACGTTCTTAAATTCTCTGTATCTTCTATCCAAAAGATTTCTTACTTCGTCGGCACTGGAGGCAATAGTTCCAAACCTAACAGGAAGCACGCTGTCAAATTCCTTCATTACCTCCTCAATCACCTTCTGGTGAGCCAGCATATTTTCTTTGCTTGCAGCGATTTTGGTTAAGGGAAAGTTACTCACTACCATACTCAGGTCATCGTAGCCAATAGTCAAAACTTCGTCACCCCTTTCCCCGATACCGATAGGGCCAAAATTCCGCTCCTGCTTAGTCTCAATAATACAGTAAATATATTTTCCTTCTTTTTCCATATTAGGCCATTGTTGTAACCAGTAATGCGTTCTTTTCAAAAGCTTCTTCGTTGAGGTAGCAGCCTTCATCGTGTTCATCTTGACGAGATGCTCGGTAGTAATCGAGGAGTATCTTGTAGGCTCTGGTCATCTCATCAAATTTCTGCTCTATATTCGGCGTGTCAGGATTTTTGTCGGGGTGGCAGGTTAATGCCGTTCTATGGTGGGCCTTTTTGATTTCAATAGCGGTTATAAAATCCTTTTCAAGTCCTAATTTTTTCTTTGCCCAATCTATTTCTTCAAATTGTGGTTTTTTTACTTCAAGGGTATAGAAACTGTATGG
>Ga0315543_1001059_pt1 | contig 31317 bp, 38 predicted proteins | sample SalMarSW160210MG_2_FD_203098 | JGI IMG/M metagenome (GOLD analysis project Ga0315543, IMG submission 203098) | Salt marsh sediment microbial communities from the Plum Island Ecosystem LTER, Massachusetts, United States - Salt Marsh Sediment SW1601-210 ... | reverse complement strand
CTGGTGAACTTCAAATCGATGCACCGAGAAGGATTTGATTCAACAACATTCGTTGGCTGAAAATCAAAAAAATGGATGCAGTTAGAATAGAATAGCAAAAAAATTCTAATTATGCAAAAGGTCTATTACGTATTGCAATCTCCAGACCGGGAACGACCGTTTCATTCCTTGCTATGTAGAGCTCTATCCTCGTAAGCGTGTCCATGGTGGGAACAAACCCCTGTGCAAACTCATCATCAAACAGACATGCAAGTTCTCCATCGCATTCTATCTGCTGCTGGTCCAATTCGTCACCCTGCGGAAGGAACACTGCATTTGTCGAAGAAAAAGTCAGTGGGGAGAAAGCAATGGCAAGAAATGCAAATAGCAGAGACAGGCATACAACTCTCCTTTTTTCTTCCATTTTTTTACCTCCATTACTATATTATATCAAACCTTATAAATTTAACTATAGACCTGTTTAATTCTATTGTTTGTCGGTCGTTTCTCATCCACTGCTCAAAATTTAAGTAAGCAATCCACATATATCCTCATGAAAGTTCTTGTTATCGGCGGGGGGGCAAGGGAGCATGCGATATGCAGGGCCGTATCGAGAAGTAATGCCGACCTCTATTCGCTGATGAAAAACTCGAATCCCGGGATAAAAAGACTTGCCCGTAATTTTTACCTGCAGAACGAGACGGATGTGGACAAAGTTGTAGAGTATGCACATTCGAGAAACGTTGATCTTGCCATAGTGGGGCCGGAGGCGCCGGAGGAAGCGGGCGTGACAAATGCATTGAGGGCAGAGGGAATAGCGGTGGCATCGCCGTCAAAGGAGGCGGCAGAGATAGAAACAGACAAGGAATTCATGCGTTCTCTGATGGAAAAACATAATATCGGGGGGATACTGAAAAGCAGGGCATTTTCGGATGCACGAAAAGCGAGAGAATTTATAGGGATGCTGGACGGGGAGGTGGCGGTAAAACCGATAGGACTGACCGGTGGCAAGGGCGTGAAAATTGCAGGAGACCACTTTGGTAGCATTGAAGATGCAGCAGCATATGCAGAGGAGGTGATAACGAATAAGATAGGCGGTGAAGCAAGAGTCCTTATAGAGGAAAAAGCTGTTGGAGAGGAATTTACACTGCAGGCTTTCTGTGACGGCTCGATAATAGTTCCCACCTTGGCAGTGCAGGACCACAAGCGGCTGCTTCCGGGCGACGAGGGGCCGAATACGGGTGGAATGGGTTCTTATTCTGATGCAAGTGGATTGCTGCCGTTTATTGACAGGAACGATTATGAGGGGGCTGTTGCGATACTCCAGCGAATTGTTGATGCAATGAAGGATGAAGACAGGGCGTATAAGGGGGTAATATACGGGCAATTCATGATTACCGGCAACGGGCCGAAAGTGATAGAGATAAATGCAAGGTGGGGCGACCCTGAAGCCATGAACATTCTTCCTTTACTCAAGGCTGATTTCGTTGACATATGCATGGCAATGGTCGATGGTACGTTGAATCGGAAGAAGGTAGGTTTCGAGAAGAAGAGTACAGTATGTAAATATGTCGTGCCCGAGGGGTATGGCACAAATCCGATGGACGGCAGGAAAATTTTTGTTAGCGAAGATGCAATAAAAGAGGCAGGAGGAAAGATATTCTATGCATCCGTGGACGAAAGGGAGGGGCAGGTGTATACAACAAGATCTCGCTCGCTCGCAGTCGTTGGTATTTCTGATACTATCAATGAGGCGGAGCAGATATGCGAGGAATGCCTCAAGCATGTGGGAGGAAAAAACATTTTCATCCGTCATGATATCGGCAAAAGGGAGCTGATACAGAAGAGGATAGACCATATGAACATGCTCAGGGGTTGGGCAGATGGATAATAGGGCCAGGTGATGAAATGATATTCGTGTATATGGTTGGAACCGCAGGGTCTGGCAAGAGCAGCCTTACGGGGGCGTTTCATGACTGGTGTCTCCGCCAGGAATTTGACGCGATAACTGTCAATCTCGACCCGGGAGTTGTTAATTTACCATACGCCCCGGACGTGGACGTGAGGGAATGGATTTCGCTGGACGAGGTTATGAAAGAATACGGCCTGGGGCCTAACGGGGCACAGGTGGTGTGTGCCGACATGGTCGCACTGAACGCTAAAGAGGTCGAGGAGAGAATAAAGGAATACCGCACTGATTATGTACTCATCGATACCCCAGGACAGCTTGAGTTGTTTGTCTTCAGAAGTACGGGGAAGGTATTCATCGACCAGCTTGATGCAGGGCACTCGTTGCTGGCTTTTGTAATCGACCCGTCGCTTGCCACGACCCCCACGAATTTCGTCTCGCAGCTAATGCTCTCCTCGATAACACAATTCCGCATGAGTGTGCCCCTGGTGAATATACTAAGCAAGATGGATATCGTTGACAAAGATGCGCTGGAAATGATTCTGGAATGGGGCAAAGACCCGGAAAAACTGTACGGGGATTTAATGGTGAAGTCGCCTTCTATGTACTACCAGTTGAGCGAGGGGCTGATGACCGTGATAAAGGGAATGGAAGCCCACACATCTCTCATGCCCATATCAAACAAGACACTTGAGGGCATGGAAAATTTTTACACGTCCATACAGAACACCTTCATGGGCGGAGAAGATTTGGATAGAGAATAAAAGGTAATTGGCAATTATACATTAATTCATCCTGTAAATGTCGGTATATTTTACTAAAATTAAATTGTGATTTAACTTTGGTGAGTTCACAAGAAGGATTTTTACATGGTCATATTATATTATTAATAAGTTAAAACATATTAAATATATTCTAAATACCAATCCCATTCTGGAGATATTCTTCTTGTCCAATTATATTCATCATAAATACTATTTCCTTTTTCTCCACGCTCAATAATTTTATTATTATTATTTGCTACATATACTTTTCCATCTATTAAACATTCAACTACACCATGTTTTGCTGATGTGGAAGTAAGAACGTTTACACCAATATTAAGAATATTCCTATTTTCAAATACTGCTGAAAATAAACTTGCTGCTTCTCCACAACTACCTTTTCTTTCACCATATAATAATGATACTGGATTAATAGGTATATTTACTTCTTTTTGACCAGGAAGTATTAATGGTTCATTTCCAAATTTAAATAATCCAATTTTTCCATATTTAGAATCATTTATCCATTGAATATTTATTTTATTTTTGTCATAATATTGAAACAAAGGATTATTTAAAGTTATTTCTATTAGTCTTTCTTGCTTCATATCTACTTCACCGTCTAAGTTTTTCCAATTTTTAGGTGTAAAACTGGATAAATTATTTTCTAAATCTTCATAAGACATATTCTTTGGTATTTCTTCAGTAAATCCATATATTCTAACAAAATCATCAAGATTTCCAAAGGAATGAGTATTGTTTATATCTAAATCTTTATTTTTTTCAATATAGTTTATTATTCCATCACCATCATTATCTGCATTCGGATCATAGTTATTTCCATTATTATTATGATTATTATTGTCTGTAATACAACCAGATATAACTGGCATTAGCATTAGAATAGTTGTCAAGCCAGCAATTATTTTTGTAGCATGAGAATGTCTTTTAGCTACCATTATGGGTAAGGTAGTATATGCCATGGCGATATTTAAACAGCCCTCAAAAGATTTTTAATGAAAAGGGCATTTCACAACCATGAAGCATTTAATCTCAATTATGGATGTTGGTAATCATCTGGAAGAGATAATGGATGATGCCATTGACATGAAAAGGAATGGTTACGATAAGGAACTGGAGGGTAAAATACTGGCAATGGTTTTCGAGAAGTCGAGTACAAGAACACGTGTTTCATTTGAAACAGGAATGCAGAGGCTCGGAGGGCATGCCATCTTTCTCGGGAAAAATGACATTCAGCTCGGGAGAGGCGAGACAATAGAGGATACAGCCATTGTCCTTTCCCGATACGTCGACATCATAATGTACAGAGCTTACAGTCATGAGGATATGCTGGAGCTTGCTAAACATGCAACAGTGCCCGTGGTGAGCGGACTGGACGATGAGGAACACCCGTGTCAGGTAATGGCTGATTTGATGACCGTGAAGGAGGCGAAGGGCAGGCTTGGGGGTCTCAAGGTTGTTTATTTCGGCGACGGGAAAAATAACATGGCAAATTCCCTCATGCTGGGATGCACAATGGCGGGAATGAGTATTAAAATCGTTTCTCCAAGACAATACTGGCCATCAGATTTCTATGTCAGCAAAGCAAAGAAAATGGGAAATGTAGAAATAGCCGAAATGAAGGATGGGGTGACAAAGGGTGCAGATGTCATAGTGACGGATACATGGATCTCGATGGGTGACGAGAAAGAGAAGGAGAAGAGGCTGAATGCATTCGAGGGTTATACCATCGACGAAACTATCATGAAACAGGCAAAACCCGATGCCATTTTTATGCATTGCCTGCCTGCATACTATGGTAATGAAGTCACAAAAGGGGTTGCCCATGGTCCGCAGTCGGTCATATTTGACGAGGCGGAGAACCGTATGTGGGCACAGATGGCAATAATGAAGTGGCTGCTGAAGTAGGCAAACTCATGGTATGGAAGGCATGACCTTAAGTCAGGCTTTGGATTGCGTTATATTTCATGTCAATATCGGTTACAACAGTCTCGATAAAGTCTAAGTTATAAAAACAAATGTACAAAAATAAAATAAACAAAACAGGAGGAGGGCTAAAGCAGGCTTAAATCTCTTATCTCTGCATTTTCTACGTGTTCCACGGCGCCAATTTTATCGACCAGTTCGTCTGGGCTCTTATCAGGCATGACGACCTTCACCATCAGTGCCTTCAGTCCGAAAGCGATGGGCTTTTCTTCAGTACCGACCAGCTTGGCATAATCCGGCAGTACACTGACTATCTTATCCTTGAATGCACCCATGTCTATGCCGGCGTCGTCAGGCATTACCATTACTGTTAATGAAACTTCCCCCATGGTATCACGGCCCCATAAGCCCGCATTCGGGACATTCATAGACTGCAGATTTTTCCCTGCACGTTTTGCACCTCTTTATTATAGTGCCGCATTCCGGACATGGGAAGGCAACACAGCCTTCGTCGACAAGTCCTCGTCCACATGATATACATCTTCCTTCTATCATTAAGGGGTTATACGCATCTCTCATTTAAATTTTGCTCGTAGAAATATTTTAAAACTATGCGGACAATACATGTCCGGTGATGAACGAACCCTTCCTGAGGACCCTTGAACTACTTTCTTAAAAGAAAGGTGTTTCGTCCCCAAAGAAAACATAGGGGCACATGCCTTAAATAAAAGCTCTTGTGGAAAATTTCTTTCCCCGAGGTTTTTCTTTTTAAAGAAAGGGTTCAAGAGGTTCGATGATGAGGATCTTGAGTGCTGATATCATCACCCCTTTTTCTACAATCTTTTCTTCAGCTCCTGTATCAGCCCTACGGGTGTCGGGTCGACGTTTCTCAGTACCGCAAGGTAATTGCTTATGTAATCCCCCAGATAAACGGCATACATCAGTCGTGAAAGATCATCTTTTCCCTCGGCAAAAATTTTTATCAGACCTGCATTTTTCCGGTAAATTTCCTCCATGAAATCGAATCGCTTCCTTATCTGTATGTCTTCGTTTCTGTGCCTCAGAAGAATACATGTTTCATCGCTCCGTTCATTCTTCACCATTTCCTCCCATGACATTAATTCATTGTGGTTTGCCTCTGGAAGTGAGAAATCGAAGGCAATCATCTTGGCATTCTCGTTAAGTTGCTGGCGCCACCTTCTGGCTGCCGCGGCCAGAAAAGCATGTCCGTAGATAAGGGGGATGCCGTTAATCTTCGCGGCGATCCGCTTTGCAGGGTTATTCTCGAGGGGTACATCCTTCTTTATTTGTTCCCTCAGCCCGGCTAAACTGTTTACGGTATTCCCGACATCGGATTTTCTGATTATGCCAAGCCTTTCAAGAACGATCATCATGGGGAAAAATAGATATGCAAGGGCGGCACGGGGTGGCATCCCCACAGGAATTTTTATGTGGCAGCCAGAGCCGGCAGACAGTTCCATGAGTTTTCCTCCAGATGATATAGCAACAATTTTACATCCTCTCCTTTTCGCTTCCTCAAAGCATGACAGCGTTTCCTCGGTATTGCCGCTGTAACTCGCTGCAATGAACAAACTGTTCCCGCCGACGAAAGCAGGCAAATTGTAGCCCCTATTTACGATGATGGGAATGCGGCTTTCATGCCTGAACAATGAGGCAAGCATTTCCCCGCCTATTGCGGAGCCTCCCATCCCTGAAATAACAACATTTTTTGCATCAAACTTGAAGGGTATCTGTGATTTGTGTCCAATTTCGATGCCATCCTCAACCTGCTCTGGAAATTTTTCAATGGCATCAAACATACCCTCTCTGTCAATGTGTTCAATGCCCTCAATGTCGTCCAGATTCATTCAATCACTGCCCATTAATTTCCTTTGTGTTTATTAAATCTTGGATTTTTTATGAAGGCATTCTTTGTCGTTGTGGCAAGCAAGAGGATTATGAGGTGAACCTAGGGCATTCAGAATTTTCGCCCAAAGCACATTTTTACCAAAAGCATTTTTACCCCACGGGCATTCATAGGTCACTAACGTTATGCAACATTGCGACCTCATAGTGTCCATTGCTACCCTCATCTTTATATAGGACATTTCATATTTGGGTGAAAGTTTAACGTCAATCAGGTGAACAAAGTGTCAACAAAACACCATCCAAGGAGAGGTTCAAAGGGGTATTCCCCCCGGAAAAGGGCAAGGAAAGAGGTGCCCAGGATACAGTCATGGCCTGCGGGAGATGACAAGCCCCGGATTCAGGGATTTGCAGGATACAAGGCAGGTATGACCCACGTTTTCGTGCTAGACTATCGTCCCACCTCAACTACATCTGGTCAGGAGGTCGTGGTTCCCGTGACCGTGGTGGAGACTCCGCCGATGAAAATCGCTGCGATAAGACTTTACAGGTCCACACCGTATGGAATGAAAACCGTGACGGAGGTATGGGCCGATAATGTGGAGGAACTGAAGAATAATATTCCCATGCCGAAGAAGGCCGGGGAACTGAAGGAAACGGATTTTGACGAAGTCAGAGTAATTACATATACAAGGCCTAAGGATGTTACAGGCGTACCTAAAAAACTGCCCGAGATAATGGAGATACGCATCGGGGGCGGAGGCAAGGAGGAACGCCTTGAGTATGCCAAGGGAATTCTGGGCAAAGAAATTGGTATATCTGATATATACGGGGACGGAAGCATGGTAGATATTGTAGCAATCACCAAGGGAAAGGGTTTCCAGGGTGCAACAAAGAGATGGGGTTTGAAATTGCTTGTTCACAAGAACAGGAAGCACCGCCGCATGGTCGGTACGCTGGGCCCGTGGCTGACATGGGTACGTTCTACCGTTCCTCAGGGGGGACAGACGGGTTATCACCACCGCGTAGAGTATAATAAAAGAATACTGAAGGTCGGAGAGAACGGTGAGGAAATAACACCCGATGGGGGCTTTCTGCATTATGGTATCGTGAGAAATAAATATGTTATACTTCATGGTTCCATCCCGGGACCGACAAAGAGGCTCGTAAGGATAAGGGATGCAGTCAGGTATCACAGGGGTGTGAAGGTCGAAAAGCCCGAAATAACATATATATCCACGACAAGCAAGCAGGGGGTATAATGAAAGCTAAGGTTTATGGAATTGATGGAAAAGCCACAAAAGAAGTTTCTCTTCCGCCGGATTTCGAGACAGATTTCCGTCCGGATATTATACGGAAGGCCGTGAATATAATGAGGGCGAACCGTCGCCAGCCGTACGGTGTTGATGATATGGCAGGCAAAAAGCATCCTGTGGAACCGTGGAGCCCTGGAAGAGGGGTTTCGAGAGTGCCGAGATTGACGCAGGGAAGGCGTGCTGCCTTCATGCCCGGTACGGTCGGCGGAAGGACGGCACATCCGCCCAAGCCGGAGAAGGACTGGAGCAAAAAGATTAGCAAGAAGGAAATGGCACTGGCAAAGAAATCTGCCCTTGCCGCAGTGGCGGTTGATGATATTGTCAAGGGAAGGGGGCACCTCTTCGAGGAAGAAATTTCCATGCCGATAGTGGTCGAGAACGGTTTTGAGAAACTGGACAAGACAAAGAAGGTCATTGATGCCGTGAAAAACATAGGTGTGTATGCCGATGTGGAACGGGCCAAGAACGGAAAGCACATAAGGGCAGGCAAGGGCAAATCGAGGGGCAGAAAATACAAAACCCCGAAATCATTGCTCATTGTTGTAAAGGACAAGAAACAAATTAAAAAAGCAGCCGGCAATTTAACTGGAGTGGATGTCATTACACCCGAGGAAATCAATGTCGAATATCTGGCTCCGGGAGGAGACGCAGGCCGCCTTACACTGTTCACTGTAAATGCTGTAAAATTGATAGGGGAGAAAGCATGAATCCTTATGAGATAATATTTCACCCGTTCGTTACAGAAAAGACCATGATGCTGATGGAGAATGACAATGCCCTGCAGTTTGCAGTGAGCATGACGGCAAACAAGAAGCAGATAAAAGAGGCAGCGGAAAAAATGTTCGACATAAAGATAATCAAAATTTCCACGAGAATAGGCAAAAAGGGGAAGATAGCGGTTGTGAAACTTTCGCCCGAACATGTGGCAGAGGATATCGGAATGAGGATAGGTATATTCTAGGTGATGAAATGGGAAAGAGATTGATACATCAGAGAAGAGGGTCTGCAAATCCCCGGTACACAAGTCCGTCGTTCCGTCACAAGGGGCATATTTCGTATCCCCCGATGGCCGAGAGCAAAGGAATAATCAGGGACATAATCCACAATCCGGGAACATCGTCACCACTTTCAATAGTTGAGATGGATGGCGGAGAAAAAATCAAGATGTTCGCACCAGAAGGTCTCATGGTAGGGGAGAAAATTCGATTCACCAGTGAGCCGATAATAAAGCGGGGCAATGTCATCCCACTCGGTTCGATTCCCGAAGGAACTCCGATTTACGATATCGAGAATCACCCTGGCGATGGGGGGAAGCTTGTCCGCTCAGGCGGAAATTATGCCACCATCATATCCCATGGTGATATGGTCATAGTCAAGCTCCCGTCCGGCTCCCAGAAGAAGTTGAATGGTAGATGCAGGGCGACCATAGGCGTGGCGGCGGGCGGCGGCAGGAGGGAGAAACCTTTCATGAAGGCAGGGAAGAAGTATCATGCGATTAAACCAAAGGCAAAGATGTACCCGACCGTTAGGGGTGTTGCCATGAATCCAGTGGACCATCCTCATGGCGGTGGTGCCCATCAGCATGTCGGGAAGTCATCAACTGTCAGCAGGAGAGCACCACCGGGAAGAAAGGTTGGAAGTATAGCTGCAAAGAGGACAGGCAAGAGGTGATGAAGTGGTAAAGAGATCTATTAGAAGGAAAAAGATTGATATTGGGGTGAAGAAAGAGTTCACTTATCGAGGTCTGACTGTAGAAGAGATGAAGAATATCCCCATAGATGATTTTCTGATGCATCTTACTGCAAGGAAGAGAAGAAGTTTGAAGAGGGGCCTGACCAAGAGGCAGAATAAATTGCTGCAGAATGTTAAAAATGCCAAGGAGGGAGATGTGATAAAGACCCATTTGAGGGATATGGTAATACTGCCTGATTTTTTCGGTCACCATATTGCCGTGCATGACGGGAAGGAATTCGTTACAGTGAATATAAAGCCCGAGATGATCGGTCATTATCTAGGTGAGTTTGCATTGACAAGAAAGGAAGTGAAGCATGCGGGACCAGGAGTGGGTGCAACCCGTTCTTCGAAGTATATGCCGTTGAAATGATAATATGAAATATTCAGCAGAGAGAAATCCGGAAAAAAGTGCAAGGGCGTATGGTAGCGAGATGCATTGTTCCCCCAAGCATTCCCAGAATATCATGAGGGCCATTAAGGGGATGAAGATAAGTGATGCCGAACAGCTATTGGAAGATGTGATAGCATTGAAACGTCCTATCCCATTCAAGACGCATTTAACCAGTGTATCCCACAGGAAAGGTATGGGACCGGGAGCATATCCAAAGAAGGCATCCACGTATATACTCGGGGTGCTGAAAAATGCGGAAAACAATGCAGAGTACAAAGGTCTGGACACCGAAAACATGATAGTAATCCATGCATCTGCATATCAGGGAAGAATAATAAAAGGTATGATGTCCCGTGCTCAGGGAAGGACAACACCAAAGAATGAACAGACTACCAACGTAGAACTAATAGTCGAGGAGAAAGAATAATATGGCCATAGAACGCAAATTCGTGGTTGAAGGCGAAAGGCGGATGCTTATAAAGGAGTATTTGAAGAAAGAAACGGAAAGGGCAGGATTCGGAGGAATCGAGATACAGAGAACGCCAATGGGTACGCTCATATCTTTGCTCACTGAGCGACCCGGAATCATAATAGGACGTGGAGGGAAGAACATAAACAGATTGACAAATGATCTTGCCGAGAAGTTCAACATGGAAAACCCCCAGATAGAAATAGAAGAAGTGGGCAACAAGGCACCGCTAAACGGGCAGATAATGGCCCACAAGGTTGCCATGGCTCTTGAGAGGGGATGGCATTTCAGGAGAGTGGGACATTCTACTGTGAGACGGATAATGGGTTCCGGGGCAAGAGGGTGTCAGGTTATAATTTCCGGCAAAATTACGGGTGTGCGTCACAGAACGGAGAAGTTCACGGAGGGGCATGTGAAGTACTGCGGGGAAGTGGCAAAGGAAGTTATGGACGTCGGCATGGCAGTTGCCAAGAAAAAGCCGGGTGTTCTGGGTGTCAAGGTCAGGATTATGGGACCCAAAGCAGAGATGCCTGATGAGATTAGTATCCTGACTGATTCGCCAGCAGATTTATCGGTCGAACAAATTGAAGAAACCGGAGAAAAGAAGGAGAAAGAAGTTGTTAAGGCTACTAAGAAGGAGAAAGAAGTTGTTAAGGCTACTAAGAAGGAGAAAGAAGTTGTTAAGGCTACTAAGAAGGAGAAAGAAGTGACAGGTAAGGTAATAAGCGATGAGAAACTCGAGAAGGTGACATTGGACGAATTGCCCGGCGTAGGGAAAAGTATGATTAAAGCACTCAATAAGGTAGGGGTGAAGGGAGTGAGGGAACTGTATGAAATGAGTATGAATGATCTTGTCGAAATAAAAGGTATTGGAATTAAAAAAGCGGAAAAACTGAAGGAAGCTGTTGAAAAAGCGGTGAAGTAAAATGAAGACCAAGGAAATGAGGGAATTGGGCAGCGAAGAACGAAAAGAAAAATTGAAGGACTGGAGAAGTGAATTGATGGAAGAATATGGAAAGTCTGCTATGGGTGGTTCTTCTCCGTCACCTGGAAAAATCAGATGGATTCGCAAGAACATTGCAAGAATGCTGACTGTAATGCATGGAGAAGGAGAAACGAATGAGTGATATATGCCCAGTCTGCGGCCTGCCCAAGGAACTGTGTGTGTGTGAAAAAATAGCTAGGGAAGGACAGGAGATAAGGATATATACCGAAAAGAGAAGATATGGAAAGTTGATGACAGTGGTATCCGGTATGAACTCGTCCGACATAGACATAGAGGGGCTGTGCAGGGATTTGAAAAAATACTGTGCATGCGGGGGAACGGTGAAGGACAAAAAAATAGAACTCCAGGGGAAACATAAGGAAAAGGCAAAGAAAAGGCTTGATAAATTGGGATTTGCAGTGGAAATGAAATGATGAATGAGAGAGAGATGATTAAGGAGGAATTCATAGGACTGACGGCACGGGTAGACAGATGTACCGACCCTTCGCTACAGGGCATTGAAGGGGTGATAATAGATGAAACAAAAAATATGCTGGTCATTGAGAGCGGAAAAAGCAAAAGAAAGATCGCAAAGAATATTGCTGTATTCAGCATAAATGGCACCGCCATCGACGGGAAAAAAATGAAGTACCGCCCTGAAGATAGAATAAGGAAGATAAAATGATTGGAATAAACGTTAAAGAACCGGAAAAGAAATGCAATGATAGAAACTGTCCGTTTCATGGTACGCTCCCAGTTAGGGGAATTATTTTGACCGGAAAAATCGTATCTGATGCCATGAACAAGACCGTGGTTGTAGAAAAGATGAAAATGCATTATATACCAAAGTACGAAAGATATGAAAAGAGAACAAGCAGATATGTGGCTCATATGCCGCCTTGTATAGGGGCAAAGAAGGGCGACGAGGTTACCATAGCGGAATGCCGCCCGTTGAGCAAGACTGTATCATTTGTCGTGGTGGAGAGAAAATGAAAGGAATATCAGCAGAGGTAACTAGAGGCCTGTCTACCGGTTCACGTCTTGACTGCGTTGACAATACCGGGGCGAGAGTGGTCGAGATAGTGGCAGTGAAACATATAAAAACAACCCGCCGGCAGTATCCGTCGGCTGGCGTTGGTGATTTGATAGTTGTAACAGTCAAGAAAGGAAAGCCGGAAATGAAACGTCAGCTGTTTAATGCAGTTATAGTCAGGCAGAGAATGCCGTACAAAAGGCCCGACGGCATGAAAGTTCAATTCGAAGACAATGCAGCCGTGATCGTAACTCCCGAGGGAGACCTGAAGGGATCTGCAATAAAAGGTCCCGTGGCACGGGAAGCGGCGGAAAGATGGTCGCGAATATCTGCTACGGCTTCAACGATAGTGTGATAATATGAATTCCAAACAGCCAAGAAAGCAAAGAAAAAATCTATACAATGCTCCTCTGCATCACAGGCGGAAGTGGCTTGTATCTCATCTTGCAGAGGATTTGATGGTGAAATACAGTAAGAGGAGTATTCCTGTTGTTAGAGGCGATACGGTCAAGGTAGTCAGGGGTAACTTTAAGAATCAGGTTGACAAGGTGAGGGAGGTCTACCTCAGGAAGCAGTTGATAGAAATCGAGAGTGTTGTTACAACAAAAGTGGACGGGAGCAAGGTTCCGCGTCCGGTTCATCCCTCGAATGTCATTATAACGAGATTGAATCTTACGGACCCGATGAGAAGGGAAAAGTTGGAGAGAGGGCTGTCCGAGGAAGCTAAGAAAGAAATAGAGATGGAAGCGAGGAAACAGATAGAGGAGGAGAAAATCGAGGAAGCAAGGAAGGCAGCAGAGGAAGAAGCCAAAGAAAAAGAAATTGAGGAAACGCCCGATAAGGAAGAAGCCAAAGACGAGCTCAAAGATAAGGAAGAGGAAGAAGAGACGATTGATGAAGGGCCCGTGGAAGAAAGCAAGGAGGAGTCTGAATCAGAACCTGTAGTGGAAGAGATTGAGGAGAAATCCGAGAAAGATGATGAATTCACGAAAGAATCTGAAGAAACAGCGGGGCAGCAAACTGGAGAGATGGACGAAGAGACCGAAGAGAGGCGATCGAAAAATTTAAATAATAAGGGTATTGAGGAATGATAAGATGGCACATTTGAAAAGAATAGCAGCTCCAAGAACATGGCCTGTGGAGAGAAAGACAAAGAAATGGGCGATAAGGCCTTCGGTGGGTCCCCATCCAATAAAAAAGAGCATCCCGTTACTCATGGTAGTTAGGGATTATCTCGAATATGCAGATACTGCAAGGGGTGCAAAAAATATAATAAGTTCAAGAGATGTAATGGTTGACGGTACTGTCAGGACGGATCCAAAGTTTCCCTGTGGCTTGATGGACATCATCTCGATCCCCAAGGCAGGGGCGAATTACCGTGTACTTCTTGATTCAAGAGGCATAATCCGCCTCGTATCAATTGTATCTGAAGAGGCGAAGTGGAAGCTATGCAGAATAAAAAACAAGATTATTATCAAAGGGGGAAAGATGCAATTGAACCTTCACGATGGCAGGAATATTCTTGTTGAGGAAGGGCAATATAAGAAAGGCGATGTATTGAAAATCTCTCTCCCGGACCAACAAATTCTGGATACCCTGCCGTTTGAGAAGGGCATTATGGCTGTAATAACGGGAGGGAGCCATGTCGGTGAGATTTCCGAGATAGAAGGTGTGGAAATCGCCAAGAGTGCCAAGCCGAATGTTGTGAAACTCAGAGATTTTTCCACGATATGGCCATATGTCTTCCCGGTGGGAAAGGATAAATCATTGGTAAAACTTCCGGAGGTGAAAATATATGGCTGATATCAGGAGACCAAAAATAGAAAAAGTAACTGTAAACGTTGGTGTTGGCGAAGGCGGAGAACGTCTTCGCAAAGCCGAGCAAGTAATTCATAGTATAACCAATCAGAAGCCCATTCTGACAATATCGAGGACAATTAACAAGGACTGGGGAATAAGAAAGGAAATGCCGATAGGATGCAAGGTGACACTGAGGGGAGAAAAAGCCATGGATTTCCTGAAGAGGGCTTTGTGGACGAGAAATAACAAGATAGCTGACTGGTCATTCGACAAGGAAGGAAATATCTCTTTTGGCATACCTGACCACACGGAATTTGAGGGTATGAAATATGACCCTAATATAGGAATATTCGGTATGGATGTATGCATAACAATGGAAAGGGCAGGATACAGGATAAAGAGGAGAAGAATACACAGAAAAAAGGTGCCGCACAGACATCGCCTGAGCGTCGAGGATACAATTAATTTTCTGAAGGATGAACTGAAAGTCGAGGTGGTGTGATGGTGAAAATAAAGGAGAAGAAAAAGGATTATGGGCGGAAAAAAGGTTGCGTCAGGTGCGGCAGGAGGCGGGGGATTATAAGAAGGTATGGACTGCATATGTGTCGCCAGTGCTTCCGTGAGACGGCAGAAGAGATGGGTTTCAAGAAATACTCATAACATAATCTATTTTTATTTTTTATTCCACAATATTAAAAATGCAGTCTTAATACAGTGTATCGGGGATAAAAATGGAAAAAGGAAGTTATATCCGCCAGCCAATCGTTTCGGTGTTGGGGCATGTCGACCATGGGAAGACAACCCTTCTTGATTATATCAGGGGGAGTGCCGTAACGATGAGAGAGGCAGGTGCAATAACACAGCATATAGGTGCAACCGAGGTACCAATAGATGTGATACACGGACTGTGCGGAAAGCTGCTGGGTGGAAAGAAATTCAATATCCCAGGATTGCTTTTTATTGATACGCCGGGCCATCATGCATTTACCACGCTGCGTTCGAGGGGGGGTGCCTTAGCCGACCTGGCAGTGCTGGTGGTTGACATAAATGATAATCTCATGCCACAATCAATAGAAGCAATAAACATACTGAGAAATTACAAGACTCCATTCGTTGTCGCTTTCAACAAGATAGATTTGATACAGGGGTGGAAAAAGGTAGAGGGCGGGATAGGGGGGCGGATGGAGCAGCAGAGCAGTCGGACCCTGCAGATATTCGAGAAAAAATTTTACGAGATGGTAGGGGCATTCTTTGAACAGGGCTTTTCCTCGGACAGGTATGATAGAATAAGGGATTTCAGGAAAAATATAGCTCTCGTACCTATCTCTGCAAAAAGTGGGGAGGGAATACCGGAATTATTAATGGTTCTGGTGGGTCTGGCACAACATTTTCTTGAGGATAATCTTCTAACGGAGGATGGGCCCGCAGAAGGAACAGTACTAGAGGTAAAGGGGGAGAGGGGGCTAGGAACGACAATAGATGTTATCGTTTACAATGGGGTTATAAGAAGCGGGGACACGATAATCATCGGGGGAAAAAACAAACCCTGCGTCACTTCGGTAAAGGCGCTGCTGAAGCCGAAGCCCCTTGATGAGATAAGAGACCCGTCCGAAAGATTCAGCAATGTGAAGGATGTAAGTGCGGCTACCGGGATAAAGGTGGTTGCCTCGGGGCTTGAAGATGTTTTTGCCGGTGCCCCGCTGAGAGTTGCAGGAAATGATATGGATGAGGATATAAGCAAGATAAAAAATGAGATGAAAATAGATATAAAGACAGAGGAGGAGGGAATAATAATAAAGGCAGATGCTGTGGGTTCCATAGAGGCACTTGCGAATATTTTTAGAGATGTGCCGATAAGAAAAGCGGATGTGGGACATATCTCTAAGAAGGACGTTGTGGAGGCAAAAACAAATGAGAATCCTGTCAATAGAGTTGTACTCGGATTCAATGTGAAGGTTCTGCCGGAGGCGGAGAAGGAAGTGATTTCATCCGATGTTAATATAATCAGCAGCAGAGTAATCTATCATATTCTGGAAAGCTTTGAGGAATGGAAAGAGCAGAAGGCCATAGAAATCGAGGAGGAAAGAAGAAAGGAAATCGTTCATCCCGGCATGATACTATTTCTCCCGGACTGCACTTTCAGGGTGAACAAGCCAGCAGTTATAGGTGTGAGGGTGCTGGGTGGGGAGATAAGGTCCGAGCAGAAGCTGATGCGAGAGGACGGCAGAACCATTGGGAAGATAAAAAGTATACAGAAGGAGAGCAGAACCGTGGAAAAAGCCACGCAGGGTATGGAAGTTGCCATATCTATTGAGGGGGCAACGGTGGGAAGGCAGATAAAGCCGGAAGATGTGTTTTATGTGGATATGCCGCAGGAGGCGGTCAGAAAACTAATCGACATGAAGTTATCCCCGGATGAACAGGATATAATAGACAAAGTTATAAAAATAAAACGCAAGGGCGACAAGTTCTGGGGCACGTGATGACAACCTAAGGTACATATCGTTTTTTAAATTTTCATATATATATATAATAGCAACCTGAATCGGTTTTCATCCCGTGGTTTCATGTCTGATCAGGATGATGTGCAGTGCTCAATGGCATTCTCTCCTGCCTCACGGAAGGCACGGGAAACACCGCCCACCCCCAGCTTAACTCCGCCGAAAATCCGTGATACCACCAGTGCATGCTTCTTTAAATCATATTTTTCCAGAAGTTTCATCAGTACCCTTCCAGGATGCCCAACCTCTCCATCATCCCTGAATGCCGTTATCTCGTCTCCATCAAAAAATCGCATGGCATAGCAGTGGTGGCATGCCTTTTTATGCAGTCTCCTATGAATCTTGAGTATTTCTGGCATCTTCTCAGGGCTGTCCAGTAGATACAGGTGAGCGAAGAAATGAGAACGCCTTATGGTCAGTTTCACGGCTGAGAGTTCCTGCATCGATATGAATAGCCGCAGATAATTTTAATGATTTGCTTTTGTTAGCACCTTAGCTTTGTCCCACAGCCGGGAACGTAGATACTTTTTTATATTGCAGAAACATGTTTTAATTGGTGGGGCAAGATGAAAGCAAAAATAGGAATAGCAATTATGGTTGTTGCCATGTTTCTCGGAACAGCGGCAATGGCAGGAATGAATACCGGTTTTTTGGGTGATACTGCGGAAAAACAGGTGGAAATGGAAACAATGAAGTTTTCTGCGTATTCTTCAACGCCGAACGTGAAGGGAGAAGGGGACTACTTCACTATTGATTTTGAGGGAGAAACAAATTACTTGAGGAAGCCATCTTATCCGATTATGCCTTATAAATCAGAAGTTCTCACGTTTCCGTTCGGAACTAAAATCGAGGGCATAGATATTGAAGTGGGCAACGTGCAGATGATGCACCTTGACAAAAAAATAGCCCCGGCACCGGAACCTGTACCGCTGAACGGAGCTGCACCAAAAGCAGCAAAGGAAGGTGAGGTATACGAAAGTAATGAGGCTTATCCTTCAAACTGGGTCACATATAATATGGGGGCTGGTATTGAAGACGGAAAGCATGTTATATTTCTTTCAATTCGTGCATTTCCCGCACGTTACACCCCGTCAACAAACGAACTTGAATACGTGGATGAGATGAACATTGAAGTAAAATACACTCCTCCGGAAAAGCCAATGCTTACAAATGATGTTTACGATCTGTTAATCGTTGCCCCGTCCGATTTCGGTAATACCCTTCAGTCCCTCGTTGACCACAAGAACAGCTATGGAATGAGAACAATTATGGTAACACTGGATGAAATTTACAACAGCAATTATTTTGCTGTACAGGGCAGGGATGGTGCAGAGAAGATAAAATACTTCATTAAGGATGGGATAGAGCAGTGGGGAATAAAGTACGTTCTGCTCGTTGGCGGAAAGACCTCGTATATTACGGGAAACTGGGGTTATGACGGTCCAACAAAAGTGGATGACAGTTTATGGTGGACGCCTGTAAGGTATGCAGCACTCGATGACCAAGCAGAGAGAGGATACCCAAGCGATTTTTACTTTGCAGACATTTATGATGCCGATGGAAACTTCTCTTCATGGGATGAAAACGGAGATGGCATATATGCCGCATGGTCATTTAGATACGGAAAGGACCCGATTGACGGATATCCTGATGTATATGTCGGCAGGCTTGCATGCAGAAGCTTGAAGGAAGTTCAGACCGTGGTAAATAAAATCATCACGTATGAGAGCACACCTGCAGACCCATCATGGTTCAACAACATGCTGCTTGTTGGGGGAGATACGTTTCCCGGAGATAAATTTATTGACGGAGAAATAACTACGGAGCATCATTTCAGCTTTATGCCATCCGAGTTCCAGGCAACAAAACTCTTTGTGTCTGATGGGTCATTACCTTTTCAGGGGCAGGAAAGTAAACTCGGCGGCAAACTAGCATGGATGAATGTGATATCCACCTTCAGTGAGGGATTCAGCTTCGTGGCGTTTGACGGACATGGAAGCCCTACAGCTTGGGCAACACATTTCCAAGACAACCGCGATATTTGGCTTAACGGTTTGATGACATATAACATGGATTTACTTCATAACGGAGAAAAACTGCCGGTCGTCAGCGTCGGCGGTTGTCACAACAGCGAATTTAACATCAGTCTTTTGGATTTCCAGAAGAATGCATGGACATACCAGCCAACCTATGAATGCTGGAGCTGGCATCTCGTGAAAATGGAAGGGGGTGGTTCCATTGCAACTCTTGGATATGCAGGGCTTGGATATGGTGCAACGGGGGATGGTAATAAGGACGGCATACCTGATTGTATACAATATAACGGCGGATATATAGAGGCGAAATTATTTGAGGCATATGGGCATGACGGAAAGGATATACTTGGAGAAGCTTTCGGTCAGTCAGAAATACAGTATGCTAATTCATTCCCGCCGATGGATGACAGGATAGATTGCAAGACAATAGAGGAGTGGGTACTGCTTGGAGACCCATCTCTGAAAATCGGGGGCTATTCATAATCATAGCCCATCTCTTTTCCCATAATTTTTAAACATCTCTCTTTTAATTTTTCCTTGAAGCATATTTTTCTTTATAAAATTCAAGCGAGAAAACCCAGACCTTTAGGTCTGGGATGAATCGCCTGAAAAACCATAAAACGCCGATAGGCGTTTTCTTCCCCTTGAGGGGAAAGCCACGCAATTTATTGCGTGGAAGGGGTGACAAATGATGAGGGGGTATGTTACCGCTTTCTTGGTGATGCCTTTCCTGAATTTCCAACAGGTTCTACCTTCAGAAGGAATATTGCTTGTCGTGATTGATATCATAATTTTGTCAAGGAAAAAAATAATCCTCCGGTAGATAGGGCTTGAGCGATTATAGTATTGATACGATAAGTACAGAGTTGGTTTTGTCTACAAATTCGGGACATGAAAAGTCCCTATCGGATACAGGACATAAAAGGGTTTAAATATGAGAAAGATATTGTTTTGGTAATTATGGGTGGAACTATTAATACTAAGAAAGATAAGTTAATGGTGAGGGGTAATGGCAAGGCGAAAATCTCTATTTTTAGAGACCCTATCTATAAAGATATGGAATTTTCAATAGATATTGTCAAATTAATTGATACCCCTCAGATGCAAAGACTCAGGGGGGTACTGCAATTGGGTTTAGTTTCTTGGGTATTTGTAGGTGCAACTCACACAAGATTCCAACATTCGTTGGGTACTATGCACATAGGTGGCAGAATCATAAAAAATCTCATTCAGCGAGGTAGCAAAGGTATTGACAATGAAGATTGCATGGAAATGATTATGGTTGGATGTTTATTTCATGATGTAGGCGTTCCTGCATTTTCTCATACCCTATATGACCATGGAATTTTGGGAGAAAAAGACAACCATGAGTTGAAGAGTGCGATAATTGCTAAAAACGTAATTAAAAGCATTCAAAGCAATTTTTCATTCACAGGAGAGGATATTTATAACCTAATATACCCCATTAAAAATACTGTAGAAACAGATATTATTTCTGGAACGATAGATGCTGATAGAATAGACTACCTTAATAGAGATTCACTATATACCGGCGTGTCATATGGCTCGATTGATGATAGAATTATATTGGAATTGAAGGTAGATGACGGGAGATTGATCCTGAAAGAAAAAGGGGTGCCCCCTGCTATTTCTTTGTTATTTGCCCGCACTTCAATGAAAGAAAATGTTTATGATCACCGAACAAGCAGAATACTAGGGGGGCTAATCTCAAGAGGGGTATGGCGTACGATTAGAGATAAAAGGATTAATAAGAAAGACCTTTTTGGTATGAATGATGCAGAATTGCTTTCAATATTGAGGGGCGAAAAAGAGGCAAAAGGTTATGTGAGTGCTATAGAAAACCGTGCATTTCCTAAACTTGCAAAAACATGGAGTTTAAGGGAGGTAGCAGACCATATAAGGGATTTACAAATGATTAGGGAAAATATGGAAAAGAGGCTTGAGATAGAACGAGAACTCGCAAAAAAAATTGGTGTAGATGGAAATCAGGTATATCTGGACATACCTGATTTAAATAGGTATACCATAAATGAAGCTAATATTCCTGTTGGTAAATCCAATGGAAAAAAACTTAAAGAATACCCCTTGGCCAAATCTATAGGGGAAGCATATTCTAACTTATTTTCTATAAGGTTATATGTGCCCAAAGACCGCATAAAAATTGCATCTAATAAGTTCAACTCAGTATATGATTTAAATTAAAAATGTATAGTATCTTCTATTAGGGTTTAGCAGTTATAGATTTGCTGATTTTCCATTTCTTCATGTCTTATGAAATTAGGCCGGGAATACTGCGTGGTCTGTAGCGAAGCGTAAGACCCGCAGATGAGAGGCCGTTTCTTAACCCATCAACTATTGTATTTCTGTCGTGCGCGGCAGACCTTTAAGGTCTGCCCCTCAACGGCACGACAGGAGTCTAAAAGAATGAACAATATAAATAGCGGTAGCTATAAAAAGAATGTGGGTGACACCCGGAATAACTGGGTGACGATGATGTTTGTGACAAAATACCGGTTCAACTGTTTCAGGAAACAATCGCATATTAATACGTGCAAGGATGCTTTCCAAGAACTGGAACGGTTTGGTTTCGAGTTCGGGGATTTTGGTTTTGCTGGGAATCATGTCCACTTTCAAGTGAATATCCCAAAAGGATATTCAGTTCAAAATGCGGAAATAATGCTGAAATCTCGTAGTGCCAAGAGAATATTTGAGCAACATCCCGGATTTCGGAAACGGTATCCACACGGAAGTTTCTGGAGTGGATATGAGCATCATGAGTCAACAGGAAAAATAAACTTGAAGGAATCGAGTACCTATCTGAGGGGACAACAACATCATCATGGAGTTACTGTTACGGACGATACTCAGCGGCGGCTGCTTGGGTTCACCGCCGAGTGAGATGCGGCATGCCCGAAGGGCTTGCCGAGGAACGAAGGCGGAATGGGGTTATAGGGGCGCAGCCCCTATTTCACTTTTTAATTACAGATTACTTGAAAGAATTGACAGGGGTATAGAGTGAGGAACGTTAGATATTTATACCAAAAGTATATTTCACAGTAGGGAACAATAATGGAAAGTAAAAAAATGCCTTTTATCGCTTTTGAGGGATTGGATGGATCTGGACTTTCAACCCAAGCTTTTGAACTTAGTAAATGGTTTAAGAACAAAGGATATGAAGTTTATTTAACAAAAGAACCTACAGATGGTTTGATTGGTTCCTTAATAAGGGGTGTATTAAGAAAAGAAGTAAAGGTTGATGTGAAAACTCTTGCATTGCTTTTTGCAGCCGATAGGATGTTGCATGTTAATAATACTATCCGCCCCCTATTAAATGATGGAGTAATTGTAATATCTGATAGGTATCGGTTATCTTCATATGCGTTTCAATCACTAGAAATTGACGATATCGATTGGTTGAAATATGTCAATAAAAAGAGTATTGCACCTGATTTGACATTTATAATCGATACCCCCCCACTAATTTGTGTAAGGAGAATCCTAAAGCAGAGATTTCATATAGAATTATATGAGGAGGTTGATAAACTCGAAAAGATTAGGGCAACTTATCATGAACTGGCAAAGAAAGAGCGAAATACATTTATGGTAGATGGGAATAAACCAATAAAAAGCATAAATGCTGAAATTCTTAAGAAAGTTAGGTCCTCTAAGATATTAAAAGGGTCATTTGCGAAATCAGTCCAACTTTCCAGTTATATTGAAAAGAGTGAATAAGTGATAGTATGGAAATACTTTTAGATGGGGAATTGAAAAAACAGGTGGGTAAGATTGTAGTAAACGGTGATGAACGGTGTATTCAACCATCATCATATGACTTAAGGGCAGGTGATGAGGTATTTTTGCCTGAGCGAGGGGAGAAAAAAGAATTTAAGAAGGGGGGTATTATACATCTGCAGCCATTCGAGAGTGCTTTGATACGCACCATTGAGGAAATAAAGTTGCCAAAAAATATGATGGGCCTAATGCAACCGAGCTCAAAACTTTCAACTCGTGGCTTACTTTATACTGGGGGTTCTATTGACCCTGGATATGAAGGATTTTTATGGGTGAGTATAAGAAATATGGCTCCGAGATATGAAGAAATAGAATATGGTCAGGCGGTTACCTCAGTTCATTTTATTAGATTCAAAGAAGGCAAAAATGTAGTAAAAGGATACGCTGAAGAACATGGCAAAGTAGATGATTTATCACGTGACAGAAGACCGCAAAAACCAGAAAGAACATTGTATGATTGGATTAAAATGAGTAGTAAATTAGATGAGGTAGGCGTGGAGGTATCCACCATTAAGAATGCAATTGACCATATAGATAATGTATTGTATGGAATATTATATGCTACTGTTGCAGGAATTATGGCAGGATTAGTAATTGCGTTATCGCATTTCTTCTTTGGATGGTAATGTTTGGTAGAAACCAATATATTGGAGGGACCAGATTTTGAGTCCGGCCTTCCATACAATGATTGAAAGTAATTTTACCATTTACCATTATAAAGAGTCGTGCTTGTAAATATGTTAGCAGATAGAGTATAATATCACATAATGAATTGCCACTTGCTGCGTCATATATCCTAATTCTCCTTTTAATAGCTTCGTCTTCTATTTATATCGTACCTTGTCCAGAAAAGATATTTTTTCGAAGGGAGAAAGCTCCCTGTTCTCTATCCGCTTTATTGCAATTGAAGGGTCCAAAGTAAACAGGAATGTCACATCTGGCTCCAAATAAAAAAGGGAATGAATTTCCTTCAGCCATTCCATGGACGTATCAATACCGGAGAGATTCACTGCTTGGTATGCTATGGTGGAGTCGGCATATCTGTCGCATATCACTATCTTTTCGTCATAAATCCACTTTTTAATATCCTTTGCATGTTCGTTTCTGTCAGCTGCAAACAGAAGTGCAACTGTTGCAGCATCTTTGCTTTCGTTTACTGCCCTCTCAACGGCCTTCCCCAGCCACTTGTCTGTTGGCTCTTTCGTCCATACGACATCCCGTTTTTTTCTAATATCCTCGTAGACCATTCTGGAAATTGTGGTCTTGCCCGAACCATCTATCCCCTCGAAGGTGAAAAATTTTCCTCTCATTGTATGGTAAATATATCGGATATAATTAAATTTGCTCTTAACGACGATGTTACTTGGCCGAACAAATAACGAGCGTATCGCAATACAGGTAACGGTTATTTTTCATTCCTGTGGTTCTCCTTCAATTATCTGGATGGGTAAATCCTCTGAAATTCCATGTTTTTTAATTCAGGTACTCGTATGCCAATGATATAATTGTTACCTTAACGTTATTGCCCCTTTTTTGAACGATTCCCTAATTAATATATATACAGAGTTCATACTTATTCTGAATGAGGTACTTGAAACTTGCTACCCCTAATGTTAGTGCATTCTTAGATAGACTTTCAAATTATGGTGACCTTTATGCTCCAACAAAAATATCGGAGAAATTCTATGATTTCCGTAGGATAGAGGATGTTGACAAAGTCGAGTTCAATTACAACAGAACAGTGACGCCCGAAAAAAAATATTTTATCCCTCCGAAGCAGGATATGTTCGAATTTGATATGGAAGAGGGAGATTATATAGAAAAAATGGGGGAAATAAAGCCGTTTGTATTATTCGGTTTGCATGCCTGCAGCATTGTTGCCCTTCGAATCCTGGATGGAATATATCTGGATAAATATCCTGATAAATATTATGGAATGAGGCGGGAGGCAGGAATAATAATCGGTATTAGCTGCCTTCCCGACGAGTACTGTTTCTGCAATCTGCGCCGCACGGATTTTGTTGATGTGGGCTTCGACCTTTTTCTTCACGAATTGCCGGACGGTTACCTCATAAGGGTGGGGAGCGAGCGGGGTCATAAAGTAGTTGACGAAAATTTGGATTTGTTTGTCGATGTGAACGACGAGGATATTGAAAATTTCAAGAAATTTGAGAAGAAAAGACATGAGATGTTCAAGTATAAGGGAAGTTTCGACAATCTCCGCTATATGCTCGAACTCACGGAAAACAGTTCACTCTGGGTGGAAGAAAGCGAGAAGTGCCTTGGATGCGGTAACTGCACTATGACGTGCCCGACATGCAGGTGTTACGATGTCAAGGACATACCCGATATCGACGGAAAGCATGGAAAGAGGATACGTTTCTGGGATTCATGCCAGTTCAGGAGTCACGGACTGGTGGCAGGGGGGCACAACTTCAGGGAAACAAAAAAAGATAGATTTATCAATAGATATGTATGCAAGAATGCATATTATTATCCCCTCGGGACGTCATACTGTGTCGGCTGCGGGAACTGTACGTATTTCTGCCCCGCGGATATAGATTTTTTGGACATTCTGATGAAAATAAGGGATAGTTCGGAGGAAGGAAAGCATGGGCAGTGATGATAATGTTTATAACCTTTACAAATGCCGCCTGCTTCGCGTTTACGACCTTACCGAAGAGGAAAAATTATTTCTGCTCAGATTCGAGGATTCAGAAATAGCAGAATCATGGACTTTCATTCCGGGGCAGTTCGTCCAGGTCGCACTGCCGGGTATAGGCGAGGTGCCCATATCTATCTGTTCCTCTCCAGTGCATCGCGGCTTTTTCGAGATGTGCATAAAGAAGGTAGGAAAGGTTACAGAGATGATTCACAAGCTCAAGCCCGGTGATTTCGTGGGCGTAAGGGGCCCATATGGCAACGGTTTTCCGGTGCAAGATTTCGAGAACTCGGATATACTGCTAATCGCAGCGGGACTGGGAATGGCCCCTCTTCGTTCAGTGTTCATGCATGCCGTTGACAATCGCTGGAAATTTGGCAACATAACTGCTATCAACAGTGCCCGTTACGGGAACAATCTGCTGTTTAGAAAAGAACTGGATGCCATGCAAGACATTGCCGGGGCGGAGAACATACGCATCATCCAGACCGTAACACGTGACCCGGAATGGCCGGGCAGGATAGGTAGGGCGCAAGAGCACATAAAGGATGCCAATACAGACCCCGGTAACTCGTATGTTGTTGTCTGTGGCCCACCGGCATGTTACCAGAGTATATTCGATAAATTAATCGAGACGGGTTACGACCCGAAAAAGATATACGTTACGTTAGAAAGGAGAATGAAATGTGGTGTGGGGAAATGTGGGCATTGCATTGCAGGTTCCTCGACATTTCTCAAGTACATATGTATTGACGGTCCTGTCTTCGGGTACTACGATATAATTTCTACTCCTAATTTGATATAATGGTGATGATAAAATGAAAATAGGCATACACGGTTTGACCTCGTGCTACGGATGCCAGTTGAGTATGGCAATTGTAAAGAGGATACTGGATATTACAGACAAATTTGACATAAAATATTTTTACATGCTTTCCAGTGCCAGCAAAATAGAACATGTGGATGTCGCTTTCGTTGAGGGTAGTGTCAGCACGGACAATGACGAAGAAGAGTTAAGAAAAATAAGGGAAAATGCCGACATTCTCGTAGCCATCGGTTCATGTGCAATACACGGCGGAGTCCAGGGCATGCTTTCTAACGATAAGATAAGCTACGATGATGCTTTCAGGGCGGTCTACGGCGACAGAAAAATAGAGTACAACGGAAGGATAGCCCGGCCTCTTGACAAATTCGTGAAGGTTGATTATCATCTCCCCGGGTGCCCGCCTGAAGAGGATGAAATTATGTATTACCTTGCAACTTTTGCTATCGGAAGCTGGCCGGAAGAAAGGGATTATCCCGTCTGTGCCGAGTGCATTAGAGCGGGCAATCCATGTATTCTGATAGAAAAGGGTGAGCCATGTCTTGGTCCGGTTACCGTTGCCGGATGTGATGCACGCTGTATAAAATACGGTATTCCATGTATCGGATGCAGAGGTCCCGTACCTAAAGGGGCAGCATGGTTCGATTCTCTTGCCAGAGTCTTCAGGGAGAAAGGGATAGACAAGGAACAGGTGAAAGAAAGGATGGCAATATTTGCATCTCAGTATGAAAAGCTGGATGAAATGATTGATAAAGTTTACGAGGGTTAAATGAAAATAACAAGAGAAATCCAGATTGACCATCTTGCCCGTATCGAGGGTAAGGCGGGCATAGAGGTTGAGATTGGAGAGGAAGGAGCGAATGCAAAGTTGAATGTTACCGAGGGACCAAGATTTTTTGAAATCATAACTAAGGGCAAGAATTATGACGAGGCCGCTGCGATATTCCCGAGAATATGTTCTTTCTGTTGCACTCCGCACAAACTCACGCCGATAGAGGCGATTGAATATGCTCTGGATGTAAAACCGTCGGAGCAGACAAAAAAGTTGAGAGAGCTGCTTTACATAGGAAGTATAATAGAGAGCCATGCCCTCCACCTGTATCTGCTTGTGGTTCCAGATTATCTCGGTTATCCAGATGCCTTTGCAGTAGCGCGAAAAGAGAAAGATTTGGTCAAGGACGGGGTATTCCTGAAGGACGTTGGTGCTGAAATACAGACGGTTCTTGGGAGCAGGTCGATACACCCTGAAAATGCCATAGTGGGTGGCTTCGGGAAGTTGCCGTCAAAAGAAAAAATGGAGAGGATAGCAAGGATGGCCAGGGAGGGGCTGCAGAAGGCAATGAGTATTGTCAAATTTTTCGCGGAATATGAATACCCATCCTACGTTAACAGCGAGAGAAGGCATCTGTCCATAAAGCCATATGGCGGCTACGGCGTGTATGGGAATGAGATAGTTTCGTCTGACGGTAATTCCTTCGGAATCGAGGAATACAGAAAAAACCTATATGAGGATGTCGCTTCCTATTCATTTGCAAAGAGGGGAAAATTCCTGGGCGAGCCGTACATGGTTGGTGCCATATCTCGTGTTTTCAACAACTCCCGCCTCATTACAGGGAAGGCAAGAGAACTCATGGACAATTACAGGAAATTTATAGCTCCCCAGAACTGTTTTGCAAACAACTTTGCCCAGGCACTGGAATTGGTTTATTTTCTTGAGAGGGTAAAGGAAATCATATCGGAACTTAAAGATATGAAGGATGAGGGGTTGGCAGAACCTGGAAGAATGTCCGGTGAAGGTTATGCAGTGACGGAGGCACCAAGAGGGTTATTAATCTACTATCTGAACATAGAAAATGGCATTATCAAGAACGCAGATGTCATTACGCCCACGGGGATGTTCCTGCCCATGATGGAAGTCGATGTTGCTGCCATGGCAGAGGGACTATGGGAAGATGGCCACAGGGATAAAGATTTTATAGGGGGAAAGGTCGAAATGGTCGCCCGTTCATATGATCCGTGCATATCATGCAGTGTCCACGTAACGAGACTTTAGTCATAACCCTTGGCAGCCCTCTTGCTGGAGAAGATGCCGTCGGCTGTAAAATCTTTGAGAAGGTAAGAGATAAAGTAAATGCAAGAGTCGAATATTTGGGGACGGATATATTCCGCTTCAGCAACGTTTATCGCGATGAAAAAAAAGTTATTTTTATTGATGCAGTTTATTCGAAAGAGATGGAAACAGGTAAACTTGTGTATTTCCGGGGAAAGGATGTATTCAAATTCCTGAATGATGTTGCAGTGGATGCCCATATGCTAGGCGTTGGAGAGGGTTTGAAAATTTTAAGAGAGGTAATGCCCAATTTTCCTACTGATATACATTTCATAGGCATCTCGTGCAAGAGATTCGGACTTGGAGGGATGGGAGAAGAAGTAAAAAAAGGGATGGAAAGAGCCATCCATAAGCTTATGGAAGTCGTGTGAAAGATAGTATAAGAGAAAATTATACATCTGTCTTTTTTTTATGAAATTAGGCCGGGAATACTGCGTGGTCTGTAGCGAAGCGTAAGACCCGCAGATGAGAGGCCGTTTCTTAACCCATCAACTATTGTATTTCTGTCGTGCGCGGCAGACCATAAGGTCTGCCCCTCAACGGCACGACAGGAGTCTAAAAGAATGAACGATATAAATAGCGGTAGCTATAAAAAGAATGTGGGTGACACCCGGAATAACTGGGTGACCATGATGTTTGTGACAAAATACCGGTTCAGCTGTTTCAGGAAGCAATCACATATTAATACGTGCAAGGATGCTTTCCAAGAACTGGAACGGTTTGGTTTCGAGTTCGGGGATTTTGGTTTTGCTGGGAATCATGTTCACTTTCAAGTGAATATCCCAAAAAGATATTCAGTTCAAAATGCGGAAATAATGCTGAAATCCTGTAGTGCTAAAAGAATGTTTGAATACCATCCAGGATTCCAGAAACGATATCCACACGGAAGTTTCTGGAGCGGATATGAGCATCATGAGTCAACAGGAAAAATAAACTTGAAGGAATCGAGTACCTATCTGGGGGGACAACAACATCATCATGGAGTTACTGTTACGGACGATACTCAGCGGCGGCTGCTTGGGTTCACCGCCGAGTGAGATGCGGCATGCCCGAAGGGCTTGCCGAGGAACGAAGGCGGAATGGGGTTATAGGGGATTTGCCCCTATTTCACTTATATGAGTACATACAGCACTAACTTATAATAATTATGTGTTTCATCGGGCTCAGTGCAGGAAGTACCTCTGACCTGAGAATATCATTGTTATGCCCCGTTCATTTGCAGCACGTATTACCTCTTCATCCCTTATTGAGCCGCCCGGCTGAATGATTGCTTTTACGCCTGATTCTGCGGCAACATCCACGGCATCTCTGAACGGGAAGAAGGCATCGGATGCCATTATTGAGCCCTTTATCTTTTCACCGCCTTTGTGAACCGCAATCCAGCTTGCATCCACACGTGATGTCTGTCCCCCGCCTATTGCAACCGTTCTCGTTCCTTTCACAAATACGACGGCATTTGATTTCACATGCTTGACACATTTGACTGCAAATGCCATTGACTGAATATCTTCACGGGAGGGGTTCTTTTCTGTCACAGTTTTCCACTTGCCCGTATCTGTTTCTTTTATGTTCCTTTCCTGCATCAAAAGTCCGCCGACGACACTCCTGAATGTCATGTCTTTTTTTCTGTCAGTATTTTCCAGCCCTTCAATCTCCAGAAGACGCAGATTCTTTTTTCCAGACAGCAATGTCTTTGCCCCGTCACTGAAAGAAGGGGCTGTTATCACTTCAAGGAATATTTTTGTCATTTTTTCTGCCAATTCCCTGCTTACTTCCCTGTTTACTGCAACCACTCCCCCGAATGGTGAATACTCGTCGGTGGCGAATGCATCCTCCCATGCCTTTAGGATGTCCTTGGCAGATGCTATACCCGAGGGGGTTGCATGCTTTATTATCACGGCGGTCGGCTCCTTGAATTCCTTTATGCACTCAATCGCCCCGTTTGCATCTAGGATGTTGTTGTAGGATATCTCTTTTCCCTGCAATTTTTTTGCGCTTGTTATGCACGGCTCCTTAATTCCTCCGGTATAAAATGCACCTTTCTGATGGGGATTTTCCCCGTATCTTAACTCCTTCGATTTTTTGTAAGGCAGGGTAATAACTTCAGGGAATACCTCGGTGTATTCCATCCCTGCTATCAGTGCATCGTAGTATGATGTCCTGCGGATTGCTTCGACCGCCAGTTTTTTTCTTATATCATCATCAAAGCCATCTTTCAGATAAGGAATAACCTTCGAATATTGCGAAGGATGCGACACCACCACAACATCCTTCCAGTTCTTGGCGGCGGCGCGAACCATACACGGCCCCCCGATATCCATATTCGTTATTCCCACCTCTGGCGGATAAAAATTGCATACAACCATGTCTATTGACGGTATGCCTTTCTCAGACAGTTCCCCCATGTCACTGCTTTTCCTTCTGGCCATTATTCCTGCATAAATAGATGTGTGAAGAGTCTTTATCCTTCCGTCTATTAACTCGCTGAAGCCCGTTATATCCTCAACTTTCCTTACAGGCACACCCGCATTTTTTATTCTTTCGGCTGTTCCGCCCGTGGAAAATATTTCTATGGATGCATCGTGAAGTACTTTGCAGAAATCCTCTATGTTTTCTTTATCATATACGCTGACAAGAGACGTGCTCGGAATCATTCTATTACCCACAAGTAATGCAGGAGACAAAAATTAACTTTGCGATTGTTTTGGGTGTTTGATAGAAGTATCTCCTTTTCTTTCGTATATTTTTCCTTCTATCGTGTTCATAACGGCTTCTTCTATTCTGTCCAATGCATCTCTAATTTTTTCGGCATGTTTTTTGGCATTTTTGGATTTACACTCGGTTATGAGTATGCCAATATATCCCATTGCAACGGTAATCGGATTTAGAAAATAGTGTGATGCATTCTCTATAAATTTTTCCTTTGCCTTTATTGCATCTTTTAACTCTCTTTCTATCAGGCTCTTCTCATCGCTTAAAGCGCCTGCAAGCAATGATACAGCAAAGAAGACAAATATTTGCGTCATATGGAATAAAAAAGTTTCGCCAGATACGGCGTTGTCCGTAAAGTAAATTAAGGGCAACTTAATTTACTTTATTGGATGGGATGGGAACAAAAAGTAAAAGAAAAAAGACTGACAGAAAGTTAAAAACCAACTGGAAGATATATGATCTTGCTA
>Ga0315543_1001057_pt1 | contig 31347 bp, 20 predicted proteins | sample SalMarSW160210MG_2_FD_203098 | JGI IMG/M metagenome (GOLD analysis project Ga0315543, IMG submission 203098) | Salt marsh sediment microbial communities from the Plum Island Ecosystem LTER, Massachusetts, United States - Salt Marsh Sediment SW1601-210 ... | reverse complement strand
TGTGGTCTGGGTAATATCTTCCCACCGGAGAATAAACGTCTATACGAGTTCATAACTCAATCCGGAGCCTGTATCAGTGAGCTGCCGTTAGATTTTGAGCCGCTTCCGGTGAATTTCCCTGTCCGCAACAGAATCATTGCCGGATTATCTCTGGGCACAATCGTTGTCGAGGCCGGTCTGAAATCCGGGGCTTTGCTTACCGCCAATGCAGCCATGGAGTATAACCGCGAGGTGATGGCTGTTCCCGGAAAAATTGATTCGCCGTTAAGCAAAGGCTCGCATCAACTGATAAAACAAGGAGCTAAACTAATCGAATCGGTCGAAGATGTCATGGAAGCTCTCGGCTACTACGGCCGGCAGTTGACAGAGCATGTCAGTGCAGCAGCACAAAAAGCTATGGAAATAATAGAAAGACCTTTATTCGATATAGATAATTCTAATCTAAGCAATGATGAAAAAAAGATATACAATTGTCTTGACAAAGAACCATCGCATATAGAACAAATCATAGCGGAAGCGGATTTAAAACCGGGAAATGTAAACGCAGGCCTGATTTCGCTCCGATTAAAAGGCCTGATAAAACAATTGCCGGGAAGTTTATTCTCGAAGAGATAGGTTATCCAGAAGCATTCAGAAAATCTCAACATTCCTACACAAATTTCTATAAATATATTTTTTAAGAAAGGTATTCAAAGAAAATTAGGCATTGGCACTTCATATCGCGACCATGTAACGGTTCAGCCTGTAACAACATAACAACTATCAAAATAAACTGAGGATTTTCCTATCCTTAATCGAGCATAATCCTGCTTGCACTCCGTCTTCAACCGGGGGAATATGTAAAATGTATATACATAAGGCCAACGACCTGGACTTTGGCTTTTGATCAGGTTCCTGAGTAAGGAAGCTCGGCACCATTTGCTTCTGGGGGGTAGGTCGTTGGTCTTTTTCAGATACAGAGGCATGGTTAATCAAATCCCACGTCATAAATTCATGCTTTAAATAAATCTGCGTGCAATACCATTTTTCCAGATAATCGGCAGAGTTTTGCCCCAAATAAGGTTTGCCTATAAGAGGGAATATCAAGCCAGAGGGAGCTGTTTTGTACGCCGATACCGGCAGTTTTTAACATGATTCGGAGCCTGGTTTTATTCCGGGCATGTGCCAGGTATTTTCCTTCAAGACAAGGACCGAAAAACAAAAAATCCATAAAAATTCAATTGACTTTTACTTCTATTTGCCTTAGCATCACACGGTAAAGTCGACATCAAGGCTACTAATAGTCTCATCTATATGAATATAATAGCTCATCACAATATTGGAGATAGAGCTATGGAAGAAGGAAAAAATGCCGTAAATGATGAGCATAGCAGGCCGGAATCCAGTGAAACTCAAACTCGGTCAGAGCAACTCCGCCGGAATTCATCTCAGATAAAGGGTCAGAAAGGAGAGTTACAGGATTCAGAAGCATGGTATCGCGCCTTATTTGACAATGCTAATGATGCAATATTCCTGATGGATTATGATCGATTCATTGATTGTAACCCAAAGACTCTGGAAATGTTCGGCTGCACGAAAAAGCAAATCATCGGTCTGAAACCCTATGACCGCTTTTCTCCCAGACTTCAGCCGGACGGTCAAGCATCTAAAGATAAGGCATTGGATAAAATTCAAGCGGCGTTAGACGGACAGCCCCAGTTCTTCGAATGGAGACACCTGCGATGTGACGGTACACCTTTCGAAGCAGAAATCTCACTTAATCGGGTAGAGATTCTCAAACATTTCTACATCCAGGCCTTCGTTAGAGACATTACCAAACAAAAGCATACACACTTACAGTACGAAATGATCTTAAAAACAGCCATGGACGGTTTCTGCATACTCGATACACATGGTCACATATTGGAAGCAAATGAGGCCTACTGTAAAATGGTGGGTTATAATCGAGAGGAACTTTTATCTATGAATTTGGCGGACGTCGAAGCCCTGGAATCCGCAGAGGGAATACAAAAACACACCGAAAAGCTCATGGATTCCGGATCACATCGATTTGAAACGCGTCATAAACGAAAAGACGGCAAGTTCGTTGATCTCGAAATAAGCGCCAACAGCCTCACGCTGGACGGTCACAGACTTTTTGCTTTTTTCAGAGATATTACTAAACACAAGGAGGCCGAACAAGAACGTCTTGCTAACCTCCATCTCTTTGAAAGCATGGATCATATCAACCGGGCCATGATTGGGATGAAGGACCTTAAACAGATGATGAGAGATGTGCTGGATATTGTGCTTTCAATCTTTGAGTGTGACCGAGCGTGGTTTGTCTATCCCTGTGATCCGGAGGCGTCTACATGGCGGGCACCGATGGAACGCACCCGGCCCGAATATCCCGGTGCGCTTACCCTGAATCTTGAAATACCCGTCGATTCAGAGGTCGTCCGAGTATACAAAACAGTTTTGGCTTCAAATGATCCCGTGGGATTCGGTCCGGGGAACGAACATCCTCTACCGGTAGCTGTAGCCGAGAAATTTAACGAACAATCCCAGTTGGCTATGGTCATTTATCCCAAGGTGGACAAGCCTTACATGTTCGGAATCCATCAGTGTTCTCGTCCCCGTGCTTGGACATCGGAGGAAAGAAGGCTTCTCAAGGAGATTGGCAGGCATCTTACAGATGGGCTATCAAGCCTGCTAATCTATAACGAATTACAGGAAAGCGAACAAAAACTCCGCGAGCACGAAGAACAGCTTAAGTCACTTACTTCGGAGTTGTCACTTGCCGAGGAACGTGAGAGACGGCGCATCGCCGCAGGAATACACGATGACATAGCCCAAAGACTGGCGCTCGCCAAATTTGAATTGCAATCTATTCAAAATACAATATCGGATTCAAATGTCATATTATCATTAAAAAACCAGTGTGGAACAATCGACCGGCTTATGGAAGATGTTCGTTCACTGACCTTCGAATTAAGCAATCCTTTGTTATATGAGATTGGTTTGGAGGCGGCTATCGAATCGTTCCTGACCGAGCAAATTCGAGAAAAATTCGGGATCAAATGCAAATTCATCTCTCAAGGGCCGCAAATCAATCTTGACGAAGACATCAGAATTGTCCTGTACCAGGGGGTTCGAGAATTGTTAACCAATATAGTAAAACACGCCGATGCAAGTCGGGTCGAAGTCCGTATTATTAAAAGTAACACTCAAATAAGCATAATAGTTGAAGATAACGGCATCGGACTGAACCTGTCAAAACTTGGTTCACCCGAAAGAGACAAAGGAGGTTTTGGTCTTTTTAATATAAGAGAAAGATTGGAATATCTGGGAGGGAACCTGAATATTCAATCAAAACAGAATAAGGGGACTTGTATTACTATGACCATCCCACTCAAATTAAAAGCGACGGCTCAATAAAAGGAGATTTTGCCATGAATATACTCATTGTAGATGACCATGGCATTGTCAGAGAAGGTTTGAAATTTTTGATAGAGCAACAGTCCGAAATGAAAGTTATCGGAGAAGCCAAGGATGGAAACATGGCTATACAACTAACAAAAGACCTTTCTCCTGATGTCGTAATAATGGATGTGAGCATGCCCAACCTCAACGGTATGGAAGCCACAAAATATATTCTCCAGCAGAAACCGGATGTTAAAGTAATAATTTTATCGATGCATACGGACAGTCATATCGTAAAAGAAAGCCTCAAGGCCGGTGCATCAGGCTATGTCCTCAAATCATACCTTTTTGACGAATTGCTAAACGCCTTAAAAGCAGTCGAAGCAAGTGAGTATTATCTAAGCCCTCGAATAACCGGAGTTGTGTTAGATAATTACAGAACCGAAAAAGCTATCGACGCCTCGCAACCACCCAATCTCACTACAAGAGAACGTCAAATCCTGCAGCTTATAGCAGAAGGCAAGACAATCAAGGAAATTGCACGAATACTCCATGTCAGTTCTAAAACCGCCGATGCGAACCGCCGCCAGATTATGAATAAACTCGATATTTTCAATATTGCAGAACTCACAAAATATGCAATTCGCGAGGGATTAACAACACTGGAATTCTGATTTTTAATAATATTGCAAATAACGTAAGAAATGCATAGTTGCTCTTCAGGAATGTATCTCTGTAGATAAAATTATAGACACGAGCCAGCTCACCGATCAACTCATTGATATTTACCATAATCCCCTACGCCTGAACGAGGAATTTCCTATCTCATAAAAAGGAATATCCTGCTTGGCATATCTGCATAGAATTTTCGAAAATATAAGTAGAGCTATTAGGCCATAGATTTATTCCAGCAAAGCTTTGATTTCATACAACTTAGAATTCCCTTTTGTGAAAGGGGCGGAATAAATCATGGCCTTTATTAAACAAAAGACACGGCAAAGCATTACAACATTAACTAATTCTTATTATTTTTCGGTGCCGAAACAAAACGAAAGGTGGTCAATGTTACAAAGAAATAAGCCAATATTGCTAATCGCAAAAGATCCCACAGACGCAAATAATATCAGGTGTGCACTCGATGAAATTGGGGTAAAAAATCCGTTAGTTCATTTAAATAACAGCGAAGAGGCACTAATATACCTGAAAGACCAGAGTAAGATAAAGCCATGGCTAATTCTGTTCGAGCTGGATTCCCACAGTTCGGACGGCCTTAATTTCCTTCAAGTCATAAAAACGGATAACCAATTGAAAATAATACCCGTCGTTATCATTGCAGAATCTTATGAAAATCAAAAGATTGTTCAAGGTTTCGAACTCGGCATTGCCGGTTATATTATCAAACCACAGAACGCCTCAAAAATCACCAACGCAATCGGGACAATTATGGATTACTGGAACTTATCGGAATTACCACCGATGGGAGTAGAAAAATCGTGAGTATTCGGATTATCATAGTAGATGACCATGGAATTATCCGCCAGGGACTTTGCTCCCTGCTTGAATCTCAGCCTGATATTGAAGTGATAGGCCAGGCTGAAGACGGGCATAATGCTATAGAGCTTGTACGCGAAATGCAGCCTGATATAGTAATCACGGACGTGACAATGCCCAATCTGAATGGGGTAGATGCAACACGTCAGATCACACAATTGTTTCCAAAAGTTAAGGTAATTGGATTATCCGGACATACCGACAATTCTTTTGTAACAGGGATGCTCAAAGCCGGAGCTTCAGCCTATGTTCTCAAGCACTGCTTATTTGACGAACTTCTTGAGGCCATACAGGTCGTCAGCCGGGGCGACAGATACCTTAGCCCGGAAGTCACAAAAGGCATTGTGAGCAATTATGTCCGGCTTCTCTGCGAGTCCAATGCCTCGCCGTTGGGGATTCTCTCGGAACGAGAACGAGAAGTGCTGCAGCTTATAGCGGAAGGGAAATCAACAAAGCAAATTGCCCTGGATTTGCACGTAAGTACAAAAGCAATCGAATCCAATCGTCGCAAGATCATGCAAAAGCTTAACAGCAACAACATCGCTGAACTGGTTAAACTTGCAATTGCCGGCGGGCTGGCGTCCCTTGAACTATAAAAACAAATAACAAAAACCGACTACCGAAATTAGTGCCGCAAAAAAAGAGGATTCGCTTTTTCACAGACTCACTTATATATGTCCCCACCCGACATTCAAAACGAAGATATTTGATACCTCCATAATTTTCTTGACCAAAAGGTTTTATAAGGTATAATAATAGTAGCTTCTCATGTTTATAAACAACGATTAAGGTGAAAGGGTGCACGGTCTGTGAGGTCTAACTCGATGCTTTTCCTGCAACGACAAAACAGACTAACAAAACATAGGATACAACCATCTGCATTTCTTTGGGGAAAAATGAAGAAACAAAGTATCGTCTTCATCGTAACTATGTCAGTATTGTTACTGTATGGCAGGCTTTCAGCCCGACCTACAACCTCTTACGAAGCTGAACAGGTCGTAACCGGCTGGCTCAATGTCGATTCACGGCCTCTCGGCACAATTCTCGGCCGCTCGGTCACAAATGTCGAAACCTTCTTTAATGACCGGGGGGATGTCACATATTATATTGTTTATATGGAACCTTCCGGATTCGCAATTGTCTCGGCGGACGATTCAATCGAGCCTATCATCGGATTCGCAGACGACGGGACATTCGAGACGTCACTCGAGAATCCCTTATGGATTTTGGTATATAATGACCTTAATTCCCGAATCGCAGCACGTCAAAGCACTACGACTCTCCCGGCAACGCTCGAAAATTCCACACAGCAGGAATCCAGCAACGCAAGGAATAAATGGGCACACTTTATAAACCTGGCCAATATCCAAAACGGGTCCCATCTGATGGGACAGAGCTGTATATCGGATATTCGCGTGGCGCCGTTGATACAAAGTAGATGGGGACAAACTTCGATATGTGGCGAGAACTGTTTCAATTATTACTGTCCTAATTACTACCCTTGTGGGTGCATGGCCACAGTGACAGCTCAGTTGATTCGATACTACGAATACCCCACCGATGGGATCGGAAGGCTCGAGTTTACAGTCATGGTTGACGGTAAACAAGAAAAACACACCACACTCGGAGGCGACGGTATCGGCGGACCGTATAAATGGAATCTGATGACCCTTCAGCCACAATTACACTGCGATACACTCACTGAAGAACAGAGGCAGGCAATCGGAGGACTTTGTTACGATGTTGGCCTTGCAATGAATATGCAATACGATCCGGAAGGCTCGGCCGCCATTATGCCCGATACAATGATAGCTTTGATAGATACTTTTATGTATAGCAATGCCGTTATGGGATATAACTATGGTAATGACATCGGCGACGGATTAAATAAGATGATAAATCCAAATCTTGATGCAAAAGCTCCCGTTGTCTTAGGTATTATGGAGAACGAAAATTCCAATATGGGACATGCTGTACTGTGTGACGGATACGGATATAATTATTCAACATTGTACCACCATTTGAATATGGGCTGGAATGGAATCGACGATGCGTGGTATAACCTGCCCGCTATCGATGTTGACACAGGATTCAATGCAATCACGTCATGCCTGTACAATATTTACACCTCAGGCAGCGGCGAAGTTATCAGCGGACGTGTTTTCGATTCGGAAGATAATCCGGTTCCAAATGCCGTTGTTTTCGCTAAATCAGGTACTCAGAACGCTTACGAAAGCGTGACCGATTATAAAGGAATTTATGCTATTAAAGGTTTGAATTCCGATACCACATATAGAGTATGGGTGGAAAAGGAAGGATTCATTTACTCAAGAAAATCGGTAGCAACAGGAAAATCACAAAACCTATATAAAACTTCCGGGAATTGCTGGGGCATCGATTTTTACCCCCAAATCGTACTGGATCCTCCACCGTTATCAACATATTTCGTCAATGACAATGCTCCCAACGATCCCGGACCGGGTGACTCAGCCATCTCCGATCCTCTTGAAGATGGTTCATCAGACCATCCCTTTGACACTATACAGGAGGCCATCAATATGGCCGAACCGTCAGAAACGGTGATCGTTTTACCTGGAACTTATACCGGCCAAGGTAACAGAGACCTGGATTTTAAAGGCAAACCCATGACGGTCAGAAGCACGGAGCCGAATGATCCTGACGTTGTCGCACAAACGGTAATCGACTGCAATGCATCGCCAACCGATCCTCACAGTGGGTTCATATTCCAGAACTACGAAGCAGATCAATCAACGATAGCCGGTCTGATTGTTACAGGCGGATACAATGACTGCGGAGGCGGGATTTTCCTGGGACAATGTGCTTCACCAACTGTGCTGAACTGCATACTCCGTGAAAACGAAGCATCCTTCGGTGGCGGGATATATATGAACAACGCCGGTCCGAGGTTAATCAACTGTCAATTCAAAAACAACGTTGCTAAAGCCGGCGGTGCCATATACAGCTTCAACGAAAGGGGCGGCTGTAATCCGGTCATGGAAAACTGCCTTTTCCGGGATAACTCGGCAAGCCATAACGGCGGAGCAATTTATAATATCGGACAGGTCAATTGCACATTCACAAACTGCGAATTTATCGAAAATATTTCCTCCGGTGGCGGCGGCGCAATACGTAATACCGACCTGGCGAACTCAACTTTGGTCAATTGTATTTTCAGTAAAAACCAGGCCCAGACATTCGGCGGCGGCATAAGAAACTCAAATAATTGTTATGTCTCGCTAACCAATTGCACATTCGGCTTAAATACGGCGGCAAACGGCAGTTCGTTGGCATGTACCGCGGATGACGAAGATGGGCACTCCTCGAGCGACATCCAAATTATTAACTGCATTATCACCGATACCAGAAACCATATATTCAATATCGATAGTTCGATAATAAGCATTACCTGTAGCAACGTGCCGAACAGCAATTATACAAATCCGTGGTCCGGCCTGGGCAATATTTATACCGATCCTTATTTCGCAGATGCCAATAACGGGGATTTCCATCTAAAATCCCAGGCAGGCAGATATGACCCTGACAGCCAAAGCTGGATTATGGATGGTATTACCAGTCCCTGCATTGATGCAGGTAGCACAGACAGTCCCATCGGTGACGAGCCATTACCGAACGGCGACAGAATCAATATGGGCGCCTACGGCGGCACCACCGAAGCCAGTAAATCCTATATCACTACAGTTTTTTAACATTCCCGATTTTGTCGATAAGCTGTGCCTGCCTTATGTGTTTATAAAATTTGTCATCTCAATTGATGACTAAATCAAACGGCATCATCATTATCACATTTTCCCTACGGATTAATTCGACTCGCATCAGAGCCTGATATAATGCCCTGGCGCGCTGCGGCTCGGTTTTTCGCAGCAGTTCGAAAATACTTCTTAAACTCGGATTGCCGGAAAAAAGGGTCATAGCATCCGGCATAGAAATATCCGTCGGCCTTTCACCCTGCCCGGAATATTCTTCAATGAGTTGAGTCAGAATGTCCTTGGGGCGTGGAATGACACGAACATCATAATCTTCGAGTGACGCCTTGGCCGCGGCATAATCAATCGCCTGATTAATACCGCCGATTTTATCCACAAGCCCGAGTTCAAGGGCCTGCTTTCCGGTATAAACTCGCCCCCCCGCTATTTCTTCAAGCGTTTTGGTTAGCTTATCGCCCCGTCCTTTGGCCACGTGATCCTTAAAGACATCATATATTTTCTGCATATAATCCTCGAGCTTCTGTTTCTGAGAATCATCGAACGGCTTGAGGCTGCTTAAGAAATCGGCATTGGCGCCTCGTGAGTAGCCGACCCAGTTGACGCCAAGTTTGTCCCACATATCCGTAGTAATAAGTTTCCCGCCGACTACACCGATAGATGCAGTGACAGTAACCTCATCGGCAAAAATAGTATCCGCCCCGCAGGAAATATAATAACCGCCGCTTCCAGCAACGTTGCCCATCGAAACAATGAACGGCTTTTTTTCCTGAACTAGTCGCGTAGCATTAAGAATCACCTCACTTGCCTCGGCCGAGCCGCCGGGAGAATCCACACGCATCACAACCGCCTTGACGGAATCGTCTCCGGCCGCCTTTTCAAGGGCCTTGCGAATGTCGCCGCTAAAAGCTATACCGGACTGTCCGAACAGGCTCGGCTGACTATGACCCGGCATAATGGCACCCTCGACATAAATCAGAGCTACTGCGTCTTTTTGCGGTTTTTTCGGCGGATTTAGCATCTCGGCTAAAATACCAAAAAATGCGAACGGATTGGAAAGATCGATTTGAATCTGCTCCTCCTCGCCGTACCTGTTGTCAACTATTACAGGCCCTTCAATTTCGCCTTTAACTCGTGCAAGAAATTCTTCACGAGTTTCAACGTCATCAATCAATCCCATGTCCAGAGCCTGCTCTGCAAGATAAGGGCCGTTATCGATAAGCTCCCGGACCTGCCCGGGGGTCAATCCACGCGATTGCGAAATCATCTTTACCAGCGACTCGTAATAACCATCCAACAGCCAGTTAATATTTTCTTCGGCAGGCCTGCTCGGCTCGGAACGTGTAAACATTTCCGCAGCGGATTTATAATCTCCCATATGCAGAAAATCGCCCTGGACTCCGATCTTGTCCAGAAGGTCTTTGACATAAATCGATTCGGTATATATGCCGATAAACCATAGAGCCGACTGCGGTGCGACACTGAGATTACTGCCGGAACAAAGCAAACTATATTCAAGGATATTCATTTCCTCAGCGTGCACGTAAACCTTTTTCCCCGCTGCTTTGATATCGGTGACAGCTTCCCGGATTTCCTCCAACTGTCCGAATCCAAGTGACATACCGTCAAAGGTCAGGACGACGGCTTTAACATTATCGTCTTTGCTCGCCTTTTCCATCAGGCCGACCAAGGACCTTAGCGATGTTAATTGCCCGGCAGTCAAACCCAATGCATCGACCATCTCCGATTCGGTCAGCTCACCGCTGAGATGAAAATGAACCACTACCGAAGGAGCCGCCTGTTCGGTCTGAGCGGATTCCGACGATGCCATTTCGGTATCCAATGCTCGACCGGTACATAAAGGTATCTGTCCTGCAAGTAAAAACATTACCACAATTAATATAAATAATTTCGCTTTTAATGAATTCATGATTAATCTCCTTTCTGATTGATCGGTTACCATATATTTTTTAAAGCCCAGCGTATTTTTTAATTAGCTGATCCCCTCGTTATAGAATTGAGTAACAAGGCTAACATTGTATCGCTAAAAAGTCAACCGGTAGTTGAAGACAGAGAATCATAATTTGTTCTCTCCGGTCATTTTTTGACATCTTTGCAAATTCCATCGGTCGAGAAACTTATTACTAAACGAAAGTGAGCTATTTTTTTGAACCTTTCAGAAAGGAAAATACTCCAACAACTTCAAGAGCCTCGGATAATATAAATATTGCCCCCAGATATTATACCATGCCGCCCAGGTATAAAGGATAATAACGATCACGATAATATATAAAGCCCATCGACGCAGATAAACCGTCACCGGAATAATAACAGCAAACTGGCATATCTTCCCGATGACAGGACCAAATATAGGACCAAAGAAAGTCGCGAGAAGTCGAACCACTGGGTGCCCTTCGGCTTCCGGGCCTTCAAGGAACATAAAGCGAATAGTCGAGAACATATCCGCTGCTGCAGCAAGAATGGTTAGGAAAAGAAATATCCAATATTGACGGAGATATCCCTGCCAATTCCCTCGAAAACGCTCAACAATATCACGAATAGCTCGAATCTGTGTCATTTCTCATTCGTTTTTATTACCATATAACGCAACGGCTCTGTGCCGGGGTTTGTCAAGCCGTGGGATTTGGTGGCATCCATAATAATTGCTTCATTAGAACTGAGGGGATGCTTTTGTTTTTCGACTTCGATGATTCCATGTCCGTGAAATACATAAATCGCTTCTATACCATCGTGCGAATGAAAAGCGTGCGAACTTTTTCCGGAGGCAATTTCAGAGATGTGTATGGAAAATCTCTCCGGATCAAGGTTCGTATCAATCAGGCACCTGGACAAACCCTGTTTATTTAGCAAAGAAAATCCCATCATTAAACCTCTTGTGAACAGTATAAACAGTGCGTTTACAATTCCCTCCTTCTATTAATTATACAACCAACGCTCCAATCAATTATTGCTTTTGATATATCCGAACGTAATCGACCTCGAACTTTGCCGGAAATTTAGTATTCGACGGATCGCCCCCGACCGTTCCACCGATGGCAAGATTCAGAATGATATAATGCGGCTGCCGGAATGGATTCTTTCCCTCTCCGTCCTTGTTGAATGTTTCTTTTAGATCCACTGAATTGAGAAGTAAATCATCGACATAAAGCTCGATGCTATCACTATCCCAATCCATCCGCCAAACATGAAACTTTTCGGACCAGTTTGGATCGTTGAATTCGGTTATCGGCTTTTTGGTATCGTCCCATTTTGGTACCCACCGTTTTTCCGTGGCCCATGCGGCATTCGCCAGCAGCTTTCCGCAAAAATATTCCATAATATCGATCTCGCCGCAACTCGGCCAGGGACCTTCGACTCCCATAGCCCAAAAGGCGGGCCAAAGTCCGTCACGGGTATCGATCCGGCCTCGCATTTCGAAACGGCCGTACATCCAGCTATGCAGACGCCGGGTTGTTATACATGCAGAAGTATATTCTGCATATTCCCTGTTTACTTTCCAGTCGTTACTTTCGGGATTGTATCGGGGATTCGGCTGGCGTTCACGTCGGCCTTCGATTATAAGCATGCCGTTTTCGCAGCGGGCATTGTCCGGCTGGTACCACTGTAATTCCTGATTGCGGACAAAACCACGCTCGTAAGTCCAGTTGCAAGGATCGGGCGGACCGTCTTTATCAAATTCATCCGCCCAAACAAGCTTGTACTCATCATTCTTCTTGATGTCACCATCTTGTACCTTCTGCTCTGCCAAGGCTGAGGAGGCCGTAAAAAAAATAATGGAAACTATTAAAAAACTCCGTGCAGGTCTCATAGTATTTCCTCCCATAACAGAATAGTTAAATCTTTTAAGGTATTTTTCTCGGATACTGCGAGAAATATATTTCATATTAGCTGGATTTTCAAGAGAAAAAACACATTAGGGAATAAGTATAGTATTATAAATAGTATCACATGAAGATAAAAGATTATAGAATCAAACGTTTATAAATTTATATATTTTAATTGCCCCAACCCCAGTTCTGGTTTTGTTCGATACCGGCGGTGTACCATTTCTCAGGCACATTATCTCCCGTAGTTTCGTCCAAGGAGCTGACGTGGCCATCTAACCACAGGATATTCGCCCTTCCGCCCGTTTCGAAGTCGGCATTTCGCCTGATATTATGCCTGAAAATCCCCCGGTAGAATTTCGCACGAGTGCCCCCCTGCCTATATTGTGTTAAATTCTCCGTTCCGGGGCCGTCGTTAAAAAACATATCCACACTACCCTGCTCCATTTTCGGCTCAGCGTGGTCATGTGCGACAATAATTTGTGCATGGTTCGACAAATCCGTTGTCTTTGCGCCGCTGATATAAGAATTCAAACCGAACGCCGCCTCCTGAATCAACTCCGGATCTTCGGGGTATATTAATTCAGCAACCTTCCTGAAGCTGGGGCAGCCGAATACCTTTGTCTCCTTGATATAATCTATATAGGCAACACCCCAATATGCATCCCTGTCATTGGTGTTTCTTAAACTGCCTGAAGCATCGTACCACTGGAATTCGTTAGTCATACGCGAATTCGCCATTTTGTAATCGCTGTCCTGCAGATAAAGAGTTATCCCCATTCCCACAGACCTTAAATTCGATTTGCAGACTGTTTCTTTGGCTGCTTCCTTGGCTTTATTCAGAATAGGCGTCAGTATAGCCATTAACAGGGCAATAATGGCAATAACCACCAACAACTCTATCAGTGTGAATCCTTTTCGCTTGTGCATAGTTTGACCTTTCTTCAAAGCTTTGATTTCCATATCCTTTGCATGCTTTGAATTTACATAAATATATCAATGCATACGTTCACCTCGCCAAAAACTACTGAGTCGAACGGCCATAACCAATGGCATCAAAGAAGACCGTACCGACACCACCCATCGGATCGCTCGGATCGCCAACTCCCAAGATAACCTTCTTAACCTGTGTCATGTCCACATTGGCTGAGGTAAACTCGCTATACGGAATAGTCCAGCCGACCCAGTCGCCCCATCCGACCGCGGTCAAAGGAGCGTAGACATCTTTACGATGTCCATTGTCATCTTCAATCCCGAAGAACAATTTATCAAGAGTGTTTATCTCAGTCTGATTTTGGTCACCGACAGCCGCTACAGTCCAGTCCCCGCTGACATTACTGCTCGTCTCAACACCGGAGAATGTCGCAGCCGAGAGAACACCCGCCTGATGGCTGCAAACCACGAGACCTATATATACCGGATTGCTCATTGTAACCTGCATGGTCGAAGCTGTTTGTCTGCCGTTAATTGGTTCCCAGTTCACACCGTCAACGCTGCGTTCGCTTGTAATTGTGTTACCTGTACGGGTAATCTTCAGCCAAACAGGCAGTTCAGCGGCGAAATCCCCGGCACCTGAGTTTATCTCAGCAACGTTTCCACTCGTTGTAGTTCGATACTGCAGGGCCGTAGAACCACTCGCATGAAAGAGTGAGGCTGCCATTATGGAGTTCGCCTCGAGCGTCTGACGAATCATAATGCCGGCTTTAGTGTTTACATCGCGATCCTGAAGACTGTCAAGCCGTGCTATGATTGAACCGTTGCCGTTCAGCTGTTTATAAACGTATCTGAACCGATCGGCAGTACCCCAGATATCGGCGCCTCCACCGCTCATGATAATGGTCCCCGGAGAAGTTTCTTCGAATTTAACGGCGCTGCCGTGATAATACAGCCTTACACTATCCGCACTATATGCTGTCCAGTTCTGAGCCGAATCGAAAGTAAGCGAGGCTTCAGACTTTGTTACACTACCTGTATTATCATATAGCAGAGGGGCAGAATACTTGTGAGAGTAAACGATATCGGTTTCAAGAGAACTGCTGGTAAGATAACCAATGGTTGATCCGTTTGTTGTATCCTCATATCCATCCGCCCATGTCTTATAGATCAAATTGCTGCCTTCTTCTTCTTCAGGGATGTCATTGTAGGACTCGAAATCTTCGAATATGATGTAATCGATTGTTGAGAAGCTCCATGTGTCGCCGGGCCATAACGGGTATGATTCGGCGTTATTGACCTCATCGACACGCCAGAAGTAAGTTGAGCCGAGCTCAAGCATTGGAATATACTGGCTCTGATTCACAGTTGACATAGGAGCAGTACCATCAATCACTGTCTGTTCATCAGTGCTCAGATATACCTGATGCTGTTCGGCCTCTCTACCGGGGCGCCAACGAAGTGTTTCATCGACAGAAACATCACTTGCTCCCGTAGCAGGATAAGGCTCTCGTGCCAGAACGGGTATGTATGTAAACCGCACCTCGCTAAGGCCGTAATTTGGAATTGTAATTGCATCACTCCAGTTGCTGTGAGCAGTTATTCGCACCGATTTGGCCGCTATATCACTAAATTCAACAACTGTATTATATTCATACCTATTCGTTCCTGGAGCCAGAGCAAATTCCGGGACATCGGTTAATTCCGTCCAGTTTTGCCCATCCTCCGAGTACTCAACAGTAACTTCCCTGAAACCGGCCCTCCAGAGGAATAATCCATCGTTATAGTTCCAGACCAGCATCTCGTGCAGCTTATAAAGTTTGTCGAAATCATAACGGATCCAAACAGGCTCTACATCGGTGCCGCTGCTTAACCACATATCCAAGGTATTATTCGAATGCAGGTCCATATTGTTGAGATCAAGTCCTGATTCATTGATAGTGTTATTCGGATCATTATCCGCTGAACTGCTGATTGCGGTGACGATGATATTCTCCGAAGGTATCTTATATGCGTAAGATTCAACACTGAATTGCCATACCTGCCCCTTAGATACTACGGAATCAGGGGGTGCACTGACTTCATCGACCCGCCAGTAAATAGTGACACCATATTCCATGCGACCAAGATCATAGCTGTTGACATCCACTCCCTCGATAACGGTAGCACTCAATGTATCCGTTACTGTCGCATTTTCAACATCGTTGATGTCTGTACCAAAATATATATTATGTGTGTCCGCCGATTCCCCTGGTTTCCAACTCAATGTAATATCTCTCGGTACATAATCAGAACCATCTTCGGGAACAGGTCCAGAAGCTGATGTTTTCTCAACTAAAACAGGTTCGACATACTCACCTTCAAAGAATCTCACGTAATCTATCCAGATAGTACCGGCTTCATAAGCCATGAGGAAAACAACATCTGCAGGATTCACTTCTGAACTGATAACAGGCGTTGTTACGTAATATTCGTTCCATTCTGTAGTAATGGTAACCGTTTGTGCCCCGTATCCGGTATTTGGAGCCTGGTCAAGTTCGGGTTTAAGCATTATCTGCCGATCACCCACATCACATTTAAGAAAGGCCGCAAACGTATAATGCTTACCTTGTTCGAAAACAAGACCCGGGTACTTAAAAAATACATCCCAAAAATTTGCACCAGCCTGAGCAAGATCGGCCTGTACACAATATTCACCCTCAACAGGATCATCTGTAACAACCTCAAAAGTAGCATTAGCAGCGGCAGAGGTAGATGAAGTCCACGGCTCAAGAACACCATCCTCAAAACCACCATTAACCAGTATATCTTCGTAATCTTGTGCAAGGCTGGAATTGAATCCCATGAGTCCTATTAATAAAACTGTTGTCAACCAAACTAATTTTACTCTCATGATATGTTCTCCTTCCTATCAGTCGCATTGCGACTTAACCTAATTCGCTTCTATGTATAAATTCACAAGAAAATCCCATATTCAGGATCGTCTCATATTGGTTGCAAAGCCTCGTACTAAACATTATATTACAGTATTATTAGCGTGAATCCTTTTCGCTTGTGTATAGCGACCTTTCTTTCAATCTCTTAATGATAATAATCCCAAAATGCAAACGGCTTTGAAAAAAGGAGTATATTCAAGACAGCTTTAAAGGGACTTTTTCGCCCGGAATAATGTTAATTAAGGCCGATATGATCTCCTTCCTTCAAACAACTTTGTAAATTTCCACGCTTTTATGATGGATATATCGTTTTTAATTATAAGGACAATCATGTCCTTCGACCAATCTGATACTTCCATACACAGAATTAGCATCGTGGTATTAAGAAGGAATAAAGCAAATGAAATTTAATACACACAGGTACTATATACTGATTGTATTTATACTAAATAATGAAATTTAAGTCAATAATAAAATTGCCCACGATTACCCTTTTTGGCACATTGTATGCAGAAAGCCTCCTTATGTATGTTAAATCCGTTTTTTCAATAGTAATAGTAATATAAGGAGGCCTAAAAATACTTCTCACAAGTAAGGGATGGAAATGAACATAAGCTTGTTCCCTGATATTGGTGCCTGGAAGTTTATTCTCATAAAGCTATACAGAGATTGGTGATACTGGTAATACTGGCAATGGTTTTTCTGACGTTGACATTACTGCGTAACAAACTGTTAACGAAAGGATTCTTTTTATTGACCAGTCGCTTCAGAAAAAATACGAAATTTGTTTACTGTCGTTTGCAAGATTGTTTACAGGCTCGACCCTATCAATTGAGAACCGTAAAAATGCAGGTACAACTGTTAAGAGAGGAGCAGTCGCGTGTTATTTTGAAAATATATAACACCATAATTATATGTAAGATTTTAGACCTGCCACATTGAGAATGAATCATTGTTAAATCGTTCGCTTTGGCGTACAATGCCTGTATGGATCTCGGGCAAGACAAAACAGTCGAAAAAATCACAGCCCGGCTTGAAAAAACCGCCGGTACTTCGGAAATCATCCATGTCGAAGGAACATGGGGCTCTTTCGCCCGATGTCTCGCAGCATATATCTCAAAAAAAATTTCCCGTCCGATTCTGCATATATGTCCCCACATCGATGACGCCGAGAAAGTCGCCGATGATATTCAAACATTCGGATGTGATTTCGTCGAGCCGTTGAGCGCCTGGGAAGGCCGGGAGGATTTGGCCGACGCTACCGATGAAATCAGGGCACAGAGATTAAAACTCGTATCACGCATTTCAAATGAAAACTATTATAAAAACAAAAATCCTTTTATTATTTCTACTTCGATACAGGCCCTTTGTCAGCCGATACCGAAACCTCAGGCCATAGAAGCCGGCAGCATGCAACTGCGCATTAATGGACAGATATCGCCGGAAGAATTAGTCACCTGGCTGGTAGAAAACCAGTTCGAGCGGGTTGACAGGATCGATTTGCCGGGCCAGTTTGCCAGGCGAGGCGGAATTATCGATATCTATGCCCCACTGATCGAAGAAAAGATATTGTCAGGCAAAGAAGCACAAGAGATGCCTCAGAGCACTGAAGCTTTCAGGATCGAATTCTTCGGTGACACTATTGAAAGTATCCGCGAGATCAATCTGGATACTCAGCGTTCAAGCCGGCAGATAGAAAGTATCAAAATAATTTCGGCGGTATGCGGAACCGCTACAGAACAAAGGGAGCTTTTTATAAATATCCTGCCGAAAAACACCATCATTATTTTCGAAGAACCGAACGAGATTCAGGAAGTTGCACAGGTATTTTTAGTTCGATCCGAAGATACGAGCCGATTGTACAACTGGTCGGACATTTGCGCTGCGGCGAAAAATTTTACACAACTGCACATCTGTAGATTTGCTCCATCGCAGCCGGAAGTTTTTTTAAGGATCGACATTAAAAGTGTGCAGCAATATCAGCACAAGGCAACTTCAATCTGGGCCGGTCATAAAGCTGCGCTCGAGGAGCTGATAACAGAATCTAAACAAGGTAAATATGTGCTGCTTTACTGTGAAAGCTCGGCGGAAATTAATCGAGTCTCAGAAATTATCTGTGACATCAACAAGGAGATTCCATCTCGTTTTAAGCTGCTTTTGGGTTTTGTACATCAGGGTTTTGTGATAAATTCCCTGCGAACCATCGTCATCAGCCACCATGAACTTTTCGGACAATACACACTCCGGCAAAGACGCAGACCCGCCCGGGCAACCACACCTCTTGAAAGTCTCAGCGATTTGCAGGAAGGCGATTATGTTGTGCATACTTCCTACGGCATCGGCAAATTCCTGGGGATAAAAACAATCCAGGAAAATACCGGGACGAATGAATACCTTACGATTGAATTCGCCGACAGTGTGAAAATCCAGGCCTCGGTTCGCAACATCGCACTGGTTCAGAAATATATCGGTACAAGTCCGTCACGGCCGAAGTTCAGCAAGGTCGGCTCGAAAAAATGGCTCAGGCAAAAAGAAAAAGTCACACGCTCGGTCCAGGACATGGCGGCCGAACTGCTCGAAGTCCAGGCAAAACGGCAGGCAACCGGGGGAATTGTATTTTCCCAGGACTCAAATTGGCAGGTGGAATTCGAAGAATCGTTCGCCTATCAGGAGACACCCGACCAGACAACAGCAATCGAGCAAATCAAAACGGATATGCAGCAGCCCTTTGTAATGGACAGGCTGCTATGTGGTGACGTCGGTTACGGTAAGACCGAGCTTGCCATGCGTGCGGCATTTAAGGCGGTCGAGAACGGCAGGCAGGTAGCCGTCCTGACGCCGACAACTGTTTTAAGCGTGCAGCACGGCAGGACTTTTTCAGAGCGGTTCGCGGATTTCCCGGTTTGGATAGAGGTCTTAAACCGTTTCAAAACATCCAAAGAAGCAAAGGAAATAATCGCTCGAACAAAAGCGGGGAAAATCGATATACTCATAGGAACACACCGGCTCCTTAGCGGGGATATCAGATTCAAGGACCTCGGGCTTTTAATCATCGACGAAGAGCAACGTTTCGGCGTTGAGCATAAAGAGAGATTAAAAAAGCTGCGAGTCAACGTGGATATTCTCACAATGACGGCCACTCCTATCCCGAGAACGCTGCACATGTCGCTGTTAGGCCTGCGGGATATAAGCTCGCTGGGGACACCGCCGCTGGACAGAAGAAGCATCGTAACCAAAGTCACCGCTTACGACAAACATCTCATCGCCAAAGCAATATATCAGGAATTGAACCGGCAGGGACAGGTGTTCTTCCTGCATAACCGGGTCAAGACGATTGAAAAAAAGGCCTGGGAGATTCAAAAACTTCTCGCCGACGCCCGGGTAGGCATAGCACACGGACAGATGACCAAAAGCGAGCTTGAAACAGCAATGATAGAATTTGTCATGGGAAATATCGATGTTCTCGTATGCACCACAATAATCGAATCGGGACTTGATATACCCAATGCGAACACAATTTTTATTAACGATGCGGACAGGTTCGGTCTGGCCGAGCTGCATCAGCTTCGCGGCAGAGTGGGACGATACAAACACCGAGCATACGCTTATATGCTGCTGCCTATGTCACGGCCGATTACGCCGCTGGCGGCCAAGCGATTAAAGGCCATCGAAGAATATTCCCACCTGGGAGCAGGCTTTCGAATCGCCCTGCGGGACCTGGAGATTCGGGGGGCCGGCAATATTCTGGGGCCTGAGCAATCCGGTCATATACAAACGGTTGGTTATCAGATGTATTGCGAGCTGTTGGCCAATGCCGTGCGAAGATTGAAAAATGAGCCGGTAGAAACGATACCAACAGCAGTCATCGATTTGGGATTTGCCACATATATACCCAAAGACTATATTCCTATCAACAGAAGCCGGCTGGATGCATACCGCAAAATCGCCGTAGCTAAAGTCACTGAGGACCTCGAACAAATACGGGACGAATTCGCCGATGTTTACGGTCCTGTGCCGGAAGAAGTTGGGCTGTTGTTAGATTTGACAGAGCTGCGAATCAAGGCAAGTAAACATCATATCAAGAGCATTATTACATCCGGTCAGGATCTTATTTTTACATTCGAAGAGGATTGCAGCGGTAATATTCAGACCTTGTTTGCAAAAGCATCCGGAAAAATAAGAATTTCGGATCCGAATGTAGTCTATATAACTCTGACAAAGAATTACTTCGAGCCGAGAACGCTGATAAATATCCTGCGAAAAATGTTTGCCACTAATAATCGAGTGTATTGTGACACTACCAAATAAAAGGAGAAAAACCATGTGGAAAAGCAAGATAATTGCTATGGTCTTAGTTTTAGTTGGAATTTCGTTAACGGATTGTTTTGGAGCAGCCGTGAATAAAGAAGGTGTCTCACCGCTGGATAAGTTACCGGCACATATAAAGCAGGTCACCCAATTCGGACAGAGAGCAGACTTTTCACACGATGGTAAACGCATTTTATTCATCGAAAAAACCTTCGGTGACGTCTATGAAGTCGAATTGGAAACAAAGATAATCCGCCCTAAAACACACCACTACTACCATGAAGGCTATACGCGCGCTTTGTATCTGGCAAACGGTGACATACTTCTTTCCGGCGCGAGACGATTCGATGTCAATAACCCGCAGGCAAGCCGAAGCGAAAGAAATGCGGAATTGTGGGTATTGAACAAGGACCTTACAGGTCCGCCGGTGCCGCTCGGAGAGAAATGCTCCGAAGGCCCCGCTGTTTCCCGCAAGAATATGCGAATTGCCTGGACACAGCGAGGAGCATTCTACCTTGCTGATATTGTTTATGAAAACGGCAAACCAAAACTGGCAAATAAAAAGAAGATTTTAGACGTGCAGGATTTACCCTTCAAGTGTAACCTGGAAACGCAGAACTTCCGGCCGCCGGATGAAAAAGAGCTGATATTCAGTGCCTACAATTATCAGGGCACGGAAGTTATGGGCCTGGATATAGAGACGGGAAAGGTCGTCAACTATTCGCTGGCACCGAATCAATATGACGAGCCGGAAGGAATATTTCCGGACGGAAAACACACACTCGTCGAGTGCGACAAGCACATTCTCAAAGGGATACATTATAACGACATCTACAAACTGGCCTTGGACGGTTCCGGCCGGACGGAACGCCTGACGTTTTTTGCCAATTATCCCGGATATAAATCCACCAATCCGGTGGTAAGCGACGACGGCCGATACATGGCGTTCCAGTATGCCAAAAGAGGTGACCTTGCCGGTGTCGGAAGAGGAATCTTAATTTTTGATTTAGAGATGTACGAAAAGACAAAGAAATCTCAGGATAAATAGTGCTATGAACCCTGGAAATAACAAATTTCCCAATGTAAACAGAATGAAAGGATACACTATGAAAAAGCAATTCCATATTTTCCTGTTATCGATCTTATCAGTACTACTTTCTTTTGGAGCGGGATGCCAGGATACCGAAAGATTTGCTCTTTCAGGTAAAGCAAGCACATTAGGAGTCGGACCGGAGTTGACCACAAAGTTAGCAACGGATATCAATGTTCGAGTCGGGTTCAATACTTTTGATTTTGATTTCGACGATGAAGAAATTGATGATGTAGAATACGATCTCGGGATAGACCTTTCTTCAGTCTCGGCGCTGGTTGACTGGCACATATTTGACGATCCTTTTAGAATAAGCGGCGGTTTTATTTCGATGCACAATGAAATTGACCTGGACGCCAGACCGAATAAAAGTGTTGAGATCGGTAATACAATATACACCCCCGCCCAAATAGGGACATTAAACGGCAGCCTGGATATTGACGGCTTGTCACCTTATGTGGGAATAGGCTGGGGCAACCCCTTTGCCGGCAAGCGAAGGTGGGGCTTCACACTGGACCTGGGCCTGGCTTTCACGGATTCTCCCGACGTTAAATTGTCTTCAACCGGTATAGTAACTTCCGCCGATTTGGAAAAAGAAAGAAGAGATATAGAAGACGACTTTGATTCTCTTAAGGTTTATCCGGTGATTTCTCTCGGCCTTTTCTTTAGATTCTAAAATCCGTCATTTTGGGCAACTTATATATTAATGTATCAATACTTATCTGAGCTTTCCGGCTAAAGCCGAGCCGAATTCCCGGCCAAGCTTGTCGGTGGTATATTCATATCGTAATCCGGAAAGAATCCGGGATGTTCCGGCCTTGGTGGCCCTGAAAGAAAAGAAAAATAAAAATTGCAATTTTGCCGGCTAAATCTTAGATTAACAGGGTATTTTGTCTGTTTCTATCAAGGAATAACTCATGACAGAGGCTCAACCGACTCGCGAAGAGGCATTATTGCTGCTGAAAAAATATAACACCAATGTTGGCCTGATTAAACATGCTCTGGCCGTCGAGGCGGTTATGCGTTACTGTGCCCGCAAACACGGCCAGGATGAAAACAAATGGGGAATTATTGGATTAATCCACGATTTGGACTACGAGAAATTCCCCGAGCAGCACTGCCGAAAAACCGAGGAGATTCTGACCGGTGAAAACTGGCCGGCCGATTACATCCGGGCGGTCCTTTCTCACGGCTGGGGAATATGCACCGATACTGAACCGCAAAGCGAGCTGGAAAAGGTCCTTTATGCAGTTGACGAGCTCACCGGGCTGGTAGCGGCTACTGCACTTGTCAGGCCGAGCAGGAGTGTGATGGATATGAAGGCAAAATCGGTTAAAAAGAAATGGAAAGATAAATCTTTCGCCGCGGGAGTAAATCGAGAGATTATCGAAAAGGGTGCCGAATTGCTGAAAATAGAATTAAGTGAATTAATCACCGATGTGATTATGGGAATGCGGGAAGTGGCCGACGAAATCGGATTGAAAGGAAACCCGGATATTTCAGGATGAGTGTATTATGTATAAGTATATTATCATAATGATAACAACAGCCTTGCTGGCCTGTGGCTGCGATACCGGCACTCAAACAGGGCTGACGAATGCGGAATTAGAGCGAATCGCTTATGCACAAAATATTGAGCTTGCCGAAGCCGCCGGTAAACCCGTACTTATGATCGGCGGTGAAGCCGTCACCTGCGAAGAAATTATTAATTCACCCACTGAATTAGGTGAGCTGTTTATTTCACCTGTGGAATATTTCAAACCCATCGCACAGCTAACCGATCTTGAGCAATTCAAGGAACGGGCTCGATTGCCGTTAAAAGAAATTCTGACGAACAGAATTTCAAACATTTTACTGTATCAACAGGCAAAAAGACACTTCGGAGACAATGCCGAGGAATCTTTAGACAAAGCGGCAGAGTCCGAACTAAGAAAACTTCTACTCCAATTCAACGGTGACCAGGCCAAAGCAGACGAGTGGCTTAGGAATAAAAGACTGGACCGCAAGAGCTACAAGGAGCGGCAAAAGAGGGCCATCCTCATCGATTGGTATGTCGGCTCGAAGCTGCGTGACGACAGGCCGATCACTTATCGTGAGTTGAAAAATCGTTACGAAAAAATGAAGGACGAATATTTCTACAGAGAAGCGTTGATTCAATTTCGCCTGATTGATATTCAACCTTCAAAGCTGGAGGCGGCGGACCCGAACGAAAAAAGGGAACTCGCAGAAAAAGCAGCCGAAGAATTGCTGGCACGGATAAAAGCAGGAGAAGATTTCACCAAACTGGCAAAGACATCGGAATACTCGCATGGACATATGCGCGAGTTCGGCGGACTGTGGAAACCCGTCAAGCCGGATTCTTTGGCTCCGCCTTATGACGTGCTTGCAAAAGCGGCCCAAAAAACAGAACCCAACCAGGTCGCGGAATTAATCAAAATACCCGAACATATATTCATTATGAAGCTTCAACAGAAACAATCAGCCGGCTACGAGCCGTTTGAGTACGTACAGGGATATGTCAGGCAAGCGGTTCTTTTTGACCGGCAGAACGAGCTTCTTGAAAAATTAAATGCCATTGTTCAGCAACAGGCTGACCTCGGCCAGACGGATGAGTTCATAGATTTTTGCCTGGAGCAAATACATCAGATTTGTAATCAGGAAAAGACCGAAAGCCGGCAATAAATTATTTTTTTCACCGGTTTCAAATATGGAGTTTTAGGATGGGAATTTTGGCACACGGTATCGACCTTGTTGATTTTCCACGTATCGAAGAGATGATACAGCGGCACGGCAAGCGCTTTATTAACAGGATTTTCACTACCGACGAGCAGGCCTACGCCGAAAAGAACAGGAACCGTGTGGAGAAATATGCCGGCCGCTTTGCAGCCAAAGAAGCGGTACTGAAACTGATAGGAACGGGCTGGCGGGGGAAAATCGCATGGACGGACATAGAAGTTATAAATAACAACAGCGGTCAGCCGCAGGTCACTTTAGATGGAGAGGTAAAAAAAATCGCAGACAAACTCGGAATCTCACAGATAAGTATCAGTATTACTCATACCGCAAATTTTGCAATAGCATCCGTCGTTGCAATGGCACAATCAAATGAAAGCAAATGAGTTCGATTGTGTTGTTATAGGTGGAGGTCACGCCGGTGCCGAAGCGGCTCACGCCGCCGCACGGATCGGGGCCAAAACCTGCCTGATAACCATAAGCAAAGACACGATTGCCAAGATGAGCTGCAATCCTGCAATTGGCGGTCTTGCCAAAGGACAGATTGCGCGGGAAGTCGATGCGCTCGGCGGACTGATGGGCCTGGCGACAGATGCAACAGGGATTCAGTTCCGCCTGCTCAATCGCTCGAAAGGCCCCGCCGTTCAGTCACCACGGGCACAAACAGATAAATATAAATATAAAGATTACATACGGACACTGCTCGAACAAACACCGAACCTGACCATAATCGAAACACAGGCCCTGCAGATTCAAACCGAAAACAATCACGTTCGGGCCGTGACATGCAGCAATGGGAAAACATATCATGCTACGACGGTAATTCTGACAACGGGGACGTTCCTTCGTGGCATAATGCATATTGGAACATCACTATTCCCCGGCGGACGTCTCGATGAGCCCGCAGCAAACGAGCTGTCGGAAAGTCTCCGACAGATAGGTCTCGAACTCGGAAGACTCAAAACCGGCACGCCGGCCAGACTCGACGGGCAAACGGTCGATCTGGATAAGCTCGAAATCCAGCATGGGGACGACAAACCATATCCCTTCTCATTTATGACCGACCAGATAAACCGGCCGCAGATACCCTGCTGGATAACTTACACGAACGAAGAAATTCATAAAATGATCCGCGACAATCTGGATCGCGCGCCGCTTTATTCCGGACAAATCACTTCTATCGGCCCACGATACTGCCCCAGCATCGAAACGAAAATCGTACGATTCGCAGATAAAAATCGTCACCAGGTATTTCTGGAACCGGAAGACGAGCAAAAGACCACTATTTATTGTAACGGGATAAGCACCTCATTGCCGAAGGACATCCAGGAACAAATGCTAAAACTTTTACCGGGAACGGAGAACGCCCGAATAGTTCACTACGCCTATGCAATCGAGTACGATTATTGCCCGCCGATTCAGTTAAAGTCCAGCCTGGAAACTAAAAAAATATCCGGATTGTTTTTAGCCGGACAAATAAACGGGACCAGCGGTTACGAAGAAGCCGCAGGACAGGGAATTCTCGCAGGTATCAATGCGGCAAGAAAATTACAGGGCAAAGAGCCGGTTGTGCTCGGCAGAGACCAGGCATATATCGGGGTAATGATCGACGATTTGCTGACCAAAGGCATCAACGAGCCTTACCGAATGTTTACTTCCCGGGCCGAGTACCGCCTGTCATTGAGGGCGGACAACGCAGATCGAAGATTAACGCAAATAGGCAAATCCATTGGATTGGTCAAACAGGAACGGTGGGCAAAGTTCCAAAGCAAGCTGGAGAAAATCGATGAACTTAAAAATTATCTCAAAAACAACCGCATAGGCCAAATTAGTCTTTGGGACCTGCTCCGGCAGCCGCACAATACACTGGCGGAAACTTTAGTCGAACACTCGGAGATAAGAAAAATGAATCCGGCCGAGGATGTCATTATGGCGGTAACAACCGATGCGAAATATGAGGGCTATCTGACTAAACAGCAGCGCATGGTCGCCGGTTTACAGACTCTTGAAAATAAAAAGATTCCTACAAACTTGGATTATAATAATATCTCCCATCTGCGTATCGAAGCCAGGGAGAAACTCTCGGCTTTTCAACCCTGCACACTCGGTCAGGCATCCCGAATCAGCGGCATAACACCGGCAGACATAACCGTAATACAAATCCACCTCAAAAAGAATGAGGCACGAAAGACGATGGACGAGAAACGAAATGTCTGATTTATCGGAAAACATATACAACAGCAGATTAGAACGCAACGAACCCAAATTCAAGCTGTGGCGTTCGGCAGGACTGCTTCTAACTTACAAATGCAACTGCGCCTGTGAATTCTGCTATTACAACTGCAGCCCTGAAAAGGGCGGACTTATGCCGGTCGATATGGCCGTAGAAGCATGGAAGTCTCTGAAAGTCCTTGCCGGTGACAATGCTAAAGTCCACATAACCGGCGGCGAAGCTTTTTTGTATTGGGACCATCTGCAGGAAATTCTCAAAGCGGCAAAAAAACAGAATTTAGGCAAGGTCGATTTAATCGAAACAAACGGCTTTTGGGCTACAAGTGACAATATCATCCGGCAGCGACTACAAAAACTCGACGAACTCGGAATGAATCGATTCAAAATAAGCACCGATCCCTTCCACCAGGAATATGTCGATATCGAGCCGGTTCGCCGATTGGCGGAAATTGCCGTTGAAATGCTGGGGCCGCAGCGAGTCCTTGTCCGCTGGCGAAAATATTTGGACAATCCGGCACAAATAAAAGAAAGCCCCCCTGCCGATCCGGCTTCGGCTCAAGCCTTTGCCGAGACGAGACGCGAGCAGCAATATATCCAGGCAATCAAGGATTATCCCTGCCGCTTTACAGGCCGGGCCGGTGGAAAATTGGCGGAATTGGTCGCCTCGAAATCGATTCAATCCCTTGCAGAGATAAATTGCAAATCGGATTTCTTAGGTGCCAAAGGTGTGCATATCGATCCTTTCGGCAATGTCTTTAGCGGCACATGCAGCGGCATTATCTTCGGCAATATAAACGAGAACAGACTTGAAGATATCTGGAAACATTTTTCTCCGGAGCAAAACAAAATTATCCATACACTTTTTTCCTCCGGTCCGTTCGGGCTGCTCGAAAAAGCTCAAAAATCGGGATTTAAAAAATTGAAGTTCTATGCCGATAAATGCCATCTTTGCACCAGCATTCGGCAGTTCTTCTATCAAAACGGCATCGAAAAATCCATCATCTGTCCAAAAGAATGCTATTTTAATACTAAAAAATAGGTGAATTTTTGTCTCACTGAGGCCAAGTTCGTTTCTTCCTAAATAAAAATTTTTATAAAAAAATATATATTTTATTGACAACTTGTACAAATGTACGATATTGTAGTTGTACGTTTGTAAAATACGCTTGTAAAAGGAGATTATTATGGTGCGAAATAACATACCAACTTTAAGTCCTTCAGAAACCGAGATTCTCAGATTAGTCTGGCAGCTTGACAAAGCGACCGTACAGGAGGTCTGCGACAAACTGCCCAACAAAAGGAAAATCGCTTATGCGACCGTACAAACCCTGCTGCGGCGGCTGGAAAAGAAAGGTTATATAAAACATCGCATTCGAGGCAAAGCGCATGTCTTCTTCCCGGCTGTCAAACAGGAAGCAGTTATCAAACGGTCGGTCAAAGACTTCTTAGAGCGGCTCTTCGGCGGCAATCCTGTTCCACTGATGCAATACCTGGCACAGCATGGCAAAATCAATCCTGAGGATATTGAGAAATTGAAAGAATTAGTAGAACAATCATAGTAAATAATTATTTGCGGAGATGCAATAATGGAAACGTACCTGACTCAAATATCGAATTATCTGCTGAGGCAAAGCTGGCAGATAGCTATCTTGGTCGTGGTAGTGGCAGCGGTCTCATGGTTGCTTAGAAACAGAAGTTCCCACATACGTTATCTGCTCTGGTTGATTGTCTTGGCAAAATGTCTCGTGCCGCCTTTAACCACAATTCCGCTGGCAATTCTGCCGGAAGAAAGTGTATCCGAGCCAGCCTTAATGCAACCAACTAATGAGCTAATCATGGCTGCCGAGATTGTGGATATGATCGACGTAGAATCTCCGGCACATCGTTTGGCACCGGCACCAAGACCTTCGAGAGAAATTGCTGCAGAAGGAGTAACCAGGCTCACAATCCGACAATGGCTGGGGGCTGCCTGGATTGCCGGAGTGATTATATTTGCTCTTATAGCTGTGACAAGGGCTTTGCGAACGGAATTATGGCTGAGACGGCAGCGAAAACTGCTCCCAGCCAGATTACAAGGTCAGATTGAAGATGTTTTTTCCGGCCTGAACTTGAAAACTATTCCAAAGGTCTGGCTGGTTGAAGGCATAGGCCAGCCGTTCGTCTGGGGTTTGCTGCGAGGCAGCATCTATCTACCAATCGACTTTGTGAAAGTAAACAATGTTGAACAGCAACGGGGTATTTTGGGACATGAGCTAAGTCATATCTTACGTTTTGATGCCGCTGTCAATCTTTTACAGATTGTTGCACAGGGGGTGTTCTGGTTTCATCCTTTTGTTTGGTGGACGAATAAGAAAATCCGCGCTGAGAGGGAAAAATGCTGTGATGAAATAACCATTGCCCGATTGGGAGCAAAAACCAAAGAGTACAGCAAGGCGATTGTTAATATATTAATCTCTGAGTACAAATCGACCCGGCCGATACCGTCATTGGCTATAGCCGGTCCGGTGAAAAATATCGAGGAAAGGATAAAGACCATGTTAAAACCGGGAAAACACTTCTACAAACGTCCAAGTCTAATTGCCGCGACAATTGTATTACTGTCGGCTCTGCTGACTGTGCCAATTGGCTGTGTACTGACTAACCGAGTGGAAACCCAAACATCAATTGATTATAATGAAGATCCAATTAATTCGTTGCACCAAGCCTCCAAAAACGGTGACTTGGAACAAGTTAAGAAACTCATCGCGGCCGATGCCGATGTCAACGCAAGGGATAAGCGGTCGCAGAGCCCCCTGCACTATGCCGCCAGTAGTGGTCACGAAGAGATAGCACGTTTGCTCATCGCTCATGGGGCAGACGTTAATGCGAGCATGGTGAATGATTCATGGACACCGCTACTCGATGCTGCCAATGCAGGCCATGCACAGGTAGTCAAAGTGCTGCTTGAAAATGGAGCCAAAGTCGATGTGGGCGATAGTTACGGTTATACGCCTCTTTACTATGCGATCTGGAGTGACGATGAAGAAGCTGTCAGGATGCTTATTGCAGCCGGTGCTGATGTCAATACATGTCCCAAGGGAGACTATCATCCCCTTTTCTACGCCGTCTGGCAGAGCCACGAAGGTATTGTCAAAGCCATCATAGACGCCGGAGCCAACGTCAACGCAGAGTACGAGAACGAGGACGGATGGACAGCTCTACACTATGCTCTCGATGAGACCGATACAGACATAGCCAGGCTCTTTGTTGGCACAGGAGTCAATATCCCTGTTTTCCACAATGCTGTACTCGAAGGCGACCTGGAAAAGGTAAGACAGTTAGTGGAAAGCGGTACAGATGTCGATACAAAAGATGAACTCGGCTGGACAGCTGCTTTTTGGGCGTTGTCCGCCGGGCAAAAGGAGGTGTTTGCGTATCTCTTGAGCCAGGGAGCGGACGTCAGCATCAAGACAAATAGCAGCCTCACACTTATGCACCAGGCAAGTAAAGCCGGTGACACGGCGATCATCAAGCAGCTTATCGCAAAAGGGGCCGACGTTAGCGTTAAAAACAAAGGCGGCGAGACACCACTGCAATGTGCAGCCTCTCAAGGACATATGGAGGTAGTCAAACTGCTCGTGGCCAAAGGGGCTGATGTCAATGCAACATCGAAAAGCGGCAAGCACGCGATTGGAGATGCGGCATTAGCCGGCCATGAGAACGTAGTGAAACTGCTTATTGCCAACGGCGCCGAGGTCAACCTGCATGCGGAAGACAGGGGAACCGCACTGCATGCGGCAGCCCAGGGTGGACACAGCACAATCATTGACCTGCTCATTGCCAATGGCGCTGATGTTAACATATATTCCACAAATGGTACACCGCTTCATTTGGCCGCTCGTTGCAGACCAAATGTTAAAGATGAAATATGTGCGGAGATCGTTGAAAAGCTTCTCGCCAAAGGGGCCAATGTCAATTCTAAAAATCCCCAGCAGGGTCGCACACCCCTTCATATAGCAGCCACCAGGGGACGCTGCAAGGCGGCAGAGCTCCTCGTCGCCGCCGGGGCTGATGTCAACGCACAAGATAACTTAGGCTCCACTCCGTTAGGCAATGCCAAACAAAGGGGTCGTATGGAAGTCGCCGAACTGCTGCGCAGGCATGGGGCTACTGAATCTTTGTATGATGCCGCAGAGACAGGGAACATCAGCCAAGTCAAACGATTAATTTCGAAAGGCGCCAATGTCAATGCCAAGACCGACGAGTGGTTGATAACTCCAATATACCTGGCGGCACGGGGGGGCCACGAGGATGTCTGCGAACTGCTCATTGCCAATGGCGCCAAGATAAACATAAAAAGTGGTGAGGTGTCTATTCAGAATATGAGGGATGCAGGTCTGACACCGTTGCACGCTGCATGCTTAGCGGGAAAACAAGAGGTAACCAAGCTTCTTCTGGCCCACGGCGCTGATATAAATGCTAAAACAAAGAACAGTACGACACCTCTGGATCTGGCCAGGAAAAACGACCATCAGGATGTTGCTGAGCTACTGCTAAAACATGGGGCGAAAGAAGGAATACCCCTTCGGAATCGT
>Ga0315543_1001056_pt1 | contig 31358 bp, 37 predicted proteins | sample SalMarSW160210MG_2_FD_203098 | JGI IMG/M metagenome (GOLD analysis project Ga0315543, IMG submission 203098) | Salt marsh sediment microbial communities from the Plum Island Ecosystem LTER, Massachusetts, United States - Salt Marsh Sediment SW1601-210 ... | reverse complement strand
TTTAGGATTTGGACTCTTAAAAAAATATAAACTTTTGACAATTTACTCATTTCTCTTTTTTATCAGGGGCAACTTTCTCTTCTTTAAAGGAAGTGGCCTCTTGGGTTGATTCTGTTTCTTCAACTGCTTCTTCCTTCACCTCTTCCCCGGCTTTCTTTTTCTCGACCATTTCAACTTCTTCTATCTTTTCTTCCGGCGTTTCCTCTAATTTTTCCAATTCAGCTTTGGTTCGCGGCAGAATAACCAAAACGACTACCTCTTCTGGCTGGACTTCTGTTTTAACCCCTGCTGACAGCTTTAAATCTTTAATATGAATCTTATTATCAACTGTCTTTAAAGAAGAAATATCCACTTCAATCTGATGAGGCAAGTCTTGAGGCAAGGCCTCTACTTCCAAAGATTGAATATTTTTTACCAAGACGCCGGTTGCTTCTTTAACCGCCGGCGACTCGCCCACAAAGACCAAAGGCACCTCTGCTTTAATAGGTTCATCCATCTTAACCTGGTAAAAATCAATATGAATAGGTTCATCACTGACCGGGTCATTGGCTATTTCATGAATTAAAACCACTCTTTCTTTTCCGCCAGGGGCAGCTTGTCCGTCCTTTGACGGAGATCCGCCTTTGGCGGATTTTGCCTTGTTCTGGTCTTCCTCTATTTTTAGCTTAATCAGGGTGCTCTCACCGGCCTCTTGATATACTTTTTCAAAATCTTGCGCTTTAACCGACAAAGCCAAATTTTTGATTTTGCGGCCATACAAAATAGCCGGAATAAAACCTTGCTTCCGGATTTGTTTATTACCTCGGCCGGTCTCTGGCCGCAATTTAACTAATAGTTCTAACATGCTTACTTTATCTTAACCAAAAAAACTCCTTGGGTCAAGAAGGAATAGGGTATGTTAACAAGATTCAGGAATTATTCCTCAATCTCAATTGCCTGGACCGGGCAAATATCAACGGCCTCTTGAGCGCATTTGTCACTCATTTCTGCCTCGCCTTCTGTTTTTTCTTTAACCTGGGCTTTATTATCCTCGCCGCTCAATTCAAATAACTCCGGACAAACCGCCGTGCAGCTACCGCAGCCAATACATTTTTCCTTATCTATTTTAATATTCATATTTTATTATCACTGCCAAATAATTTAATTTTTTCTTCAACGACCTTTTGAACCGCCTCAATCACTGGCAACATTATTTTATAAGGCGTGGTCTGACTAGGATTATCTTGAAGAGTTTTTTTAAGCGCCTTAGTGTAAGCCATTCTTAATTCTGTATTGACATTGATTTTGACAATACCTAATTGAATTGCTTTTTTGATATCTTCTTCAGGGGTACCAGAACCACCATGTAAAACCAAAAATACCTTGTTAGCTAAACCCTTATTTATTTCCTCTAATCTATCTAAAAACAAATGAGGATTTTTAGTTGATTTAAAAACCCCATGAATATTGCCAATAGCCACCGCCAAACTATCCACTTTGGTCTCTTTGATAAATTCCTGAGCTTGTTTTGGGTCAGTTAAATCCTCTTCTTTGATTTCTACTGCTTCTTGAACAGCTGATTTACCTCTTAAATAACCCATTTCTCCTTCAATGTTTTCAATTCCTTTTTCTCTGGCAAATTCAACTATTTTTTTAGTTATCCTCACGTTTTCTTCAAAAGACAATTCAGAACCATCAAATTGAACTGAATCATAGCCTGCTTCTATCGCTTCTTTAACAACTTCAAAAGATTTTCCATGGTCTAAATGTAAAATTATCGGCCAGCCAGTTTCCTGACGATAAACATCAATTATTGCTTTAATTTGTTTTTTACCAATAGATTTACTCTCGCCTTCAGAGGTAGCCATAATCACCGGACTTTTCATCTTTTGAACGGCCTGAATAATCGCCTTAATTTGCTCTAAATTAGAAACATTAAAAGCGCCGATAGCGTATTTGTTTTCTTGTGCTTTTTTAAAAATATCCAACATAATTTTCATTTCAAGAGTGTGCCTTAATTTAGAGGCTAACGTATCCTTTATCCAAATTCTCCATCATTAATTTGTCTAATTTTTCCTCACCCAGATACTCGACAAAAACTTCGTTCCATAAGGCCTCTTGTTGATGATAAAGATACTTTGATTCAAAGCCACTCTGTCGGAGCAAAGAAATTCCATTATCAAATAAATCAAAGCTAATCAAAGTTTCTTCTTTTGAATGATCAGAGGGAAAATATTCCCCCGCCACCTCTAATCCCTGCCAGAAATCTAATCCTAAATTTGGAAAACGCTGAGCGAATTTCTGAATAGCTAAAGTTGTTTTAGTGTAATGCCAGGCCTCGGGACTAATATGCGGTTCGGCCAAACGGGGGTCATTAGGGTCATCTTTAGCTAAATATTTAGCTACAATTCGCCAGCTCATTCTCTTTTCATCAGGTAAGGGACCACCAGTCACTTCTACTTTCAAGGCCCTAATCATTTTTTGAGCAAAATCCGACTCTCGACTATAGATTTCAAAAAGTCGGGAATGCCAATCAGTTTCGTAAGTATAATGTAATGTCATAAAGAAAAGATAAAGGACTTCACCAGGCAGCCGCCTAACTACTGGGATAACAAAGACAATACCCATTTCTTTTAAATGACTCATGTGATGGAGTTTTTTGCCCAAAAATTTCTGACCAATTTCCAGCCATCTTTCCGGTAAAACCATCACTTTAATTTTTCTTTTTTCAAAATCATCTTTGGTCAAATCTCGATAAGGTTTAAAAAAAACATCATTGAGCCATTGACTGTCCTCGGCAAATCTCAAAGCGCAAAAAATCTCAAAAATATCTTCTTTAGCCAGCATTTTATCTATATCATTGCCATAGCCCAAATTAGCCATAATCTGACGAGGCGGATTCTGTTTGAAAAGTTCCTTGGCTTTACTCTCTTTAAGATAAAATCCTGATAAATCACCAGTTAACTCTTTGGTAGCATTAATTAAACTGCGGCAGCCAATTTCGGTGGAAAAATCCGGCTCATGAAAATGCTCAAAAAGAGCTTGGTCGTCTTTTTTAGCTTTATCAATTAGAGCTTGATAAACCTGTTCAGCCTTAAGCGGATTTGAAGATGTTGTTTCCAATCTGGGAGTGTCACTCCCCAATCCTAATTCTTTTAATTTTTCTTGAATTTTCTGCCCATTTTTTTGAACAATTTTCTCAATTACTCCCTTTTGCCCGCTAATCTTCTCCATCTTTTTCTCTAAATCTAAAACTACCCCCTTTGATGTTCTCAACAACTTAGCTAATTTTAATACCTGAGTCATTTAATAAACGTCACTGCTAGGCCCAATATATAGATGATAGCCATTAGCTGAACCAGCCCCTCCCTCACCACCCCAACTTGAACAAATATCATTTGGGTTGCCAGCCATAATCTCCATACTATGGGCAAAAAGAACAGCGATAATAGATTGAGGACCGCCAGTACACGACTGTTTACCATCATAGTAATAGTAGTAACTACTATTTCCCGGCCCTGACGGATCAGCCGGAACAGCCGCCATATAAGAAGAAAGCATCAAATCCAATCCAGCCCCTTCGCCTATTTTGCCATTAGCTCCATCGCCTTCTTTCGGGTAATAACCTTTATTGTCGTAATACAACTCAATAGCCAACTGAATTTGTTTTAAGTCCGACAATCTCTTGATATCTCTCGCCTTTTTCCTAGCGCTGTTTAAACTAACCAGCACAATGCTAGCCAAGAGACCAATGATGGCAATAACGACTAAGAGTTCAATTAAAGTAAAACCCTTTTTATTCGACATTGACTCTTGATTTTCCGACCTTTACTTTTTCCCACTCGCCCCAATCGTCTTTTTTCAAAAGACCCTTAGTCGCTCCCATTTCTTGGAGGCAAGCCGTGGCATTGGCCGCGCCCAATTGAATAGCATAGGCAATATCCTCTTTGGCAATCCAGCCCGCTACAAAGCCAGAACCAAAAGCATCGCCAGCGCCAGTTCGGTCAACTAAACCGGATTTAGGAATGCCAGCCGAATACAAATTTTGGTTATCGGAAACAACTACGCCATCAGGCCCTTTGGTCATAACGACCATGCCATTTACCAAGTCATCTAATTTTTTAAAAATTTCTTTTTCCTGATTAAAATCTATTTCTGTTAATTTAGCGGCCTCTTCCTTATTTAAAATCAAAATATCAATTTTATCAAGCAGTCCCCTAAAAAGTTCTAAATCATCTCCTAATTGAACTTTGCCCGGAGTGGCCACAACTTTGATATTATTTTTGCTGGCAAAATCAATTAATGGCTTTAGAATAATATGGCTATTTCCCGAAAGAGAGGCAATATAGAACCAGTTTGTTTTAAATTTATCTAAAGGTAAATCTTCTACGCCTATTTCATGGCAAGCGCCATGTTTTTCCAAAATACTTCGGCCAACTTCAGGTAAGGAAAGAATAACTGAATAAGCTGTCGGATATTGAGCTGTTTCTTTTAATAAATCTAAGGAAACATCTTGTTCGGTTAATTCTTTCTTAACGCCCTCTCCGGGAAGGTCCTTGCCGATTTGACCGAAATAAGCAGCTTTCAGACCCTGTCGGGCAAAAGTAACGGCCGTATTCGTCCCGCAGCCGCCCATCGCAAAAAAAATGCTCTCCATAAACATTTTTGAACCCAAGGGGACACAAAGTCCCTTTTTAGTAATAAATTTTTCGTCTTCAACTACCCGCAATTCCCGACTACTCATAAAAACATCCTGAGTAGCTGAGCCAAAAGTGATAATATCATACATATTAACTTTTCCTCTTTAAAACCCTCTTCACCGCTTCTTTAATATCTTCGGCCAATAAATGGAATTCTTTCATTAGTTCATCCGGCTCACCGGATTCGCCCCAGCGATTTTGGACACCAATCATTTCTACGGGTACCGGGCAATTTTTAGCCAGTACTTCACAAACAGCTGAACCCATACCTCCCATAACTTGATGATCTTCAGCTGTCACCACGGCCCCGGTTCTTTCGGCCGCCTCAATAATTGTTTCCTGGTCAATAGGTTTAACAGTATGGTTGTTGATTACCCTTATTGAAAGACCATCTTCTTCCAAATCATGAGCGGCTAATAAGGCCTCGTGAACTGTCGGACCACAGGCAATAATTGTCGCGTCTGCTCCTTTGCGAAAAACTTCGGCTTGGCCTATTTTAAAAGGCGTCTTTGGGGTGGTAAAAACTGGAGTAGCTTCCCGGGCAAATCTTAAATAAACCGGTCCTTTCATCTGGCCAGCCGCTATGGTCGCTTTTTTTGTCTCGATAGCGTCGCCGGGCGCTAAAACCGTCATATTAGGCAAACAGCGAGTAATAGCTATATCTTCCAAACCCTGATGAGTTGCTCCATCAGCTCCTACAGAAACTCCGGCATGAGCTCCGGTTAATTTAACATTAGCGTTATTTTGACCAACGCTAATTCTTATCTGGTCCCAGTTCCTACCCGGACAAAAGACCGCATAAGTGGAAATAAAAGGAATTTTACCGACCAGAGACAAACCAACTGCCAAACCAACCATATTCTGTTCAGCAATGCCTACTTCAATAAATCTCTCCGGAAATTCATCAGCAAACATTTTACTGCGGGTTGAACCAGTCAAGTCAGCGCACAAAACAACGACATTTTTGTTTTTCTTACCTAACTCAACCAATCCCTCACCATAACCATCCCGGGTCGGCTTTTGTTCTAATTTTTCTTTTTGGTATAGGTTTTTTTCTAAGTCCATATTTTTACTCATGCTCGCTTTTAATTTTCCCATCCAAAGTCCTCAAGCAATTAAGAGCTTCTTTAGCTTCTTCCGGACAAGGCACTTTACCATGCCAAGAATATTTCCATTCAATAAAATCAATGTCTTTACCGGGAATAGTATGGGCAATAATTAAACTGGGCTTCTCAAAAATCGCCTTTGATTTATTGCAGGCATCAATAATCTCTTCTATATTATGGCCATCGACATCCATAACATGCCAGCCAAAGGCTTCATATTTATCTTTTAAGGGCTCTAAAGGCATCACCTCTTCAGTATAACCATCAATCTGAATATTATTTCTGTCCATAATTTGGGTTAGATTAAACAATTTATTTTTCCCGGCAAACATAGCTGCTTCCCACATCTGCCCTTCATTATGTTCTCCATCGCTGGTCAAGCACCAAACCCAGTTTTTCTTATTGTCAAACTTAGCAAAAGAATAAGCCATGCCGCAGGCAATTGATAGGCCTTGGGCCAAAGAACCAGCTGAGGTTTCCATACAATCAAGATGCAAACGGCTGGGATGACCCTGTAAACGAGAACCTAATTTTCTCAATGTTTTTAACTCTTTGACTGGAAAATAGCCGGCCCGGGCTAAGGCAGCATACCAAACCGGACAAATATGAGCATTAGAAACAATCACCCGATCCCTTTCTGGCCAGTCAGGCTTTTTGGGCTTATATTTCACTACTCCGCCGAAATAAAGAGCCGTAAAAACATCAGCCATACCCAAAGGGCCGGCTGAATGACCCGATTTGGCTTCCAATAACATCTCAATAATGTCTTTTCTGATTGTGTTAGCTAATTGTTTAAGTTCTTTTTCTTCCATAAATTAAGCCGCTTTTAATTCTATTTCCTCTATTCTTTTTTCTAAATCTAATAATCTATTTTCATCTATTCTCCCTTGTTTTTTTATTTCCCTTAAATTTTCTTTTATTTCTTTTAATTCTCGACTATGCTCTATTAACTTATCTTCAAGAGCAATAATCTTTCTTTCTATCTTCTCCAATCTCATTTTTATTTCACTTATATCTCTTCTTACTTTGCCGAATGTTTTATCGGTTCTGTTAAATCTTTCATCAATCTTATCAAATCTTTTATCAACATCATCAAAACCACGTTTGACCATTATAGCTAAATTATCAATAGTTATCTTCTTTTTATTTTTCTTTACTGGCATGATTTTAACTCTTTTATAGTTTTTTCAATATTATCGCTCTTAAAAACGCCGCCGCTGGCTAAAAGATTAGCCCCGGCTTGAATAACTTTAGGAGCTGTCTCAAGATTAATTCCGCCATCTACCATTATATTAACATCCTGATACTTATCCCGCAATTGCTTAACTTTATCCAAAGTTTCTTCAAGTAGTTTCTGGCCGCCGCGGCCCGGCTGAACCGTCATCACCAGCACCAAATCAAGTTGGTCAATAAAATCATCAACTTTTTCAATAGGCGTCTCTGGATTAATGGCTAATCCAACCATTAAACCGGCCTTTTTTATCTTAGTAATCACCTCTTGAGGTTGCTGAGTTGACTCAAAATGGAAAATAATCCTTTGGACGCCCGATTTAATCCATTCGTCAATATGTTCTTCAGGATTGGCAACCATTAAATGCATCTCTAATTTGACTTGGGTTTCTAAATTTTTCAACTCGGCTGGATTATTCCAAGTAGAATTATCCACAAACTGCCCATCCATAATATCTAATTGAACCCATTCAACATATGGCTCTATTTTTTTAATTTTCTCTTGTAGTTCTTGAAAATCTTTGGCAATAATGGCAGGAATAACTTCAATCATTTTATATTATTTAAGTTGTTATAAAGCTCGGAAAGTAATTTTTAAAAGCACAAGAAGGCAAAATTGTTTGGTTCTCCTTTGGCGAAATTTTGCCGGATTCTGAGCAAGTTTTTCCGCTGGAGAAAAATTTGCATCTTTTAAAAATTATCTTTTTGAGCTTTATTCTATTTCTATATCTTCAATCTTTTTCAGTCGGCGAATATGTCTTTCTTCTCCGACAAATTCTGTTTCCAGCCAAATTCGGGCAATTTTCTTAGCTGTTTCTGAATCTATTACTTTGCCGCCTAAACAAAGAACATTAGCATCATTGTGTTCGCGTGATTGCAAAGCAGTAAATTCATCCCAACAAACAGCCGCTCTAATTCCTTTAATTTTGTTAGCCGCTATGGCCATACCAAAACCGGTAGCGCAAATTAAAATCCCCTTTTCTTTTGTCTGGGTTACTTTTTCGGCCACGACCAAAGCAAAATCAGGATAATCGTCCTTAGGGTCCAACTCTTGATTACCTAAATCCTTATACTCATATCCCAATTCTTTCAGATATTTCTTGAGTTCTTCTTTTAAGTGGAAACCAGCGTGGTCAGCCCCCAGATAAATCATTGTTTTTAAATTCAAGGACTGTATCTTAGGGACTGTCCCTAAGATACAGTCCTTGAATATCTATAATTTCTTCCCGATAAACTCGGCGAATTCAGCTAAGCGGCAAGCGTAACCCCATTCATTGTCATACCAGGCTAAAACCTTAATTAAATTCTTCTGCTGAACCATAGTTGAAGGCAAATCAACAATAGCTGAAAAAGGGCTATTTTTAAAATCAACCGAAACCAAGGGAGCTTCTTCTGTGGTCAATATCCCCTTCATTTTCTTATCTGACAAAGCTTTCTCAAAAACCTGATTAACTTCTTCCGCAGTGGTTTCCTTTTTTACTTTAGCCACAAAATCAATTAAAGAAACAATTGGCGTGGGCACCCGAACAGCAATGCCGTGTATTTTACCTTTTAATTCCGGAATGGTCTTAATTACGGCCATAGCCGCTCCCGTGCTGGTAGGAATCATTGAGAGAGCTGCTGACCGGGCCCGGCGTAAATCTTTATGAGGTAAATCAAGCAGCCGTTGGTCGTTAGTATAACTATGAATTGTTGTCATTAGACCGGACTCTATTTCAAAATTATCATGAAGCACCTTAGCTACTGGAGCTAAACAATTAGTTGTGCAAGAACCCATTGAAACAATATTATCCTTGTCTGGTTGATATTTTTCTTGATTAACCCCTAAAACAAAATGGGCAACTCCTTCACTTTTACAGGGAGCGGAAATAATCACTTTTTTAGCGCCGGCCTGAAGATGTTTTTTAGCTCCTTCCAAATCAGTAAAAAGACCGGTGCATTCTAAAACAATATCTACGCCCAAATCTTTCCAAGGCAGTTTAGCTGGGTCTTTCTCGCTCAAAATTTTGAATTCCTTATTATCAACAACTATTGCCCCTTGTTTATATTCAATTGGTTTACTATAAGACCCGTAAACCGAATCATACTTTAAAAGATGAGCCAGGGTTCTGGTATCAGTCAAATCATTAATTGCCTCAACTTCCAAATTGGGATGACTTTCTAAGATGCGCCGAAAAGTTGGCCGGCCAATCCGACCAAATCCATTAATAGCGATTTTGACAGCCATATTAATTTCTCCTTTTTATTAATCTTTTTTACCAATTTCTAGCTCCTGAACTATAAACAGCAATACTTTGCTGATTACAACAAGGACGGTCCATAGGATCTGGACCAACATCCGGATCAAAGGACTCTACTGTTAAATGAGCTAAAATCATATAATCAGTTCCATTTGATCTATAAAGATAACAATCACTCCCACTAGTATCAGCTTTAGGATCCTTAGGAACGCTAGACATATAAGCAGGACAAATATTAGGAATAAAAGTATTAGCATTACAAGTGGCAGTGTGAGATCCATAAGTACTACATTGTCCCCACCAGCTTCCTCCAGTAGATGGATAAAAGCCATTATCATCGTAATGCATCTCTACGGCTAGTTGCATTTGTTTTAAGTCTGCCCTTCTTCTTGTGTCTCTGGCTTTCATCCTGGCTTTATTTAAAGAAACCAAAACAATAGTAGCTAAAAGACCAATAATGGCAATAACCACCAAGAGCTCAATTAGGGTGAACCCTTTTTTGTTCTCCATATTTAATCTTTTATATCTTAATAACATCGACAACGGTTGTCATGTTCACTATTCGCTGATTTTAAGCAATTGACTAATTTTTTCCTTATCAAAACCAACAATAATCTGGCCGTCTATTTCTACTACGGGTATGCCCATCTGACCAGATTTATCTATCATTTCCTTGGCCGCTTGTTCGTTCTCCGCTACATTAATATCTTCATAATCAAAACCCTGTTCATCTAAAAATGCCTTGAGAGTATAACAATAAGGACAGCTCGGACCGGAAAATACACGAATATAGGGTTGGGATTTTTGAGTGTTTTCCATAATTTTCACCTTTTTAATTTACTTAAATAATCATAAGCATTTAAGGCGGCCTTGGCTCCTTCGCCGGCGGCAACGATAATCTGCTTATGAGAAACATCGGTCACATCACCAGCCGCAAAAATTCCCGGCTGTGAGGTCTGATTGCGCAAGTCAATCTTAATCTCACCTTGCTTATTTAATTTTACCACACCTTTAATAAAATTAGAAATAGGCGCTGAACCGATTTCTATATAAACACCCTCAACAGATAATTTTTTTTCCTCTTGAGAAATTTTATCTTGATAAATTAAACCGGTGACAAATTTATCTCCCTGAATTTCCTTGACCCGGATATTAAACAAAATCTCAATATTAGAAGCAGATTTAATCTTTTCTTGCTCAAGTTTATCAGCCAGTAATTTAGAATATAAGCTCAAGAGATATATTTTTGAGGCATATTTAGCTGTTTCTAAGGCGGCTATGGCCGCGGCATTTCCCCCACCAACCACGGCTACTTCCTTATTTTTGAAAAGAGGAGCATCGCAAGTAGCGCAAAAACTAATTCCTCGGCCAATAAACTTTTCCTCACCAGGCACATTTAATTTCCTTGGTCCTTTACCACTGGCGATAATCAGCGTCCGGGCCCGCTCTTTATTATGGCGACCGTTTAAAATTTCAAATCCCCCGTCAGCTAACTTTTTAATCCCTTGAACTTCCTGTTTTTCTTTGATTTCTAAGTCAAATTTTTTCAAATGACTAATAAATTTTTGGACTAATTCCGCGCCCAAAATCGACTCAAAACCTAAATAGTTTTCCACTTGACCAGTTTCACTCATCTGATTACTCCAATTTTTAGTAATCAAAAGAGTCTTTAATTTTTTCCGAGCCGCATAAATACCAGCATTGATGGCGGCCGGCCCCCCACCAATAATAATAAGGTCGTAAATCATAAAGGATTCTTAAATTAACACCTATTTTTTAATTTGAACATGGCGTTTTGGGCGGCCGCAATAAAAGGATAAATAGTCGGGGCTGGGGTCAAAAGAGGATGAGTAGCTATTTGCCAAGTGTTAAAATCGTAAAGAGTAGCTTGTTGCTGAATGGCCATAGCCATTATATTCAACATCTCGCCAACACTTTCTGGTCCCATCACTTCTGCTCCCAAAAGTAATCCTTCAGAGGATTTGGCAAAAATTAATTTTACTTTAATCTGTTCAGTCCCCGGCAACTTGTCTGGATGATGATTAGGCGCCTGAGCCTCTCCAATTATATATTCAAATTTCTCCTCTTTAGCTTTTCTTTCAATTAAACCGGCCACCCCCAAAACCAAACCGTCAACACAAGTAGAAAAGACGCCAAGAGTTCCTTTATTTTCCCTGATAAGCTTTAGTTGGTATAAATTATTAGCGGCAATTCTCGCTTCGCTGGCAGCCACCGAAGCCAGCATCACCGGAACGTTCTTGCTAGTGATAAAATCTCTGGTTTGGGCGCAATCACCAATAGCCAGAATATCGGGGATATTTGTCCTTAAATATTCATCAACCCAAATACCTCCTTTTTCTTCGGTTTTAATACCGGCCTCTTTAGCTAAATTAATATTTGGCCTGGCGCCAATTGATAGAATTACCGCATCAGCGGCTATTTTTTCTCCATTGGCTAATTGCAGATACTCTACTTGAGCATCGCCGCCAATCTTTTCTACTTTTACCCCAGTGTATGTTTTTATCCCTTTCTTTTTTAATTTTTCTTCAGCCGCCAGAGCGAATTCCTTATCAAAATTAGTCAAAAGGCAGCATTCTAACGATTCAATAATACTAATATCTAAACCCTCAATACTACTTAATTCTTCAGCTAATTCAATACCGATAAAGCCACCGCCAATAACAACTATATTTTTTGCCTTAAGCATTGCCTCTCGAAGCTTTTTTAAATACTGATAATCTTTCTTTATCTGCCAGACCCCTTGTTTTTCTGCGCCGGGAATTGGAATTAAATGAGAGTCGGAACCCAGAGCTAAAATTAATTTATCATAATTGTAGCTATCCTTATTTTTAAGAATGACTATTTTTTTCTCGGATTCAATTTTTGTCGCTTCTCCAATAATCAGGTCGATTTTATTATCCAATAAAGGCTGGTCAGGCATTAAGTTTTCATCTACTGAATTTAATCGATGGAAAATATAAGGAATGCCGCAAGGAATAATCCCTTTTTCTTCTTTTCTAATCAAGGTAATTTGCTTTGAGGGATAATTTTTTCTGGCAGTCACGGCGGCCACCGCTCCGGCCGGCCCGCCGCCAATAATTAAAATGTCCGTAGTAGATTTTGTCGAACTATTTGTTTTTTTCATAGAATTGTAAAAACCCAAGTTTCCTTCAGGTTAAAATGCGAACAAAAAATTTTAACACCAAAGAAAATAACAACTTAAATTGTGTTGTGTCTTTTTTTTATTATACCACAGAACCAAAAAAAGAAAAAATCCTGACTATAATTAGTTTTGACAAACCTTAATCAGGATTCTTGAAAATGCTTAAGTATTTCCTGCCAATCTTTCATTAATTCCTCATCAGATTTCCGATGATTAACCATCATTACTTTCGACTCAATAAATCGACCGTTAAATTTCATCATTAATTCTTTCTGTCTTTTCTTATGTCTCTCAACAGCCGCCTCTGAATTTTTAATTCTCAAACTAAAGAAAAGACGTTTTGCTTTCTTCATTATGATAATCACAAAATCTCCATACAGTTTATGTTTTTCTAAGGATAAAAACTCGACTATCTTTTTTTCTTTTTTGGACTTCTTAAGAATTTCTTCAACTCTCTTTTTATCCCTTTCATCTATTTCTTCTTTCCTATAAAAGTCTACTTGGGTAAGTTTTTCTAAGATTTCTCGAGCCGTTTCTCTGGTCTCTTGTCCAAATTTATCCTCAATTGCTTCTTCAGGATTAGGAGCCTTATCATTGAACTCATTGACTTCCTTTTCAAACAAACTTTGCCCTTCCATACTAAACCCTCCTTATTAAATTGTTAAAAAAGCTTTTTTAATGAGTCTTATTGAATCATCAGGGCTTGCTCAATTATTTCTTGAAAAATACTATAAGGCTGGTTGCCAACAACCATCTGGTCATTAATAAAGAAAGTCGGTGTGCCGGTCACCTCGGCCTCCTCGGCTTGCTCAAACCAAAGAATGACTCTTTCTTGATATTTCTTCGAATCTAAACATTGATTAAAACTCTCTTGGTCTAAATCTAAATTACCGGCCATTGCTTTTAACCAATCAGCCACAATCATCATCAAATCATCTTCCGAAACAGCTTTTTGGGTTTGTTCAATAAGTTCTTGGTTGTGCTCAAAAAGATATTCATCAGCTTGCTGAAATTTACCTTGCTCTTGAGCGCAAAGAATGGCTTGACCTAATTCTGAAGGAGAGAGACGCCGCGAAATAAATTTAACTTGGCCGGTCTTAATATACTTATCAGTAATCAAGGGTAGAGTTTCTAAATGAAAAGCAGCACAATGACCGCAAAAATGACTGGAATATTCAATGATGGTCACCGGAGCTTCGGGATTGCCCGAAACAAACTCTTCTTCAACTAATTGAAAGGATTCTTCTTCCGAAAAGAGACTCCCACTTAAAAGGGCAGCCGCTTGGTCTCCTATGGTTGAATCCCGCTGGCTGCCATACCAGACCAAACCAGCCAAAACAGCTAAAGCGATTATTCCAAAAATAATTGTTTTTTTATTTGTCATACATCTTAGTATATCACTCTTTTTGTTATAGGACAAATTTTTCAATTCTATTTAAAACTTTATTCTCTTTAACTCGCTTAATTTTTCTTCCTTCCATAACAATTTTTCCGTCAATGATGACTGTTTCCACATCACTGCCTTTAGCCGCATAAACTAAATGAGAAACAATATTATAATAAGGTATCAAATGGGGCTGCCTAAAGTCAAGTATAATCAAATCAGCTTTTTTGCCTTTTTCTAAAGAACCTATTTCTTCAGCCAGACCCAAGGCCTTGGCTCCGTTAATAGTGGCCATATCAAAAATAGTTTGCGCATTAGCCAGTGTCGGATTTAATTGATAAACTTTATGCAATAAAGCAGCTGTTTTCATTTCTCCAAACATATCTAAATTATTATTAGAGCAGGCGCTGTCAGTACCCAAACCGACATTAACCCCTACCCCAAGCATTTCAATCAAAGGCATCACTCCGGAAGCTAACTTCATGTTAGAAACAGGACAATGAGCTATGGAAGCGCCAGATTGAGCTAAAATTTTAATCTCTTTTTTAGTCAACCAGCAACCATGAGCCAAGATGGTTTTTTGATCTAAAATACCCGCTTTAGCTAAAATTTCTATTGGCCGCTGTTTATATTTCTTTAAACAATAATTAACTTCTTGTCTGGTTTCAGCCAGATGAGTTGTTAAAAGCAAATCATTTTCTTCGGCTAATTTTTTACATTCTTGATAGGTCTTTAAAGAAGTCGTCTGAAACATATGAGGTGCTAAAGAAACATTGACTAAGTCGTTATCAGAATATCTTTTAATTATTAAAGAGGCATTTTTTAATGCCTGAGCAGGAGTTTTGAAATAAAAAGTAGGCGCATCCAGGACCGCGCAGCCCAAGACGCCCCGCATACCTATTTGATAAGCCGCTCTGGCCACTTGGTCTTGATAATAGTAAAAATCAGTAAAACATGTTGTCCCTGATTTTATCATCTCCAGCATAGCCAACAGGGAGCCCCAGTAAACATGATTAGCGGTGAATTTTGATTCTATTGGATAAACATATTTAAACCACCAATCTTCCAAGGGCAAATCATCGGCATAACCGCGTAAAAAAGTCATGGCCAAATGAGTATGAGTATTGATTAAACCAGGCAGAACAACTTTGCCTTGGCCATTAATTACTTTTTTAGCCCGCTTTCTATACTTTTTTTCTATTTTCTGGCTCTGTCCAACGGCTTTAATCCTGTCTTTTTCAATAACTAAAGCTCCTTTCTTAATTATTTGCCGTTTAGGATTTTGGGTAATAATAGTGATATTTTTAATCAAAATCATATAAATAGTCTTACCACAAAAAAAGGAAAAGAAAAAGCCCGGGATTGTCTTATAAACAAACCCAGCATTTTTTAAAAATTTATATGGCTTTTTCTTTTTTAAGTAATTTTTCTTTTAAATGACTACCTCGTTGGAAGCCGCCGATTTGACCATCTGAACGAATAACCCGATGGCAGGGAATTTGGCGGCTTCTGTTTTTGTTGAGGGCACTGCCAACTGCCCGATAAGCCCGCGGCTGGCCGATTTTTTGAGCTACTTCTTGATAAGTCATTACCTGACCGCGGGGAATCTGGCTGACGATATAATATACTCTATCTTTAAAAGGTAAATTGTCAAAGACCGGCCGGAAACTACGGCGATGAATTTCCGATGGACCAAACTTGGCTAATTTTTCAAAATGTAATTTTGTCCCATAACCCTTATGTTGAGCTAGCCCATATTGAGGATATTTTTGCCCCAGCCGTTCCATCAACCTATCCCGACTAACTTTAGCCACAATTGAAGCCAGAGACAAGAGGACAATTTTCTGATCGCCTTTAATAATGGCTCGCTGAGCTATTTTTAAACGGGGTATTTCCATTTTCCCGTCTAAGAATAAAAAATCCGGCCGGGGATTTAATTTTTTGAGACAACGTTGCCAAGTTAAAAGAGTCGCCTGCCAAATATTAATCCGGTCAATTACTCTAGGCCAAACAAAACTAACCTTCCATCCCAAAGCCGGTTCTTGCTTAATTATCTCAAAAATTTCTTCTCGTTGTTTGGCAGAAAGTGATTTAGAATCTTTAATCCCTGTCTTTGTAAGAAGTCCGGCACTTAAAGAGTTGAGTGCTGGGCGACGAAGCAATCCCGGAGAAATCACCATAACTGCCGCGGCCACCGGCCCAGCCAAACAACCCCGACCTACTTCATCAATACCAGCTATCATTTGATAACCCCGCCTAAAAACTAATTTTTCTTGACTTGAAAAAATCATTTAGATATCTAAAACAATCCTACAATAAAAACAGGCGAGATGGCAAGCTCGCCTGATAGGTAATTTATTTCCCTCTTTTTTTGAAAAATCCTCAAAAGCGGGCAGAAAAACGGAAAAAGTTGAAGAATCCAAAAATACTTCTGATTTGACGGATCCGTATAGCTCGTTTTATTTCGTCAAGTTGTTCTTCGCACATTTGCCCCTCTTGAATCTTTTCCGCAAGGAAAGCATCTAGAGAACCGATATGGCTTTTCAAGTTGTCTATTCCGTCTTTCTCATGAGGGGAAACAGACCATTCCTCCCAAAAACTCTTTAAACGTGCTTTTATCCATTCTGTGACTCCCATAACCATCTCCTATTAAATTTATTTTAGGCACCACTAAATTTTTACACGCGATTGATTCCTTAGAAGAATGTCATTGCCTTTTTCTTCTATTTCATACAACCTGCAAAAACAAATTGTTCCAGAGGGTATCGCCAGAACGACACATAATAATAACGGCCTCCCGGACTTTGAATTAGAAAAACCTGATATAAGCTTGAGCACTCTCTCAAATTCAAATCCATTTGGCCCAAGCAGCATTATACCGTCCTTTTTAGTATGACCAGGAGCAATACCTTTCTCGCAATCTCCAAACCCTACGACAATAGTACAATTTAAATAGCCTGGCGCCCTCGGCAATAATTCATTGAAATCTTCCTGAAAATTCTCTAAGACAACTTCCGCAAAGCTCATTTTAGCCCCCTTTTTTATCTAATATAATTTGGTTTTAAACGTACTCTTAAAATACTATACAACATAAATTTCTACTTGTCAAACTTCATTTTGACTTTACCAAATTCGGCGGGGTCTGGCCCTCTAAAGCAGCCGTAATGTTATTGGCAGCCATTTGAGCCATTTTATCGCGGGTTTCTTTAGTGGCCGAAGCAATGTGAGGAGTTAAAACAATATTTTCCAATTCAGTCAAACCAGGCGTTAGTTCCGGCTCATTCTCAAAAACATCCAAAGCCGCTCCAGCAATCGTTTTATTCTTCAAGACCTCTAAAAGAGCCCTTTCATCAATTATTGGACCGCGGGAAGTGTTAATTAAATAAGCTGTTGGCTTCATTATTTTCAATCTCTCGACATTGATTAAATGACGAGTTTCGTCTGTTAAGGCAGTATGCAAACTAACAAAATCTGCCTCTTTTAATAAATTATCAAGCTCTCTATATTCTATATTGAATTTCTTTTCTAATTCTTGGTTGCGTTTAATATCAAAATAAATAATTTTTACCTCAAAACCATCCTGCATCCGTTGAGCCACCGCTGTGCCAATCCGACCCAAGCCAATAATCCCTAATGTTTTTCCTTTAATATCAGCTCCTAAAAGAAGCTTGGGTCCCCAGGCCTTATATTCTCCGGCCCGGGTATATCTGTCTGCTTCAACAATTCTCTCGGCAATGGCAAAAAGCAAGGCAACAGTATGTTCGGCTACGGCGTCAGTTAAAACACCGGGCGTGTTAGTGACCATAATTCCTCTTTTTTTTGCTTCCTCAACATCAATATTATTATAGCCAACTGCGTAGTTAGCTATAATCTTTAACTGCTTACCAGCCGCTTCCATAATTTCCCCATCAATTTTTTCTGTTAAGATAGACAAAATGGCCTCAACGCCCTTAACGCCTTCCAATAATTCCTCCCGTGATATTTTCCCTTCTGGACCGACTGTCACCTCATGACCCTTTTCTTTTAACATATTGATTCCTTTATCGGGAATCTGACGAGTAATAAATATTTTAGGCATATTATTTTTTCCTTTCTCTATTAAGATTATAACATATTCTTTAAAATTTATCACTTTTAATCTCTTTTCTGATTTTATTCATCAATTGATGAATAAACCAAAGATTATGAAAAGTGGCTAAACGAGGACCGAGCATTTCTTTGGCCTTGAAAAGATGATGGAGATAAGCCCGGCTAAAATTTTGACAGGTATAGCAGGAACAACTTTTCATTATCGGCTTTTTATCTGTCCGAAAAGATGAGTTTAAAATATTCAATTCTCCTTTAGGAGTCAAAAAAGTGCCATGGCGGGCTAATCGCGTAGGATAAACACAATCAAAAAGGTCAATCCCCTTTTTAATGGCTTTATTTAAATCTTCGGGCTGGCCAATGCCTAAAAGATGACGAGGTTTTTCTTCAGGTATCTCCGGGATAACCCAGTCCAAAATTTTAAACATATCTTTCTTGGTTTTACCCAGAGAACCGCCAACGGCCAAACCGTCAAAAGGCAACTGACTGATAAATTGAGCGCTCTTTATTCTTAAATCCTTCCACTGACCGCCTTGAATAATGCCCAAAAGAGCCTGGTCTTTTCTCTTTTTCGCCTTAAGGCAAATTTCTGCCCAACGATGAGTTCTTTCCATGGCTTGCCGGGTATATTGCTTAGTAGCCAAAGGAGAAGTACATTCGTCAAAAGTAAAAATAATATCAGCTCCTAAGGCCTCCTGGATTTGAATTGATTTTTGAGGCGTTAAATAATGTTTAGAGCCGTCTAAATGAGACATGAATTCCGCGCCTTTTTCATCTATCTTAACCAATTTTGGTTTAACTGGATTTATGGGCTGCTTGATTTGACCAGGAAAATAACCGGCTATTTTGCCTACTCCATGCTCCAATCCAAAGCCCAAGCTAAAAATCTGAAATCCGCCGCTATCAGTGATTAGCGGCCCTGACCAATCCATAAATTGATGCAAGCCGCCTAATTTTTGAATAATTTTCTCGCCGGGCCGTAAATAAAGATGATAAGTATTGCAAAGCAAAGCAGGAAAACCGATTTCTTTTAAATCAGCCGGGCTTAAGGTTTTAATCGTCGCCTGAGTGGCCACTGGCAAAAAAGCCGGCGTGGTAATTTGTCCGTGAGGCGTCTTAATCAAACCCAGCCGGGCTTTTGATTTCTTGCTTTTTTTGAGAACTTTGAAAAACGACATAATTTAAGGGACTGTCCCTAAGATACAGTCCTTAAGGACTGTATCTTAGGGACAGTCCCTTGATATAATAACCAGCCACCCCAAAAGAAACCGCCACGTTTAAAGATTCTTTCTGGCCAAACATTGGTAAATGAATAATCTGGTCAGCTTTTTTTAGAACCGAAGGCGAAACTCCCTTAATTTCATTACCAACCACTAAAGCTAAGGGAAATTTTGGCTTGAATTGAGTATAAGGCAAACTCTTTTTTGTTTGCTCTAAAGCAACAATAAAAACTTTTTCTTTTTTTAATTTTTCTATTATTCGCCAGACCGACCATTGATATTGCCAAGGAATATTTTTTTCAGCTCCTAAAGCGGTCTTGGAAATTTTAGGGTGAGGCGGCTGACCGCAAATGCCAGTCAGAAAGATTTTATCCACTCCTAAAGCATCGGCTGTCCGGAAAATAGAGCCGATGTTTTCCAAACTGCGAATGTTATCGCAAACTACATAAAAAGGTAACTTTTTATTCAATTTCATAATTTGATTCTAAATGCTATGAGTTTTATTAGCAAGAAAAAAGGCCATTACCCTTTGGCAACGGCCTTTAAAAATCATTACTGATCGCGTTTGAGCACCCCATCATGATGAGCCTGGGCTCCATAGGACCCGAATAAAACATTAGGAGATAATCGCCCTTTCTTATTCCTGATTCTTTCGGGAAGTGTCCGACTAAGGAAGGCCTTGTCTTTTATTTCAATTCCCAAGTTAGCCAACGTATCATAAAAAATACTGGTCAGTTCTTGATCTTCTTCTGAAGACATATTTTTCCCCAGATATTGATAACCGCTTTTCTTCTTGAATCTGCCGAGGGTCAACATAAAAGAAGTACTGATACTGTCTAATTCGATCTCGCCAAAGGCAATCATATCCTTTACTGTTTCTATAAACAAATTTCTACCTTTTTCTTCCATTGAATCCCCCTTGCTAAATGGTTAAACGATGTAAAAAAACTAAAAGTTACTTTCTAATATAATAACAATTTATTGTCAATCTGTCAAGATTAATTCATCCACAGCTTTTTAGCTTCTTGCCAAAGCGCGTTATTGCCATGCTCTTTTTTCCAATACCACCATTCCACTCCCCATAAATAGGCCTCTTCAAAACCGGTTCGTTGAGCATAATTAATTATCCCCTTAAATTTATCCAAATCCATTGATTTGGCTTGTTTCCAAACAGCTGTTTCGTTAATAGCGCTTGGACTCCATGGCTCGGCCTGTAATTCAACGATAATCATCTTTTTAACATCAGTGAACCACTTGACTAATTTAGCTCTTTTATAATAAAAGACGGCTGGAATTGGATACTTAAAATGACCGATTTTTTCAATCCAGACAATCCGGTAAAGAGTTGTTCCAAAAATATCAGCTCGCCGGGCCGGCTTAAGCCAACTGCTTAATTCTCCGCTGGCCGTGATAATAATTTGCCGTTGTTCAAAATTTAATTGCCGAACTAAGGCAATTTCTTTATCCAAAAACTGCTTATCAAATTTAGGGCATATACCAAAACCGCTTAAAAATGGCTCATTTTCAACCTGCCAGGCCTTGATAGTTTCATTCCCTGAATAATGCTTGACTATCTCGGTTAAGAGCAACAAAATTCGCTCTTGCTGTTTTGATTCGCTTAAGTTTTTTGCCCAGTCCGGGATATGGCATTCCGGCCAACGGGGCACTTTCCGGCCAATAACTAAGATAACTTCGGCGTCTCTTCTGGCGGCCTCTTTAATCTGCCAGTCCAAATCCTCAAAAGAATAATTTCCCTGACTTGGTTCAATCCTTGACCAATAAGCCACTAAACGCAATTTCCTTACCCTTAAATCATCAAGTATATCCAGATAAGTTTTCTGCCAGTCCAATCCCATATCTTCAGCAAAGACCTGACTAAAGGTAATTCCAAAAGCAACTTCTGGAGCTTGTTTGGTCTGACCAGTGAACATATAAATCAAAAAACCGACCAAACAAAAAATGATAATAAAAATGAGCCAGATCAGAATCCGCCAGGGATTTAAAGTGTCTTTAGAAAATCTCATACCCCTTAAGGGGAGCCCAACTCCCAAAACTAATTAAAAAGCTAAAATACCCAAGCCCAAAACAATAAATGAAATAGCCATAATTTTTTGCAAAATCATTCCTCGACTTATTTGCTCTTTAAGGATTTGAGGAAATTTCTTAGAAAGAAAAAGAGCCACGATTAAAAGAAAAGCATATTGGATGCCTTGAAGAGAATTAACTAAAGTAACACTACCCAAAAAAATGGCGTAGTTAAGCAAAATAAAAGCGAGGGCCGATAAGGTTTTATTTGAAATAAGCAAACCAACTGATTTTATCTTAATTGTTTCGGTTGTCTTAAAAATCACCTGACGACTGCCCGGCCAAAAGAATAATAACCAAGCCCCTAAAAATCCGCCCAGCCGAACCCAAATAAAGCCATTGATAAATGGCTGTTCCGTGAAGATAAATTTAGTTAAAACGAAAGAACCAGCAAAAAACAAAGCCGCCATAACAGCCAGAGTTAATTTTTTAGTCAAAGATGCTTGGCCTGTTAACGAATTGATTCTATCTTTTCTAGGCCAAAGCATAATTACCCCGCCGAGAACAAGCAGAAAAAAAGCAACTAATTGAGAGTTGGTTAATCGCTCCCCTAAAAATGAATAAGTTAAAATTAAAGTAAAAACAGGAACAGCTCCGCCAACAATAGGAGTAATTCTTGAGACTTCGCCTATCTGAATTAATTTATAGAAAAACAAAATGGCCAGAACAAATAAGACGCCAGCGATAAGGCTGGCCGCAATTTGCCCGGCGGGCAACAAGGTAAAACCGAAAGGAATCAAAAGCAAAGCAAAAATTCCCAAGAGACCGACATAAAAAGCATAAGCCCTTGGCTGAAGAACTGTCTTGGAAAGAAGAAATTTATCAACAATAAAAACCAGGGCAAAAATAAAATGGGCAACAATGGCAACGACCAACCAGTTCATAAAAATTTAAAAAAATTCTTTATTCAATGCTCTTATTTTTACGAAAAACAAAACTAAGAATAACTACGAACAAAGTAAGAATAGAAAGTATAGCAACAATTAACAACCATTCCGTAAACAAGAACCAACTTAAAGAAAATCTTAAATAAAATAAAGCGGAAATTATTAGAGCAGAATAATAACTAACTGGCATAAACAAAAACCATTTTTTATGCCACCAAATATGTTCTGGTTTGAAACGTTGAAGTCCATAATGAGGATTTAAAACAAACCATAAAAAATCCCAAGTAATACTAATCAGAAAAAACAAAGAAATAGTGCCCAATTCAGCAAACCAATTCCAGGCCTGACCAGCAAAATAAGGATGATGTAAGAAAACTAAAACAAGAGTAAAAACGCATAAATGGTAACCAGTTAAATCTTTATCGCTCATTATCTTTCCATAAATCTTGGAATACCACTTGTCGCGACTGGGTCGCCAGGTCGGCAATTTAGCTGCCCAGCCATATTTACCTTCTATCTGTATTTCGAAAACAGCTAACAATAGACAAAAAAGAAAAATATATGAAGCTTGAATGATTAAATCTATATTCATGATTACTCCTGACACTTGGGGCAAAAATGGGCTGAACGACCGCCTATTTTAAGGCGTTTAATTTCGGTCTGGCAAACAAAGCAAGGTTGACCCTCCCGTCGATAGACTTTAATCAAAGGAACAAAGTCGCCTTTTTCCCCTTTAGTATCAACATAATTATCAACCGAACTACCTCGATAACTAGTGGCTAAAGATAAAATCTTCTTTATCCCTTGATGAATCTTTTTTATTTCCTCCAATTTAAGACTGTCTGCTCGCCGAGTTGGCAAAACTTTAGCAAAAAACAAAACTTCATCCGAATAAAGATTACCGATGCCGGCCAGAAATCTTTGGTCCATTAAGAGCGGCTTAATTTTTGCTCCTTTTCTTTTGTTTAATGACTCGCCAAACAACTTAAGAGTAAATTCTTTGCTTAATGGTTCAGGGCCGTATTTCTCTTTATTCAAAAAATCAGTTAGTTCTTTTTTAGGAACCACTTTAACAAAACCAAATTGCCGTAAATCATTGTGAATCAACTGGCTACCGTCAGTAAAATAATAAATCAGATGAGTGTGTTTAGTTGGCTGGCCATTAAATACCAACTGACCAGTCAGTTTTAAATGAATAACTAAACAATATTCATTGGATAATTCAACAATCAATAATTTAGCCCGCCGGTTAATATTAATAATTTTTGCTCCGGTCACTATCTGTTTAAATTTTTTTAAAGGATATTTAACAAATCTTGGCAAAAGAACTTCCACTTTTTTTATTTTCTTGCCCTTAATTTTCCTGTTTAATTGTCTCTTAATTGTTTCTACTTCGGGCAGTTCGGGCATAAAACAAGAAACAAGGAACAGTAAACGAAAAACAATAAATTAAAAAAATATTGTTCATTGTTTATTGTTCGCTGATTCACTTAGGTGGTTCTTTATATTGAGGACTAACTAAAATATCCCTCAAGGCACCAACATCTTCCAAAACCATACCCGTACCGCGAACCACGGCGGTCAAGGGATCTTCAACTAATTTAACCGGCATTTCGGTCTGGTCAGCCACTAACTGGTCCAGCCCCCGCAGTAAACTGCCGCCACCAACCAAAAAAATTCCCCGCTCCATAATATCAGCCACTAATTCTGGCGGCGTTTCTTCAATGGCTCCTTTAATAGCATTGATTAATGTTTTAATTGACCGGCTTAAGGCCTTGCGAATTTGACTATCTTCAACAACTACTTCTTTGGGCAGTCCAGTAACCAGATCACGGCCACGCATAGTTGTTTTCAAAGGTTCTTCCAAGGGATAAACTGAACCAACTGCTAATTTAATATCTTCAGCTGTCTTTTCACCTAAAAGAAGATTAAATTCATCATGAGCATATTGAATAATATCTTCATTGAGTTTATCACCAGCCACCCGCAAACTCCGGCTAACAACAATACCCCCCAAAGAAATAACGGCCACTTCGGTAGTTCCGCCGCCAATATCAACGACCATATTACCGGTTGCCTCTTGGACCGGTAATCTTATGCCGATGGCCGCAGCCATCGGCTCTTCAATTAAATAAACCTCTCTGGCTCCAGCACTTCGAGTGGCATCTTCCACCGCCTTTCTCTCTACTTCAGTTACCCCCGAAGCAATACCAACTACTACTCGCGGCCGAGGTAAAATAGAAAAACTCTCCCGATGAACCTTGTCAATAAAAAATTTGAGCATTTGTTCGGTTACTTCAAAATCAGAAACCACCCCGGCCACCAAAGGACGAGAAGCAATAATATGGCCGGGAGTTCGGCCAACCATTTTCTTAGCTTCCTGACCAATAGATAAAATCTGTCCGGTTTTTTGATTAATTGCCACGACCGAAGGCTCATTAATAACAATTCCCCGGCCTTTGACATAGACCAAAGTATTAGCCGTGCCTAAATCTATACCAACATCTTTAGAAAAGATACCGAATAAATTATTAAGCATATCTATTTAAGGACTGTATCCGAGGGACAGTTCTTTATTGGAGAGATAATCCCTTAGATACAACTCTATCTATTTTGACCAATTCTACTTTATTACTATCTCGCTTTTTTAATTCTATTGAATCTTTAGCCGCCGTCTTTTCACTAACGACTAACCGCCAAGGAATACCAATTAAATCTGCCTCCGCGAATTTCTCACCAGCCGATTTATCATCTCTCTCATCATAAAGCACCTCTATCTTGTCTTTCAACAAAATATCATAAACTTTATCAGCTATTTCTTTTGCCTTTTTATCTCCAGCTAAAACCAATAAATGAACCCGATAAGGAGCCACGTTGACTGGCCAAATAATTCCTTTTTCATCATGCCGGTCTTCAACAATAGCCGCCATTAGTCGACCTAAGCCAATACCATAACAACCCATAATAATTGGCTTTTCTTGGCCATTTTTATCAACAAATTTAGCCTTCATGGCTTGACTGTATTTTGTTCCTAAATAAAAAGTATGACCAACTTCAATACAATTCTTTTCCTCTAATTTACTCTGACAAAGAGGACATTCTTTAATCTGACCTGCTTTTTCTAAATTGGCTCCGTAATCGCATTTGGAGCAAGTGACTACTTTATCTTCGCCGGTCTCGGCCAAGAGCATAAACTCATGAGATAAACTGCCGCCGATGGTACCAGATTCTGCTTCCACAGCCACTACCTCTAAGCCGCAGCGCTTGAATATCTTTAGATAGGCCTGTTTAACTTTTTTATAAAAGTCCATGGCTTCTTTTTCAGAATTATTAAAACTATAAAGGTCTTTCATAATAAACTCCCGTACTCGCAAGAGACCGCCCGTGGCGCGCATCTCATTACGAAATTTATTCTGAATTTGATAAAGATAAAACGGCAAGTCCTGATATGATTTAATTCGTTTCCTGGCCAAATCAGTAATCACCTCTTCATGGGTTGGTCCGAGACCGTATTCTTTCTGATGACGGTCCTTGACTTTGAAAAGAGGCGGGTCAATTGTTTGCCATCTCTTAGTTTCCTGCCAGAGTTTCTTGGGAATTAAAGTAGGTAAAAATAATTCCTGACCGCTCAAACTATTCATCTCTTCTCTGATAATATTTTCTATTTTTTGCTCAACCCGCCAGCCCAAAGGCAGAAAACTATAAATGCCCGCGGCGGTCTGGTCAATGAAATCCCCCCTGGTCAAATACTGATGACTGATGGTCTCGGCTCCCTTAGGAGCTTGTTTTTGGATTTTAGCAAAAAGTTGTGATTGTTTCATAATTCAATTTCAACACCCATTTTCGAAGTAAATTAAAACAACCTGACTACATCCCGCCAAGTCACGGCAAACATTAAGAGAACCAAAATAACAAAGCCGGCCGTGTGAGCTATTCTTTCAACTTTCTGGCTGACTGGCGAACCTTTTATTTTCTCAATAGCTAAAAATAGCAAACGACCGCCGTCTAAAGCAGGAAAAGGTAAAATATTAATAATAGCTAAATTGATACTTATCAGAGCGGTTAGCTGTAAAATATAGATAAAACCAAGTTGAGCGGCCTGACCAGTTAAATTGAAAATACCAACCGGTCCGGCTATTTCTACGGCTAATCGTCCAGTAAGTAATAGTTGCCAAAGAATACTCCCAAAAGCAACAATAATAAACCAGGTTAAATTCACTGTGCTGGTGATACCCATAATCAAAGCCCGATACCAAGGATAAGAAACGATAGCTGTTCTGGCTAAGGCAATGCCCAAAGGACCTTCTGCTTCGGGCGGTTCAATTCGGGGCACTAAAGTTTTTTCCAAAACTTCATCGCCTCTTTGAATAACTACAATAATTTCTTTACCCTGATGCGCTTCCACAAACTCCTGTACCTGGCTAACTTTCGCAATTCCTAATTCGTAATTCGCAATCCGCAATTCTTTAATTATATCTCCCATCCCGATTCCCGCTTTTTCGGCTGGCGAATCAAAAGCCACTTGGGTAATTTGAACTCTTGCTCCAACTAAGTCAGTGGCCTGGTCATCAACCATAGCTGGCAGACCCAACCAATAACCTAAGCTTAAAAGAAAAGCCGCTAAAATAAAGTTCATGGTTACCCCGGCAGTTAAAATAGCGGCTCTTGTCCTGACTGGTTTGTTATAAAAAGCTCTTTTCTCGTCACTTTTGGCTGGACTGGATGTTTTCCCGTCTTCGCCATAAATCTTAACGAAGCCGCCAATTGGCAAAAGGTTTAAAGAATAAAGCGTTTCTCCTTTTTTAATGCCAAAAATTCTTGGCGGAAAGCCAAAGCCAAATTCTTCCACTCTAATTCCAGCCCGCTTAGCCAGAATAAAATGACCGAGTTCGTGGACGAAAATCAGCAGACCTAAGATTAAAATAAAAACGACAATAGTTGAAAACATAATTAAACCTTCATTATCTCTTCTTCTTTCTTCTTGCCCATTTCTTCAATCTTCTTATTATATTCATCAATCACTTTTTGGAGTTCACTCTTGGCTTTAAATTTATCGTCTTCAGAAATTTTCCCGGCTTGTTCTAAATCTTGAATTTCTCGCCAAACTTCTTCCCGTTGCCGCCGCACACTAATTCTGCATTCTTCCAGTTTTTCTTGAAGAATTTTAGTCAGTTCTCGCCGCCGCTCTTCACTTAAAGGAGGAATTTTTAAACGAATAAACTCTTCTTCAATAATTGGGCTAAGCCTTAATTTTGACTGACTAATTGCTTTGGCAATATCTCTGAGAATATTTTTATCCCAAGGCCGAACAAGGATTGACCGCGGTTCGGGCGTCTGGATAGCCGCTAATTGCTTCAGAGGCATTCTCTGGTTATAGCATTCCACCTTCAAATCCTCAATTAAGCTGGGGGTCGCCCGACCGACCTGCAAACCAGCTAACTCATTTTTAAGATAGTCAATAGTTCTATTAAAACCGGGCTTTAGTTTGTTAATTATTTCTTGATACATATTTTATTCATGCATCCCCACATAAATCAAATTAGGATTTCTTGGGTCAATGGCAATTGTCTTAATATTTCGCTGACTGGTTAATTCGTGGACTGTCCAATTAACTCCTTGATCTAAACTGCGGTACAAAACCGGCCCAGCTCCATAATACAAGTGGTCAGTATTCTCCAGCTCAATGGCCAAACTCAAAACCGGTATTGATTCAGGCGGCATAATTATTTTAACCTCTTGCCAGGTCTGACCGCCATCTTTAGAAGTTAAAAGCCCATACTCTGAACCGGCATAGATAATCTGTGGCCTTTGAGAATCGATAACTAAATTTTCTACTTTTTCAGATTGCCTGAATTCCTTTAAATCTTCTTCAAACGACTGCCAATTAACTCCTTTATCTGTTGTTTTGTAAATGCCCTTTTGAAAAGTGCTTAAATAGATTACTCGAGTGTCTTGAGGATTAATAACAATATCAGAAATAACGTCATCAAACCATTTTATTAATTCCCAGGACTTACCATAGTCAGTGCTTTTCAAAAAGCCGCCTTGGGCCGTTCCCATATAAACTATTGAAGGATTGTAACTATCAATGGCCACGGCAAAAACAGCATACTCTTCTTCAGAAACCACATAAACTTCTTCCCAGGACTTACCACTGTCTTGACTTCTAAAAACCCGGCCTTTTTTATCCTGATAAACACCAGCATAAAGACGATTAGAATCTTTAGGGTCAACAGCAATATCATAAACATTGGCCCGGCCCGAAAGAAGGCCGTTTGTATCTTCTATCTTATACCAATATTCTCCTCCGGAACAACTCCGATAAATACCTTCTTCCCGCGCTCCCAAATAAAGAACACTTGAATTATTAGGGTCAATGACTAAGTTTAAAATATCCAAAGAAGTGATGGAAAGCTGTTCGCCTTTGACTATTTGCTGCTGCCAGCTTTCACCCATATCCCCAGAGATATAAAGTCCTCCATCGCTAATTTTCTGACATTGAAAAGGGATAAAAGCTAAAAAAGCAAAAACAGGAACGACGACAAAAAAAGATTTTTTCATAGTTCTAACATTAAGACTTCTAAAGCTAAGCGAGCATTAAGGCTCGGATTAGTTAAAAGTAAATCTGTTTTTTTAATCGCTTGAATAATATTTTTTAGTTTATTTAAAGAATAACTATCCTTATATTGAGAGGCCTGGTCATAAATAACTAAATCAAAACAACCCAGAGTTAATAAAAGCAAATCCCTAAACCAAAAGAGCCAGGCATTAAGAATCTGGCGAGCTTGAGGCACATCCTTGGCTATGGCTTCGACATATTGATAACGTTCATTTAAATCAGCTTTGATTAGTTTTTCTAATTGATTAATAATCCGAGCTTGAGCTTGGAGCAGGGCTGGATTTTCTAAATATTGGATAGCTAACCCCGGCCGGCCGTTAGCCAAACGGATTATCTTCTTCAGGGATTGTCCTGGCGACTCCGTCGCCGGGACAATCCCTGAACTTATTTCTTCCTCACTCACCGGTAAAAATTTAATCAATTGACAACGCGAAACAATAGTGGTCAAAAGCAATTGGGGTTCCGCCGTAATGAGAATTAAAATAGCTCGACCCAATGGCTCTTCTAAGGTTTTTAAAAGACAATTACTCGCTTCGGTGGTCATTTTCTCAGCCTGGTCAATCAAGGCAATTTTATAAGGCGCTTGATAAGGAAACAGGCTCATCTGATGCTGGATTTTTCTGGCCTGGTCAATGCCGATTTCTAATTCTTTTTTCACCCCATTTTTTTCTATTACTTCCGGCTCAACAATTAAAATATCTGGATGAATCGCCTGGTCTATTTCCTGGCCATTTAACATTCTAACAAATTCCAAAGCAACTGTTTTTTTGCCTAAATGAGCCGAGCCAGTGAATAAATAAGCATGAGCTAAACGCTTATTGTCAATGCTTTTTTTAAAAAATTCTAAAATCGGCTGATGTCCGATAATCATAGAGTTATTTTAACATAGCTTTGCTAATACCGCAAATATTAGTCAAGATGATAAAAGGAGTCCTTAGGACTCCTTTTTACTTTGTTCAATTACTTCTATAACAAATTCCTTAATCTCTCGTTCAAATCTCTCCTGGGAGAATTTTTCGGCTCTTTTTTTAATTACCAGAGGACTGTAATTATTGAGGTTCATTTTCAAGCGACGGATGCCGTCAGCTAAAGATTCCGTGACCGGGTCATCAAAAAACTCGCCAGTAATTCCTTCTAAAATTGTTTCGGTGGCGCCGCCCTGACGATAAGCTAAAACTGGCTTGCCAAAACTCATTGTTTCAACTGGCGTAAGACCAAAGTCATCCTCACCGGGAAAAATAAAAGCCAGGCAATTCTGGAAATATTGCCTGACTACTTGGTCCGACTGCCAGCCAAGAAATTTAATATTAGAACCAGCCATTTTTTCTAATCTTTTTCTATCTCGGCCTTGACCAATAATAACCAAAGGTAATTCCAACTTATTAAAAGCATCAATAGCCAAATCAATTCTTTTATAAGGAGTTAACTGGGAGACAATCAGGAAGTATTCTGAACCAAGGCGAGGAGAAGTGCTTTCTGGGGACGCAAAATTCCCCAGCGAGGAATTTTGCTCAAGCTTCCGCTCGCTCTTTTCGCTTCGCGAAAAACCATGCCCGCTCGCTCCAGATTGCCCCAGAAACCACTTCTCCTCGCCTTTTTTCATGGATATAGCTACTGCCGGGTAAATAACTTTGGCCTCCCGACCGTAATATTTTTTAATCCGCTGGGCCGTGGTTTTAGAATTGGCAATGAAATAATCAACCCGATTGGCCGCGGCCCTATCCCAAAGGCGCAAATAATGGAAAAGTATCTTCCTTAAAAAAGAAGGACCGGCCGTATACTTTGAAGCATAGTCCCAAAGAAAACGAGCTGGATTATGACAATAACAAATGTGGATAGTCTTAGGTCGAAGAATCAATCCTTTAATAAAAGCGCTGGAAGAAGAAATAACCAAATCAAAATTTCTTAAATCAAGCGACTCCACGGCGGCGGGCATTAAAGGAGCTAATATTCTGTGGTATTTTTGAGAAAGAGGAAAATTTTGTAAAAAAGAAGTATGGATTTTAGTCTTAGGAAAATATTTTCCCATTTTCTCTTTATTATAAAGTAAAGTATAAATTTCTGCCTGGGGAAATATTTTCTGCAAATTTAAAAAGACCCTCTCGGCCCCTCCAAAACGAATCAAATAATCATGAACTAAAGCTATTTTCATAAGTTGGTTAATATTTGCAAGGTCTGATTAGCGCACTTAGACCAGGAAAATCTTTTGATATTTTCATACCCTTTGACAACTAAATCTTTTTTGAATTTATCATCACTAATTACTTTATACATCGCTTGAGCAATTTGTTCAATGTTTTTTGGCTCTACCAAAATCGCTCCCTGACCAGCCACCTCAGGCATAGAGGAAATATTAGAAGTGACCACCGGACAACCAGCGGCCTGGGCTTCTAAAATCGGCATACCAAAGCCCTCATAAAAAGAAGGCAAGACAAAAAGGTCAGCATTTTTCAACAGAGACCATTTTTCTTGTTCGGAAATATAACCCGTAAAGATAACTTGGCCTGAGCCTAGGACAGGGACAGTCCCTCGGATACAGTCCTTAGAACAAGGACTGTATCCGAGGGACTGTCCCTGTTCCCGAGAAGGACTGTATCCGAAGGACTGTCCTTGTCCTCCCCCGGGTCCAACTAAAACCAACTTATGCGGGACTTGATAT
>Ga0315543_1001055_pt1 | contig 31367 bp, 42 predicted proteins | sample SalMarSW160210MG_2_FD_203098 | JGI IMG/M metagenome (GOLD analysis project Ga0315543, IMG submission 203098) | Salt marsh sediment microbial communities from the Plum Island Ecosystem LTER, Massachusetts, United States - Salt Marsh Sediment SW1601-210 ... | reverse complement strand
TTTCGCCAGCTTGGACCCACCAAGAACAATATAATATACAGTTTCAACAAAAACAATAAAACATAATCTGTTAGAACTTAACAGAAACAAATAAATTCAAACAGAAACTAACAGGAAGCATGCGAAAACAAACAATAACAATTTACATCTCATCAAACCTTCTGCAGCAAATTGATGATGAAGCAAAAGAACAAAACAGAAGCCGCAGCAACATAATCGAAACCAAACTCCAGCAATACACAAAAAGCGATTGACTCTTCGCGAAGCGGGGTTTGATTCTAAAAAAGCTGAAACGAAGGATTTTGCTCAAGCGCTTACGTGTCTCGCGCAACTTAACCAATCAAAAGTTTACCTATTCTGATCAGTATAATCGCGTGTGTGCTGAATTAACCCTTAAGCGACGACATGTTTCTTAGGAAACTTTGAATCTGCCCGTTTGCTTTCGTGATGATTTCTATATCTCGCTCTCCCTTTTCGGTTAGTTCATAAACTCTTTTTCGCTGGTTTTGGACGCCCTTTATCACGCCTTCTCTTTCCAGAGAATAAAGTAGAGAATAAATCGTGCCTGCACTCACCACGATGTCGTATCTTTTGTGGACGAGACCGACAACGTCATAGCCACTTAATGGGGTGTTCTTTATCTCCGTTAAGATCAAGATATCCATGAAATTCTTGATTACTTTCCTCCGCAACTTTTCCGCCATTTTGTTAGTCAACTGAATCCGACTCCAAAATAGAACACATTTGTTTTTGTATGTATTTCTTCTCTATAAAAGTTTTCTATTGTATTCTGATTCCAAATTAGAATGTATATTAGTATGGTATATTTCTCCCAAATATTTTTAATTATTCTGGTTCTGAATCCGACTATCCAATAAAATATATTAGGATATATTCAGAATCTGAGTTAAAATATGTCGTTTGGACTTGCGATCAAAGGAGTGAGCTGAGAGTGGAAAGGTTTGAAGAGTTGTTGTTTGAAGCCATAGACGATACGGTTAGGCAGGTGTTTGGAGAATCTAACTCCGAGTTAATTTATGCACTCATGGAAAGGCATGGCATGGTGAAGCAAAAAGATGTTGGCGAAAGAATTGAGGCTTTCCACGCTTATTTGGAGAAGCTGGTTGGTTCAGAGGGAGCACAGATCATCCAAGCCACCAGCATCAAACGTTTATGTCTCAAGCTGCGGCGAGAATACAGGGAGGTAGAGAAGTATTTTTCAGTTCTTGATGAACTCCATGAGATTAAGTTCAAGCTTTTGATTCCTTCTTTGAGAGGGGAGAGTTCGGTATGCAACTGATGCTTTGAGGATGCTCATTTGTTGCTTACATCTAGTGTATTTGATTCGGATTCTGAATGTAAACAGTTATTTTTGATACAAACTATAAATTCATACAACTTAAATCACATAACATCTGAAGATTTCATTTGGTTAAACGGCATGAGCCTGGTAAAAATCAGTAAAAAACCGGAAGTCGACGATTTGTTACTTAGTGCGATAGATGAAAACATGAGACAAATCTTCAACGAAGCTGGCACCAAGGTTATCTACGATTATTTAATGAACAACCACCATTTGAAGCTGGAAGAATTTGCCGAGAAACCAGAGGTCTTTTCTGGGGGTCTAGAAAGGCTGATGGGTTCAGGAGCAAAAGTGATAGAGATTTTGGTTCTCAAGAATTTTTATAGTGAGCTTGGGTTGAAATTTGAGGAAAAGAAAGGTTACGGGTTTCCAGATTACATAAAGGAGTTGAGGAAAAGTGCAGTTGCCAAAGCGTATGATAAAAGAAGTAAAAGAGTCGACTTTCACGGTTAAGCTGCCTAATAGATGAATGGGAGTGAAAAGCATTGACTGAAAGCAAACCCAGAGTCCTTATAGTAGAGGATGACGAGAAAATACGAGAAACCATGAAGAACATACTTCAGCAGAGCGGATACGAAACTGATACAGCTAAGACCGGACGAGAAGCTGAACAGAAAGCAAACGCTAAAAGCTACAACTTGGCTTTGTTGGACATTAAGCTGCCGGACATGGAGGGCACTCAGCTCCTCGCAAAATTACACGAGAATACGCCAAAGATGGTGAAGATCATGGTCACAGGCTACCCTAGCCTAGAGAACGCCATGGAAGCCCTGAACCAAGGAGCAGACGCCTACGTGACAAAACCCGTTAAACCAGCCGAACTGTTAGCGCTCATAAAAGAGAAACTGGAAGAACAACGCCAAGCTGAGAAGATGACAGAAAACAAAGTTACAGACTGGATAAAAACAAGGGCACGCAAACTAGAAGACGAAAACAGGAAATGAACCTGGAGAAATCGTTTAGGTAAGGTCGTCTATACGAACATTCATTTTTTGTCTGTTTTTTCTAGTTTGGTCGATGACTACGAGTTAATGAAGTTCGTAGGCTATTTTTCCGTTTGCGTTCATTTTAGGGATTGTTATGGTGAATTGGGCTCCTTTCTCTGACTTGCCTCTTTCTTGGATAGTCCAGCCATATATCCTGCACATTATTTTCATCATGTGAAGTCCGATGCCTGTGCCTTTCCCGTAGCCTTCCCCGAAAATCTTTTCTTTCTCCGCTTTTGGTACGCCAACACCGTTGTCTTCATAGACCAGCTTCAATCCATCCTTGACAACTTTATGGTAGATTCTGATTCTGCTGACCTTTTCACCGTGCCTTAACGAGTTGTCCATCAGATTATAGAAAAGCTGTCCCAACAACGAGTCAGCAAGAACAGATAATCCCTTGCAATCATTCGCCACCTCTATTCCACGCAGATCAGGCAAAAGAGAAACTGCCGCACCAAAACTTTTTCCCACATCAACATAAGACAGTTCTTCGACACCCAACTGCTCATAAGTTCTCGCAAAATCAAAGATACTTTCAATCTGCTCAACAGTAGACTCTGTTTCATTCAGATACTTCACACTTTCACTATCAGAAGGCAACGCCTGCTTCGCCAAGTAAAGGTTCCCAGTAACAGCAGACAACTTGTTACGAACATCATGCCGGGTCAACTTGCCAACAACACCCAACTTCTCATTAACCAACGACAACTCATCAACCACACCATTCAACGCCTTCTCAGCTTTCTTACGTCCAGTAATGTCCCTCGCAATACTCAAAATCGCCAGTTTTCCCTGATAAGTCACAAGACTGGATGATATCTCCACTGGAATTTTCTTTCCATCTTTGGTGGTGTGCGCTGTTTCAAAAACCTGTATTTCATCGCTCGGCATTCCTTTAATAAGACCTCTTATTTCTTCCGCGTCTAGACTAGAATCGATATCTTGAGGTCCCATAGAAAGCAATTCTTCCCTAGAATAGCCTAAAACCTCAACAGCAGCATCATTCACATCAATAAAGTTCCCATCAAAATCAATGACCCAGATCGTGTCATTCAGCCCATTAATCATCTCTCTATACTTCTTTTCACTCTCCCTCAATGCCTCCTCAACCTTCTTCCGTTGTGTGATGTCCAAACTATACCCTATTATCTGGACGACGTTTCCATCATTGTCAAAAATTGGGTAGCCGTGAACCTCAACAATTCTTTCATATCCGTTTTTGTCATAGTGAATATGCTCTGTAACTGCAGGTTTTTTGGTTTTCTTCACTATTTCAAGTGGGCAGGGATGCTCAGCACTACACGGTTTTTTTCTTTTATGGATAACCTGATAACAGGTTGAGTGCTCAGCCAAATTGGCGAAGCCAGTGGCAGAATTCGCCAGTTGGATTGTGTAATCATCTGCATCAATGACGTAGAATGGATGAGTTAAGGCTTCTAAAGCACTATTCAGAAATTCGTTTTGTTGTAAGATTTTGTTTTCCATCTGTTTGCGTTCGGTAATGTCGTGTCCTTGAGCTATTGTGGCTACTGTTTTGCCTTCTTTGTCTGTTATACTTGCTGAGTTCCAAAGAACGATTTTTGTTTCTTTGTCTTTGCATAGAATGGATATTTCAACAGATTTCCACTTCTCACCTTTCATAGTTTTTTCTATAGTTTGCAGGATCTCTTCTTTTTGTAAGGGTGGAAACAAAACATCTACTTTTCTTCCAAGCATAGCCTCCTTTTTGTAGCCCGTTAAGGACGCGAATGCATTGTTGAATAAGGTGATCCTTTTTTTATTATCCCAAACTATGATTGGTGCGTTGGCATAATCCAAAAGATTGCTGAGGTAATTCTTTGTCTTCCTCAGTTCTTCTTCTGCTTTCTTGCGTTCAGTGATGTCCTGTGCAAAGCCTACTAAACCAATTGGACTGCCATTTTCGTTAAGAACTGGAACCTTATCTGTCTGCACCCACCTTATGCCACTTGCGGATTCATACGGCTCTATTATGCCAAGTTTGGGGCGTCCTGATTCTAAAACTTTCGAGTCGTCTTTTGTCATGCTTTGTGCAATCTTGGAGGAAAACAAGTCAAAAACTGTTTTTCCCAAAAATTCTTCTTTACTTATTTTGAGCGCTTCAGCAAACGCTTTATTGACGCGTCCAAATTTTCCTTTTTTATCTTTGTAGAAAATTATGATTGGCGAAGAATCGACAATGCGATTGAGTTCCTGCCGCTCTTTTTCTAGCGCTTCTTCTGCTTTCTTGCCTTTCACGACCGTAAGTATGCCATGTGCGAGTTCACTGTAAACCGCTTCTGGCTTGCCGATTTTGTTGATGTATTGGTTGGCACCCAAGTTCAACGCTTTAATAGCTACTATTTCTCTGCCTTTTCCAGTGAATATGATAAACGGAATGTTGTTGCTGCTGTCTCTCAGTTCCTTCAAAAATTCAAGCCCGTCTTTCCCCGGCATAATATAATCAGAAACTATCACATCAAACTCTTTTTTCCTCATTTTTTCTTGTGCTTCTTCAACTGACGCGGCAGTCTCCACCTCAAAGTTGCCTTGCATCTCCAAGATTTGTTTCGCGACTTTTAGCAAACCAGCTTCGTCGTCAACATGCAAAACTCGAATAGGACTCTCTTCGCCACTCTTTTCATGATCAACTGTTGGCGGTTCAAGATTAACCTTGGTCAATTAACAATCCCCTCAGCCAGATCAAAAGACCATGTATATTATCTTGGACTTCTGAGCTTATATGCTAAAAACTGTTGTGGATTCAGAATGTTGATTACTGTTATTTAGAATTCAGATTCCGAATCCACTACTTTTGAACTCTGATTCCGATCTCAAAGTTGACATATTTTTGTCTGGGAAGAATAATCTTATTTGTGTGTGCATTATAAACGTGCAGGCTTGGAAATTCTTGGACCCGGAAAGGGATACATCTTGAAACAAGTTGAAATCGAAGATGCAACATTCCGTTTTCTTGCGTGGCTCGTAAGACAGGACGTAACATTGCCTGCAGTCATGGTGCACTATCTAAAATGGAACCGCTACTCAGAAGAAGAAATAAAACAGCACTTTCTGGCTTTACATATGGCTTGCATTGAAGCAAAAAAAGAGTTAAAAAATGAGTGAAAAGTCTCAGTAATTGTTCATCTTATTTGTGTGAGGCAAAAAAAGTGTGCGCGCTAGAACCGGATGCTACAAAATAGGTGCAAAAGGTGCTTTTGCAGGGTGTGGAATAACGTATAGCATGCGTACATGTCTACTGGGATTGGGGGTTAAACGAATGAAAAGGGAAAAAATAAACCTGTTGTACAATGGGCTGAAGTATTTGGAGAAGAAAAAGAAACTTTTTAGAAAAAATCTTTTATCTCACGCGCGCGTCCACTGCAGCGGACATACCTCAAGAGATGTACTGCGCGCGCAAAAGAAGGGTACAACTTACTTTTAATCGACGGTGGTTAGAAAAGTACGTAGCTCTCTTTTGAGTTGTTTTTCATTTCCACCGTTTAGGATTGTTATGCCGTATACATTGCCTAGAGTAAGAAGCTCGTTCCGGTCGGACAAGTCAATTAGTAGAACCTCTGTGGGGTTTACGTCCATCTTCTTTCCAAGGAGGGAAACGGCATCGTTTTTGTCTCCAGTGAGAGATACATCGGCAACCAAAAGAATGCCCTCTCTTTTCGCGACGATGTCAAAAGGATGCTGTACTCCTGATGTCCCAGTTAATTGGATATTAAATTGAGTATCAAAGCCTTTTTCGAGAAGGATTTCTGCTACGCTGTCATAGAGTGGTAGGTCTTTGCTGAATTTGTTTACTGTTTCGTCAGCTATCTTGTATGCGTATATTTTGATGTATTTTGCTTCTTTTGATGGGTGAAGCTTCTTTTGCATTGTTGGCAAAAGTGGATGACCTCGGGTTTGTCGAAACGTTGCCCGCATTTTTCGCACTGGTAACAACTTCCTATTTGCAGAAGGGCTATGTCTTTAATCTCTTCCATGAATTTGAGTTGGCACCCCGGACAGACTAGGGACGACCCTTGCATGAACTTGTCTTTTGAGCCGATGTACCCACATTTCATGTGTTCAATAAGTTCTGTGTAGTCTACGTTGTAGGAGTCGCATTTTGGGCAAGCGTATTTTGAGTAGACTTCTGGTGAACCGCAGTCTGGGCATGTCAAAACCCTGTCGATAAATTTGGGCTCAAGGATCCTTTGGTTCTTCAGGTTTTGAAGCATGTCCTCTACGTAAACCGAATCAGCATACGTGCACGCATACCATATATTTTAATTCAGATTCGGAATATGTATTGTTATTATTAATACTGACTCCACATTCATACAAGTTAAGTATGCACGCACAAAGTTCAGATCATGCGAAATGAAGGTCCTCTCATCGGCGGTGTTAAGCTTGTGCGTGGTTGGTTTACCAGCAACCCAAGTGAAGCTGTGATTTTCAAGTGTCCACGGTGCAAAAAACACGGCAAGCCTAGACTTGTTTCCGTTCACCATGCAAGGCCAGAGCTGAGGCTTTACGGCTGCGAAGGCTGTAAACAATACCTAATACAAATCGGCCTCTCAGAATGCTGCGAGCACCATCGTAGCGATGTGTTACGTGCACACGCACATGAGGGTTCTATCGCCGATGGTTTTACTGTTCGAGGCTCTCTAGCTCCTAGGAGGTGACTTCGAATCAAGCATGTGATAAGTAACTATTGGCAACGAACTATTGAAAAGCAGGTTAAGACTTTTCTAGATATAGTGGTTTTGGCAATGTTGAACGGTGAACCCATGTATGGCTACAAGATCATTGGAGCTATCCACAACGAATTTGAGATCTTGCTCAGCCCTGGTTCCCTATACCCCTTACTCCACCACTTAGAAGATAATAGATTGATAGAATCAAGTTTTAAGAAAGGAAAAATAGTCTACCACACAACCCCTAAAGGAAAAGAAAAGTTCGAAAGTGCATTTGCCGCCTACAAAGCATCCATACAGAAGATGTCACGTTTTGTAGAAGTCCATGGAGGATTTTCTCCTTAGCTTATGCTGGCATCCCGAATAGGTGTTCTAATGAGTAGAAGGTAAAACTTTCACAGTCCCGTGGATCTCTTCTATTCTTTCTTCAATCCGTCTTTTTAGTTCTCTTATTTCTCCAGTGCGAAGCACCACTGCATCACTGTCTGACCGCTCATTTTCAATTAAAAGAAGAAGAGTTTCCTCTTTCTCCTTTAAACACTTCTTTTTTTCGATAGTTAAACCTCTAATTTTTTCCAGGGGCACCTCAAACAGGATCCTGGCTGGTTTTTTCCGGAACAAGAAAAGTCTTTTGTTTGTGAGGTAAAGATACCCTGGTCTCCAGACGCCGGGAAGAGACGTATCGTGATAATAGTGCGAACCAAATGTCTTGAGGATGATTTTTTCGTTCTCATCTAATGGGGCTTCTTCTTCGCTGTTCTCTAGGGCGTACCTTCTGATTTTTTCATCCCACGCTTCCATCATACCGTAATCTAGCATGGTTGTAATACCGGCGATTGCAGCTTTCAAGTTGACGCCGATCAAGGGCACCCCGGAAACCGAGATGACGAGATCTGCTTGAAGAATGACCCCCTTGACCAGTATTTTATCAATAAGGTCTACGAGTGCACTGTTTCTCGTGGGCTCCAATTCTATCTTTCCCCATAGTCTGCCTCTAGCAGGATTATCATTTCCTTGAGCTTATTCATCTCTTTTCCCACATCTTTGTAGGGTGCCCCCTCAAGCCGCTTAACTACTTCTCTAATCTTCCCTCGCTCTTCGATGAAAACCTCATTCCCCAGTCTTTTCTCTATCGAGGACACTAATTTCTTCGCTTGACTTACCTTCTTCACCTTCATGTTCACTACTTTCACCAGTTCCAACAGCTCATCAGTGTACCCTTGGATTTTCTGGGCGTTGTCGCCATTCAACACTGTCCTTAGTTTCCCTAAGATTTCTTCAAGTTTCCTTTTTTCCATTTCAGAGAGTTTTCCGCCTATCTCTTCTATTGATTTCTCCGTTGCATAGATCACAGCGTTTGCCCGGTTACAAGTTTCGATGGTTTCCTTCTTCCTTTCATCCACCTCGTCAAACTTGGTTGCCTCGATAACCATTCTTGTGATCTCCTCCTCTGACAGCTCCGTTGGCTTCGTCACCTTAATCGCTTCTTTTTTTCCCGTTTCTAGAATCTCGGCGGAGACGTTTAGTATGCCATCGGCATCAATTTGGAAGGTAACCTCGGCTTCCTGCTCGTATCTGGGCCCGGGGGGGATACCATCTAGCTTGAACAAACCCAGGGATATGTTGTCCTTCGCCATCTCCCTCTCTCCTTGTAGAACGTGAATCATCATCGACGTCTGGTCTTCTTCTTCTGTTGCAAAGATCATGCTTTCTTCCATTGGGATGGTAGTGTTTCTTTTGATCAATCTCGTAAATACTCCGCCAGAAGTCTCGACACCCAACGAGAGAGGCGTAACATCCAGCAAAAGCATATCCCTAATGTCACCTTTCAGAACACTAGCTTGGATGGAGGCGCCTACAGCGACGATACCCAAGGGATCTATGCCCTCTTCGGGTTCCAATCCCAAGAAGAAATCTTTGAAGTATTTTCTAATAACTGGCATCCTAGTCGGCCCGCCCACTAAAACAAGTTTGTCTATATCTTGAGGTTCTAGCCTTGCGTCTTTCAAGGCCTGTTCCAAGGGATCTCGTAGCCTATCAAGTTCCGGTTTTATGAGCAACTCCAGTTTGTCGCGGGTTAGAACAATATGTAGGTTGACTTTAGACCCGTCTATGTCGAGCTGTGCCTTTATAGGTGTTGAACGTTTCCTGGAGAGACGGATCTTCACCATTTCCCCAGCGTCCCTGAGCTTGCTCAAGTTCTTTCTGTCATCTCTTAAGTTAATGCCGTATTTCTCCTCAATTTTGTCGACAAGATGACTTAGAATTCTATCGTCCATGTCTTTGCCGCCTAGATAGGTATCTCCACTGGTGGATATGACTTTGAAGATGCCCTGGTTCATCTGCAAGATGTTCACATCGAAAGTTCCAGCACCCAAGTCAAGCACTGCTATCTTTAGGCTTTTTCTGATCTTGTCTAAACCGTAGGCTAGCGACGCGGCTGTCGGTTCGCTGACGATCCTCAAGACTTTAAGCCCCGCTATTTCTCCTGCCTCTTTTGTGGCGTTTCTCTGATTGTTGTTAAAGTATGCTGGCACCGAAATAACTGCTTTGTCTATCTTCTCTCCGAGGTAGGTTTCTGCGTCTCTTTTTATTTTCTTTATTATTAGGGCAGAAATTTCTTGGGGAGTGTACTTGCAACCGTCTATGTCCACGGTGTAATCTGTCCCCATTTTCCTTTTAATCCATCTTATCGTCCTATCCGGATGAACGTAAGCGTAGGTCTTTGCATTCTTTCCCACAACTATTTCGCCGTCTTCTCTAAACGCTACAATAGAGGGAAACATTTTTCCGTAGGGGGTCGGTCCTTCAGACGCTGGAACAAGCCTTATTTTTCCATCTTTCATCACAGCACCAGCGGAGTTGGTGGTTCCAAGATCAATTCCTATTGTTCGACCCATTGTAATCTCCTTTTTTAGAGATGGCTTCAGCCAGCCTTTTCCTGTATTAGAAGGGTGTCCTCAACTTTTGATTTCTCGAAGGAGCAGAGGTAATGCTCGCAGTACTTCGTCAACGCGTCATGCGCTTTCTTTATCTTCTTGAACTTCTCTTCGGCAAAGGGATCATCGGGATGAAGGTCTGGGTGGTATTTTCGCGCCAGCAGATCGTACGCAGAGTTTATTTCAGACATGCTTGTCTCTTGGCTTAACCCCAGAGTTTTTCTCGCGTCTTCTATCGTCTTAGAATCCATCTTCTTTATCGCGATATCAGTGAAATTGTATGGTGGCAAGGGGCCGACGACGAAGAACATAAGTTTTTTATCGTATTCTTTTTCCAGTTCATCTGTTTTGTCGTAAAATTTCCATTCCTGTTCTTTGTCTACCAGAAAAGAAGCGTTTATTACGGTGTCTTGATCTGTGATTTTGTTTTCTTTGAACCCGCTTGACAAATCTCCTAGGACACTATATATGTTCTTCAGGTATTTGTTTTTTCTTTTGTCTAAGACTGATTTAACCCTTCTTCCTAGCTCTATTTTAAGCGACTGCCCAGTAGCCTTTGTCGCTTCTGCGGCCAATTTCCGTATTTTTTCGTCTTCTCCTAAGATGCTGGCTAGAATAGCTTTGTCCCATGAAATCTTGACGTTGATCTGCAATTTGTTGTGTATCTTCTCCAGCGTGTTCTTAAACTTCATTCGAGCCTGCTTTAGAATGTTCTTTATCTCCTCTTCGTTCTTGGCCATGACCCCGAAACCCATAGGGATGATCGTGTGGATCTCCATGATTTTTCGCAAGGCTTTCTCGTGGGTCATGGCTTCTTCTACTTCCACCTTGTAGCCTAGTGGGATGTCGCTGACCACTGCGCTGACCCCTTCTTGCGGGATGGTGTACACCTTGTTGTTGTCTACCCCGATGTTGCCAAAACTTTCTTTCTTATCCGTTTCTGTTATTCCATACAAGTATCTTCCAGTTTTCACCTGTTTCACCTTCTACCTCCGTTGAACCGTCCAATCTCTTTTACAAAAGAGTAGGGTGGCCAAGGTCCAGTGAATCTTACAGCAAAACCATCTCTTTTGTTGATCTCTCCCAGCATGTTTCCTAGGCTTTGAATGTTATCTTTATGCACAAGGCAGGAAATGTTCAAGATCATCTGCTTGCCCCTCCATATTTCGGGCACTTCTTTTTTTGTGGAATCGAATTTCACGTCGTCGACAAGCTTCTCAATCTGATTGTACAGGTTCCTAGCATGCTTGTCGGCTAACGCCTTTCTTTCAAGCTTTAGTTGTCGTTCCAGTTTCTTCCGAAGCAGGTAAGCTGCTCCTTCAGGTTTGTTTTTTATCTCCTCTTTCAGTTTCCGGATCTCTTCGTTTTCTTCCGGCGCTTTTCCAGCGAAATCGTTCTCGACGAAAAATTGAACCCCATACTCTGCCTTCCCTCCAAGCTTTGCCAGTAAAGCCTTAAGCTGGTGATACTCCTCGCTGAGCCACTTCTTCACTGTTTCATCGCCTCCCTTGAAAATGGTGTCGAACGTTAGCGGAATCACTGTGCCGAATTCTTTGGTAGCCAAGTCAATCACGTATTGATGCGTTAGAATCCACTCAGCCGCTTTTTCCTTGTCTTCCGTTTTGTAGGGCTTCGCCTTGCAACGATGGATCACTGCGCTTATGTCGTTAAAGGGCACGGTGTAGACAAGTTTGTCTTCGATTCCCATCTGCCCAAAATCAGTTTCTTCGCCGCTGTTAATTATACAGTAAAGATATGTTCCCAGCTCACTATCGTTTTCTGAAGCCATTTCTAACTCACCTTGGCTTGTTGCCATCTCTCCGGGTTAGCCATAACGTCGATGGATTCCTCCACTAGATTGTCAAGATCAGATCGCACAGACCTGACAAGGTCTTCGATGCCGTTTTCCTCTTTAATGTGTTCGAGTGCCACATTAAGTTCCATCAGTCCCTTTCCCAATCTTTCGATTTCCTCCTCTTTCAGTCTCCCAGATTCCATCCTTCGCAACGCTTCTCTTTCAAGCACCTCTTGGATGACCTCAACTAGAGACACAACTAGCCCAAGGAGCCCGGACTTCAAGTTGTCTTCATCAATTTCTATTGGCATACTTTCTCATCCGATTTTGTTCAGTTGGACTTCTAAAATGCCGTTGTTGATGGTCTTTTTCACCATCCTTTCAACAGGACAAAAAAGGGGAACCTCCCTGTGGTAATGCTTTCCAGATATTACAAGAGAATCGTCCTTCACTTCGACGTTGACGTCTCTCTCTTGCGGGGGAAGGCACGCTACCACCCTTAAACCGTATTTCTCGTCGAAGACATCCAACAACCGTTCATAATGTAAGCTTTTCATCAGTTCTTCTTTCAGCCACCAAGAAAAAGTGATTTTTTCACCAGTCAAAGGATCGATCCTAGATTTTTCAAACGCAATAAGCGGTTCTCCCATAATTTCTTGCGCTTTTGGATTTATGACTTCTCTGATTCTGGTGAGTACTTGCATGTCCGAGGAGGCGCAAATTAGATCCGCGAGTTTTCTTATTCCTGCGTGTCGTTCCCTCAAAAGGCATGTTATGATCTGTCTGCTCTTCTCATCTACTGTTCTCATAAGTGTGTTCACCTTCTTCGCCTTGTCTGAGGTATTCAACTACTGGACCTCCACCTTTGCACCGACTTTCATCTCTTTTCTTTTCTTCGCCTTTGCGCTCTCCCATCCGCACCAAGGGCATGCAATATTTAGTAGCTCCTCTCTATCAACTCGTTTGCCGCATTGTGGGCACTCCTCTTTTTCTATCAAGGCTTCTTTCCAGGCTGCTGTTTCGAGGTTGGTTCCTGATGGAAACTCTAACCCGTATTTTGCCGCCGTTTCAAAAGATGCTAGGGCAGCTCTTATTTTGATTCCAAGTAGTTCAACGCCTGAAACGTCGATGGTGATGTCTGCGTTGATCACTAATCCTTTGTCTAGAATTCTGTCTATGGCACCTGCTAAGCCTGAGGAGTCATCTTTTTCAGGAGTTAATGTTGTGCGTTCCATAGTTTTAACTCTCATCTGGTCTGTAGTTCCACCCACACCAAAGGCAACCTTCTTTTTTAAGCTCCTCTCGTTTAGACTCTATGCCGCAGACTGGACACGGTTGCTTTGTTTTCAAATCTTGCCATGCTGACGTGTTAAGATTGGTTCCTTCAGGAAAATCTAAACCTGTCTTTTCAGCTGTTTTGAAGGAAGCGAGGATAATGCGAGCTTTGGCTCCTAAGAAATCGACGCTACCGAGGTCAATTCTTACACTTGTATCAACTACCACTCCTTTGTCTAGAATTCTGTCTAAGAGTTGCTTCAAGCCAGTTTCTTCCGGCCTTAAAATCACCATTCAAGAGAACTCCCTGAATTTCTCTCACTATCTTCTTCAGCTTTTCCTCGAATTGTTTTCAGCCTCGAAATTCCCATATAGCTAAGTGCTCGTAGCGTTGGTAAACCAAACTCCATCAGGGTCTCACTAGGTTCAACTGGGGCGAATCCGAGTGGAACCTCCGTTGTTGCATCAATTTCCTTAGTTGAGGATGTGTAAAGAAAATGAGGGCTCTCTGATACACCACTTGCGAAGGGGTTTGTAGCGCATTTAACTTCTTTATCTTTAATGTTCAAATCGCTTACTTCCTTGTCAACTAACTTAGTAGGTCTATCCTCTGGTTGAGGGTCATTCTGTTTATTCGATTATTCATTTTTAGTTGGTAGTTTAGTTCCACGTTTCTTCTCTCGTATTCCTCCTTTGTTTTTTCGCCTAGCTCGTAGAGTAGCCTGTTCTCCTTTATTCTGTTGTTAATCTTTTTCTGGGTTTCCTCTTGGCTTACATTCTCAACGTAATCTCTAATTGTTTCCATGAGCCACATCATGTCAAATGGTAGCATAGAGAAGCCAAGCATTCGTAGAAAAATGTCGTCTATGAAAAAAGGCAATCGTTTCACCTATTTTTACTGATTTCTATGCCCTCTGCCCCAATTTTTACATAAACAAAATTGTAGGGCGCCCACGGTCCGCTATACAGAAGTTTTAACACAGGGTATTTTTCCTGCAAACTCGTCACCTCCTTTGAAAACGCGTCTATTTCTTCTTTTTTGACCAGAAATGATGCGTTTAAAAACAGCCTATCACTGAATAATTCGCTTGTGACCGTTTGCTTTGCCTTGGTGTTTAGTGATCCTAGGATGTCTGAGGTGCATTCCTTTCTTTTTCCATGATCAACAGACACGATTTCTTCGTTTAGAACAGCTTTTACTCCGAGTTCAACCACGTTGTCTACTAGCTTCAAACATTCTCTTGTTGGATCGTAAGCCTTCCTCATTAGGCGCCTTAGAATTCTTTCGTTTTTTATCGTTGTGCCAAATTCCACGGGTACAACTGTGTGCTCCTTCATTACTTGCCTTAAGACTGCTTCATGCTTCCTTGTGTTGTCCTCGGTCAGTTCGTAATCCTTCAGGGGGGAATCGCTAACTACCGCTGCAATGTCTCTGTAAGGAATCGTGTAGACCTCACTGTTGTTTATACCTATGTTTCCAAAACTCTTTTCTTTGCCAAACGGTATTACACAGTAGAAATATTTTCCCTCTTCTTTTCTTCTCCTTTTCTTTTCCTCAGCCCTCTTCGAGGCCTCTCGTCTCGCTTTCTCCGCCAGTTCTTTAATCTCAAGTGAGAGCTTGACTGCTTTATCGTATTCTGCCAAGTCAAAGCTTTTGTCTGCTTCCTTTAGCATCTCGTTTATTTTCTTCGTTATTTCCGGAACATATAGAGAGGTTTTTGTCTTTTCCTCAATTTCCTCTACAATCATTCTTGCGTTTCTTATTGCTTTCCTCGTCTTCTTTTGTTCTAGCCTTTTTTCCCACAAGAGTTGTGCCGTGATTCTGTTTTTTCTTTTTACTTCAGTCCATTTTCTCTGCTGTGGTAACAGATTCTGCTCCTTGATTCTTTCTCTTTCCCTTTTGAAACGTTCTTCTCGTTCTTTTAATCTCTTTTTTCTAAGTTCGTCGTATCTTTTCTTAGTCATTTCAGCTTACCTCCTCAATTGTTGGTTCTTGCTGTAGGTAGTGGTTCAAGAGTTTGCGAGCTTGCATGTGTTCATCGATTATGCTTTTTATTTTCAGTTCCGCGTCTTTAGCAGGGACGTATATCTTTTCCTTGCCGACTTTTTTGGAAGTTAACAGCTCATTTTCTTTCAGTGACTGAAGTAGTGGATAGATGGTTCCTGGGCTGAGTAGCACGTTGAATTTCAGATGTATGGTTCCTATTATGTCGGTTCCACACATTGGTTTCTTTTGTAGTAGAGCAAGAATTATGGTTTCCAAGTTGTTTTTCACCATTTTTTCGATAGAGTCGGCTGACAACTTGGATTTGTCAAGCACATCCCCGGATAGTATTGTTAGGTCGCTAGTTGTGAGGCGAAGTTGGTTGTGATGCATTGTCAGTTGTTTGATTGCTTCAGGGTGAAGTTTGGTAACGTCGTAGGTGCACAGACAGTTTATGGAGTGTTCTTTGCTTAGTTCGTTTAGGTAGCTTTCTCTTTCTTCAACTTCGGCGTGTTTCTGGTTAAGTATTGATCCAGCGTCTATGATGATTCGCAGGCTACGGTTCTTTTCGTTTTCGAGGTTTCTGATTTCCTCTGGTTTAATAATTTTTAACTTGACATTTGTGGAGTTGAATTCTCGAGTCAAGGATGTGGGATCGTCTGTGGTTACGTAAACTGCCTCTTCATCGTTTCTGATAGAAGCCAGAAAGGCTTTTTGAATGGTGTATTTGTCCACCTTTGGAGTGTACAGGTGGAGGGTATGGTTTAATGCTTTGACATCTGTGTCAGGTCGTAGCTGGGAGTTGCGGGAGGTCATTTCTTGTCAACCTTTCAACGGGATTACTGGCCTTGTTTCTTGCAATGGTTAACTGTTTTACTCAGCTAGTTACTACCCATTCCTCGTCAGGAGGCATCATTCTGTCAGACCGTTTCCTGACCATCTTCTGTTTCCAGCCGATTAATTCGCCCTTCTTGTTGAGCCTGATCTCGTATCTTCCCAGAAGGTCTTGCGTGTCTGGTATCGCCTTTCTCTCCAGCGCTTCAATCGTAACTTTCCATTCTCCTTCGTTTTGTTCGATGCTTATGATGGTCTCCGGTTCTTTGGATATGTACTTCTTTGCGATGGTAAGTGCTAGGTCAGTGATCTTTTCTATTGATGCCCTAGGCTTTTCTGTTGACATTTTTCTTCTTTCCTATGGAACGTAGATAAATCCTGAATCGCCGACTTTTATGGTGGCAACTTGTATCCCCTTCCACCGCTTTATCCCCTGTTTTAGGTTGTATCCATCTACGTTACCGGTTATTTTGTAGTGTTTGAGGAAACTGGCTAGTCTTTGTCGCCTTGCTTGGCTGTCTCTGCTTACGGTGTTTACGTTGAAGGTTCCGTCTGGTTTGAGGCAGAAGTAGAAGGTTTCCTTTATTGTGCTTCCATCTTGGGCTCTCAGGGTGATAACAAGGGCGTCTGTGTCATTGAACTTGAGTCCCCTTGGCTTCCTGCTCCAAAGATCCGAGATTTTGTAGATCTTGGCGTCTTGAATTGTTGCACTAACTTTTTCCAATTCGGGCATCTCCGTAGGTTTCGCTGATTACTGCTTTTACGAGGTCGTTTTTCTTGAAAAGTTCTCTCGGGCCACCTATTTTTGTCGCCAAGACATCCATGTATATCTGTTCACGGTCTTCCTCCGAATAGCCGTCCGTTGCTTTCAATCCTTGAGAAATCATTATTGCTGCTCTTGTACCAGGTTTATGAGGGTCGGGCAATTTTTCTCTGAGTATTCTTACGACCTTCACCACTTTTCTCGCTTTTTTGGGTGGTGTGCCTGTGTGTGCTTGAACGATTTTTACTTCAGTGTCAAAGTCGTAGTAGTCCATGTAAATGTCTATCATTCTGTCGAGTAAGGCGTCTTGAGGTCTGTGTACTCCTGCGTATTCTATGGAGTTGCTTGTGAATATGACGTTGAAGTCTGGATGAATCTTGATGTATCTTTCTTCTCCGAACATTATTGGGAGTTCGAGGATGTGTTCCTCTAGCACTGAGAGAAGGACGTTGTTTGCTTCTGGTTTGGCTCTTGAGAATTCGTTGTAGACTAGTGTGTAGCCGTTTTTACACGCGAGTGTTAGTGGGTTGTTCACCCACCTGTATTTTGTTCTGTCTTTTGTTATCATGACGTTATGAATGTACTTGTCCCTCAGGCTTTCGGCTTCCATCTCTGAGTATCCTCCGATCAGATCGACTGTCGTCATTTGTTCGTCGCCGTTTATCCACACCGTGGGTCTTCCCATTTCTTTTGCCACTTGCATGGCGAGGGCTGTTTTTCCGCAGCCAGTTGGTCCTACTATGTGGGGAGGATATCCCGCTTTGATCCACAGCTTAACTCTGTCCTTTAGCCCTTTAACACGTTCTGTCTCAACAAAATTTTCAATGGTTGGTATCAGAAACTTTGCTTCGACGCGTTCGATTGACAATTCTGCGGCTCTTTTTTCCAATTCTAGTTTGGAGCATCTTTCTTTCGACGTTTCATGAATTCTCTTTCCTCGTGACACTCTTTTGTGGGCAGGTATGTATTTCATTTTCAGAATCACTCTCTCTTTTTGAGAGGGAGTAATCTGTCTACTTAAGTAATATTCAAGAATCTGTTACGAGTTTTGTGTCGAAAATCGATAATTGCGCGCTGAGAAGTGATTTTTAGGGCTAGTTATATTCGGTAAAAAGAAGGTTGTGAAATAACGCTCAACCAAGTCGGAACTTAAGATAGTTGGAAGACTGAAAAAGGCAAGTTCTTCCTTGGGATTGTTATGTCTCTTCTTTAGCAAGATCTTTTAACCACATCATGCGAACCTTTTGTGGTCGAAGAGCAACAGAAAGGTATTGTGTACCTTCTCTATGTTTTCTTAGCCACTTTATTTTCTTGTCCCTTTCTCTTGCCGTTATTGCAGTTGTTGGCATATTGGTAGGCAGCGTTTATCACCTCCTTCTCGGGTCAGACTGGATTAAAAATGTATAAAAAGGGGGGGATGGAGGAAGATGTGGCTTCCTTTTGTGTCTAAACAGCGGCTGTTCATCCGTAAAATTTTCTTGCGTAATCTCGGTTTTCCTTCATCTGCTCAGCGATACCTGACATTATGGCAGCAGCACCTGCTTGCATATCAGCGGCGCCCTCTTTGAATTTGTTCGTCTGCTCTTTAATGCCTGACTGTATGGCACGAACACCTACCTCGATTTTGGCAACAGCCTCTTGGTTCTCCTTCGTCTGCTCTCTAATGCCTGACTTCATAACGCGTACATCAGAATAGAGGGCAGCAACGGATTTCTTGTTTTTCCTCATCTGATCTTGCATTGCCGCTATTTTGCCTTTAACATTTTTTGTATTCACTTTTTTTGTCACTCCTTTCGGTGGTATGGCGGCCCTTTGCATGGGCTTCGATGACGGGGCTTTTTTTGTGGGATAGCCATTGCCCGTCTAGGCTTCGCTTCTTCTTCAGACATTTTTGTTCTTCTCCTGAAGAGGGCCGCATCTCATCCGTGCTAAGCTGCGGGCACTCCTATTGCCGCTTGCTCTACCTTGGTGATCTCTTCGGCGTAGTGCAGGAAGGTATCCACTGACGCGACTACCACTCTTGCCTCGATGGTTAGGATTTCGATGCCAACCAGAGAAGCCCTTGCCCACGCGTCGATGACGATGCCCTTGTCAAGTATTCGGTCGAGAACCTCAGCTAGGCTTGAGACGTCTGGACTTTGTTGTACCAATCTTTTCACCTCTCATTTTTTATTTTTTATACCAGCTATGAATATGATATATTATTATATAAGATATATTCAAAGCAACGACACCGTTCTCGTATCGAAAACCGATATATACGCGCGCACGTTAAAAACGTTAGCAAAAAACATGACCCGCAATCTTTTCAACACTCTCAAGCACGTTTTATGTAGACCCATCGAACAACACGCACCCACACGAAACAAACAACATAACTGAATGTAAAAAGCATCGAACAACATCATGCCCACATATGCCTAACTATACAACGCATATGTGAAAACGGTTCAATATCATTTCTGACTTATTACGATATTGGATGCGCGTGCAAAATCATAAGATAAAAATATATTGCACTTAAGCGCATAATCAAAATTCGAAACCAGAATCCGTAACAGATTCAAAAGCCGAAAAAACGTGCACACAAAGAGAGTGACCCCTCGTGTGGTTGATCTGCCAAGCATCCCTCGGAAGAGGGAAAAACAAGCTCCTAGTCAGAGGTATCCAGGGAGCTGAATGGATTTTCTGTCCCCGCATCAAAAGCTTAAAAAATGACAGAATCGGCACAGACCGATGCCGAGAATGCAAACATTTCATCCGCTTTGAACAAACCTGCACCCCCAAAACCCAAACACCAAGGAAAGCTCTCTCTTTTAGAACACTCGCACTAAGAGACACCTTCCACGTTAGAAAACCACAAGGTAGATTAAAGGTCACCCAGCCGCATCCAACACCACTCCCCCACATACCCAGCCTGACAAAAGAAAGGGAGCCACTCATCGACATCTTCGAAGAAAAAGATCACGTAACAGTCTTGGCTCAATTACCCGGGGCAGATGAAAAAGACGTGAACATAACAACAGACGAAAACACCATAATCATAACCGCAGAAAATACAACGAAAAAATACCTAAAAACAGTCAGACTCCCAACACACATCAAAAAAGACACAACAAAGCTCACTTACAGAAATAACATCCTACAAATAAGATCACAAAAACTCTGCGCTGCAAAACATGACTGAAAACACCATTCCAACGAAGCCAACAGCAATGTGCACATGAAACTAACGTGTGCGCCCACTGCCGGTTGGCAGCAAGCCAGATGCAAGCTGATTTATTGCCTCAGTTAACTTGCGGAGACCCGACTCTACCTCTCCTCGTGACACATGCAGTATGATTTGAGCGGCTTCTTTCCTCAACGACGCGACTCTATGACAGATTTCGCAATTCCAATTTCCTTTCTCATAGTCCACACATGAAAGAAGAGCATCTGCTGCCTCCATCAGTTTCCGTGCTTTAACTGCTTTTGTGGCTACATCTTCGGCTCTGTTTATTTCATCGGTTAACTGTTTGATTATCTGTTCCATCTCCAAGTATTTGGAACAACTCATCTTTTGAGGGTGTCTGCTAACTCTGAAATCCTTCGGGTTGATGGTTATCTCGATGCCAACGGAGTCACAGATTTTGTAGTATTTTCTCGCTGCGCCCAGTGGACTCTTTCTGCGGAAACTCTCAATTAGACCCGCCTTCTGCAGAAGACTGAGGTGCTTCAGGATAGCTGGTTGAGTCACATCCAACTTTTTGGCTATCTGAGAGATGTAGTGAGGCTCCTCTGAGAGAAGAGAAAGTATTCTTCTTCTGGTTTCGTTTCCAACGATTTGGAGGACTTTGTCCATCGACTTCATGTGTATACTTCACGTACATAGTTATTACAAAAAGGTTTATATACCTTTTGTTATTAACTAATGGTTAGTGACCTATCATGCGTGCACATGTCACACAAATCATTGATTCATGCGGCAAAGCCGCATATAGTATCGTAGTCAGAATCCGACTCACAGACATAAATAATCAATACTTTAGGTTCACACATGTTAAAAGTGACAGATGTAGGAAATGAGGATGACGATGCACGAGTCAAGGTGAAATCACTTGCAAAAACACAAAAAAAACGTAAAGGTGTTAACGCTTCGAGTCGCCGAGGCTTCCCAGAGAGACTTCGGTCGAGGAATAGCTAGAATCGACCCAGCAGACATGAACAAAATAGGTGTGGAGACAGGCGACATCATCCAAGTCACTGGAAAGAAAAGATCAGCCGCCAAGGTCATGCCCGCCTACCCAGAAAATCGAGGCAAAAGCCTCATCCAAATCGACGGGATAATAAGAAACAACGCGTTCACTGGAATCGACGACAACGTTCGCATCGAAAAGATCGATGTTGAAAAGGCAGAAAACGTTGTTTTAGCTCCTCTGGAGCGAGATCAGCCAGGGCTCAGAGGGGAAAAGTATGGAAAGCACGTGAGAAGGCTTTTGGAAGGCTTGCCGCTGGTTGAAGGAGACAAAATTAGGCTAAGCCTTCTGGGGACAAGCGTTTCCTTTGCCGTAGCCCGTTTGACGCCGAAGAGCACCGCTGTCATAGTGTACCCCACAACAAAAATAACGATACAGGAAAAGGCCATAGAAACTGGAAGAAGAATCGGTGTCACCTACGAAGATATCGGCGGCCTCGACGAGCAAATCCAAAGAATAAGAGAGATGATTGAGCTTCCGCTTCGACACCCAGAAGTATTTGATCGTCTAGGCATAGAACCGCCAAAAGGCGTCCTGTTACACGGTCCACCAGGCACAGGAAAAACACTTATCGCAAAAGCCGTGGCAAACGAAACCTTCGCCACCTTCATAAGTCTCAGCGGCGCAGAGATCCACGGCAAATATTACGGAGAATCAGAAGCCCGCGTGAGAGAAATCTTCAACGAAGCTGAACAAAACAAACCGTGCATCATCTTCATCGATGAAATCGACGCCATAGCACCAAAAAGAGAAGAAGTACACGGAGAAGTTGAAAAGAGAGTGGTCTCTCAACTGCTAGCGTTGATGGATGGGCTAGAGCCAAGAGGACAGGTGGTGGTTATCGGCGCGACCAACCGACCTAACGCCCTTGACCCCGCGGTTAGAAGGGGCGGAAGATTCGACCGAGAAATAGAGATAGGAATACCTGACAGAAAAGGACGATTCGAAATCCTTCAAATTCACACCAGAGGAATGCCACTCACCGAAAACGTGAATCTGCAAAAACTAGCTGATTTAACCCACGGCTTCGTGGGCGCAGACATTTCAGAACTGTGTAAAGAAGCAGCCATGAAAGCACTGCGCAAAGTTCTACCTGAAATAGACTTCGAAGTCGACTCCATTCCAGTGGAAGTGCTCAACAAACTTGTAGTCACCATGGAAGATTTCTTGGGCGCCCTCATGTTTGTGGAACCTTCTGCCATGCGGGAAGTGCTCATCGAAACACCTAACGTCACATGGAACGACGTTGGTGGTCTTGAAGAAATGAAACAGGCACTGGAAGAAGCCATCGAATGGCCGTTAAAGTATCCTGACATCTTTGACGAGGCTGGAGCAAAGCCTCCGAAGGGCATTCTGTTACATGGACCCCCAGGCTCAGGCAAAACCCTTCTAGCCAAAGCTGTGGCACATGAAAGCGAGGTAAACTTCATCCACGTTAAAGGTCCAGAACTCATGAGCAAATTCGTAGGCGAATCCGAGAAGGGAGTGAGAGAAACTTTCAAGAGAGCAAAACAAACTGCGCCCTGCATCATCTTTTTCGACGAAATCGATGCTCTGGCACCAAGACGGGGAAGCGGAATCACAGACTCACACGTTTCTGAAAGAGTCATAAGCCAGCTACTCACAGAAATGGACGGCCTCGAGGAACTCCGCGGAGTCATCATTCTAGCCGCAACGAACCGAATAGACATAATCGATCCTGCATTGCTTAGAGCCGGAAGATTCGACCAGCTTCTCCACGTTCCACCCCCTGATGAAGAGGCAAGATTAGAAATCTTCAAAATCCACACCAAGAAAAACCCTCTCGCAAAAGATGTTTCTCTGCAGAAACTCGCTGCAGAAACCGAGGGATACATGGGATCAGACGTAGAAGCGATCTGCAGAGAAGCCACAATGCTAGCCATCAGAAAATTTCTGAACACACATACAAAACGAAAAAAAACCAAAGGCACGCACGCACCCTCCAAACTTAAGGTAACTATGTCAGATTTCCGACAAGCCATCAAAAAAATCAACAAACAGAAAGAAATCCAAGAACAAACTGGAAGAATATCCCATTGAAAAAGCCAACTGTCAAAAAAACAAAAGTCACAAACAAGCCAGAAGAAATCAAAGAAGGGATCAACCGAACACTCGAGAGAATTCACAGAAAAATGATCGAGTTATTTGGTGTTGATTTCACCTATTTTAGCGACATCAAAATAATCAAACAATCGGACATTATTAAACAACTAACCGAACGCATATGGAATGACCTCAAAGAAACTGGCGTTGTGTATAGCGACATCCAGTGGAAACAAATCCATGAGAACCTTTCAAAAAATCAAGTCACAGGCTTTTTCGAAAACCTTGCTTTTTACAACCCAAAGGATGAGATTTTATACATGAACAAAAAAATGGTAACAAACCATCCTGAAAGAATAATTTCTATATGCACTCACGAGCTCTCAGAAAAACTCCTCTCCACCCATATTTCCTCACCTCCAAAAACACCCACACGCACTCTGTTTGAAGCATACCTTGAATCCAAAAAGACGCACAATACAAGAAAACTCTATGAACTTTTGAACACACATACAGATATCATTTTCAAAAGCGTTTTCAAAGAAGGAATCTGTGAAGCAATAGCTCTTCAAACCTTGCGCCACATAGACTCTGAAATGATGAAAGCAGCATCTCTAGAAAAAGAATTACAGATCGGGTACTCAAAATGCATAGACTTACTTTTAGACATAGATAACACGAAAAGGAACATAGAGCGCATAGAAAAAACCCAAACCAGACTGGACGAAAAAAGACAGAGAATACAAGCGATGGATGAAGAGAAACTGGTCAAAGAAGTTATTAGAAGCGCCCAGATAATTAAAGGCCTTTCATATTACTTGGGCTATCCACTTGCTAAGGCTGTTGTAGAAAAATATGGAATCAGAGGAGTAAAGCTTGCTCTAGAAGAATACCCGCCGCTTGAAGCCCAATATTTTGTCAACCCAAAGGCGTACCTAACCAAACTAGGGGCGCGCGCGCATGAACCTTACAACATTCAGCAAAACAAGGAGGTGAAAAAATGACGGAAAAAACAAAAAGGGAAAAAACTGGAACAGAAGAAAACCTTGAACAACTAAAGAAAGAGATTGCACAAAAAGGAAAAGAAATCGAACAACTAAAGAAAACAATGGAAGAGATGAGAACACAAATCCAAGGAAAAGAAAAAACTGGCGAAGCAGCCGAGCTAGGCAAAATATTCGACGACGTTTCACAACTACTCGATGTCAGTTTCAGCATGTTTGGAACATCCAGCAAGGTCCAAGGTGAAAAATCCAAGGGCACAGGACTGTTTGGGCTAATTAATGATTTGGCCAAGCTGGCAGAAAAGTCTGAGTCATACCAAAAAACAATTAATCTTGGGAAAAGGGGAGTAGCGCATGCGCACTTCAGCGTAAGCTCTCATCCAATAAGAGGATCCTACACAACAAAGCCAACAGGTCACCTGAAGATAAGTAAGCCTAAGAAAGAACCCGCACCCACACGTACACCAATACCGCCAACAGCTGAACCAATAAAAGAAAGGGAGCCAATCGTCGACGTCTTCGAAGAAGAAAACCACGTAAGAGTGACGGCTGAGCTACCTGATATCAAAGAAAACGAAATAAATTTGAAGATAGAGAAGAATACTTTAACAATAACCACCGACACCCCAGCAAAAAAATACTACAAACAAATAGAGCTTCCAACCACCGTCAAAAAGGAACCCCTTGAATCCAACTACAGAAACGGCATTCTAGAAGTGAAGCTAAAGAAAGCAAAGAACACTAAAAAGACAAAGAAAAACACATAGCACAAACGTACACCGATTATTGCGCGAGCAGCAAAAGAACAAAATCAACAAAGGTTCCGCTTATATTTGGCAATGCTACTTCCAGAAAAATGAACACTACAGGTACACTAATAAACTCCTCTTCAAAAATTGTTAACATCCAGAACAAATATCAGATTGGAGGAAACCAATTGAATAATGAAATAAAATATGTTCAGCTTGAAAAATTAGACGACATGATCAAAATGATGTCTGCGTCAATGAGGTCTCCACCGCTCCACCACAAGGAAGTTAAAGACGGACACGTTTACTTTCTTCCAGGATCCTTGGCGCTAGGAAAAGCAGTCATATACCTTGTCAAGGTAAAGGAAAAAGTAGAAAATAAATACATTGTTTTAGACACCCTTCGCGACAAGATTTCTTTCAGCGATGAGCTTAGCACCAAACCAAGCCTAAAATACTTCACAATCGTGGAAGTCACTTCAGAGAACATCATGCCCACGGACATAGAGTAACTCTGTGGTACCGCGCGCGCAGAAAAGTCGTCTAAAACTAGTTACCAGTCACCAGAATGATGAGACTGGCACACAAGTGAAGTTTGTTCACCAGAAGATCTTCATGCCTGCAAGGCTACTTGATGTTACAAAACGCCTAGACAGACAAAGATCCATCAAAAACGATTAGAATAGGTGCACAGTTGGTTCTGACAATTCTGCAGAACAATTAGGAAGCTAAGGAGTTGATCAGTTGATATACTTTACATTCTTTGCATTTCTCATAGCTGGTTTAGCCACAGTTTATGCATAACATTTTGTTTAGTTCTGTAGCCTCAGATACCCGCACGCGAACTGATTTTTCAGTATCTGACACGAATTTTGCCTCCTAGTTCTTCTACTGCGGTTCTTAGTTTCGTTATTGATTCCACCATTTTTCCATTCACTACATTTTGCCAACGTGGTGTGGGATAAAGAATTTTTACCTCAATGAGGCATTCATACGTTTCTGCCATTCTGCAACAGCTCCAGCGATCTTGGTTTGGTGGAAAAATTGTCTCTACACTTGCAATATTTAATACATGTGAATCCAAAGTACCGATTCTCTATATTTTAAATTCAGATTCCGAATAAAACAATCACAAACGCATACCTTCTGCGCGCCGCAATCATGAAGAAATAGTTTGACTCCTCGTCTTATCTCTTTTCAGTAGCAAAGTCACGTCTTAGACGTGGAATCAGCTTCCATTTGTGTCCATGCTTCTCAATGATAGCTTCTCCGATCTCCTGCTCCATCATCTTGTTCATACGATAGATAATTTCTAAGATTTTATTTTTTTAGTAAATATGAATTAGAAAAGCAACGTTTTACATTTTTCTTTGTATTCACAAATTCTACATTTGTTTTGATTTGTTGTTGGAATAGCTTCCTTTTGCCTTTTCCAACAAGTGTAGAGATTCAAGAGCTTATCAGAATAGCCAAGTATCGAAGAGTACAGCAAACTTCGCAATCCCTTTTGTGCTTGGACAAGTTTTTTAAATTGAAGCGCACTTTTTAGTTAGAAGGATGAGTGTCTGTGCAGAAGACTAAGCGATTGTTCGTTGCTGCGCTTTTTGGCGCAATAATATCTGTAACTAAGGTTGTTATGCCTTTTCCTGCGGATAAGATGTTCATTGTGGTTCAAGCGGTTCTACTCGCCTTATCCGCCCTTTTCATAAAGAAAGTAGGTGCCACTTATGTTGGTGCCGTCGACGGCGTTTTAACCGCGTTCTGGCGGCCTGCTTTAGGACCGTTTACTTTTTTCTTCGCCTTTTTGTACGGTGTTCTCGTAGATGTTTTCTTTTTTCTTTTCAAAGTCCACTCCACCACGGATAAAGTGAACCGCAACAAAATAGTAACTGCCATGACTTTAAGCACCGCTATAATCGGATTTCTAAGCTATTACATCACCGTTGTTCTATTGGAGCTACTTCCAATGGGTCCTGGGCTGGCAGCTCCAATACTCTTTATGGGCATAGTCAGCGGCGCCGTAGCAGGCTATGCAGCCGCATATCTCTGGAACAAATACTTAAAAAACATCCTTCTCTAAACAAGTCACCTACCAACATACAGGGTTTTTCATTCTTTAATTGGCTGCTACCAAAACCTTAACGCGCATAAGGGACATTTTTCTTTTCCCCATCGTTTTAGTTGACGCTGAAAACCAGATTCGCAGTAAACGCAGTTATATTTACATCCAACCCAAGGATTCTAATGCTTTACTGATAACGGATACATATCCGTTTTCTTCATTTCCGCCGCTCCTTTAACTTAAACTCATAGACAGCAACTATCAAATCAGGGTTCCAGCTTCCTTGTCCATGGACTTCCGCCCAAGCCCTCTGAAACTCTTGTAGGCTGCTGTATCCTTCCTTTCTCACGTCTTCAAGGCTTATGTCTCCAAGCCTCTGCCTAAACTTGCGAATAACCATAATGTGCGCCACAGGCTCGCCAAACAACTTGTCTCTGACGCCGTAAACGCGACCCAGCTTCCACTCGTGACTGTGGATTCGACGGGTCTGCGTTTTGCGTCCTGAGAGTATGAAGGCAAGTAAATCGCGTTTAAACAAGGTCATCTTCATCATCCTTCTGTGGGAGTCCCTTCTTTTCGAGGTAAAGATTTCTTAGGACGATGAGTTTTGCGGTGTAGAAGTATCCGCCTTCACCAAGTTCGCTTCGTTCTGGTCTTATGTCGCAGTCCATGGTTCGCATCTGGTCTTGCATGAAGAGTTCTTCAGCTTTTTCCCAGATCATTGCTCGAACTTGCGGCCAGAATTTACCTTTCATTATTTCGTGAACTCCGTTAGCTGCTTGACTTTGGCGGCTTCTACGTAGCCTTCGAGGGTTTCCAAGAATTTTCGGGAGGGCGTGTAGGGTTTAGGTTTGCGCATCTAGTATTCCTCTGGAAGCATCGCTGTAAAGCGTCCGGTTTCGTTCTGGGCTATGAAGATTCTTTGTTTCTGTCCAGAGGGAAGTTCTATAACGCCACTTGCGAAGTAGTCGTCTGCTGCTTTCTTGGTGAATATTCGGCCAAGTTGGCGGAGCAGATCCAGGAGGTTGGGTACGTTTAGGGTTTTGTCCGTGTTCCAGTAGCCTTTCGCTAATAGGCCTGACGTGACATATTTTAGGAAAAACCGTTTTCCATGCAGGATTTTCTTGGCGATTAAGTCTATGTCGAAGAGGATGCCGTCTTCTACTGCTTGTTGGCTTGTGTAGGTGCTGATTAAGTCTTCGGGCTTGAAGATTTCTTCGCTCATTCTTCTTCACCTATGCGGTTGCGATTATGGCGAGGGCTTTGGTTTCTTTGCAGTAGTGGCATATTTGTTCTTAAATCAGAAAGGCACCTTAGAGATAGCTTTGAAGCCATAATAATAACACTAGTTAATGATGCTTTGCAGGCATTATTGTTCCTTTCCTCCTTTTGTAACATCAAAGTCATGTCTTAGCCGAGGGATCAACCTCCATTTGTGCCCTTTCTTTGTTATGATGTTTTCTCCGATCTCTTGTTGCATCCTTTTGTTCATTCGATGGATTCTGCGAGAGATGTCTCTGTGGTCGATGTCTAGTTGGGCTGCTAGTTCGCCTGATTGACGGCCTGTCACTCCAGCCTCCCGAAGAGCAGATAGAATTGCTACATCATTTTCGTCTTGACAAGCAACCAGAGAAACGTAGTCTTCGCCTAGTATGAAGAGCTCACGAAGACCAGCAGCCAACATGCGTGTTCTGCGGTCAATAATCTTCTGCCGCTTCTCCATACGCTTAAGAGTCTTGATAATCCACTTGCGTCGACCCACTTTTTCCTCCTGAGAACGCCCTTTATTAGGCTTTTTTTCCTCTTTTTGCGCAGACTCTAACATTTTTTCCATGGCAAAACCCCTCAATATGTTCTAACCGTAACAATACGAAGGGACATAGCCGAAGCCGTTAACGTAGATATTTTATGCATCAAAAACAACACGTTTAACCATCCATAAAAAAGACGTATTTTACGAAAACAAGCCCAAAACGAAGAGATAAAAGAAGCCCATTTTGAGGCTTGCGCAGAACGTAATACCAAAAACATGGTTAGAGACTCTTCGTTACAGCAAGCAACTAACGAAAAACGGTCACGAAGAGTCACCTTACGAAGAGTCTTCAAGTGATATACCTCCTATCTTCCATCGGCTGCGAAGAGGCTACCTTAGCCTCTTTAGGCGCCAAAGCAGTCTTCAAAACAGAAACAAGCTCACGCACCTCACCACCCAAACCGTCAACTTTCGTTTCTAGACGAAGCAAACGCAAAGGCATAAACAACCGCGCCTTAGACAAATCCCGACCAACATACTCTTCATGAGGAACCCGCTCAGGCGGACTATTATCAATGCTGCCAACATCCTCAACAACCGTAGTGCCAAACTTACGCACCAACTCCTTAGCCTCTTCACTATAAAATCTGGTAATCGGCTGATGCAAAGGAACACCAGGCTCCTCAAGTAACATGTCAAAGTGATTCTCCAAAACCATCTTCACACGCTCAACAATCCTGCCGCTAATCATCAACAGCTCATCAACATCAAAACCCCGAAGCCTACCAGGATGAACAATAATAGACTTGCTAGTTCTGACAACCCGCACAGCCCCAATCTTAACACCCAACTTCTCCCAGTTCCTAGGCCTACCCAACTTTCGCCAATCCAAACGGTCAGCCCGTCCCCAATCCAAAATCCTAAACTTAACAGCATAATCCTCCAAACAACAAACCTCAGGACCAACACCACTCTCACTCGTAGTGAGAATTTTTGAACCGTAAGGAGTCAGAGCATACTCTTTGAAAACATCATACGTCACTAGACGGAGAGCACCATTGTTTAGGAACTTGTTTTTCCAATAGGAGACATTAGATTTGCTACAGGGAACAGCATCAGCAACATCACGAGCCCAGTTTCCAGCACCTAACAGCTTAAGAATCAACGTGGCCTTCTCAGGCAAACCAGTAGCATAATCACTAAGAGTTAAAAAACTGTCTTGAACTCTTTGAACTCGTCGAACACGTCCCCGTTTTTTATTAGGAGCCAAAAAGAAGAACCTCTGCTACACAAATAAGCCCGGATGGTTAGTTCCGGATCCTCCAGTGTATTTGGCTCTCAACGGAATCCTGTTCTTCAACAACTCAGCCTTCACGTCAGCCTCAGGAGCCCCGAACACCCCAGCAAGCAACTTCACTAACTTCTCAGTCTGAACCTCAGAAAGCTCCTCATGACAAACCAAGTATATTTTTTCTTCTTGACCCCCAATAACAGCAGCCCCGGAAATCATACTCACAACAGGAACTATTCCATCAGGAAAGACCTCGCCATACAGCTTTTTCCCTTCATCATTAAGAAATGCCCAATGCCGAAAACGCCTTGATGAAACTTTTCCCTCACTCAAAATTCCATCTTCCCTCCCTAAGTTTCCCAACTAAACAGAATTTACTATATTTTTCTGGACAAAGTTCTTCGCTGCAGCCAGTAACCTCCAGCAACTCAGCTTGCCGCCGCCCAACAATCTTACCCTGTATCCGAACCTGCTTTTTTACCGCATAGCACCAGCAACTATAACTAGCTACTTCAGTCATGACCTAGTCTCCTCCAACGTCTCAGCATGCACAATCCAATGACGAGTAGTCTTACGCACCTTTACTCCGTGCACCAGTCCTAACAGCGCAGTCCAATTCACCATCTCAACACTCCTAAAATCACCAACCGGATACACACCCTCCCGCACAACCGGAAACAACACCTGACACTTATGCAACCGAAAAACCCCAGAACCAAAGACCACGCCCTCACATGACCTGAGAACTTTTTGACCCCTCCTAGTCAACTCATAAAAAACAGCACTCGAACACACTTTACGACGTACCAGACCAGCCTTCTCAAGCTTTCGAATATAATAAAAAACATGTTGTTTGCTCCATCCATATATACGCGCTATCTTGGAAGGATAATCACCCACCTCGATTCGCTTGAGGATGGGAATCACTCTGGACCTAACCGTGCTAAAGTAAAACTTGACTTTTGACTTCTGAAGTAAAACTTTTTGACTTCCAACAGAACTACCAGACAAAAAAGATTCCTCTAAAAGACTATCCGAATTTTTCCTCCGTACACAACGGACACTCAACAAGCCTAGCCACTATCTGATTGCCAACACCTACGACAGCCCATTTGCTACCACAACCTTCACACTTTATCGTTTGCTCACTCATCATTTACCACCAGCCAATGCAAAACCAAAAAAGGGGGGAGTTTGGGGTAAAGCATTGTATTTCAGCACGAAAACCTGTATCCACAGTCTCGGCACAGATATCGCTGCACTTCTCCGAAACGAGTATACCGAATGCCGTCCTTCCACGCTCGCTGACTACCACAATCAGGACATTTAACTTCACTTTTAGATGTCATGCACCATTTCTCCATACGCTAGATACCAGCCTAATTCCATAACAGAAAAAAAGGGGAAGTGCGGGAGACTTCGCCATCTTTGTCGGAATTAATGAATTCAAAATCTAGACACTAAATCTCCCGTAAAATCCATCTTTTTCTGTTTTAACGCCTTTTTTAAGGCTTATTTTCCAGTATGAAAACAGGATTTTCCGCATGCCCAACATTAACTTTGTAAACCAGAAGAAACA
>Ga0315543_1001053_pt1 | contig 31374 bp, 22 predicted proteins | sample SalMarSW160210MG_2_FD_203098 | JGI IMG/M metagenome (GOLD analysis project Ga0315543, IMG submission 203098) | Salt marsh sediment microbial communities from the Plum Island Ecosystem LTER, Massachusetts, United States - Salt Marsh Sediment SW1601-210 ... | reverse complement strand
TACCGTACCGCCTGGCTCGACCTCATCAATCCGCCAGTAATACGTCACTCCCGGAGTTAAACCCGCGACATGGAAGGAACTGTCAGTAGCGGAGCCAAGGAATATGTCAGTATCCTCCGTCGTGGCTTCTTCTACTGCGATAAAATTGTCACCGAAGTACACATTGTGCGAGATAGCAGTAGCTCCCGGTGTCCAACTAAGGTCCACCACTGTAGTAGGATACATATCACCATCGCCTGGCACGGGATTCCGAGCTTTTGTTATTGGCGTCAGCGAAGAGACCTCCAAGGCGTTCAGAAAGCAGAAGTACTCACCTGGAGGATCTGGGTAGCTGGTCGATGGATTAGGTGTAGCTTCCAGGACGATCTTGCCGGTATCATCGGCGGTCGCATATCCTGAGAAAGCAAAGGAATCTTCAGCGTCGACAGTAGTTCCACCGGAGAAGTTGGTGGTAAGACAAAAGTCCCCATTGGCTGACCAGTCCGCGAGATGATCCTCCGCACTGCCTTGATCCCAGCTATACATAGTGATTTCGTACGTTTCGTTGGGATTCAGTCCTGATAACGTGATCTTTAGTCCTCCATTCACGGTGAAGATAAAGTCGCGATAGAGCTGCTCGTAGGGTATGCCGGTCGGGCCGCCGCGCCATCGTGGCTGGATAGCCTCTCCGGATTCCATGGTTTCGATCTCGACCTTAATGCCGTCGACGACCGTGCCGCTGTCGCCAACTGTAAACGCAGTGAAGCCTTCCTGAATCTCGGCGGGGTCGTGTCCACGGCCGATATCCAGCTTAAGGACAGGATATGTTACTTGGTTGTCTTGTGCATTGACACAAAGACTGCAGCATAATACTGCCAGGGGCATCAACATCAATGCCCACCTAATCTTGAGGTTTTGTATATCTCTAAATACACCAAACATTCTTTGTTTCCTCCTAATATTTTATATTAAATCTATACACACATACACGTCAGTCCATACATGAACTCGGATGCCACTCCTGCCTTTAATGCCTATTACATTGAATTAATAAAAGGTATTGAACCTGTGTTTAGACAATCATCTTCCTAAAAAGGAAGTCCCAGATTGGGGAACATTGATTCGCGTTTTAATGTTATTAACTTACATTAGACCCACAAGTTTCTATAAAGTACAATTGACGCCCTCCTAAAAATTGGAGGGCCAAATTAACGATTTTTCATAATTTTTTATTTAGATATCGCTTATTCATCAGTTTTATCTGGATTGGACGGAATGAGAGGGTGCCAATTCCAGTATGGGATCTTTCCAAAAACATCTGTCCATATTGCTATAAAATTCAGCGGGTGGAGGTGTCTGACTGTCTGTAACTACTAAGGTCAAAAAGTGATCCTGGGAATTCAAGGGAACGTGAATTCGATTCAGAGGGGGACGCCGTACATCTTGTTTTACATATCGAACTTCACCATCAACCAACACCCATAGATCGATTTCTCCTACATCGTATTCGGAGGTGATGGGAATCCCAGCTAAGGAGTTAAAGGCCGTAATCATGCTGCCTGGCATGGTTTGACGGATGGCGTTGAGATCAAAGGTAACGCCGGTATTGGCCGATAGGGACAGCCCAGTTGATTGGGCAAGTTCCTCGTTGTTTATTGAGGAGGAAATGGAAAACTCGCGATAACGCCAGCCGTTTATGACATTCCATTTGACCAAACCATCGGTATCAGGGCATTCGCGAAAAATGTGCCCCGAGGAACTCACCACAGAGGGCCCCTGACCGCCGTCTGGAACAAAAACACCGTCAATATAAGTCAGTTTAGGAACGCGAATATAGTCGTTAGAACACAGGTAATGGTGATAATCAAAACGATCATCAGTTGGTTTTTCATCATGATACGGTGTTGCCGGCCGATATGAATCATTGGGACGGCCGGTGATAGGATTGATTGAACCGTCGGCTGACAGCCACGAACCTCCCAGGATGCCGGTACCAAAGCCATTGCCTCCACCGACTAAATCCGCCAAGCTTAAACGCTTACCGGGGATGCAGATTCCATTGGTATCCGGTAGCTCACGCAGGAATTGTTGCGCTCCATAGCGAGATTGGCCGATGTAAACTGCACCCGTCATGTCTGTGATGGCACATTGTCCTTGCTTCAGACGATTTTGAGACAGAGGTTTCTCCCGAATAGACGAGGCCACTGCTACCTCACCATCAAAGACGTGGACTTCTGATTGGCTGGAGGCATCCACAATGACACCGAATTCCGTACCAAAATCCTCAAAGATAGAGCTGGGTGTTTCAATAATAAAACCAATAGCTTCAGGTGGAACATGAGCTGTGACGGTACCGGTTTTCAGATACATTCGACCTTGGGATACCAAGCGGAATCGACTGGGCGCCTGTATGACCACCTGAGCCCCTTGTTTAAACGCAATTTCCGCACAGCCTTGTTCCAAAGCCATCCATCCGCGGCACAATTCTAATTTATCCGGTGCAGTTTCCCACTGAGCACTGACGGTTCCCTGCAGCACGGCAACGATAATACGGTCCTTAATAATGTCAGCAACGATGAGTCCCATCAAAATCAGTATCCCACAGACGAATCCAATCTTGATGGTTCGGATGGCAATGCTGACCCAACGATGCACTGTTTGTAAGAGGTCCTGAACCATATCGGCAAGATCCAGTTGAAGTGCATGAACCGACTGGGGTGCAGACTTAGGATGCTCTTGTTCTAGGAAGGCCTCAAGTTGTTGACGCGCATAACGTTCGATCTCCCGGACGCGCTCACTTGAGGACAAAGGGGCTGGAGCCTCGTCCGGACCGTCACAGGCCGCCAGCAGGTGGGAGCCGGATCTATGCAAGATGGCGTAGATGACGAGAAATTCCTGATAGATATCCTGTGCCTGGGGATCTTTTTTAAGCCTTGATTCTAACTCATCGAGTTGCTCCTGAGTGGCCATACCTTCCAGGCAGTTGAAGATCATAGCACTCAATTCTTTTTCTGAAGTGGACCGTGTCATTCAAAGGCCTCCTCTTGGAATTGCCCAGATAAAAGCAAATAATGAACACATCGTCTGAGCTGATCATGAATTCTGATCATGACTTTATACAAGCCTTGAACCGGTCTATTAGCCTCCTCAGCAATGGCCTTGATAGTGAGGCCGTCCTCATAACGCCGTTTTAAGAGTCGACGGTCAGGTGAGCTAAGGCGTTTCAAACAGGATTTCAGGGCCGCAATACGGGTATCGGTTAGCTCAAAGGTTTTCTCTGCCCGAGGAGCCAGCACCCTGATCAAGTCATCACTAAATATGACACGATGGTGCCCGCCGCGTTTACGATGGTCCATGACCTTATGAAAGGCGATTTTCTTGAGCCACGCGGCAAAATCTGTGCCTTCCTTAAAGGTTCCGAATTTCTCCCAAGCCACGCTGGCCGTTTCCTGCATGATATCTTCAGCATCAGCACCATTGGGAACCAGTGTGAGAATGTAAGCAAAGATTCGGTTTTGGTGTTTCATAAAGAGGCAAAAAAACTGTCGTGTTCTTTTGGATTGCTTCATTTAACACCCAAACTCAACGCATTTAACGGCAGGTGGCGATCCCATTAGACCATTCTCGTTCTATACCTTATTGACCTTTATGCAGAAATTGGAGGCAAAAAATTAAAATAAAAACACATGGCAGGCAGGCTATGTATGGATATGATTGGCTTTGTTTTCAGGCCCTATTTGCTGAACACCTATTGTGCTACGCAGGTGTCCGCCTTTTCCGCGACACTCTCGAAGACTGAATCCTGTCACTCTTTGAACTCATTTAGTGAACAAGTTGTAAAAAAGCAAATAACGAAAACAGAAATAAAACTTCAAATCAGTTTTAGCAAAAACATAACTCGCCGCCTTGTCAGGTGGAATCAGTGCGGCCAAGCTAAAGGAAACGTCTCTGAGCGTGGATGAGCTGAGACGTGCCCATCAAGGAAGGCACAATTACCCCTTCCACGCAATTTGTCTCCGGTGGGGGCATGATGAAAACCAGCTATGACATCATAGAACAGACCCACACCTTCAGGACCTGGTTCGATCAGTTGGGGATTACCGCCAACGCTATTGAGCCAACCATCTATCATGCTGTCATCGCCAGGTACCATAAAAGTATCATTTAGCCCAGAGTAGTTATATTGAGTGTCGACAAGGGCGCTTTCCTCCGTAAACGCAAAAGTATCTGCCGGATGTTTGACTTCGGAAAGTAACATCACTCTGTAATTTCTAACAACACCGCGCCTGTCACCCAAGAAAGCATTCATAGTATAATTGTACCAGGGCTCATAATTTCTAATGCTGTCACCAGAGGCAAGGAAGAACTGGTCATCTGAACGTCTTATAGCCAAGCGAGAAAAAACGGGGCATATAAAAGCCCTGGCATCCTTCATGTAGTGGAATAGAGTACCACCGTATTCTGGATGGTCTCTGAGATTTACATCTCCGTTACACCAGCGAAGGTGCAGATGGTCTCCCCCAAGTCCTGACTCGACGGGGAAAGGATCACGCTGGGAAAAATAGCACATATCAGGATCGCAGAACTTGTTGTCGTTATCACCCAAGTACATGAACAGTGCGAACGTGTAGTTCTTCATGTTCCCCTTGCAAACTGCACCTTGGGCAAGTTCTCTGGCTTTATTTAGAGCCGGCATGAGGATCGCTAGTAAAAGAGCAATGACAGCAATTACTACTAATAGTTCTATTAAGGTAAAAGCGTGTCGTTTATACATAAACTACCCTCGCATTCTTGTATGCTAAAGCTGCTTCAAATCAAACTTTACGATACGGCTTTGACAAATCTCCCACCCTTCTATGAACAATCTGAATCATACATAACATTAAATGAATAACAATAATCTTAACCAATTCACACCCTCCTCTTCAAAAACTTAGCTTTTCTAAAAAAACCATTAAAATTTTTTCAGTATTTCTGCTTTTTTATTATATCGTGGAGACATCAAGTGTGAAACCTCATTCCAGTACAAAAATTCGTCAATTTGCGCGGACAACTGGTCTAATTACTTTGAGTAAAGGCGCCTACAACAATCAAGTGACATCACACCTTTCCGCCGTTTGAGGTATTAAGCAATGTTTTGTGATGTCTTAATCCTCCACATAGTTAAGGCAATTTGAGAAAATTTGAAACAATCAGCAGCGACTTTTACTCTATCAATCATCAGGCTTTCTCAACCAGCTCAGCTATTTCCTAAATAATTGAATATCCTCTGATTGATTATGGAGCGGATTTTCTATCGCATAATCCAGCGTTTGCCATTGTAAGTTATGTTTGCTGATCGCCTTAAATTTGGATCACCGCTGATACTGTAGTCTAATTCAAGGGTCTTTCTCAGATATACTTTGATCGGCTCGCCCGTAATGTCTTTGGCTATCGGATGGTCGATGGCTACCGTCTCGTTGCTTAAACCGGTTATAAATATTTTGATTCCTTTGGCTCGCAGGTCAAAATCCGGCCATATTATAGCGAGGTCTTTGGCGTTGTCTTGGCCTTGAAGTATTCTGTTGCCAGCCTTTTCCAAGGATTGAAGAAATGGATACTTGCTTTTATGGCAGTTCTTGATCCTCTCAAAGACTACGGGTGGCACAGCTCTTCCAGCGGGTATGATTTGAAAAGTGTCTGTCATTAGCTCGCAGTTGGGATAGAAATCGACATCGCGATTTGTCTTGTTAGTTAGCGTAACGATGGTGTACCAGAAGTGCCTTGGCGTGCCTACACCTCTTGGCTGTAAAGAGAGCAACTGTGGGTGCTCAAAGGCTACGACGAGTGTCCAGTCTCTCGGTCCTTGCACTATGGCCGGCTCAGGCGCAGCCCAAGAGACACAAACCATTGCTAACCACACACCGAAGGTCTTATAAACTAGGCTTTTCATCACATCCCTTCTCCACAAAATTTCGTACTTCATTGTCTTGCTCACGATCTCTTTCACATTTCTATGCTTTGTTGAAAACCTAAAAAATGTCATTCCGAGCGAGGCGAAGCCGAGTCGAGGAATCTGTTTTTAATAGATTTCTCCACTCCGCCCCTTAGGGGCTTCCATTCTCCGCAGCAGCGCTGCTGCGAAGGATGAATCGGTCGAAATGACAACCGACCTTTTCAACAGAACCACACTTCTATTTTATCGAAAAGCTGCTTCTAAACCAAGAACAATTTGCCTTCTGCAGCCTATTAAAACTCACAGATGGTTCTATCGGGTTGCCAGAGGCACCTTTTAATGTCCCATTCGGGGAATGGGAGAAAATCCCTCGCCTTCAAGCGAAGACTTTAGTATCGTTTTGGCATGGAGCATTACCGTAAGTCCAGCCATACGACCGTTTCACTTGGTATGGATAACAAAATATCGCAAGGGGGTTCTTACGGTAGAAATAACTAAGAGAACCAGGAAACTGATACGCGAGATATGTCGCACTTGGGATGTAGAGATAATCCGCGGGCATGTGGGTAAAGATCATGTACATATATTTGTCTCGGTTCCACCTCATATATCAGTTATCAAACTAGTGCAGAGTATCAAGGGCAAGAGTTCAAGAAAAATGATGTCAGAGTTTAGGAACCTGAGCAGGCAATTCTGGGGCAGGCACATATGTGGCAGAGGATATTTTGTGGCCAGTTCTGGAAATGTTACGGATGAAGTGATTATGCAGTATATTGAGCTTCAGGGTAAGGAGCCAGAATCAGGGGAATTTCGTATTGACGGCGAGCTTTAGTGGGCTTACAGCCCATCCACAAAGCTACCGCCTCCGTACGTGTTTAGCCGGATTGCGCAGCGAGAGACAGGCAAGGGCTGATATATTCTGTAAAATCTGTCATCCGCTGCTGACAAGTAACGCCTATACTTGCCAATATCTGCCAGCAGTCCCGACCACGTTCGCTCTTATTGCCACACGAAACCTCCCTATCACCGCAGGACGCAACGCCCCCTCCGCTCGATTGTTCGTCGGCTCCGCAGAAGGCTCATACAGGCACCCAAGTAGATACTTTCGCTGCTTGGACAACCGGTTTCCAACTGCTACATCGCCAGGCTGACTGCTAAGACTACCAAGCAACTGATCGCACCAGACCTCCATGCGGTTACGCTTGTCGAAAAACTCCTGCTCAGCTAATCTCTCACGCATCTTATACAACATAATTACCGCTCTAAAAAATAGCTGCCAGTTGCTCAGATAACTTTTATCCACCGTACCAGGCAACCTCATCGCTTTTGATATCGCACGTAAATGATGGGCAATACACTTGTGCTTGGCGTAATCAGCGGGGTCATAGCTGCTCAAACAATCACTTACCAGCATACCGCCAAAGTCAGAACCAAGTACATCCCTGACCACATTGGAACCCCTGCTGTTATCTACTCGATACAGCGTCTCTCTGGCAGTCGTGAATGTCCACAGCCACCATCCGGCTCCGCCTACCGGCCAACTGGTCTCATCGGCAAATACCGCCGGGCAAGCACGAATCTGATCTATCAACCTATCATATATCCATCCGGCTCAGGACGGGCTTACTCGGCCAGCCATCCTGTAAAGGGCCTGCGACAGACCGCCAGCAGTTATACGCAAACCGCATAAATCCTTCAAAACCTTGCATGTCTTACGCATAGTAAAACCATGAACTTTGTTCAAGCACGCCGCCAACGCTAATGCCCGTGGACCTAACTGTACCCGAGCAGCACCTGTACCAACAGAAGTCTGCAGCGGGTGTCGGCTCGCAACATCCCCACAAAACTCACATCTTGCGCGGTATGTTATAAGTCTGACCACATGTGGACGAACTGGTGGTATTTCTTCTATGATTTGCTCTATACGCTTTACATCTTTCACAGGACCATTGCATTTGGGACATCTGTCTAACGGCAGCTCTATCGTCTGGTCTATATGATCTGGTTTCTTGCAGCGACAACCTGGATGACTGAGTTTTTGGGCGGGTGTCTTGTGCTCATCAGGTGGTATCTTTTTTCGTTCTTCTCGACGAAAAGGAGCTGACTGACGAGCTGCCTGTTGTTGAGCCAGTTCTAATTGTTCACGCAATTGACGGTTTTCATTCTCTAACTGCTCCACTTTCTCCATAAGCCTCTTGTTCTCCGATCGCAGCTGATTATTATCTGTGCGAACCTCTCTGAGTTCCTTGCGGATTTGCTCGATTATTTTAGCCGTTTGGTCTTGCATGCCCGATATCCTTTCCTTCGACCCGGCTCAGGACGGGGCTGATAGTTGCCTCATCAAGTTTTATCGGACAAGCGCACCAAGAATCTTCACTCCGCTAAACACGTACTAAACCCGTAGATGGAAGTACTCGCTGTTTCTTCGTACCGAGCTCATTGTCTCAACCACTTTTCGAGCCAGGTGAGGACGGTTTCGTGCCAGAGAATACAATTCGCGGGCTTCAGGACCCAATGGTTTTCGTCGGGGAAATAAAGTAGCTTACTGGGGATGCCCAGCCGTTGTAGAGCGTTGAACGTGCCAAGGCCCTGAGTTATCGGCACGCGAAAATCCAATTCGCCGTGGATAACCAACATCGGCGTCCTCCAATTCTTAACGAAATTCACCGGATTATGCTTCTCGTAACCTTCCGGATTGTCCCAGGGCGTGCCCACGTGGTCCCACTCCGGAAACCAGAGCTCTTCGGTGTCAAAGTACGACCATTTCTCATCGAGACTGCCATCGTGATTGACCAGGCAACGAAACCTTTCAGGCCAATTTCCAGCTATCCAGTTAATCATATAGCCACCAAAAGACGCCCCAAGCGCAGCAACTCTGTCACCATCCATCCACGGATAGCGCTCAAGTGCGGCATCCAATCCCTTTCTAAGGTCTTCCAGTGGCTTTCCGCCCCAGTCGTCACGGATGGAATCGCAAAAGGCCTGGCCATATCCGACCGAGCCGTGGAAGTCAACCATCACCACTGCGTAGCCTGCTCCAGCATAGACCTGTGGATTCCAACGATAGTGAAAGGTATTGCCAAACGAACCCTGTGGACCACCGTGAATCAAAAAAGCCACCGGATATTTCTTGTCAGGATTAAAATCGACCGGCTTAACCACGTAGCAGTACACCGTCTCATCGTTTCTTCCTTCTTGCCCGCCTGCGGCGGGTGAAAAGGTGAACTGTTCGTACCTGCCCATTCGGACGGTGGCAAGCTGCTCGGCGTTAATATCTGTGAGCTTTCGCACATCAACACCATTAGCTCTAACTGAGTATAGCTCGACGGGTGAGCTAAGGTTACATAAGCCGAAAATAATTCTGTCGCCTGTAGTTGCCGGTGAACTTACATACCCATCCCTGAAGATGGTTTGCACTTTGCCTGTTTTTATATCGATAGCAAACAAGGACCTCTGGCCGAGGTTTGCCGCAGTTGCATAAATGGTATTACCATCTGGCAACCAGCAAAAAGACGATGGGCTACGGTCCCAGTGCTCTGTCAACACCCTGTCTTTGCCGCTGGGCCAGGCCCTCAAGACTATTCTGAAACGGTCAGACTCATAGCCAGGCCTTGTCATCGCAAGATAAGCTAATGTTTTGCCGTCCGGCGAAAAGACAGGATTCGTGTCCCAGGCCTGGTTCTGCTCGGTAAGGCACTTCGGAGGCTCAGAACCGCCAACAGGTGCGATGTACAGGTCGAAGTCTGTTGACCAAGCTTCAGTAATGCCGACATTGCGGGCAGCAAAGACAACGCCTTTGCTATCGGGCGTAAACGTTATTTCTTCTGGTCCGCCGAAGGGTTTTGAAGGCGTATCGGCATCCATAGATTTCATTACGTCGATAGGCTGGCAATTGTCTAATCGCATCACAAAAATATGCGAGCGCTGACCATCTTTCCACCTGTCCCAATGACGAACGAAGATTCGATCATAGATTTGGCCGGTCGCTTTCTGCTGTTTGATCTGGTCGAGCCTTTTTTTCGTTTCAACCGCACTGCAATCAGGAAAGACCTCCATTGTAAACGCGATATACTTTCCATCGGGCGAAACGACCAGATTGTCAACATCCAAAGGCAGGTCGGTTATTTGCTGGGCTTCGCCGCCGTCGATTCGAATTTGCCAGATTTGCGGCGAACCGGATCGGCCTGACACAAAATAGACTGTTTTGCTGTCCGGCGCCCAGCGTGGATTCGAGTCGGCTTCCGGATCGGAGGTGAGCCGGCGTAGCTCTGTGCCGTCGGTACGTACCAGGTAAAGGTCGCTACGCAGCACGTCGGCTTGAAGGTCTGTTTTCTTTACGACAAAAACAGCCAACCTGCCATCCGGTGAGACCTGCGGATCGGAGAGTCTGTCCATATTTAACATGTCGTGCACGGAGAATGGGTGTGTTTGGTCAAGCTCGGCGGTGGATTTGTCTGGAAGGGCCGTCAAATTCGCACAAACGACAAGGCATAAAAGAAAAAGTCTACGCATTGTTTTCCTCCCTGAAATAAATCTACTAAAAGTTGTATAGTTTCATTCTTGTAGGGCATCCATTCTCCGTCCCTTAGGGACTGCGAAGGATGAAAGCCCCACCTACGCATCTTTCGTTACCATTAGAATTCGCCTTTACAACAAGCAGATGGTTACACGATAGATGTTTTTTTGATAGTTTAATCGTGTACAATACTCGTGGCAACTTTCGTATTGTTTTAATTTCGAGTTTGTTACAAATGCGCTGCGGGCAGGGTTTCGAAGAGTCGTGATGCGTGATAAGCACTTCGGCTATGCGGATTGCTTTTTCTCTGTGGCAAGTGTGACGGGGATATCGAGCCAGAAGGTTGCGCCTTTTTCGGGCCTGCTTTCAAGGCCGATGTTACCCGCGAGCATGGTAGCTAATTCCTTGCTGATTGCCAAGCCCAGGCCGCTGCCGGTTGATTCTCGAGTAAGGGAGCCATCGACCTGGCGGAATTTTTCAAATATCTTTTCCCGGTCGTGCTCTGCGATGCCGCAGCCGGTGTCACTTACTGAAATTCGCACGGTCTTTTCATCGAGCATATTAGCGCGGATTTCAATTCGCCCATGGGACGGAGTGAACTTGACTGCATTGCTTAAAAAATTGTACAATATCTGCTGAACCTTACCGGCATCGGTTGAGAGCACCGGGATGTCCGGATCGATTTCCGTTTTTACTTTAATTCTCTTTTTCTTTGTCAGCAGGGAAAAAGACGATATCAACGTCTCGCACAACTGTTTCAGATAGGCCTGTTCGATGTGCATCTCCATCTTTCCTGCCTGAGTCTTTGCCAGGTCCAGCAAGTCGTTAATCATATTGAGAAGCCTGTTGCCGCTAGTGATAATGTTCTCAGCGTACCTTTGTGCCTTATCCTTTTTCAAAAGCGCCGGTTTTTCGCGGAGGACTTGTGCAAAACCGAGTATTGCATTGAGCGGTGTTCTGAATTCATGAGAAATATTGGCAAGAAACTCACTTTTTACTTTGTTGGCTTTGAACAGTTCAATGTTGCGCTCGGAAAGCTCAGCTATTTTAGCATCAAGTTGTACGTTTGCCTGGCGAAGCTTTTGCTGTGTCGCCTGCAAGCTATCAAGCATATTGTCAAAAGCCTTGGCAAGTTTTTCGTAATCATCGCCGGTCTTTATGGCACTTCTTATATCCAGATTGCCCTCTGCGACGTTGTTGGCAATCGCACGCAACTGACGGATGGGCCGCAGTATCACCCGTTGAGTTATCATATAGAATGCGACCATTGCTCCCGCCCCAGCGATAAGGCCAGCAGCGACTATCCAAACCCAATTTAGAAAGACAGTTTTACCTAAATCGCCGATTGGCTGCTGAATGATCACAGTACCGATAGGCTCATTTTGTGAAAAGACGCTGGCCGAGCCCTGCGGATTATGACAGCTAATACAGTTGTCGTTTGCCTTGATGATTCTTGCATAATTAACATGACGGATACCGGCTTCTTTTGTGAACGTGATATAGTCGTTTCTATCCTCGTCTGTTCTGAGGAATTCGACCAACTGTTTTTGCTGCTCAGTCAGTCGCTGGAGCTGTTTGTCGTGTTCTTCTGTGAAGCGTACCCATATTATACCTTTCCTGTTTGGGTCCACGACTTTGCCGGAGCTATCCAACATTGCCAGGTCGGCTTCGCTCAGCTCTTTTAGCTGGAAATGATACCTGAACAGCATGGTCTCGGCTCTGATGCGCTGGGCATCGAGATAATCCTTCTTTATCAGTTGACCCATCCAGACGAGTGGCAGAATAAGTGCCAGCGCCAGGGTAAACAATACTGCTACGCCGAAAGTCAATTGGCACTTTCGCGCTAAGGAAATCTGCGACAATCGCAGCAGCCTCAAAAGCCTCTGCCAGAATTTGTTAAGATTGATTCGCATAAACTTTGGTAGTTGGTAATTGGTGATTATTTAACCAGTTACCAATTGCCGTTTAACCAGTCCCTTGGGGACCATTTACCATTTAACCGGTCAACTCTGCTGATGTAGTTCCGCTCTTATCCTGGGCAAGGCCTGTGGGTATTTTTCTCTTAGAAAATCGACAAGTTTTTCTCTGACTTCGCAACGCAGACTCCAGGCAGTCGAAGCATCGGCGGCGCTGACGAGCGCCCTCAATTCTACCGTACGCTCGGATGTATTTGTTACCTGCAGGACACAAACTTTGCCGTCCCACAATTCCGAGTCCTTCAGAATCTTGTACAGTTGCTCTCTGATTGCCGTGACAGGCACAGTGTGGTCTACATAAATAAAAACGCTACCCAGTATATCAGCAGTAACGCGAGTCCAATTTTGAAAGGGCTTTTCTATAAAATATGTAATGGGCACAACCAATCGCCTGAGGTCCCAGATTTTAACCACTACATAAGTTAAGGTTATTTCCTCGATTCGGCCCCATTCGTTCTCCACTATGACTACGTCATCAACGCGAATCGGTTGAGTAAAGGCTATTTGCAAGCCCGCGATGAATGTTCCTATTGTTTTCTGTGCTGCCAGGCCGACTACAACTCCAATTATTCCTGCTGATGCTAAAATAGTTGTGCCAAGCTGCCTTATCTTTGGAAAGGTCATGAGCATGGTTGCAAGAGCAATTATGCCCACCACGGCGATTACAATTCGCTTTAAGACCCTGAACTGAGTGTGTATCTTGCGGGCCCTGAGATTGTCTTTTATGTCCACCTGGAAACGGCCAACGACGTAATCCTCCAGGACATATACAGAACTAATCAATAGCCAGGAGACCAAGCCTATGAAAATAATGCTGAGGATGTGATTGCTGGCAGCCAGGTATTGCTGCGGCACTACAACTGGCAAAAGTAAGCGGGTTATCAGGACGACAATGGTCCAATTTAGTGGTCGGAAACAATGCTTGACCCACGAGTCATCAATAGCACTTTTAATGCTCCTGGCAATTTTAATAAGTATAAAATACAATAGATAGTGACCCAGCAGCGCTATAACTAATGCTATGCCAAAAACCCAAAGTGCGCGTTGCCAAGTTTGCGGTTCTGTTAACATTTGGTCACCCCCGTAAATTATTTCAATTCTGGGTTATGTTATTGCGCCGCTGTGTCATTTGTCAGCCTTGTTCCTGAATTTCTTGTTCGATTGTGTGCGAGTGTCTCTGAGTGCGCAGGTTCAGCTCGTCGAGCTGTTTTTTATCAACCTCGCTTGGTGCATTGGTCAGCAGGCATTGGCCACGCTGCGTCTTGGGAAAAGCAATAACATCTCTAATATTATCTGTGCCGGTAAGCAACATAATGAGTCTATCCAGACCGAAGGCTATTCCGCCATGCGGTGGAGCACCATACTGCAAAGCTTTGAGAAAAAAGCCGAAGCGCTGCTGAGCCTGTTTCCTTGATATATTGAGCAAATCAAAAACCCTTTGCTGAATCTCCGGCTGATGAATACGAATGCTGCCTCCTCCAATCTCAGAACCGTTGACCACGATGTCATAAGCCTGCGAGCGAATGTTTGCCGGGTCCGTAGCGAGCTTATCTAAGTCCTCCGGCACCGGCGCAGTGAACGGATGGTGTAGTGAGTCGTAGCGTTTTTCATTTTCATTCCACTCGAACAGGGGAAAGTCCACCACCCAGATGAACTCGAATTTACGAGGATCATAAAGCTTTAACTCGCGACCTAACTTACACCGCAGAGGTGCCAAAGCTTTATTAGCAATTTCTTTGCTGTCAGCGATAAACAAAAGCAAGTTGCCATCTTTGGCGTCGAAGCGCTGAAGCAACTGCTGCTGTTGTTCAGGATTAAAAAATTTACCGACACCACCGATAAACATTAGCTGGTCATTTTCTTCTTTGAGCTTGCACCAGGCCAAGCCCTTGGCGTCGTAATCAGCGACAAAACTCGTGAGTGTCTTTTCGATGTCACTTCGCGAATACTTCTCACCTGCCGGCGCACAGAGACCTTTTACAACACCACCCTTTTCAATAACAGAGGTGAATACCTTGAACGTACTCTGCCCGGCAATGTCGGAGACATCTTGTAGTTTCAGGTCAAATCGCAGGTCCGGCCTGTCAGTTCCGTAATCGTCCATAGCCTGCTGATAAGACATTCGTCGCATCGGCGTGGGGACATCAATGTCCAAAATGCGTTTCCACACTCGGGCGACCATGTTCTCGTGGATTGCGATGACGTCGTTAACATCGACAAAGCTCATCTCGACATCTATTTGTGTAAACTCAGCCTGCCGGTCTGCTCTGGGGTCTTCGTCACGAAAACATCGAACGATCTGGAAATACTTGTCGACGCCGCTTACCATCAGGATTTGTTTGAAAAGTTGCGGTGACTGTGGCAGTGCATAGAAGCAATTCCTGTGCAGCCTGCTTGGCACGAGAAAATCTCTTGCGCCCTCCGGCGTGCTCTTAGCCAGCATTGGTGTCTCGATTTCCCAGAAGCCGAGCTTATCGAAATAATCACGCACAACCATGGTGACGCGGTGACGTGTGCGGAGTCTTCGCTGCATTTCCGGCCGACGTAGGTCAACGTAGCGATTAGCCAAACGAAGCTCTTCGTTTGTTTTCGTGGCGTCTTCAAGTTCAAAAGGCGGTGTCTTGGCGACGCTGAGAATCTCAACTTGTTCAACAGCCACCTCGATTTGTCCGGTGGCCAGTTTCGGATTTTCCAGGCCCTTTCCTCGCGGCTGAACGATACCACTGGCAGCTACGACCCATTCGCAGCGAACGGTCCGTGCCAGTTTGTGCACATCGGGTTGTTTTTCGGGATTAAAGACCAACTGTGTTAGGCCTTGCCTGTCACGCAGGTCGAAAAAAACAAGATTGCCATGGTCACGATAGGACTGTACCCAACCTGCAAGCGTAACTTTTTTACCCGCATCTTCCAGCCGAAGCTGCCCGCAATTGTGTGTCCTCTTAAGCATAGTAAAAATCCTAAAATAGCGGATAGTGAGACCAATAAGCAAACTTGAGGAAATCTCTGGTTTATGCGCCGTTAGTGCTTTTGTCACATATCACTACCCGAATAGCTCCTTCTCTATTAATTTCATGTATTTGTTAACGTAGAACATATCCGGTTCATGTCTGATTGGTCTGACTCTAATTTCAAACTTGGGCTCATCAATGTTACGATTATCAAATAAAATTAAACCTATCCCAAAAATCAGACACAGAGGGTCCAATTTTGAAATGTCATCTTGTGATGAACTTTTAGGAACAACTATATAAGATTTATGGCTAAATAACTTGTATGAACAAGCTTGTCCAAATGCTGTAATTAAGTCCTTCGCATCTGCTTTTATTTCTGCTGAGACAATTTCAGTGGGTGCTTTAACAATGTTGCTTCTACGTGGTTCTCTCTTTCCTATTACGTCAGGTGTTCCCCATTTATCTCTAAACTTATTTCCTCCTAATGGTATCGCTTTGGTGCATTCTTCTAATTCGTTAACAAGCCAGTTTGCAAAAGGTTCATAAAATTTCTCTTCATTTATTTTTTCTATCTGAGCTGGAAGTTTTTGCTCTTCTTCGCTAATCTCTTTCTCTCTAAATATAACATGTCTAAAAAGCCCTCGTGCAGGCTTATAAATTTTATCAGGTAAACGTGTGTCTAAATCCCAAAGTGATGCAGGAATAGTCTTATATGGAATGTCTGGAAATGTATCATGTATTGTCCTCACAAGTTCTGAGTAACGAACACCATTAGGGCTTGATTTGAGTATCTCTATCGCCTTTGATATAATTTTATCTCTTCTTATCTCCATATAACTTCCTTCTTAGCGACTATGCCTCACGATTCGTCTGCTAGCGAAGTCTTGCGAAGCAAAATTGGGCGATTGATAACTCTTTTGTCTCTCTCTTTTCCATCGATCTGTGATCCGAATCTTAAAAGTTTAGGATCCATCTTGCGTTCGAAAGTAATAGGATCATTGAACACGTATGGAAGTTCCTGAATCTCCTTCTCATACTCACAGCTTATGCGTCTCTGGCTAATGGTCTCGACTTTGGCGTCCTTGTCAAAAATTCCTATACTGCTTGCCAGTCTTTCTTGTATACTAGGCATGTATTCGTGATTTATTTCGTACCCGACAGAATTCCTGGCGAGTTTCAGAGCTGCTGAGGATGTTGTGCCGCTGCCTAAGAATGGGTCCAGAACAGTATCGCCTATAAAGCTGAACATTTTAATCAGTCTCTTGGGCAGCTCCTCCGGAAATGGTGCCAGATGCTTATCCTGTTTCTCGCCGCTGAAATTCCAGTGTCCATAGAAATACTCATTCCACTCTTGCCGGGAAAGCTTGGATTGTTCTTTTATGTGTTGGGGGACTTTAGGAGGGGAACCTAATTTTTTGAATATCAGAATAAACTCATAGTCGAGCTTAACAATTCCGTTTCTTGGATATGGAAACGAACCCATGATAGTTGCGCCACCTGTGGTATTGCAGGTTGTGACTTTCTGCCAGATGATCGCCCCCATGTAGTCAAAGCCGATGGTTTCGCAAAACTTTATGATCTCAGTCCGAATCGGGATAATCTTATATCTTCCATAATAAACGGCTCTGGCAAACTGATCACCGATGTTGACACAAAGACGGCAGCCTTTATGGAGCACACGATGACATTCTTTCCAGACAAGATTCAGGTTATTGATGTAGTCCTCGTAGCTGTCGTTATAGCCGATCTGCTGTTTCGGTCCGTAGTCTTTTAGCTGCCAGTAAGGCGGCGACGTTACAACAAGATGCACAGATTCATCCCGCAGCTCATCCATCCGTCGTGAATCACCAATTATGACTTTGTGCTTGGTCATCACTTTATGCTGTCTCCGGTTACTGCCGATCTTTTGTACCTCGATAGGATAGCCAGATTAGCTTGGCAGGTCAACAGCGGCTTTGCTGATAGTTTATATTTGATTTTATTGTCGTTCAGACGCCACCGACCAGAGAAAATCTAAACAAAAAGCCTAAGCAGTTGGATACTCATATTCATTCAGGTGCAACATTAGATTTTTATGCGGCTGAAATGCAGAGATATATTTATGATTGTGTGGCGAAACAATTAAATAGTGGCAACAGAATACGAACATGGCGAACTTTTATCAATTCAGAACGTATCTAAGCTAAACGGATTGGGGGCTGAGGTTTTTATGTATATGTCCCTCCTGACCTCAGCCCTTTTTTGTTGGCAGATTCCGAAATTAGAGTATTTCTTGCCGGGTTTGTGCAGACGATCTTTTTTCGCGTTTCGGATATCTTACCGCCTGAAGAATGTTAGATTGTCATGATTCTGAAACGACCTACTCTTCGGCTTCTTGGAGTTGCTCATCTTCGGTTGGCTCTTCGAGGGATTCGGTTTCTTCTGCTGGCTCGATTATTTCATCCTCCGGGGCAAGCTCGCTTTCGTCTATAAACTGCCGGTTACATTCTTCTAATTCAGTCTGGATCTGCAGGAGGGTAACCTCTAATTCACTGTTGTGCTGCTGAAGCTCGTTGAGCTGCTGGGACATTTCTTTAATTTTTGCCAGGGTCTTTTCTGCGGTTTCAATAGCCATATCACGCTGCTCGGCAAGCTCGGCGACCTGGCCCCAAGACTTCTGTTGAGCTTGATCGGCAGAAGCCAACTCCTGCTTTGCATCCGCGAGCTTCTCAAGAGTCTCGGTCAGAGTGTTCTTCAACTCATCTCTTTCGGCTTGAGCCTGCCGCAATCGAGCTCTCAGCTTGGCCAACTCAGCCTTAGCTTTTTCTACTTCGACGACGGCTTTTTGCTTTTCTGCCTCTGCTCTCTTATCGCAGCCGGTCAAGCTGGGCAAATAAGCCAACACAACCGCAACACTTAGAAGCATCCCGATCCTGGCCATTATGAGATCCTTTCACATAAAGAATCCAGAGCACACACGGCTGTATAATATACAATTCCAGGTCAGATATGTTATCGGCAGATTCTGCTGCATTACGAATAATTTTCTCAATATGATTAGCTGGTTAAATGGTTTTTTGTGCTCACAAAAGCGCAGTGCTGAAGTAACGTTCAGCTCTGTCGGGTAGAACCGTGGCAATATTGCCGGTAATGGTTTTGGCTAATTTTCTCGCTGCCCAGACATTTGCGCCGGAGCTGATTCCGACTAATAATCCGAAGTTGGTGCCGAGTTGACGGGTTGTCTGTATGGCATCACCGTCGGATACCTCTACCACATCGTCAACCAAAGATACATCGAGCACGTCGGGTATGAAGCCATCACCGATGCCTTGAATCTGATGCAGGCCCGGCTCATGGCCCAGAAGTGCAGAGCGATTTTCCGGCTCAACAGCAACAATTTTAACGTCTTTTTTATGCTCTTTTAAGAATTTTCCGACTCCTTGAAGGGTTCCGCCGCTGCCGACGCCAGCGACAAAGCAATCGACATCACCGCTCATCTGGTGCCAGAGCTCGCGCGCGGTTTGTTCATAGTGAACCTGTGGGTTTGCTGGATTTTTGAACTGCTGCGGTACGAACACGTGTTTGTCCTCATCGGCCATTTGCTCAACACGGCGGACCGCGCCGGCCAGACCTTCTTCATCGGGAATCAGAACGAGCTCGGCTCCCAGAGCCTTTATCAGCTTTTTTCGCTCCTCACTCATGCCCTCAGGCATGACGATGCGAACGCAATAGCCCATTAATCTACCCACCAGAGCCAGACCAATACCGGTATTTCCGCTGGTGGGCTCAACGATAATCGAATCAGGCTTTAACTTGCCATCGCGCTGGGCGGCCTCGAGCATCGCCAGAGCCACCCTGTCTTTAATGCTGCCGCCCGGATTGAGAAATTCAGCTTTAGCAAATATCCTCTCGCCTTTGAGCTGCAATAACGGCGTGTTCCCGATGAGATCGAGAATGTTGTCTGTAAGCATAGATCAGCCCCTTATTTTTTTCTATTTTTTTATTATTTGTAGTCGGATTATGCTTGCCATAATGTGAGCAGTTTAGTAAAATTCTTTTTAGAAGCGTAGCCCAGAGGCCGAAAAATCCAGTAAAGGCGGTTTTTGGCAAAACTGGGGCGGTAAATTCATCTGAGCAACATTGTATTGACAAGGACGAACATTTATTTTAATAATATAGTATAAATGATTAGGCTTCTTTGAGATAATTTTTTATGGCACTTAAACAGGGCTGAGGTTATCTCGCTTTTCCTCTCCCTCCGCACCTCGGCCCTGTTTTATTTTTTTTGCGCATAAAACACGCATTTACATATTTTCCACGTCCTATTTCTATCTGGCAATGTTATGGGACGAAGTTAAAGGGCGAAGTGTCCGCTGGCCTGAGAGCGAATGTTTCTTCATTCAGATGCGAACCTTAAATTTGTCTGGCGTACCGATCACCATGATGCCCTTAAGCCATAGGCTTATAAAATTGCTGCTTCAAAGCGGTATTCGCAAATGGCGAAAAAGGCAAGCTGCATCCCGCAAATAAGCCATAGGCTTATAAATAGGTGAGTGTTACGGCACCTCGTTCAGTACTCGTTGTTCAAGAATCTGATTAATTCATCGGGGATATAATCGTTGGCAAAGGCAAGAATATCGTTTACCACGGGCTTTGCCAAGTCGTCTTTGGCCTGTTGATTGTTAATATCTACATTCACGATTATGCCGAATTTCGTGTTTTCGTCTGGGAGATTGCCTGCTCTGCCGGCAGGCTGTAGATAAGTCGGCCTGATTTCGATATTGACGTTCTTACCTTCAGTCGGCGCTTCGAGGATAATGCGGAGGTTCCTTATCTTTTCCTTCCATACTTCATTTTTTAGGTTGCTGGCTATTATGTCGATCGAGTTAAACTGGCCGGTGTCAAAGACGAATTCATTGACTACGCCGATGCGCGGTACCATTCTATCTGCAAATCTGGTTCGAAGCTCGTCCAGGGCTTTACGGAAGATTTTATCCTTGTCGGGGATTTCGATGTCTTGTGGCTGGGCGATGAACAGTTTCTGCGGGAAAGTAAAGACCGGCCCCCGAGTAGTCAGAACGAATGTTGGGAACTGAGCACGTTTGCCGTTGGCAAGGATGAATGTGCCCTGAATTTGTAGCTGTTTTGGGCCGGATAAAAGGGTCTCGAAAACTACGGGAAATTCCTCGATGAGCCAGTTGCCATAGTCTTGCAGTTTTGTCTTTTCCTGATCGGGCAGGATAGCTGGTCGCACATCCACACCGTATTTGACGATATGCTGAGAGATGTGCTCTGTATTGAACAAGTAATTCATAGTGCTGCCTAAAGTTAGTTTCCTGCGTACAGTTTATAACTTGACCGGAGGCAAGTCAAAGAAAAGCTGGTCAATCTGCTCGTGTCTGATCAGGCTAATAGCGCCTGGAAGTGGTTTTAGAGTTGCGATTGCAATTTACGAAGAAATAGCGCAAAGCGTCAATGGGGTGGTCGTAGAACTATGTTTTTGGACCAAATGCATAAGCTTGACGGAGACAAAATTATATAAGGTCTTGACCCTGAACAAAATCTGTCTGTCCTAATTGAGTATATTTTTCACGAAACTTTTTAGTATATCTCCACTCAAGATTACTTTGCGACAAACCGATTTTTTCTAAAATCTCTTCTAAAGAAATACCTTGCCCGCTTCTTCCTAAGAATCCAAGAACAATGAAAACAGGTCCATCGGCACTGCATAATTTCCAATCTTTGGAACACTTGTGTAAAAAAGCGAGGGTTTCCTCCTCTCCGGGGTCAATTCTATATTTTCCTTTTAAACTGTGCTTTTCATAAAAGACCTTAACATCAGATGGTTCTGCCTCAATGATTTTGATAAGGCCTTTTTCCTCCCAGGGTTTTAAACCAAAATCGATGTCTTATTTAAAATATTCCTTGCCTGCGAAAACAACCTCATCTTCAGCTACTGTGCGAGATATATTAACATCGCATCTTTCGATAAACTTGTCCCAGGTCTTCAACTCAAAAAGTTTTATAATCGGCCCAGCATCAAATAACAGAAATGGAAATTTTTTCATCCGTGAAATCCTCGTCTTCTGTTAGATATTCCTGGGCCTTTTTGTAACTCATACCCATATATTTAGCAAACTGCATCAGAGACAGCTTTCCTTCTCTTAGGGAGCGTTGTGCTAAATCACAATACCTTTCCGGCAGCTTGGGCGGCTCGTATGATGGTCTTGGCTTGTTAAATGTAAGATATTTTTCAGCGGATTCGATATACTTTTCGGTCTTCTCTGGCTTGAATCTGTATATGCTGGCGATGCGGTAGATTAAGGCAATTAAAGACACATCGAATTCTCTTGCAATATTGTCTAAGCTGTCGAAACTAATTAGACCTTTGTCATTTATGCTTTCCTTAATTCTATCCTTAATAGATTCTTCTGGCATCAGAAGTCGACTGGCAAAGGTATTTGCCAGTTTGCTCTCATGTTCGCCCTCACTTTTGCTTGTAGTTCTGAAAACATTCCATGTCAAGAGGTGAAATAGCTCGTGAGCAAGATCATAGCTCCTTCTCCATTGTTTGTTTCTTGCATTCAAAAGGATAGAAGGGCCAAATTCTTCAGATACTGTTGATATAGCACTTCCGGAAAAATCCAGATAGAATATTTTTATATAGTAGACTTCCTCAAGTATTTTTTTAAGCGATGCAATAGGTATATCACCAAGACGAAATTCATCCTGAACCTTCTTAGCAAATAATTCCGCCTGATCATAATCAAATTGTGTTGGATCGGTAATATTGGGCACTGGCAAATTAGGTTCTTTTACTTCGTCCATAAGTATCTCAAGGTCGCGATATTGCTCACAAAGCTGAAAGAATTCCGCCTCAGTTTTTCTTGCTTCTTCGTTATTTGGTTTGTCACGCCAAAGCATTACGTTTTCAATAATTGGCTTGTCTGTCAAAAAGAACTCTATCTTCTTTTTATAGGCCTGTGCCAATTTGCTAAGCTGTGAGAATTTCGGCTCACGCTTGTTATTCTCGAATTCGCTCAGGGATGATTCGCCTATACCTGTTTGCTCAGAAACTTTTTTGAGAGTGTAGCCTATTGCCTCACGTGCAATTTTAATTTTATGCCCGATGTTCATTTGCAATCTCCTTCCTCTGTTTTATAGAATATTATACAATATAAATCGGTTAAAAGTTACTATTTTCTTCTGAAATATAGAATTTTCATGGATTTTTCTGTTGAGTTTGGTATTCTGGGGTTTTTGAACAGGTGTTTAATACATTCGGGAGGTTGTCTTGGGGTTGTGGTTGAAGTTTACGAAGAATTATCGCAAAGCGTCGATGGGGTGGTCGTAGAGGCCGTCTTTCAGAGGTAGTTCGGTGTAACCAGCCCGGCTGGAGTCCGGATAATGATAACACTGAAGGGCCTCAATGAGGCGCTGACAACGCGGCGAAACGACAAGGTGGCTCTTTCCATCGCCAGAGCGAATGGCCCTGCGAATAAGCTCTACGCCCTGCAAAATGCCGCTACGGCGGAAGCGTATTGCAATTCCATGAGAGCGTAACTCACGAACGATACTAGTACCGGTCACGTCGTTTACACCGGCACCGGCAGGATCACAGAACGTAGCTGCGACCTGCTCTTCGCTGCATGGTGTGCGGGCTTTAATCTCAGCGGCGTGCACGTCAACGGTGGCGCGTCTGCGAACGTACTCATCTATCACACGCACGAGGCCGTCACCATCAACCTGAATCCACAAGCAAACAAACGGATTGACAAAGCCAAAGTCAAGCGACCTGTATAATGGCAGGTTCGGATCATAATCAACCGGCGCGATGTGCACAGCCGGGTCGAATTCATCGAACACCACATTTTCAAGCGAAGGTCTTTTGCACAGCATCTCAGCTTCCCAACCTGCTCTGCTGGCACGGCGCATCTGCGTTATGCAGTCGTCAATTTTAAGATAGCCGTTCGCTTTCTTTGCTTTTCCGCCACAGTCACTTGATAAGGGACATTGCGAGCAGTTTCTATCGGTGCATTTTTCAATCACTTCCCATATACACCATTTGAAAATGGGAGTATCGAACTTTGGCGCAGATGTCACTATCTTCTGCATCAGGCCGTAGGGCCTGTGCATGGTGCTTATCATTTCCATTGCCGCCGTCAGATTATTCGTGCTATGGGTGGTGAACTTGGCGGCGGCAAAGACGTCGTCGTCGAAGAGCTCGACCTCGTCGCAGCGGAGCTTCTGAACGTGCTGGCCGCGAACGCTTCTGGCCGATTGCGTCAGGACCTCGACCGCTGAGCCGCTAGCGAATCGGCACTTTGTTTTTAACACCGGCCCGGCGAGGAATTCTTCAAAGCCATTCCGCAAAAACGTGGTCAGGTATTGATACATTCTGCCGGCCTGTTCACCTGAGCCCGCAAGGATTCTTACCTGGCAGTTTCGTTTGAAGATGCAGTCCAAAAGCGTAGCTACAGCGGCCAGCTCGGTTTTGCCGCCGGTACGGTTGGCCCAGATGATGGCGTCGGCATTTTTCGCGACGCGTCGCTGGTCGCTCGTTGCTTGTGAAGACCCCCCAGTAAACTGGGGGGCTAAACATTCGGGAAAATCCGATGAGAAACTATGCCAGAGATAGTCCATTGGCGCATTGTGGTCAGGACAGATGCGCTTATCAGGCACGTCGATTCCAAGAAAAACTTTGACATAGTTTTTCAGGTCCAGCCGATTTTGCGGCATGGTGCGCCGAAGAGCCCGGTACAAACGTGTCGCTGTTGTAACGTCACTTACGATTTGAGATTTGTTCTCTGTGGTAATTGGCTGTGACATAGTAATAGGCTCCTTAACTGAAAATTGGATTATAATTTTACTTGCTGTTTCGGTTTCAATCAGATAGGGATGTCAAAGCCTGGTAGATGGTTAAACGCTATATGGTTACCAATAACCAGACCCATGGTGGACCAGTCGATAATCAGTTGAGAATTGAGCCAGCAATATTGATTGGAAACAAGGAGGTTACGAAGATGTTAAATCATATCTTTTTCAAGCTGAATCCGTTGAGGTTGTGTATGCTGGTGGTCTTTCTGATGGCAATAGCCATTGGTTGTAAGGGCGGTGAAATTCCTCATCTTCGCAAACAAGGAACTGCTATACAACTGATCGTGGACGGCGAACCGTTCCTGATGCTGGGAGGTGAACTTGGCAATTCCAGTTCCTCCAACCTCGAATATATGAAGCCAATCTGGCCCAAGCTCGTCAATATGCATCTTAACACCGTCTTGGTGCCTATTTACTGGGAGTTGGTCGAGCCGGAAGAGGGCAAGTTCGACTTCGCTCTCGTAGATAGCTTGATAAAGGATGCCAGAAGCTACAATCTGCGTCTCGTTCTGCTGTGGTTCGCAAGCTGGAAGAACAGCATGTCTTGTTACACTCCTATCTGGGTCAAGACTAACCAGCAGCGATTCAGCCGCGCCCAGAAAAAAGATGGCAACGGCATGGAAATCCTCTCAGCATTTAGTGAGGCGAACCTGGACGCCGATGCCCGTGCATTTACGGCATTGATGCGGCACATCCGTGAGGTGGATGGCGAAGAACATACAGTCATTATGATACAGGTTGAAAATGAAATCGGCATGATACCAGAATCACGCGATAAGAGTGTCGTGGCAAACGAGCTCTTTAGTAAGCCGGTGCCGAAAGAGTTGATGGATTACCTTCAGGAATACAAAGATACACTTATACCGGAGTTTCGTAAAGTATGGGAGGCTGCAGGTTTCAAGACAAGCGGCACCTGGGAGGAAGTCTTTGGCAAAGGTCTGGGAACGGATGAGATCTTCATGGCTTGGCACTACGCGCGCTACGTCAACCGAATAGTAGAGTTGGGCAAAGCTGAGTATCCTCTACCTATGTATGTGAATGCGGCTTTGATCCGACCGAACTATAAGCCCGGCCAATATCCCAGCGGTGGCCCGTTGCCTCACCTGATAGATGTCTGGCGGGCAGGTGCGCCGCAGATTGATTTTCTATCACCGGATATCTACTTTCCGAACTTTGCCGAGTGGTGCCAGAAGTACCACCGTTCCGGCAATCCTCTGTTCATACCTGAGGCAAGTAGGGCTGATGAGAGTGCGGCCAACGTGTTTTACGCCATGGGACAACACGATGCGATGGGCTTTTGCCCATTCTCAATTGAATCGATTAGAAACCCTGAGAATGAACGGCTGCCCAAAAGCTATGAGGTCCTTTCGCAAATGGCACCTCAGATTCTGGAAAACCAGGGCAAAGGGACAATGGCCGGCGTGCTGCTGGATAAGGACAAACCAACTCAACAGGTGCATTTGGGCAACTACACATTGAATGTGGCTCATGATTACACCTGGAGCTGGTCGCCTGGATATCGTGAATCTGGACATTGGCCACGTGTTGGAGGCATTATCATCTCGGTTGGAACCGACGAGTACGTGATCGCCGGCAGCGGTCTCATAGTTACCTTTGCTCCAAACACGCCCGGAGACCCGATCGCAGGAATTGCCGGCATCGATGAAGGCACGTATATGAATGGCCGCTGGATCGCCGGGCGGCGAATGAACGGCGACCAAAGCCATCAGGGTAGACATCTTCGATTACCATACGACAGCTTTGGCATCCAGCGTATCACGTTATATAGGTATCGCTGAGCCCTCCTCATGCCTGGAGAGGCCATCGAGTTCACAGAAGATGTAGGCAGTGCTTACTAGGCCTTTTGGCTGACATGTTGTCATTAAAATTGATGGCTTGATTCAATGTCTCCCGAGTGAAATCATAAAAGTAAAGGAGGCTGATTACTTAAATTTTTCTTGAATTAAGGGGCCTGACATAGTAAAATAAAAGATTATAGGGCGTACCAGCTTTGCTGTTCCTGGCATAGATGCCCTGTAAGTGACGAGGTAGTGGTTCAAACTATGCCGCGGAGACGATATGGTCCCATTTCACTTAACGGCCCATATTGGGTTTTTCTAAGGAAGGAGGTAGAAAATTCAGTAACATCAATACTCTTGTTCTTCTACAACGGTAAGTCGAGCGAGGGTGCAGATTTTTGATGTTTGTTTTATGAGGTTGTTGTCAACAGGCAGAACTAAAGCTAAAGGGTTGTGTGCTTGTTGAGGGCACCTCGTGTTTTGGTGTGTGGCCAAAGCACAGTATTGTAACTATTTGTATTGAAGAAGGTGTATTATGAGTAAGAGATTAATTATTTCTTTGGTGCTTTCTCTGGTGTTCATAGGATACGCCTCAGCTGGGATCATCTATGTCGATGCGACTGATGGTGATGCGGGCAATACCGCATTGGCCGCAGGCGGACTTTTTACGGCCGATGATCCGGGCACCACTGGCAGCGGTGCCGATGGGCTTTGGCGCAAACGAGCATTCTCGAATGGCGGTACCATATACGAGGCTGGTGGCGACTGGGGGGGCAACAATACAGAAGATTGTCCGCGTCTGGCAACTATGGTCGCCGTGCCGGAGGGTGACTACAAAGTGTACGCCTACATGATAACCGCCGGCGATGCTCAGTGGCTTATGGCCGCTTCGTTGGAAAACAGTGAGGGCGATTTGCCACTATACCTCTGCAATGACCCCAATGGAGCAGCAACCCTAGCCGTCGCGGAAGACTTTGAGGAACCTGTGCCGATAGTGACTGAGGCAGACCGTACTTTGTGGCAGATTTACCTCGGCACCACGGGAGTTACCAACGTGATCACCGTCTATATCGACGACTACGCCGATCGCGACCCGACAAATGGTGGTAATCTTCGTACCTGGTACGACGGCATTGGTTACGAGGCCGTGGCTGAACCAAAGCCGGAGTGTAAGCCAAGCCAGCCCTTTAGCTTAGGAGCTACTGAGGATATAACGCTTGGCAATGATGCGTCACTTGGGCCAGACTCAAGCAGCAACGGTTCAGGCTTGGATGCACGTGATATTCCAGACAGACGCCGGGTGGTATTGATTAGCTACGATATATCGACGCTCAAAGCCACGGGTGGAATCTTCACAAATGTGAGTTTAAGCTGTTTTAGTCACGACCAAGATGATGAAGCGAGTGTTTATGGTATCATCGAGGATTTAGATGTCCTCGAGGTTGAATCGCTCACTTGGAACACCGCTCCTGGTGTTCAGAATGATCCCGCTCCAGTACTTGGAGACCCTGTAGCCTTGGAAATTGCTGACCTAACAGACGTACTTTTGACATTTACTCCGCCTGCGGAAGTAGGGGTAAGGTTCTCAACCGATACAAGCGCGGCGTTAGCAGATTTCCTCAACAGCGATGCAGATGGGATTGTTACGTTTTTGCTCACGGCAAGTGCAGTGGATACACAGGCGATCGTTCGATCAAGGGAACACTCAGCCGGTGGTACATTACTTGAGGGCGATATTGTTATGCCCGCTGAGGCGATTGATCCTGGCACCGAAGGTCTTATAGCTGACTATCCGATGGAGAACGATGTGAACGACGTTTCCGGCAACGAACTCCACGGTACTTTTATGGGCGATCCGAATATGGGCGGTCCGACCTTTGTTGCAGGTATGGAAGGCATGGCGCTGGATCTTGACGGTGTTGACGACTATGTGGATTGCGGTTACGATCCGCTCTTCGATGTCAACTCCAATGAGATAACGGTATCCGCATGGGTAACTATTAGGTCGAACGCCAATCAATGGGCAGCTATCGCTGCCAAGGGTGAATACGCCTGGAGACTTGGTAACGCGAGCTGGGATCCGAGGTTCCACTTTGGTATCACTATCTGGAGTGCTCCCGATACAGCTTCGCTCGATGGAGTCACTGCGGTTGCTTATGACGAGTGGCATCACGTCGCCGGAGTGTTTGATGGTGCAAACATCATGGTATACCTGGACGGCGCGCTTGACGTGAGCACTCCTACTACTGAGCCTATAGGCGTCAATGACAAGAACATGCTTATTGGCAATAACCCGGATGATCCCGTCCGCTATTGGGACGGTCTTGTCGATGAGTTGAAGATTTACGACCGTGCTTTGTCTGAGTGTGAGCTTCTTTACCTTGCGGAGCGCCCGTGTATACCTGTTCACTCGTACACGTTCGAGGACGGGACAGCCAACGATAGTGTCGGCTCAGCCGATGGCACATTGGTTGGTGGTGCGGTTGTTGCTGATGGAGCCCTGTTAACAACCGCTCAAGATCAGTGGATGGAGATGCCCGGTGACGTGATTGACATCAACTCTTTTGATGCAGTCACGATCGAGGCCTGGTATACCCCCACCGCCGGTGCCAACACCGGTTGGAGCATGCTGGCCTATCTGGGCGGATCAAGTGAACCTAATATAGCCGGAGTGGGTATTAATGGTTACTTTATGACCACTGCCCGTGCTGACGATAAGAGCCGCGCTGCCATCTCTACAGGTTCGAACGAACCTTGGGCAGACGAGACTGGTGCTGATGGTGTGGAGTACGATGACGGTATGCTGCACCATATGGTCAGTACCTTAGATGCCGATGAGATCACGCTATACATTGATGGCGTGTTGCAGGCCAGAACCCCGATGGACGCGCACAACAGCATTTCTGATCTGGACAATGACTATGCTTTGCTGGCCAAGGGAGGTTATGGCGGCGATCCGGAGTGGATCGGTCAGATCCATGAGTTCAACATCTACGATTGTGTCCTTAGTCCGGCCGAGGTTGCGGACAAGTACGCGGCGGGTCTTGACGAATGAGCGACGGCTGATTCTGTTATTAGTGTTCTCGATTAAGGGAAACGCTGAATCAGAATAGCATTGTAGGATTATTTCGGGGTCTATACCGATTCGGTATAGGCCCCGATTGTTTTCATACCAATCACAGCTAAAAATCGCTCAAAAGAACTGCACCTGATATTAACTAAAAAACCGTATAACTCGCAAGATGTGCTGCGACAAACGATGATTTTAGCTGGTTTTGTAGAATTTGGGCTGTAAGCGAGCGGATTAGATGGAAATGGGGCCTTGGGATAGGGCGTTGATAGTAAGATTCCGTCCGTGGCTTCTGGGTCTCCACCGCGCCGAGCGTATGCCTTTCGAGACCAAAGCGGTTACATATTAGAGAGCAATAGAATCAAGGGCCTGATTTAATAGCCCCAGTGAAATAAAGAAGGCTGAAAAGTCAGATTTTTCTTGAATTAGGGGATTAGATATAGTATAAATAAATTATTATAGGGTGTTCTAACTTTTACGGTTTCTGACATGTATGACCTGTAACTGAGGACATGGTGGTTCAACACATGCAGCGGAGGCGATATGGCTTTATTTAACTTAACAGCCTAATATGGGCCTTTTCTAAGGAAGGAGGTAGAAAATTCCGTAACATCAATACTTTTTTTCTTCTACAACGGTAAGCCGAGTGAGGGTGCAAGTTTTTATGTTTGTTCTATGGAGTTGCTTTGGACAAGCAAATTAGGGCTAAAAGCTTAGGATGCTTGCCTCTTTCTTGCTTTCGCAAGAAAGCAGGGGCTTGTTGAAGGCAACCCGTGTTTTGGTGTGTGGCCAAAGCACAGTGTTTTAACTCTTATTGAAGAAGGTGTATTATGTATAAGAGATTGATTTTTCTAATTTCTGTTTTGGTGCTGTTCTTCGCATGCACAAGTTACGCTTCAGCTGGGATCATCTATGTCGATGCGACTGATGGTGATTTGGGCAATACCGCATTGGCCGCGGGCGGCGTTTTTACGTCCGTTGATGTGGGTACCACTGGCAGCGGCGCCGATGATCTTTGGCGCGTGCGAGTATTTGCAAATGCGGGCACCATATTTGAGTCTGGTGGTGACTGGGCAGGCGACGGCAACACAGAAGATTGTCCGCGTCTGGTAACTATGGTCGCCGTGCCGGAGGACGACTACAATGTATACGTCTACTTCTGGTGCGACGACACCGGAGCTCAGTGGCGCATACAGGCTGCGTTGGCAGACGCCGCGGGTGATTTACCGATGTACCTTGCCAATGATCCTAACGGGCCAGCAACTGTGGCTGACGCGGGAGACTTTGAGGCTCCTGTTCCGATGTTGACCGAAGGCAATCGAACATTGTGGCAGGTAAATCTCGGCACCACAGGGGTTACCAACATGATCAGCGTCTATGTCGACGACGAACCGAATCACCTTACTGGTAATTCTCGTACATGGTACGACGGCATTGGTTACGAGGTCTTTGCTGAGCCGGAGCCCGAGGAACTATGTCCGGTACCGGTAGATCCTGGCACCGAGTGTCTTATAGCTTACTACGCACTGGATAACGACATGAATGACAGTTCCGGCAACGGCCTTAACGGTACTTTTATGGGCGATCCGAATACAGGTGAGCCGAACTTTGTCGCAGGACATGATGGCATGGCGCTGGACCTTGACGGCATCGATGACTACGTAGATTGCGGTTACGATCCACTATTCGATGTCACCACCAATGAGATGACGGTTGCGGCATGGGTAAGTATCAGGTCGTGCACTAATGCGTGGTCAGTTATCGCTGCTAAGGGTGAATACGCCTGGAGACTTAGTAACATGAACCTGGATCCGAGTTTCCACTTTGGTATCACTTGGTGGCAGGCACCCGATACCTATGGGGTCAATGGAGCCACTGCAGTCGGTTATGACGAGTGGCATCACGTCGCCGGAGTGTTTGATGGTACAAACATCAATATATATCTGGACGGTGCGCTTGATGGGAGCGAGCCCACTACAGAGCCTATAGGTATCAATGACAAGCCCATGCTTATTGGCAACAATCCCTACGATTTAAATCGATGGTGGGATGGCCTTATCGATGAGGTGAAGGTCTACGATTGTGCTTTGTCTGAGAATGAAGTTCGTTACCTGGCAGGTTATAGTCCAGATCCCGGTGCTAAGGGTCTTATAGCTGACTATCCAATGGAGAACGATGTGAACGACGTTTCCGGCAACGAACTCCACGGTACTTTTATGGGCGATCCGAATATGGGCGGTCCGACCTTTGTTGCAGGTATGGAAGGCATGGCGCTGGATCTTGACGGTGTTG
>Ga0315543_1001052_pt1 | contig 31395 bp, 25 predicted proteins | sample SalMarSW160210MG_2_FD_203098 | JGI IMG/M metagenome (GOLD analysis project Ga0315543, IMG submission 203098) | Salt marsh sediment microbial communities from the Plum Island Ecosystem LTER, Massachusetts, United States - Salt Marsh Sediment SW1601-210 ... | reverse complement strand
GACGCATCACCTCGAGCATGCTCGCCCGGGTCAGACGGGCATTGAGCGCCATCAATACCGATGAGAGGGCCACTGATGGAATGATCAAGTGTCGAAAGCCATCGACGGTAAGAAATGACCACCCCAAGAGCGTCTCGCCCCTTCCCGAAACAGGGAGGATATGCAAGATCACGCCAAAGACCATCATCAACATTAATGCCAACCAGAACACAGGAATAGAAATTCCGATCAAGGCAACCGTAGTCACGCCGTAGTCGAGTGGAGAGTTCCGATAAATCGCGGATAGGAGTCCTGCGGGGATCGACACAACAAGAGAAAGGAGGAGCCCGAGGATCCCCAGTTCCGCCGTGGCCGGAAGCCGCTCCAAGATCACCGTCCACACGGGCTTGTGATAGGTCATCGCTTGCAGCTGGCCGTTGAACAATCCGCTGATCAGGCGCCAGTATTGGACGTGGAGGGGATCGTAGAGACCAAGCTTGTGACGAATCACCTCGATGCTCTCCGGGGTGGCTCCAAGCCCGGCCATGATCCGCGCTGGATCACCCGGCATCGTCTTTAGTAAGACGAACAGAAGAAGCGTCAGTCCGAATAGAACCACAAAAAGCTGTAATACCCTCCGTATAGCATAGGCAAACATATCTTTGTAGTTACCTCAATTACCTTAATATGAGGAAAGCCCGGACCTGCGAAGGATCGCAAGCCCAGGCTTCTGGATTCATGAAGGGATGATCTATTCGTCAACCCACACGTTATTGGACGGGCCGCAGAATTCGATGTCGCCGAGTGCGTCTAAGTGGTAGTCATGTACCCGTGTGCGCACCCCCTGCGTCTCGATATAGTGATAACCCGTCATGTCAGCGTAGTCTTCTATGAAAGTTATTCGTTGGGCCTCAACATACAGGGCCTCTCTTTTCGCTTGATCGCACCCTGGGCAGGTCGCCGCCTCTTTGACCAGCCGATCCACCTCGGGGTTTGAATACCAGGAGAAGTTGTTCGCCGTCCCGATGACCGCGTTCTCCGTCGTGAACAGGTAGTAGATAAAGTTGTCCGGATCGGGACCACCAGACCATCCCATCACGTAGATTTCGAAGTCTTCTCCGAGTGGGTCGGCCTCGCTGCGATAGAGCAAGTCAAGCAACGGTCCCCAATCGAGCGGCTGCACCTGAGCATTGATACCGTTCTCCTGGAGGTTGGTTGCAAGGATCGTCGACAGCTGCACGCGGCGTGGGTCAAGCGGACAGTAAATCGTCGTCTCAAAGCCCGCGGGGATGATCCCTTCGGCCTTAAGCTCATTGAAAAGCCGCACGGCTTCCTCATCGTTCTCCTTGATGGCGTTGGCCTGCAAGTACTCGCGGTCGTTCGCCCACAACGCGGCGGGCGTAACCCCGTACGCTCTCACTCCGGTCAATCCCTGAAAGATGGAGAAGATCGCGGCATCCATATCCATCGACATGCCACACGCCTTGCGGAAGCGGACATCACTGCTTGGAAGATGCGAATGGTTGAAGCCGATGTGGAAGTAGGTAAGGCTTGGAACCTGCCGCACATCAACATTAGGGTCGGCCTGAAAGCGCCGCACGTCCTGCGCGGGCATCATGTCGACGATGTCGATTCCACCTGCTTCCAGCTCGAGCATCATGGTGGCCAAATTGGGGATTGGCCGGAAGATGATCTTGTCAAGGTTAGGATAGACGAGCCAATAGTCTTCGTTTCGCTCCAGTGTGATGTGATCACTCGCTACCCACTCGACGAATTTGTACGCCCCACTTCCGATAGGATTCAAGTTAAACGCCTCAGCGCCCATCTCCTCACACGTGTCCTTGGGCACAACTGCGGCCGACTCGCTGACAATGCCGGGACAGTACGGTGTCCAGTCGGGTTTGTTGAGAATCTTCACGGTATACTCATCGATCACGACAGCTTTCTCCATCCACTCATACTCTGAAGCGTTTGGGGAGCCATTCGCCGGATCGATGATCCAGTTGAAGGTGTAGGCCACGTCTTCCGCAGTGAGGTCCTCGCCATTGTGAAACTTGATCCCTTCATTCAGGTAGAAGGTCGTTGACGAGCCATCCTCGGCTACTTCCCACGACTTGGCGACGCACGGGATGGGTGCGAGTGTATCCGGATCCAGAGCGACGAGATCATCGAACACGGCATCCACAACGTACCCATCGTATACCGAGTTCATAACACGAGGATCCATGTCGATGAAAGTCTGACTTACTCCTACTGTTACCGTGCCGCCAACATGTGCCCCCGGAGTCTCGGGGACGCTCGTTTGAGCAACCGCCAGCAACCCAAAAACCAATAGACTCACAAATAAACATACTGCCATCTTCCTTAACATTAATAGCCTCCTTTTTGCCAACTTTCAACCCTTACCTAGCACAGCAAGTGTACTAGATCCAATCAGCACTAGCGGAAAGACAAAATCACTATAGCGTTTGTTGAGCGTTAAGTCAATACTACGCATTGCCTCACCAAGAAGGTACCCTCGTGCTAGTCCGGCTAGACTATTAATCTCGATTTGCGTATCGTTAAGTTGGTAGGAGCATAGCATGACAAGAATTAGGAATAGGGATGAAATTGCCGATACACCACATGCGATGCCTGTAGTTTCAGGAGGTTATCGTACTTGTGATTGTTATCTATCGATGGGGCCTTGGCAACCATTGGCGCAGCACTTTTTGTGGACCAACTGGCAGTGCCAAAGCTATTTCATCACTAGTTTTTTCGGGGGGGAAATTGCTGGGAAGCAGGAGTCATGTTTAAGGGATTAGGACAGATCCGAAATGTTCCACTTATTCTCTATTGGGCATTCTTTGTTACAGTAATTGTAGTGATCATGTATTTTGGCCGCACCGTGATCAATCATCCTTGGACGGCGCGAGATTGGATAGCTGCCGCAGCAATTAACGACAAAATCTACGTGCTGGGAGGGCAAGACAAGCACTCTGGCCTCCTTGATGATGTCCTGGAAATCAATCTCACTTCCCGCAGGCTACGCGTGATTGCTTCTCTACCTGCTCCTGGGTGCTGTCTTGCTGCGGCTGCCTTGAATGGCAGGGTATATGTTCTTGGCGGCCAAGGGAGCAAAGGATACTATGACCAAGTGATAGAGGTTGATCCGTACACAAAGAATGTGGATATTGTCGCTACACTTCCTTCGCCAAGGGTTTACGGTGGGGCTGTAGCGGTTTTGGGAAAGCTTTACTACATTGGGGGATGGGATGGAAAGCAATGTCTTGATGAAATTGTGGAGATCAATCCCCTAACAGGTGATGTACGTGTAACAGGTCATCTTCCTTCCCCAATGGAATTCCTTGCTGTGACTACTCAAGATAATCATGTTTATGTTCTAGGAGGAGAAGATACCCAGGGAAATCTATTAGACAGTGTGATGGAGATCGATCCAACAACTGGCAGGATTATAAGAATTGGCCATCTCCCTTTCCCACAAGCGCGAGGAGCGGCCAAGGTTCTCGGTAAGAACCTCTTCTTGTTGGGTGGCTGGGGGGGAAGGCTCACCAGTGAAATTGTCCAAGTGGACCTCATCTCTCAAGACCTTACAGCAAGAATCATTGAATCGCTTCCTGAACCAGCCGCAGACCGCGCAGCTGTTAAGGCAATAGGCAAGCTCTATCTCATCGGTGGAACAGATCCTGGCTTCAAGCGGCAAATTGCTGTTTGGGAGATTGATCCCCAATTACGAAAGATCCAGGCGCTGAGATTCCGGAGTGCCTTATTCCCCTGGTAGGTTGGTTTTTTTGCTCAAAAGCATCACTACATGAAGATTACCTTGTTCCGCGGAGCCGCGGATCAAGTATATCGCGCAGTGCATCGCCAACCAGGTTCCAGCTAAGACAAAACAGCGTAATAGCAATACTGGGGTAGATCACCACATACCAGTAAGCAAGGGGATTCCCGTACAAGCCAAGGATCCAGTTGCGCGCATAGCTGATCAGTTGCCCCCAATCGGCATAGCCCAGTGGGGCTCCCACCCCGAGGAAGCTTAAGGCAGCAGCGGTGATGACAATCGATCCCATGCTCATCGTCCCTTGCACCACAACAGGCCAGATCGCGTTGGGCAATATGTGGCGCAAGATAAGGCGCAGGGAGTTCGCACCGGCAGCGCGCGCAGCCTGCACGTAGTCGGCTTCGCGAATCTGCAGAATGTCACCACGTATCAACCGGGCATACCCCATCCAACCAAGTGCTACTAGGGCAACCATAACGTTCGTCAATCCTCGCCCCAGGATGGTGGTGAGCACCATTGCGCCCACCAGGAAAGGAAAGGCATAGAAGATGTCTGTAATCCGCATCAACAGCTCACCCAGTACTCCACCGTAGAAGGCAGCGACCGATCCCATCACGATGCCGATGAGAGCAGAAATGCTTACCACGACCAGGGATACCCTCCACGCGGTCCGTGTGCCCCACACGATGCCGTAGTAGATATCATACTGCCCTTCCGCTGTCCCGAACGGGTGTTCAGGACTGGGTGGCTTGGGCACGGATGAGTAGCCATCACGGGGAATTCTGTAGGGTTCGTTCTCCCATGCCGGGGGCGCTAACACAGGTGCCAGTATCCCAATTACAATGAAGAACACTAAAAGCACCAGCCCGATCAATCCCAGTGGATTCTTGATCAGTTCTAGGAAGGTCGTCATTCCAGCCTCACCCGCGGGTCGATATAGGCGTACATCACATCAACGATCAGATTGGCAAGCACGATCAGTACCCCGTTGAACAGAAGATAACCAAGCAGAGCCGGTAAATCGAAGGTCTGCGCCGCTCGCGCCGCCCACCGCCCCAGCCCGTGAAAGTCAAAGATCGTCTCCGTGATCACCAGCCCGTTGAACAGAAACGCCACCGTCACCCCAGCAATGGTGATCGTTGGAATGAGAGCATTTCGCAGTGCGTGTTTCTTGATCACTACTTTCTCTTCCAGCCCCTTGGCCCGCGCAGTGGTCACATAATCCTGCCGCAGGGTCTCAAGCATGCTGGCGCGCGTCACCCGCAGAAGCAACGCCCATGACACATAGGCGAGTGTAAACACGGGCAGAACTAGGTGGCGCAATGCATCACCAAACACATACCAGTTCCAATTCAGAACCGCATCCAATGTGATGATGCCTGTGTAGTTGACAAACTGGCTCGATCGCACGATCGCAGAGGCTCCCAGCCCAAGCTGCCCCGGAGGAAACCACCCCAGTATCCCGTAGAACAGGAACAGCCCTAACAATCCTGCCACAAAGGTGGGAAGCGACCAGCCTGTGATGGCGAAGATGCGCGTGATGTGATCGAGCGGCTTGTTGTGTTTCACCGCGGAAAGGGACCCTAACCAGATGCCGCCCAGTATGATCGGAAGGGCAGACCACAAAGCAAGTTCCGCCGACACGGGCATGAAGCGCATGAACGCTCCCGTCACCGGTCGCGCTGCCGACTCTGACCACCCCAGCTCACCATGGATCACTTCCCAGAACCAGTCGGCAAACTGCTTGTAGATCGGATCGTTCAACCCGTAGCGCTCGATTAAAATCTCAAAATCAACGTTCTTAAGCTCAGCTGGATTGCTGCAGTAGACTGACAGCCGCTGGTAAGGGGTCAGGAGCTGCATCACACAGAAAACGAGGATGATGCAACCAAGTACAACCACCGGGAGGATCAAAAGTCGCCTTATGATGTAGGCAAGCATTTACATATAGTCCTTCATCAAGAATAGAGGTAGGGGGGTATCCCCCTACCTCAAATTGCTTTTAACTACCTGCTTTATTCGTACGCCTTGTACACCGAGTAGTAATACACGCCTGGGAAGATCGGGTTAAACGCATATCCCTGTATCCAGTCGCGCTGGACCCGGAAGCCGTTGACCTGCGGCAGCCAGATGTCATAGCAGTCCTCATACGACATCTGCTCGATCTGTTTGTAGATCGCGGCGCGCTCTGATTGAACGCTCGTTGCCATTGCAGCTGTAATCAATGGATCGTATTTCTCCGCGAACATCGCGATCATCGAGTCGCCCTGCCAGCCGGAGAAGGTCCCAGAGGATTGAGCGAATGGCACCGCGAAGTTATGCGGATCCGGGAAGTCGGCCAGCCATCCGATGACAAATAGCGGCAGCTTGGTGGAGAGGAGCATGTCAAGATAGGACGCCCACGGCACACCACGCACATCGATGTGGAACTTGGGGTTCATCGATTCGATGTTCTTTTCGAGGATCTCGGCGATGACCCGTCGAGTCTGGTTTCCCTCATTGTAGAGCAGGACGAACGTAAAGCCAGTCTCCCACACCTTACCATCATGGGCCAGCTTCATCTCCGTTGTCGCCTTCTCCATGTCGTAGTTGTAGTAGATGGCTGGATCATCATCGTACGCCCAGCCAAACGCCTTGGGGACCGGTCCGTGTGTTCGGTAACCACCAGCTACCCCAAGTACATCCTCGATGAAGGTCTCATACTCAAAAGCGTAGGCGAACGCCTTTCGCGCATGGATATCGTTGAAGAACTCACTCGGAAGCCCGTCTTCACCCCACGTTCCTGAGCCAACCAGGTCGTTACCCTCGATCACGAGATCGGAGGTGAAGAACCCAGCAGGGTTCAGGCCCAATGTAGGTAGGTTCAGGGTGGTGACGATCCCTGGTTGACCCATTACCTGCGGCAGGTACTGCGGATCCACTGAGCAGATATCTGCATCGCCTCGACCGAAGAGTAACAGACGGTCCGACCATTCCTGGATCTTCTTGTTGACGACGGTCTTGATCGCTGCCGGATCCCGCCAGTAACCATCGAACCGCTCGTAGACCACTTCAACACCAGGATCCCAGTGGCTAAGCATGTACGGACCGGTACCGTTTGCGACGTCATACAGCTCCGATTCCTCAGCGGCCTGACCGCCACCCGGGTTGTACCAAGCGGCCCAGGTGTCAGCTGCACCGTCCCAGCCACCTTGCTCGATGACCCACTCCTTGTCTAGGATCGCTCCCCAGGCTCCGCTGTGAGCCAGAATGGTAAGGAACGGCGGATAGGGTGCATCCAGGTGGAAGACAACATCACCTGTCGCAGTGACTTCCACCAACGGATCGATCGCTGCGTAGACCTGCACCTGCTGCTCCGGGGTCAGATCCTTGATCTTTGCGCCTTTCTCGGTGTCGATTCCAAGGACGTTCTCCACAATCTGGTAGAGTCTCCAGTATTTCTGTCCGGAAAGGGGCTCGATGTACATCCATATCGGGCCACCATCGCGGTCTTGCAGGATTGCCCGCTCAAACGTGTATTCGACATCCTCAGGAGTGAGCGTACCCCCAGCATGGAACTTCACACCCTTGCGAATATGGAACTGATATGCTGCTGATCCGTCCGGGTAGCTTACAATCATCCCGTTATCGACCGAAGGAACAACATCCGACAGCATCGGAAGAAGATCCGCCGTTGCAAGCGAGTAGCCAAGATCGGTTGTATCGGCATCGACAACACCGTACGGCCAACTGACCAGGTTCTCGTATACATTGAAGATGACTGCGCCACTTGCCGTATCGTACGAATAAGCAGGATCGAGCGTATTCACTGTCCCGTACTCTATTCGAACGATCGTGTCGGGGTTCTTAATCTCTTGTCCCAGAGCAAATGCGGACAGGACAAGCACCAACGCCAAGCTTAGTAACCAGATTTTTTTCACTGCTTTTCCCTCCTTGTCCGTCAATCACAACCCAAAACAGGTTTTCAGTAGCTTTCCCCGCAGCTTCAGGGTGCAACCGATCGGTTCTCTGTGTCTCTCTTGCTGGCACACGATTATAGAACTAGTATCGCGGCCAAGCCCAATAGCTTAAACCCAGTGGATAGACAGTTTTGAGTATACCACCTTCAGTGAAGGAATGTCAACCATTTGCATTGCCTCACCAAAAAAGTGAGTTGCGTTATTCAAGAACACCCTCGTATGAGCAGTCACGCCACCAACCGCTGATGCCGTGCTGCGATTTCGACAGTTCGCTAGTATTGGCGTCCCATGCTTAAATTAGCGCTTGCCTGCTGGGCCAAGACCACTGCACCGTACTCCACGGCCTTGTCTCCAAGCGGGGTGATCAGTACCTTTGGAGAGCTAACATTGAGGTGCTGCTCCATCTCTGCCTTCATCTCTTCCACGAACTTAGGGTGATTTATGGCAATACTTCCTCCAAAGCTGATAACATCAGGGTCGTACGCGTTGGCGATATTTGCCAAAGCAATTCCACCATGATAGCACGCTTCCTGAAGAACCCTCTTAGCGATTCCATCTCCGGATATGGCTGCTTCAAAGACAAGAGGAGCATCGATAAACTCGAGTAATTCCCATCGAGTTCCAGAGATGGAGCTCAATCCTCTGCCATTAGCAGCGGCCTTGGCCAGGTGCATGAGCGGTTCATTCATTGGCAAGCCTTCATTTACCAACTGGATTCTGGCGTTTTTCGCGATTCCGCTTCCTGAACAGTAGGCCTCTGCACAGCCGTAGTTTCCACAACCGCACTTGAGTCCACCTTTGTGTACAACAAAATGCCCAACTTCGGTATTCCCTTCTTTTCCACGTACAAGGTGTCCACCATCCCATACACCGCCACCAAAGCCGGTACTTAACGTTACATACACTAAGTGAAGTCTGCTCTTGTCTAGTGTTTCTTTGCCAGCACCATAGTACAGTTCACCTAGTACGCCAGCGCTGCAGTCGTTGTCTAGGTAGACAGGAACCGAAAATGATTCAGCCAAAGGCTCTACAAGCGGGATGTATAAAGGATCATTAGGCAAATCCTTTGGAATACCCTGCAGTTTTATGTTGGTAGAGTTCCTAATGGTTCCTTCTTGGATAGGACCCGCTGAGCCAATCCCAATTCCGGAGAGGATGTTAACCCCGGCAGAGGCCATAGCGCGGCGGAGCATTTCAATTAACTGTTGAGAAATGCCGTAGTAGGCTGTGCCATCCTTCCAACGAACGAACTGCCCTCCCTGAACAAGGGTTGATTCTCTCAACCGTTCTATGATCTTTCCCGACAAATCGGAAATCAGTACGGTGACTTTTGTGCCGCCAACATCGAATGCCCCTAAGTAGGCTTCTTTCATTTCTTCCGCTCCTTTCCTAAAGCAGGATCTACGGAGCAATAATAGACATAAGTCGCAGATAGTCTTTGATCTGCCGTGTTATGAGAAAATTCTTGCGGACTTGCTCTTTGCCTACCTCTCCCATCTCTGCTGCTAGTTCATGGTTATGTAGCAGGAAAGTGATCCGTTCAGCTGTTTCTTCAATTGAGCGAACCAGAAAGCCTGTAACGCCATCCGTAACCTGTAATGGGATTCCACCAACATTGCTGCCAACTACCGGCTTCCCTTTCCACATTGCCTCGGTGACCGTAAGAGCGAACCCTTCACGCAATGATTTCTGGATGATAATATCTGCTCCTCGCTGCAGGGCGTTTACCTCTACATCAGGAATGGGTTCACTTTGGGGAGCGATAATATGGATGTCTGGGTCTCCACTGGCCCTTTCTTTGACTCGCGCTAACACCTCCGCTCCTTCGGGATCATCTGAGGCTATTCCGCCAGCGAAGATAAGGCTACAAGGTACCTTCTTTCTCACCAATTCACATGCTTCAATCACTCCTATCGGATCCTTAAACGGATCAAAACGAGAAACCTGGAGGATGACTGGTTTGTCCATCGGTATTTTGTACTTCCGGTAGACTTCTCTTATTCTATTCTCGGGTAAGGGCTTGTTCTTGTCGCTTAATGGATCTATAGAAGGAGGGATCACATCTTGTGGTATGGGAAGGTACTGGGCAAACTCTGGCATCGAGAGAACCACAACATCGTACTTTTCTACGTAGGGGCTGAGGAATTTCCATGCTTCCTTGTTTGGTGAGGAGAGATCAATGTGACATCGCCAAATCCAGCGGTTTCTTCCTTCGGTACGGCTCATGATTAACGGAAGGGGCTGAGGATCATGAATGATGACAATGTCCGCGTCGAAATCCAGTAGTTGTGCATTCCGCCTATTGATTTCAAGGTATCGCTCTAGCATTGCTTCAGCGCTATTCAGACCATTTCCTTGCAGGGCGTTGTGAAGTTTTTTCGTCATCTTGAAGAAGAGAGGGGTTCCCTTAATAACCTCCCAGCGAGTATTGACTCCTAGATCGTTAAACAGAGGGACTAATGAATGCAGCATTTCAGCTACTCCACCGCCAACTAATGTTGAATTTACATGTAGTACGGAGAGGCCTCGCAATTCGTGAGCGCGTTGCTTTATGTCTTCTATCTTTTCCTTACCAACGATCTTCTCATAATCCAAGATTCCTCGTCCCATCTATCCTCCTAAGTTCAAGCTTCGATAGAAGAATCATACCAGTATTTACTTGCTGATCAAGGACGTTTGTTACGTTAGGTTGTTCATATCCTCAAGATCTGCCCTGTTGCAAGCTGGTCGGGCAGTTCACTTGATAGGTGGGCCACTTTCTACCCTTTTACCGAGCCAGCAAGGATTCCTCTCACGAAGTAACGTTGTAGGGAGAAGAAGACGATAAGCGGTAGTGCCATGGAGACAAAGGCAGCAGCAGTGAGAAGCTCCCAGTCCTGGCCACGTGAACCCACCAAGTTTGCCACTTTCAGCGTCACCGGAGCGACATTGGGCGTCCCTCCCAGGTACATTAGCGCTACCAGGAGGTCATTCCACACCCATAGAAACTGGAAGATAATCACCGAGGCGATCGCTGGAATCGAGAGAGGAATCACCAATCGGAAAAACGCCTGTAGGGGAGATGCACCATCAATAGATGCCGAGTCAAAGAGTTCACTTGGGAGACCTGCAATAAAGTTGTGTAAGAGGTAAACGGTTAGCGGAAGCCCGTACCCGGTGTGGGCTAACCAAATCCCTGGTAAGGTACCGCCAAGGTGCAACTGTTTGAAGATGGTCAAGATAGGGATGAAAGTCATCTGTAACGGAACTACCAACAACGCAACTACGATCAGAAAGAGAGTCTTCCTGTAAGGGAACTTCATCCAGGCAAAGGCGTATGCGGCAAAGGCAGCGAGCATTACAGGGATAATTGTTCCCGGGATACTTATCTTGAGGCTATTTAGGAAGGCTTGTCCCATTCCTTTTTTCTCGATGACCGTTCTGTAATTCTCCAGACTGTAGCGAGTGAAATTGAATGGGTGCTCAAACACAGTCCACCACCCAGAGTGGGCAACGTCTTGCGGCGTCCGGAACGACGTGATCAACAGACCAGCGGTGGGGAGCATCCATGTGAGGGCAAGGACGATGATCACCACATGCAGAGGACCGCGGGAGAGTGTTCTCACTAGCCTTGCCATTATCGAACTGTCTCCTGTTCCCTGAACCGCCGGATGTTAAACAACATTACGGGGATGATGAGTAGAAGCAGAACAACCGCAATGGCGCTTGCCCGGCCGTAACGGTAGAAACTGAACATCTCTTTGTACATGCGGTTTGCGATAACCTCGGTGGAGAAGTTCCCGTTGGTCATAACGTAGACAATATCGAAGATCTTAAGGACGAAGACTATCATGGTAGTGGTTACAACGGCTACAGTTGGTTTCAGGATTGGGAGGATTATCCTCCAGAATACCTGCCATTCGCTTGCCCCGTCAATTCGTGCTGCTTCCATGAGTTCTCTGGGAATGTTCTTGTACGCTGCGGAGAGGATGACCATGCAAAAGCCTGTCCAAATCCATATTCCAACGATGATCAAACACCAGTTATTGATCCACGGCCGCTCTATCAGCCATCCAACTGGCTTCCCTCCAAAAAAAACTACAATTGCGTTTAGAAGGCCGACCTGATTGGCGCCTGCGGGTCTGAATGCATAGACGAACTTCCAGATCACACTTGCACCAACCATGGAGATTGCCATCGGGATGAAGACGATTGCCTTGATGATCTTTTCATAGCGCACGCGGTCGAGGAGTGTGGCAAACATGAGCCCAAAACACACGGTAAACGTGGTGAAGATGACTACCCAGAGCGCGTTGTTACGAAAGGCCGTAAGCATACTCCTGTCAGTAAAGAAGTGTTTGTAATTTTCAACACCAATGAATCCTTCCGCACCCGCACTGTACGGTCTTCCAAAGAAAGATAAGACCGTCGTATGAATTGACGGATAGACAAGAAAGAAGCTGAGTAGAAGGAGCGCCGGTCCAATGAATAACCAGGGTTGCAGCCGTCCTGTACGCAAAAGAAAGTATCCCCTCTTTCTCTTGAAGAAGATGCCCAAGGCCACAGCTAAGTGGCCTCAGGCGGTCGATCTCTTCTAAGAGTCTATTTAGTGTAGGCGTCGATGGCGCTTGCCTCAATTGACGCAAGGACAGTATCTAGAGGGATCCCGCTTACAAAGTCAAGGACACCACTCCAGAAGGTCCCGGCCCCTACTGCGGCTGGCATCAGATCTGAACCATCAAAACGGAATACTTCCGCGTTGGCTAGCATCTCTGCGGCCTTCACGGTGATTGGGTCTGGATAGATAGACGGGTCAACGGTCTTATTGACCGCTAGTTTTCCGAGTGCCTTGCACCAAATCCCCTGCGCCTCGGCGGAGGCTAGATAGTTAAGTAGCGCTCGTGTCTCAGCGGTATCATTAAACGCGCTGATGAGATCCCCTGCTCCAAGGAGGGGGTTCCCGAAGATAGGCGAAATGGGCGGGAATGGGAAGATATCGTAATCCTCGCCTGGCACCAAGTCGGGGTTTGCATTGAGGATGAAGGATTGGATGAACGTGGCTTGACGGTGCATATACGCCTCAGGGGGATCGGTGAACAGGGCATTCGGCGAATCACCGAAGAAGATCATCAGTGCTCCAGGTGCTCCCCCGTAGATGTAGTTTGGTTGTTGTACGATTTGCCCGAAGTACTCCCACGCCTTCTTCACGGCGGGATGCCTCCAAGAGATCTCATAGCTGACCCATTTGTCGTAGAGATCGGGTCCAGCGGTTCGGAGCATGATGTCCTCGACCCAGTCTGTCCCAACCCACCCGCTGGCTGCCCCTGACTCCATGCCAAGGGCCCACGGCGTTCCTCCGTCAGCAACGATCTTGTTGCACAGCTCGATCATGGCCGGCCAACTTGTTGGCACCTCATAGCCTTTTGCCGCAAAAGCCTTCGGACTATACCAAACAAGGCTCTTTAGGTCAGCGGAAATGAACAAACCGTATACGCGATCATCTACCTTAGCGAGATCGATGAATGCCTTCGACGATTCCGAAAGGTCGACGATCCCCTCCAGGGCCACCAGTGCTCCCTGATTAGCGAACTCCTTCATCTGTCCTGGGTTTGGCATTGCCGCCAAGTCCGGCGGATTGCCGACTGCCAATCGTGTGACAAGGACCGCTGGCAAATCTCGGCCTACACTTTCGATAACCACATCGATTCCTGTATCTTCCTCGAATGGAATCAACGTCTTCTCGAATGCCTCGAGTTCTGCTCCACTCCAAACCACTGCAATTACGACTTGCTTTTGAGCAAATCCCAAGATACCAACAGCACCTACGAGTGAAAGAACTGCTGCCATAGCCAATATCTTTCTTAGCATTTTTCCCTCCTTAACCTCTTTTTGTTTCTGTTCTTTAATCTGACTTCATCTAATTACCAATCTGGTTCTTGCTATCACCTCCTATATCTAAGATACGGAACCTGCCAATCCTTCAATTAGCTTCGCAGGTTGGTTGAAAGCCTGGCTTTCTTGCTGGCAGTGCATAGTTTTTCAACCGTCTTTTGCAAAACCATTTGAAACAAAACTACCACAATTCTGTTGCCCTGTCAAATGGGGGGTAGAGGTAGATCCTGGGATATCCTTTCTTTCACATATAGCCAAATCCTATTAGTACAAGCATGGCAATCCCGAGGAGGACCATGATCACTCCTGTGATCAGGTGAAGTTTGCTAAGTTGCTGCTGCCGCCAGCGTTCCGCTCGTGCTGTGGTGGTGAACCCGAAAGCAACCCCCAAGGTTATGATTACAAAGGGGAGGACAAAGATAAAGTTGTAGAGAAGTAGAAGGACGAATGCGTGGTTGTGAGTTGTCGTTTTGGCAAGAAGCCCAAGGATGACAATGTACGGCCCTGATGTGCATGGCAGCAAGAAAAGGCTAACGAGAAACCCGATGGCAAATGCCCCTGGCACCGAGACCACACTTGAGGTAATCCTCTTTAAGGCTGGCCTCCAAGAGACAGGAACCTCAACTGTGAACCAGCGTCCATACCACAAGAAATCCTTCATCTCCCACAATCCAACAAGAATGGCCAGGCTTGCCACAACTAAGTAAATCACATATTGGAGGTGGGTTGCGTGAATTGCTGAGTAAAGCCCAACACCCATAAATAGATAGGAGATGTAGGTTGCCAGGGCAAAGGCAAGCCCCGCTCCGACCATCTTACGACGTTTGCCTGCCGCAATCAGTGTCCCCAGGAGGAGGACTAGAACACCACAGGCACAGGGATTTACCGCGTCCACTGCGGCAGCAGCAATGACAGCGGGAACAGTAAGTTCAGGAAATGCTACTTGCGATCTATCTGCCATGTTCTCTAATCGTAGGAGAGGCGAGATCGATCCATTCTCTAGCGCGAAGCGGACAGCCTGTTCGATACTGTATTCCACCGCTCTTCCTGCGCCTTGGAAGTACTCGTCATCGATGAAGACAACTGGCACATCCTCAGCACGCATTTGGTAAAGGTCCTCGAGCCTCTGTAAGAGCTCAATGTTCCCTTCAGTGTGGATCTCGCGGCGGTCGATAGTAACTCCGGTATAGCTCTCTTGTATCTGCTGCAAAAGGGCATCGATCCGAACACACTTAGGACAGGCATTCTCATAGAAGAAAAGGACCTCTACTTCCTCAGCGCAGGCGGTAAGAGCTACCAAGAGAACCAGCACGACAAACAAGAGCAGCAATCTTTTCACAAAGCCTCCTCTCCTTTCACCAGTAACTTACAGTTCTTGACTCTGGGCTCTCGACTGGTTCTTGTCACTCATCACTCGTCACCGTTTCTAGATTTCTGACAACTTCAAGAATGCGATCCGCAATGTGGTCTACAGTTCCCTCGGCACTGACTGTGACAACCTTAGGGTGTTCTAAACGGGACACTCTCCGTTCTACATGTTTCGTGCGCCCAGCCGTCTTAAGGCGTTGTGTGCGCGTCTCTTGTGTTACCTCAAGCCATATGACAACATCAAACAATGGGGTATCCACATATGAAGATGAGGCAAGAAGTGCTCCTTCGACAATGACGAGCTCCGTACCCCGGGCCTTTTCGTTCTCGATGATTCCCTGCAAGTGATTGCTCACTGCCGGATGAACTATTGCATTCAGATCATCGAGCGCCTTTGCCTCAGAGAAGACAATTCTACCAAGCTTGTCCCGAGAGATCTCACCATCTGAACAGAGGATCTGGTCTCCGTATCGAGCAATAAGCTGCCTGTAAACCAATGTACGTGGCCGATAGGTTTGCCAGGCAATCTTGTCTAGATCGATGTATATGACATCATCTTGCTGCGAAAGCTTGTGTGCCACCGTACTCTTTCCACATCCAGCCTCTCCTGCAAGTCCAATCACTTTCATTGTGGCCTCCGTAGTGCCATTCTAAGAGGAAAACAACTTGTCGTCGAACAAGCCTCTACAGAGGCATTTCATAGATACGCCAGGTTTTGTAGCGGCGTCCTCCCATCGATTCACATGCACGCAGGATGAGATCATTATCTTCCAGCAGCATCGAGGGCTCACATGTACGGTATCCGCGATTCAAAGCGTAGGAAAGTACCTCGTGGTAAAGCACAGCATCGATTCCTAGCTTGCGAAAGCGGGGACAAATTCCAAAGAACATCAGACGAGTACGATCAATACGCCGACGGCCAAGCATAAGACGGCAAACCCTTGCTACATCAGTATCAAGAGAACGCTTCCAACAAGGACGCAAACAGACATTGGGATCAGGGATCGCGCCCAAGACAGCCGCAAGTTCACCGCTCACATATGCAAAACGTATCAATCCAGGATCAGCAACCATCCTTAGACTAGCTGCTATGACTTCTGCTTCAGTATCGGTTAAAGGAAGAAATCCCCAATTGTTTACCCACGCCTTGTTGTAGATTTCGACAATGTGGTCAACCTCTTCGCGCAAGCAGGAAAGATTGAGTTGACGTATCTTGATGTCGCGTCGAGCAAGAACGGCATGTGCAAGTCGCTCTAGATCTTCTTGTGGCTTGTTCTTAAGCTCAATCCAATAGGCGTGATAATCCTTGACTTTAACAAAGCCATAACGCTCAAGGAATTCGCTATAGTAGGAAGGATTATGAGTCAATTCTATCGTTGCTGGTGTATTGAAACCTTCAATGAGAATACCCTGATTCGACTCGTGTGTGGCTGTGGAGTACCCACCTGGTCCGCGCATTACATCGATCTTTCTTGCGCCCAGCCAGTCTCGTGCATGATCTAGAAGAGCACGAGTTATTGTAAAGTTATTGGTTGTTTCAAAGAAACCAAAAAAACCAATGGAAGAATCGTGGTATTCGTTGAACCTGTGATTGATTGCGGCTGAAACCCGACCCAAGAGCTGTTTTCCCGATCGTGCAAGGAAATGGGTCACCTCGGCATTCTGATGATAAGGGTGTTCTGGGGTAAGGCGACCAGTAATACGCAAGATACGGCTTCCCAATAGATCAGCGCGAAGTGGTGGGGTCCAGTTAGGGTCACCATAGTGAATTTGCCAAGGGACTTTGACAAATAAGCGCAATCGCCGATCTCCCAATGGGATCTGTTCAACGGAATAGCGCATGCAACTCCTCTTCTAGTATAGGATGCCTTATTATGCACAAACGCACCAGAAAATGGAACCTGTAGCAGTTTGGTGATATGTTCGTGATATGTATTGGTTGTGACCTTGATCTTCGCCGAATAGTAAGGCATGTCTCGTACCTGATGAGAGTGGACCAGCAAACATATACAGCCTATAATCCAGCCATGCGCATTGGAATTGCTCAAATAAATCCTCATGTTGGGGCGATTGACCAAAACCTGAAGCTAATCCTTTCCTATATTGAGAAGGCACGATATGCGGGTAGTGACCTTGTCATTTTCCCCGAACTGTCACTGCCTGGATCTTCACCACAGGATCTTCTCTGGCGACGAGATTTCGTCGAACAGGTGCAGCGAGCACTGGAGGACATTGCTTCTTCATCGGCAGGGATTGGCGTAATTGTTGGAGCTATCTCGTCTTGTGCAGCAGAAAGGCCAGCCGAAAGGAACGCTCCTTGTTTGCTGGGAGATAGAGAGAAGCCTAGCCTTGGCAACAGCGCGTTTTTCTTCAGCGATGGTGCGTTGATTGGTAAGGAGAGCCAGCTCATCGTTCCATCGTATGACATTTGTAGTGACGGACGATACTTTACCTCTGGGCCCGGTGCGCAGGTATTCGATTTCCGTGGAATAAGGTTTGGAATCAATGTATGCGTGGATCCGTGGGCTGATGATGGGCCTATGGATGTCCAGGCAAGCCTGGGAGCACAGGTCGTGATCAATATCTCTGCGTCACCATTTGTTAGCGGGCTGCAAATCGATCGCCGCGAGCTCGCAACAAAGAGAGCAAAGGAAAATGGAGTCAGCCTAATCTGTGTTAACCTTGTTGGTGGGCAGGATGAATTGGTCTATGATGGAGGAAGCTTCGTCATAGGGCATGAAGGCGATCTCTTGTTCGAAGCCCCCTATTTCAGCGAGGGTTTGTTTGTTCTAGACCTAGAAAAGCTGATACCAGTCAGGGAGCGAACTCAGCATTCAATTGATTTGATCCATCGAGCGCTAGTGCTTGGAATTCATGACTATGTACAGAAGAATGGCTTCAAGCAGGTAATCATTGGTACCTCTGGAGGGATTGACTCTGCTGTAGTCGCTGCACTGGCTGCTGAAGCGCTTGGTGAAGTGGCAATAACCGGAGTCTTCCTTCCAAGCAGAATCACCTCAGAGACAAGTAAACAGGACGCAAAAGCCTTGGCGAGGACGCTTGGGATAGAGCTCGTGGAAATTGGAATAACAGAGGCAGTTTCAGCCTTTCATCGTGTATTCCCACAACCTGTGACTGGGCTCAGTGCTGAGAACTTGCAGGCACGTACACGCGGAACGGTTCTGATGACACTCGCCAACCAGCAAAATGCCCTCATTCTTGCCACAGGAAATAAATCGGAGATTGCAGTAGGGTACAACACACTGTATGGAGATACAGTTGGCGCACTTGCTCCAATCGCTGATTTATATAAGACCCAAGTCTATGACCTCGCTAAAGGAATGAGGGGAAGGATCCCTAAACGTATTGTAAACAAGGCTCCTAGTGCTGAGTTGCGGCCGGGGCAGCGCGACCAAGATGATCTTCCTCCATATCCGTTGCTTGATGCGATCCTTTATGAATTGATCGAGAATAATACTTCACGCAAAGACCTAATCGCGAAGGGTTTTCCCGAAGCAGTGGTAAGCGATATCCTTTGTCGGTATTACCAAAGCGAATACAAGCGAAACCAACTCCCTCCTTCGATCAAGGTCTCCAAAAAAGCCTTCGGCATAGGCCGAAGAATGCCAATCACCCATGCTTACCGCAATTAGCAGAAAGGATACCCGATTGAGAGCGTCCAATTCCTTTTCTGGCAGAGCTAGTTCTTAGTTCGTGTACCGAGTGTTCTTGAAGGGACACGTCTTGCGACTTCTAACCTTCTCAGAAGTTCTTTCTCATAGGTACACGTTGGCCTTAGTAGTTGATTAATTGAGGTTCCTCACGCTTGAGGTAAGGTACGGGGTGGAATAAGGACTCCTTCTGACATATTCATTTTCTCACTAAGGCGCTAAGCTCGCAAAGGACACATACTTAGCACCTTTGTTTTCACCCTGTTTGTTGCTTGTCTTTGCGTTCCCTGCGTCTTTGCGAGAGACTCATCTCGTGAGTCTTCCTCTGGGTTACCTTAACCGTGAGGAACCACATATTTCATTTTAGGAATTGTGGGATTCGCTCCTTAGCTATGAGATCCGCGAGATCCTCGCGTTCTCGGATCAGAAAAGCCTGCTTTCCTTGTATCATCACCTCTGCAGGGCGTGGGCGAGAGTTATACGTGGAACTCATGGAAAATCCGTAGGCGCCAACATCCCTAATTGCCAGGTACTCTCCCGAGTTCAACTGTGGCAATAGGCACTTGGATCCAAGAATATCAGCGCTCTCACATACTGGTCCCGCAACATCTATCTCCCTTGCTTTTCTATCTGGATTGCTGGTAGGTAAGAATCGGTGGGAAGCTCCGTAGAGACACGGCCGCATCAGGTCATTCATCCCAGCATCGATGATGAGAAGAGGTCGGCGGGGCCCAACCTTGTGGTACAAAACTTCAGTCAACAGTAAGCCTGCATTCCCAACAATTGCTCGTCCAGGTTCAAGAATAAGCGTTCCTTCCCAATTCTTGATCATTGGCAATACAATCTTAGCCAGATCAAAGGGCGTTGGGACAGGCTGTCCAGTATAAGAAATACCAAGTCCTCCTCCCAAATCCAAGAATCTGAGACTGATGTCTTCCTTCACGAGAGTCTTCATAAATGATAGGAGGATAGCTAAGGCTTTCCGGTAAGGCCAAAGCTCTGTAATTTGTGAACCGATATGCATATGAATCCCAATCGGGTCCAATTCTTGAGAGTCTCTAGCCTGACGGTAAGCGTTCAATGCTTGGGGGACGGCCAACCCAAACTTATCCTCTCTTTGCCCCGTTGAAATATGTGGATGCGTCTTTACTTCCACGTCAGGATTAACTCGAATAGCTATTGGAACTCGCATCTTTTGTTCGGCCGTGATGAGCTGCAGTAATTCCAGTTCTTCCAGTGATTCGACATTCAGCAAGAGAATTCGCGATTTCAACGCGTACTCCAGCTCCTCTTTACGCTTGCCAACCCCGGCAAATACAATTCGCTCTGCAGGGATTCCTGCGGCTAGGGTGCGTACCAACTCACCACCTGATACAACATCCACTCCACTTCCTTCCTGTGCTAACGTACGGAGTATTGCACCGTTGCTGTTTGCCTTGATGGCATAGGCAATGAGGTGGGGAATCGAAGAAAATGCATCATCAAAAGCATGGTAATTCCGCACGATCTGCGAATAGCTATAAACATAGCAAGGGGTGTCAAATTCCTGGGCAATCTCTCTTAGTGGAACACTATCACAGAACAGTTGTCCATCTTTGTAGGAAAATGAATCCTGCATTACGTATTACTACCTCATTCGAGGATCCAGGATATCCCTGACTCCATCACCAAGTAGATTGAACCCAAGCACGGTGAACATGATAGCAAAGCCGGGAAAGACGCATGCCCACCATGCCGTGGGCAGATAGTTACGGCCGTCTGAGACCATCACCCCCCATTCGGGGGTCGGGGGTTGAGCGCCAAAGCCGATGAAACCCAGTCCTGCCACGGTGAGTATGATACCTCCCATTGCGATCGTCCCCTGAATGATCACCGGGCTGATACACATGGGAAGAATGTGAACAAAAAGGATTCGCCAGTTGGTCGCACCGCTGGCACGTGCCGATTCTACATAATCGGCTTCTTTAACTGCGAGTGCCTGGCTACGGGCGAGGCGAGCGAAGATTGTCCACGTAGTAAAGGCTACCGCCAGCACAACGTTGTTCAGGCTGCCACCCAGGGCTGCCGCCACCGCCATCGCCAGAATCAACCGGGGGAAGGCTAGGAAGATATCTGTGATTCGCATCAGGATGTTATCGATTCCAGCCCCGAAGTAGCCCGCGGTAATCCCCACAAGCGTACCGATCATCCCTGAGACCACCAGGACAATGAGTGCAATAGTGGCAGAGATCCTCGCTCCGTATAGGACGCGTGTGAGGATATCACGTCCCAGGCTGTCTGTGCCGAAGATGTGCGTTTTACTTGGTGCTAGCAGCTTGTTGATCGGATCCGTATTGTACGGATTGTAGGGGGCAAGTAGAGGACCGAGAACGGCGAGGAGCAGCAGGGCACCGATCAGTATCACCCCTATCAAAGAGAGCTGGTTTCTGAGGATGTGCCTTGAGAAATCCTTCCAGGTAATGCTCCCTAGCATAGTCTAGTCTCCCTATGTATAACGAATCTTGGGATTCAGATATCCGTATAGCAGGTCCACGGCAAGGTTGCAGAAAGAGTAGAGGAATGCAATGAATATGGTAACCCCGACGACCGCTGGGAAATCGACAGACAAGAAGGACGAGACAGCATAGCGACCGAGGCCAGGCCAAGAGAAGACAGTCTCAGTGAGAACAGCCCCCTCTAAGAGGCTTGCCACACGAAGGCCAATCACGGTGATCGTAGGAAGCATCGCATTCTTCAATGCATGCTTAATAACTACCCTTGATTCTCGCAATCCCTTCATCCTTGCTGTCTTTATATACTCCTCGGGAAGGACCTCTAGCATGCTCGATCGCGTGATGCGAACGACCGCAGCCGTTGACAGCCATCCAAGCGTAAACGCGGGTAGCACCAAATGCCGCAGCTCTGTCAACACTAACGACCAATTCCCGGCGATCATCGTATCGAAGATGAGGAAACCGCTCACCTTAGGTGGGCGCCTCAGATAAGCAGGCATCTGCCCCAGTTGTGGGAACCAGTGCAATATATGGCTAAACAGGATGACCAGCATCAATCCGGTAAAGAAGGCCGGCATTGACAGCCCCCAAATGGCAAAGATTCGTCCAGCATGATCGGAGAATTTCCCTTGCCGGACCGCAGAGATAACCCCAAGCGTTAGGCCAATCGCTGTTCCCATGATTAGGGAGACCAAGGCCAGCTCTGCTGTGGCCGGAAAATAGCGCAGGAGATCTTCGAGTACTGGTTGCCGGGTACGGATCGATATCCCAAAATCCCCGTGCAGCATGCCGCTGATGTATCGTGAATATTGTACCCAGATTGGCCTGTCCAGCCCCATCTCCACACGCATCTTCTCGAGGGCTTCATCCGGGGCATTGCTGGGAAGGACCGCAGCCACCGGATCGGCTGGGATAACCCGGGCAATGAAAAAGGTGAGCGTCAAGACTCCAAAAATGACGAAAACCATCCACACAATACGACGCACGATATACGCGATCATTTTCCTGTCCTAATGGTACGAACAAAATAGTGGCTGCCATACGGGATTACAGCAGGGCAGCCACCCTTCCTTAATATCTGAGACAGCTTATTCCTTATAGACCCCACAGAATTCGGGGTAGCTATCGCTGTTCATTGGGACGAACCCCTTTAGGTATTCAGGAACTGCGTACTGATTCAGCGGATAGTGTGTGATGGCGAACGGGCCATCATCAAGAATGGTCTGCTGGATCTCTTTGTACATTTCGATCTTCTTCGCTTCATCGAGCTCGCTTTCCGTAGCATCGACGAGCGCTGTCAAATCGCAGTTGGAATACATATTCCGCCACGCCAATTGTCGCACCGGTGCGTCGGATCCTGTGGAACAGCAATGGGCGAACGGTTTCACTAGAGAATCTCCGTGAGAGTAGTCAACCCCCCAGCCGCCAACCAGAAGCTTGTGGCTCTGTGCCCGGTAGAGGGTATACAGCTGGGCGGAGATGAGCTGGGTAATCTCTGCTTCAATGCCTACTTCAGCTAGATCCTGTTGAATCTGTATGGCGATGTCTCGGCGAGGAGACGTTGGCTGACAGATGATTTGAGTGCTGAATCCATCCGGATATCCGGCTTGCGTCAGCAGGTCCTTAGCCCTTTCAACGTCCTTGTGATACGGTGTTGCATCCAGGTGTCCCGGGATACCCGTAGGAATGAACGTTTGCCCCATGACCGCTCCGCCTCTCATGATCCCATTGATGATGGCATCGTAGTCGATCGCATACTTGATCGCCTTGCGAACCAAGGGATTACCGAACGGCTCCTGGCCAACGTTCATGCATAAGTAAGTGATGGCCCAGCCCGCGACCTCAACGACGTCGAATCCTTCTCGATCTCTGAATTCGTCAATCGCTTCTGGAAGCAAATTCCACGCTAGGTCGATGGTCCCGTTCTCAAGAGCAACTCGCTGCTGCGCCCGCTCGGGGATGTCCAAGAAGATCAGGTTTTTCGTCTTGGGTGCCCCGTCCCAGTAGTTATCAAACCCCTCCATCACAACGCGATCGTTCGGAGACCATTCAATGAGCTCGTAAGGACCTGAGCCTGCATCGTGGAACTGGAGCCACTTGTTTGCCCACGGATCATCCGCTGTCTTGTGTTCCTCAACCACGGAAGGATCGATCACGGCACAGATTCCCTGCACACCCATGACCGCTGTCATCAATCCCTCAGAAAGTGGAGCGGTGAATGTTATGGCAACGGTATAGTCGTCCACCTTCTGCACATTTTCCGCACTTGGTACGTACTGGTCCAGCATCCAGATCGGGGCAAAGTCAAGTGCCAATGCACGGGTGAAGGAGAATACAACGGCATCAGCAGTGACCTCATTCCCACTATGGAACTTTACCCCTTGGCGTATGTGAAAGGTCCAAGTAAGTCCATCGCTTGAAGCTTCCCACCTCTCTGCCAAGGCAGGTTTGGCCACATCGAAAGTGCCCTCAAAATCGACCAAATTATCATAGAGTTGTTCAATCACTAGATTCGTCGTCGTTTCGTAAACACGAGCAGGGTCCAGATCGACAATGATGCCGAGATCCATACCAACAACAAGCGTATCTTTCGGGATCACCTGCCCCCACACTGGCATGACAACTAAAGCCAGGAAAGCCGCAATTACAATTATTCTTCTAAACATCTTTTTCTCCTCCTTGAGAAAATTCTAGTCTGCTACTTGCACCACAACTTTACTCTTTTCCCACCTCCCTTTGTTCTATTTGTTGTATACCTCAAGAGGCTTAGTGGGCTTCTTGAGGTCGATCTCTTGGGTTCGAAGTCTCGCGCCAAGGCCAGCGTTGCAGTGAATCGTTTCTGTAGAGCATTCCTCTTCTATAGGCTTCCCTTCAGGAAGGGAATCCATACTTAGATGAGGGAGTGAGTACGCTCGTAAGCTTAACTGCGAAAGCGCGAAATGTACCACTGAGATACTCGTAATGCCTCCTTATTACTAAGCAATTATAGCAGGAGAGACACAGGAAAGTAAGTGGTCGCATTGCCTCATAAAAACGAGCTGATATGGCGCACTTGCGCTTTCGCTAGCTACACTTAGCAGGTATCAATCTCTAGTCGTGCGGAGTGACCTTCACAGTAGCTTTGCTAAGGATGCCAAGAGTTTGTCGATCTGTTCCCGTGTATGGGTAGAGAAGACAGCGATTCGCAAGGATTCCTTATCCGGAGCATCGGAATAGCTGTGCGGGGGAACATGAGCTACAACAATTCCTTTCTCTTCCAACTTATGCTGAACCTGCTTGAGGTTTACCTCGGAAAGGCCGGTGACCGGGACGATGGGAACCGGTGAATCTGGCACGTCAACTCCTAACTGGCGCAACCCCTTGCGCATGGAAGCAACATTATCCCACAATTGCATTCGCATTTCGGGATGTTCAGATAGGATCTTGAGACCCATTGCGGAGGCTGCGGCTGCACCTGTACACGGAGGGCTAGCGCCGGCTGGTATTCTCACATTGCGGCTGACCTTCTCCATGAGCTCATTATTGCCGGGGATGATTCCTCCGAGACCACCGAATGCCTTACTGAGGGTTGCGGCAAGATAGCAGTTGTCTCCCTGTACCCCACAGTACTCGAGCGTTCCCTGCCCCTTTTCTCCGATTACTCCAACAGCATGCGAGTCATCCACACACAACAGCCCGCCTTCGTAAGGAGTCAGCACTTTCACATATTCCCCCAACGGAGCAATGGCACCCGTTACAGGAAAAACACCATCTGACATGACAAGGGGAATCTGTTTGGATTTGAGATTCTCACGCAGCTTCTCTCTTAGATCCTCTGGATCTAAGTGACGAAAAGGGATAACGCTCTTTCCTGTTGAACGAATCCCGTCAAAGACACTGTAATGCGAACTATCATCGACAAACACCATGTCATAATCGTTGCTCAAGGCTTGCGTCAGCAACATGTCACTAAGATAACCCGAGATGATGTACTGCGCACTCTCTGTTTCGAAAAAGCGAGCTGCTCGTGCTACTACGTCAACGAGCGGTGGACTGGCCATTACGGTTCCTGGTCCCGTGCCATACCTGCGAGTTGCTTCGCATGCCGCGGCAATCACTCTTGGGTCACCATGCAGCGCGTAGTAACTGGTTCCGCAGAAGTAGTCTACCTCGCGCTCATTGATCACCATTCTCGCGCCGAGCGGTGATCCCATTTGTTTGATATTTGTAGTCATCATGTTATGTTGCTCCTCTACTGATAAAGAAACAGTGTTGTCTATTCATTTCACAACAAATGATTCTAGGGTTTCTAGAAACGCGGGATCTATTGTAGCGCCAATCCCTGGAGCATCGGAGATGGTGATCTTACCACCTTCGTTGTAGGTGATTCCCCCAAGAACAGGGTTTTCTTGTAGGAAGTCAGCGCTGTCAAGATCAGCAAACTGGATATTGGTACGCGCGGAGACAAGGTGAGCAGCTGCTGTTAGGGCAAGGCTTGTCTCATTCATGCACCCAACCATGCACCGCATACCTGCTGCTTCAGCGATCGCATTGATCTTGAGTGCAACGTAGATACCACCAGACTTAGCTAGCTTGATATTCAGGTAGTCACAGGCTCTCATCAAGATCAATCTGTAGGCATCGTGGTCATCAAAGACCGATTCATCGGCCATGATGGGAATTGTAACCTGGGAGTTGATCCTCCGCATCGATTCAAAATCCCAGATAGCTACAGGCTGTTCACAATACTGAACACCTTGGTCTTCCATCCCCTTCAGAGCCTGCAATGCGGTAACATAGTCCCATCCCTGATTGGCATCAATGCGTAGTGGAATCTCAGGTCCCAGTGCTTTACGGATCCGTCGAACGCGATCAATGTCTTCCGGTGCAGTTGTGCCTAATTTGACCTTGATTGCGGGAAAACCACGTTCCCTAAATGCCAATGCATCTTGTACCATCTTGTCAGGAGTATTGATACCAACAGTACGATCTGTTACTAACGTGCGCTTGCCACCCCCCAGTAGTGCATACAAGGGCAGATTCGCTATCTTGCCGAGGAGATCGTATAGCGCCATGTCAAAGGCAGAGATTATGGTCGGACTATGGGGAAGGTAGCCAGTTAACTCACGCAAGCGGTTCTCAATCTCTCGTGGATCCTTTCCAATCAATAACCGAGCCAGATCATGGGCGGCGGCAACGTCGCTCGCTTGCGTTTCACTAACGATAAATGGAAATGGGCTAGCCTCTCCCATGCCAAAGAGGTCCGTGTCAGTGTTAAGCTTGATAAAGATGTTCTTTGCTGCCTTAATCTCTCCAAGAGAGATGCGAAACGGTTCTTCTAGGGGAATATCTGCTTTGTACACTTCGATGCTCTTGATCTTCATACTTATTCTCCTCCTTTTAGGTGTCGCATAGCTCCATCTAAAGAATAACCAGGACAATTCTTTAGAGGCAGTCTAATCATAGTAATCATCCTTTTAGGGGCCACGTCGAAGTCGTGGATCTAGGACATCTCTTGCAGCATCTCCTAATAGGTTAAATCCCATCACCGTCACCAAGATGGCCAGTCCCGGAAAGGTAGCGTACCACCAGTTATCCCTTAAGTAATTCCGCCCCAAGCTGATCATTGCGCCCCATTCAGGCGTAGGCGGCTGTGCCCCAAATCCTATGAAGCTCAGGGTTGCCGCGGTGAGGAGTACCTCCCCAAGGTCGAGTGTGGCCTGAATTAGGATAGGGGAGATGCAGTTGGGCAAGATATGGTGGGTGAAGGTACGGCCTCCACTGATTCCTATGGCCTTGGCAGCCACCATGTAGTCGATCTCGCGAAGTACAAGGACTTGTCCCCTGGCAACTCGCGCGTAGCGTGGCCACCAGATCACTACCATGGCAAGGATAACATTGTCGAGGCTAGGCCCAAGGGCCGCAGCAATTGCCATAGCTAGAATGAGAGCCGGGAAGGCAAGAAACACATCACTTATGCGCATAATAAGCTCATCGACCCATCCTCCCAAGTATCCAGCAGCTACCCCAAGGATGGTCCCAATACCAATTGTCAAGCCTACCACTACAGTACAAATACGGAGAGAAATCCTGCTCCCGTATATTACCCGGCTGAGAATGTCGCGCCCTACATCGTCTGTGCCAAAGATATGGCTACTGCTAGGCGGGGATAGTCGTTCAGACAAACGCATCTTAGTAGGACTGTACGGAGCTAAAAAAGGAGCAAAGATTGCTAGGACTATCAGAACCCCTGTTATGACAAACCCAAGAACTGCCAAGGGGCTTTTTCGAAGGCTGTGAACGGCCCTCCGCCATTCACTATTGCGAGAGCGCTTCTCTTCAGTACCGGATTCGAGGATCGATAAATGCATAACTGACATCCACCAAAAGATTAACTAGAATGTAAACAAGGGCAATGACAAGAGTTACGCCCATAACGGCTGGAAAATCTAGTGTTCTCATGGAACCGACGACATAATGGGCCATTCCTGGCCAGGCAAAGATGAGCTCAGTGGCTACGGCTCCACCTAGAAGTTCGCCATAAGAGAGACCGATAACTGTAAGGGTTGGGATCAACGCGTTTCTCAGAGCATGTTTATAGATCACGCCACGCTCTCTAAGACCCTTCGCGCGAGCCGTTTGTATGTAATCCTGGCTGAAGACATCAAGCATACTTGAACGCATCATTCGCACAACCCGTGCAAGTACTGCGTATCCAAGGGCAAATGCAGGCATCACAAGATGAGAGAGAGAGTCCGCCAAAGCTCGCCAGTTCCCACTGAGCAAGCTGTCTATGGTGAACAGACCCGTTACATGTGCTGGTAGCTCTCCGCTAATTCGCCCTGGGCCAGGGAGTATTCCAAGTCTTACGTAGAAAAACAGCATCAGCAGTAGTCCTAGCCAAAATATCGGCATTGAAACGCCAATAACAGAGCTCAGCCGGCTGAGCTGATCCAATATTCTGTCCTTATGAACAGCTGATATGATGCCTAGTGGGATTCCCGCGATGATGGTGAGCAACATCGCTGTAGTTGTGAGCTCGAATGTAGCCGGAAAGTAATCGACAATGTCTGCTAAGACTGGGCGCCTTGTGAGAATCGATTTCCCCAAGTTTCCCTTAAATAGCTCATAAACATACATGCCGAACTGGACATAAAGCGGGCGATCAAGACCATGCTCATGGCGTATACGTTCGATTATCTCTGGTGTAGCCCTGGGGCCAGCCATTAGTTGAGCCGCATCGCCAGGAACTATGTGGGAAATCAAGAAGGTAATACTCAAAACACCAAGGATAATCGGAATGACCAAGAAAATCCGCCTGATGATGTATGTTAAGGGACTCATGGTATCCTGTTAACAAGGAAGAACAACCGCTTTTGGCGCAAGCAGCTGTTCTTCCTCGGATTTCTCCTCTCTAGGTTTTCCTACTTCTCTATGTACATACCGGGGAAATTGGGCATGTTAAGTAACATTGGGTTGTAAACATAACCCTTTACCCAATCACGCATGACAATCTGGTAGTCCGTCTGAAGGAGAAAAAGATAAACGGCATCGCTAACACTTATCCACTGAATGCCCTGGAAGATCCCCAGACGTTTGTCCGGGTCCACCTCTATCCGCGATTGGGTGACAAGCTTATCCATCACGACATTCTTGTACCATGAGCGATTCCCAGCTAGCCCCCAGTTTTGGGAGTAGAACCAGAACCAGGTGAACATGTCAGCATCTGCATAGTCTGGGGTCCAATAGCCATGAGACATATCGAAGTCTCCCTTATTCAATTTGTCACGTAGTGTGGCCCATGCATAGCTTTCAATTTCAAGCTTGATGCCGATCTCGGCCAAGCCTTCCTGAATAACTAGCGCCATGGGTCGCCACTCTGGGATGACGGGGGCGTGCATAATCTTGAGGGTGAAGCCACCGCCTGGGTATCCTGCGTCAGCCAGGAGCTCTCTTGCCTTCTCTAGATCTTGATGATACTGGAAGACATTTTTGTCATGGCCGACCAGTCCTACCGGAATTGGCCCTCGCATTTGGGTAGCTGTTCCGCGCCACAGATCGTCGATAATTCCCCGATAGTTGATTGCATAGGAGATAGCCTGTCGCACCCTGACATCATTCATATAGGGCTTTTGACAGTTCATGTATACATAGTGACAGCAGAAGGAGGGTGCTTCGAAGACAGTAATCCCTGCCGTTCCCTTCATGGCCTCAATTTGGTCTACAGTAAGCTTCTCTCCTATATCGACCTCGCCAGTCTCAAGGAGCATCCGAAGATCGGCTGCCTCTGGAATGTACCTTATGCTCACTTTCTCCAGCTTGGCCGGTTCACTCCAGTAGTTGTCATTCCTGGCAAGGACAACTCTGATTCCGTGGGTCCACTCATCGACGTAAAAGGGTCCTGTACCTGCTGAATGCTCCGTTAGCCAATCTTGACCCCAATCCCCTGCTACCTCGTGTTCCATCACCCCAGGACTGACGATGCATCCTTGATCGGTGGCAAAGCTTGAAATGCCGGGGATAAACGCTTCCTTCAGGATAATGTTCACCGTGTAGTCATCCACCACTTCAACTTTATCGATAAACCCGAATGTCCCTGCAGGAGCAAGTCCCATGGCAAATAGGCGGTCGAAGTTGAACCTTACCGCTTCAGCGTTGAATGGCGTCCCATCGATGAACTTGATACCTTCCCGAAGATGAAAAGTGTATGTAAGTCCATCATCTGCGATATCCCACGATGTGGCCAACCCTGCGACTAGCTCGGTAGTTCCCAGCTTGAACTCCACTAAGCGATCGTAACAATAATAGATAGCGCGCCACGCATTGTTGTCCACTGAAACATGCGGATCGAGCGTCCGCAACTCTCCTGTAGCACCAAACACCAAAACCCCATCTTCTGGCGAAGCTAAGGCTGTTAAGGAAAAGGCTGCAACCAGAGCTACGCTTAACATCACTAGCAAACTTTTTCTAAACATTTGTCCAACCTCCCAAGCTTTCTATTGAATTCCCTGTGCCGGAGTACTCATTTGCACGGTTACGATTGTGGCTATCACCTCCTTTCTTAATTCTCTAATATACGGTCTATGAACTAGATTTTCAAATTTCCGGTTGCCTACGCAAAGGACGAGCGCAACGTATATCTCTCTGCTCGGCGTGCAAAACCGAATAAGAAAAGGCCCCGGCAATTCACCGGGGCCACTAGTCTCTCATTCTTACCGAAGCTTGTTACTCAACTTTTATTTCGATCGCTTTCTCTCCCTCTTTCAGTGACTCTTTCAGTGGAACAGAAACCTTGAGTATTCCATCCTCAAAACCTGCAGTGATTCTATCCTTGTCAACAACGTTGGAAGGAAGGGGGAAAGATCGCTGGAAGCGCCCATAGCGACGCCCCATGCGAAAATAGTTCTCTTCCCTTACTTCCTCGTTTCTCTTCATTTCACCGGAAATACACAGCTGGTCATCCTCCACCTTGATTGCGATATCTTCCTTTTTCATCCCAGGAAGCTCAGTTTCAAAGACCAGATTGTGGTTCTGCTCGTAGACGTCAGTGCGCCCAAAGCTCGGTGCAATATCGAAACCGACGTGACTAAAGTCGCTAAACAACTCATCCAACATTCGAGACAGGCCCGTCCCTAGTAGCAACGGCTCATTCCATACCCTTGCAAGTGTTCTAGACATGTTAACTACCTCCTAAATCGTGTTTTTAGCAGTCTCACTAGTCAACTGCTAAAAACACTATAACATAGTCTGAGCTCCTTGTCAAGCCAAGACAAAGAAGATAAACTGTGGACATGTTAAGGAAGTGGTTAGTACGTGGTATAGTGCTTTACCAAAGATTCCTCTCTCCGGTTTTTGGTCGACGCTGTCGCTTCTATCCGACCTGTTCACAATACGGGAAGGAAGCAATCCTTAAATATGGTTCACTTAAGGGTGGCTATCTTACATTGCGCCGCATTCTACGTTGCCAGCCCTTCCATCCTGGTGGATACGATCCGTTATCGTAGGTTGAGGTGATTGAAACTCCTCTTTCATCTGTCTCACCGCATTGGGATCTGTGAATAGGTCAACTGCTGTCATAGCTAATGCCTTGGCGGCGATAAGCATTACTTCTTGACCACGCTTGGATATCGCAGCCTTAGCAAACTCGAGTGAGTGGCCAGCGACTTCTTCTCCGCAGATCTGGATATACGCATGAATCCCGGGAACAGCGTGAGTAACGTCGCCCATATCGGTGGACCCCATTCCGGCATCTGCCGGGGGCGGGTTCAGTGGCTCACCCAGTACTTCCAGGTTAT
>Ga0315543_1001051_pt1 | contig 31419 bp, 20 predicted proteins | sample SalMarSW160210MG_2_FD_203098 | JGI IMG/M metagenome (GOLD analysis project Ga0315543, IMG submission 203098) | Salt marsh sediment microbial communities from the Plum Island Ecosystem LTER, Massachusetts, United States - Salt Marsh Sediment SW1601-210 ... | reverse complement strand
GGCCGGGGAAGATCTCGCGCTTCCGGCCTGCGCGACCCCCGAGCGTGCGCAACGAGCACGCATCGTTGTAGCTATTATTCGAGGGCAAGGCCGCGGAGGGAACAATTAAAGTCTGAAAATTCTGTCAAAAATCCTGGCCGCACATACCCCCAAGTGGGGTTATTCTGGCGCCTCGGCCGTAGCACAGCGATGGGTGGCTGGGGCATAGCGAAGCGCTGCCCCAGTGAAGTTGGCAGCCAACAGAGGGAAACATAGGGTGGGGTGGTTTCCGCCCCGCCGCAATCAATCGCAGGCTGTCTTGTACTGCTCGACGAGGTAATCCCGTCCTTGTCGGATGCCGACGTGGTCCCAGGGCAGCGGTTGCTCCGGCAAGCGATCACGGTGGAGCACGTCGTCGATGTCGATGCCCGCCTCGCGGAGGGCCTGCCACCAACTCGGGACGTCGATGTGCTCGCTCCACGCATCGAACCGTCCGCCGCGCTGCCAGGCCAGCTCGATGGCCCGGCCGGCGCGACGGTCCCCGCGGCTGAGCACGCCTTCCAACAGGCTGGTCTCGACGTCGTGGTATTTTATGTAGACGCTTCGCAATCGTTTTCGTCGCACGAGAAACCGATGGGCCTCGTGGAAGTATTCCCGGGACTGCATCGGGCCGAACTGCAACGGTGTGTGCGGCTTGGGCACGAGATTCGACACGCTGGCGGTTACCCGGGCCATCCGGCCGGAGACTTCCTTGCCCAGGCGCGAGAGGGTCTCGGCCATGTCGATGATGCCGGCCAGGTCGTCCTCGGTTTCGCCGGGCAGCCCACACATGAAATAGAGCTTGACCCGATCGAACCCCTCGGCAAACAGCCGCCGGCAGCCCTCGTAGAGATCGTCGTTGGTGATCTGTTTTCCGATCCGCCGGCGCATCGCGTCCCGGGCGGCCTCCGGCGCCAAGGTCAATCCGCCGCGCCGATCGGTCGTGAGCAACTCGCTGAGAACCTGCAACTGCTCGCCTACCCGAAGGCTCGGCACGGCAACGTTCACGCGCAAAGGGCGAAACGTGGCCTGCATCTTCCCAAGCAGCTCCTTCAATTGCGGATAATCGCTGGTGGAAAGCGATAGAAGCGAAATCTCGTTGTGGCCCGTGTTGCGATAGGCTGCCAGCGCGGCCTCGACGATCGTCTCGACTCGGCGAAATCGAACGGGCCGCTTGATCTTCGAGCTTTGGCAGAACCGGCACCGCCACGGGCAGCCGCGCATGATCTCGACGGCGATGCGATCTTGCACGGTCTCGACGTTGGGCACGACCGGTCGGACGGGCAGGGGGGTCGCGTCGAGATCTTCGACCACGGCCGGCTCGATCAACTCGGGCAACCCGCCACGGACCGGACGCGGCCGGCCCGTTTGCTCCTCGGGCTTGTAGAACCGGGGTACGTAGACGTGGGGCAACTCGGCGGCCATCGTGGCCAGCGCTTCTTCGCGCGGCCGGTTCGATTCCTTCTGCCCAAGCCACGCCTCACACACCCGGGGCAGCATCTGCTCGCCGTCGCCCACGACAAACAGGTCGATGAAGGGTGCCAACGGCTCGGGCGTGCTGGCATACGGTCCTCCGGCGATCACCAGCGGATGGGCCGCGGTGCGATCTTCAGCGCGAATCGGCATTCTGCCGAGATCAAGGATCGCCAGCACGTTGGTTCCACACAACTCGTATTGCAGCGTGAAGCCCAGCACGTCGAACTCCGCAAGCGGCGTGAACGTCTCCAGGCTGCAAAGCGGCAATCCTTCGCGGTGGAGCATTTGCTCCATGTCGGGCCAGGGCGCGAAGACCCGCTCGCAAGCCCAGTCCTCGCGCCGGTTCATCACGTCGTAGAGCACGTGCAGCCCATGGCAGCTCATGCCGATCGAATAGGCGTCGGGAAAAGCCAGGCAAAGCGTGCCGCGAACCGCCCGATGATCGCGCACCACGGTATTGAGCTCCCCGCCGATATATTGGCCGGGCGTCTGGATGCCGTCCATCAGATGCCGGGTGATTTCGTCTTTGAGTGATTGGTTGATCATTGGGGCGTAGGGTAGGCATCGCCCACCACGACTCGGAGAAAGCGTCGGGCAAGCCCGACCGCTAAACGTTTGCGCGCTGCTTACTGTCGCTTCTGAATCTTCGCCCAGGTGTCTTTGAGCGTGACCGTGCGGTTGAAGACGAGCCGGTCCGCCGTCGAGTCCGGGTCGACGCAGAAGTAGCCTTGCCGCTCGAACTGGAGCAGATCGCCCAGCTTGCTGCCGGCCAGACTCGGCTCGACGAGACAGTCGGTGAGCATTTCGAGTGAGCCGGGGTTCAGGTTGTCGCTGAAGTGGCCGCCCTTGGGCACCTCCCCGGGATCTTCCTTGGTGAACAGGTGGTCGTAGAGCCGCACTTCGGCCCGTCGGGCATGGGTCGCCGAGACCCAGTGGATCGTGCCCTTCACTTTGCGGCCGTCGGGTGGGCTCTCGCCACCGCGGGTCTCGGGATCGTACGTGGCACGTAGCTCCACCACTTCGCCGGTCGCCGGATCCTTGAGTGCGTCGGTGCACGTGACGAAGTAGCCGTAGCGCAGCCGCACCTCGCGGCCCGGCGCCAAGCGGAAGTACTTCTTGGGCGGGTCTTCCATGAAATCGGTCTGTTCGATGAACAGCTCGCGCGAGAAGGGCACCTTGCGGCTGCCCGCGCTCGGGTCCTCGGGGTTGTTCACGGCGTCCATCTCTTCGACCTGACCCTCGGGATAATTCTCGATCACCACCCTAAGCGGCCGCAGGACGGCCATGAAACGGTTGGCCCGGCGGTTGAGATCCTCGCGGAGGCAGTGTTCCAACAGTTGGATGTCGATCGTGCTATCCATCTTGGCCACGCCGATCCGCCCACAGAAATTGCGAATCGCCTCGGGCGTATAGCCGCGGCGCCGCAGCCCGCTGATCGTGGGCATCCGCGGGTCGTCCCAACCACTGACGTGCCCCTCGCGAACCAGTTCGAGCAACCGACGCTTGCTCATCACGGTGTAGGTCAGGTTCAATCGGGCGAACTCGATCTGCTGTGGATGGTGGATGCCCAGGGCCTCGACGTACCAGTCGTACAATGGCCGGTGGTTCTCGAACTCCAGCGTGCAGATCGAATGGGTGATGCGTTCGATCGAATCGCTCTGCCCATGCGTGAAGTCGTACGTCGGATAGATGCACCACCGCTCGCCGGTGCGATGATGCGAGGCGTGGAGGATGCGGTACATCACCGGATCGCGCAAGTTCAGGTTGGCCGCGGCCATGTCGATCTTCGCCCGCAACGTGCGGGTTCCGTCGGGGAACTCGCCGGAGCGCATCCGCTCGAACAAATCGAGGTTCTCCTCGACCGGGCGATCGCGGTAGGGGCTGTTGCGGCCCGGCTCGGTGAGCGTGCCGCGATGGTCGCGGGTTTCATCCGGCGAGAGATCACAGACGTAGGCCCTGCCGTCTTTGATCATCTGGACGGCCCAATCGTGGAGCTGATCGAAATAGTCGGAGGCGTAGAACTCGCGATCTTCCCAGTCGAACCCGAGCCAGCGGATGTCCTCCTTGATCGACTCGACGTATTCGAGTTCCTCCTTCGAGGGGTTGGTGTCGTCCAGCCGCAGGTTGCACAGGCCGCCGGGGTACTGCCGGGCGATGCCGAAGTTCAGACAGATCGACTTGGCGTGGCCGATGTGCAGGTAGCCGTTCGGCTCGGGAGGAAATCGGGTATGGACCCGACCGCCGTACTTGCCCGTCTTCAGATCCTCATTGATGATCTGGCGGATGAAGTCGGTCGGGGGAGAAGCCGTGTCGGAGGACATGCCAGGGGTTCCCTACTTCTTGGTGGGTCAGGGTGGAGTCCGCAAGTTCATTGGCCGCCGCAGGTTTTGTCGCCCACGGACGCCTGCCGGGTCGGCTGCCAAGCAGCTCAAGATAAATGATAGAACGTCGCAAGGGAATTGGTATGTCGGGATCAAAAATCGACGCAGCTTCGTATTGTGTGAGTCGTCGAGAATCAGTACAATTGGCCCTCTTTTCTTGTGGGGGGCTGTTCTAGCCTCATGGGAGTTATATCCGCGGCTTGCTCCGGCGGAGCTCCCCAAGGAGTCTTATTGATGAGACGCATGCTCTATTGCGTTGCTCTGGCTGCCGGCTTGCTGATGGTCACCGGTTGCTGCTGCGGTGGTGGACCAATGAGCTGCTGCGACTGGATGGGTTGCGGCGCGATGCCGAGCGGTCAGCCTACCATGCCTGCTCCCGTCTATTCCCAATAGTACCGCCAAGTCAGGTTATCCGACACCATGTTGCTCGGGCTCATCCGACAGGAAGTTTGGGCCTTTGCGGCTAATGGTGCGCGCCGAGCGTGGCAAGGTATCCTCGGGTGCCACTGCTGGCTGGCCCAGCAGTGCCGGAGACACGGTTGGATCGGCCAAACGCGGCATCATCTATCCTCTCAGGGCGTGTTTGAGAAGCTGTCAAGTAACGTGTCAAGGGTGCCATGGGCGGCTCGTCCGCCCTTGTGGTTGGGTAGGTCTTGCAGCTGGCACTGCTGGACGAGCCAGCAGTGGCACCCTTCTCAAACACGCTCTCAGATCCATGGCGTTGATTTCGTCGGGTCTTGTGCATCTTGTCATTCCGTCGATAATAAACTTGACGTGATGCCGTTTCTTTTTTGCCTTGAGGATTGAGCCCATGCCGTTGCTCGTGGTTGGATCGGTCGCCTTCGATAACGTACAGACGCCCACCGAAACGCGCGAGAACGTGCTGGGCGGGTCGGCGTCTTATTTCGCGTATGTCGCCAGTTATTTCACGTCGGTCCGTCTGGTCAGCGTCGTCGGCGAAGACTGGCCGCAGGAGTACACCGACCTGCTCCGCACGCGCAACATCGATACGGCCGGCCTACAGGTGCTGCCCGGCGCGAAGACCTTCCGCTGGACCGGCAAGTATCTCGACAACATGAACGATCGCGAGACGCTCGACGTCCAACTCAACGCCTTCGAGCAGTTCGACCCGGTCTTGCCCGAGGATTTCACCCGGTGCCAGTTCCTTTTCCTTGCCAACGGTTCGCCGGTGATCCAGATGAAAGTGCTCGAGCAGTGCACCGGTGCGACGCTTCGCGTGGCCGACACGATGGACCTTTACATCAACAACATGCGCGACGAGCTGATGGCCCTGCTGAAACGCATCGACGGGCTGGTGCTCAACGACAGTGAGGCGAAACTCTTGACCGGCGACGAGAACCTGGTCCGTGCCGGACATAAAGTCCGCGAGCTGGGTCCTCGTTTCGTCGTGATCAAAAAGGGCGAGCACGGCGCGATGTTCTTCAGCCGACACGAGACCTACGTCATGCCGGCCTATCCCACGCCCAACGTAGTCGATCCGACGGGCGCCGGCGACAGCTTCGGCGGCGGGATGATGGGCTACCTGGCCGAGCAAGGCAACTTCGAGCCGGCGACGCTTAAAAAGGCGATGGCCTACGGCACGCTGGCCGCCAGCTTTACCGTTGAGGATTTCAGCCTCGACCGGCTACAGCAGATCGAGCGCGAAGACATCGATCGCCGGATGGAAGAATATCAGCGGATGCTGAGTTTCTGAGGTTGATTTGGAACCACAGATGGACACAGATGAACACAGATAGGAGGGGCGTAGGGTGGGCATTGCCCACCAAAGACTTGCCCCTGATCGATTTCGGTGGGCGGTGCCCACCCTACTTTCTTCTTCGCGCTCTTCGCGCCTTCGCGGTGAAAAAGAAGAAGACTCACCGCGAAGGCGCGAAGAGCGCGAAGGTAGCGTCACACTTGAATTCGATCAGTAGGCTGCCCAGTCTTGTTTGCCCGGGATCCAGTAGCTCGGGCAAAGGAAGCGGAAGAGGTGGGCGATCCTTTCCGTCGTGGCTTGGCTCTGATGATCTTCCCGCCGCGCTTGGGCAAGCTGAGCGTCGAGTGTCTTGTCCAGCCAGGCCTGGGCCGCCTCGGCCCGCTGTTCCTCCGTTGAGAACTTGCTGCGAATGCTGCCGAGCTCGCCGGCGTCGAGCCAGATGCCGCCGCATCCGGGACACTCGTCAATCTCGACGTTATCGTGCGGGCTGAAGGGATGACGCATCATGACGACGTCGACGCACGCGGGACACTTTCTGCGAGCCGAATGATCGACGAACGTGCTCGGGTCCCGGTCGACCTCCAGCAGCGCCTCGCCTTCGGCTTCGTGGGGCTCGTCGAATTTCCTCAGCTCGAAGTTGTCGAACCAGATTCCGCCGCAGCCACCACGGCACACGTCTACGACAACACCGCCGGCTTCCATTTCATGAAGCTCATGGGCACATGCAGGACATTTCATATCGGTCTCCTTCGTACTGTTCTGTTGCCACTGCCCTGGAAAACATAGCTTTCTTGGACGCCGCCTGGTTTTCGCCAAGAAGGCCAACCATAAGAGACTATCTCAAGACCCAGTTCATGGTTGTCATCCTGAGCGAAGCGTAGGATCTGCGAGCGAAGCATCTCAAGTCTTTCAGTGCCAAAGAGATCCTTCGCTTCGCTCAGGATGACAGACAAAGGCCAAAAGGAATTTCGAGATAGTCTCCAAGGCCTTCGCGGGGTGCCACTTCCGATTTGTCCAGAAGTGTGCTACAAAAACGGGACATCACGTGCGCTGTAGGAAGCCCCAATTCGCACAGGGGGTGGCTGGTGGCTGAGCGTAGCGAAGCCCCAGTTTTTCCGCCATCTGGGGCACCGCTGCGCTATGCCCCAGCCACCCGTCTGTGGTGAAATAGGATCTTGCTTCTTCGAATGAGGCCAGCTACATGAGCCAGACCATCCGCACGTTTGTCGCCGTCGAGGTCAATCGGGCCGTTCGCCGGGCGGCCGCCGAGCTGATCGAGCAGCTTCGCTCCGGCTCGGCCGATGTGAAATGGGTCGCGCCGGAAAACCTGCACCTGACGCTCAAGTTCCTCGGCGACGTGGCCCTGACCGAGACGGCCCGAATCTGCGACGCGCTGGCTCGGGCCGCCTCTGAGGTCGAGCCGTTCGAAGTCGAGATGGGCGGCGCCGGCGCGTTTCCCAACGTCTCGCGACCACGGACCATCTGGCTCGGCGCCAAGGGCGACGACCGGCCGATGCTCGCGCTACACGATCGGGTGGAAGCCCGATTGCAGAAGTTGGGCTTTCGCCGCGAAGGACGACGATTTCATCCCCACCTGACACTGGGTCGCGTGCGACGTCCCGGGCCGGCCTTGAAAGCGCTCAGTGTGCGGCTCGAAGAACTCGCCGACTACGAGGCCGGCAAGACCCAGGCAACCGAAGTGGTCCTCTTCTCCAGCCAGTTGACGCCCGACGGGCCGATCTATCAGCCACTCGGTCGGGCGAAGCTGGGTGGGGGTTGAGCTTCTCTCCACCGGCCACGCAACAAAAAAAGGGTGATACGTCGCATACCGTCGGACGTGCCACCCAGTATAGATAGAGTCAGTGGTTCCAAGTTTGGCTGGCTGACACCGCAGCAGGTCATCCTGAGCGCAGCGAAGGATCTCGATCCCGGCGCGCCGGGAAGGAGATTCTTCGCTGCGCAGATCCTTCGCTTAGCTCAGGATGACAATGCCGGGTCTCAATAGAACTTGGAACTACTGAGGGTTTCGTTTTTTCAGCGGGCGATCACTCGATGTCGTTGGCCTTGTTGCCGTCGGCCTCCTTTTGCTCGGGTTCCTCGGCCGGGCCGAGCAGCTTTTCGAGCTCCGTGCCCAGCCTCGGTCCGCGGGCACGCTCGCAGACGACTTTGCCGTCCCGATCCAAGAGGATCAAAGTCGGGATGGCGAACACGTCGTAGTGGATGGCCATGGGCGATTGAAAGCCGGCATTCTTTTGCTCCTCTTCATAGATCGTCGGCCAGGGCAAATCATTCTTCTCGACAAACTTTTCCAGCTTTTCGCGATTGCGGTCCAAGCTGATGCCCACCACTTCAAAGCCACGGTCATGGTAGAGATCGTAGTTTTTCTTGATGTTGGGTATCTCGGCTACACAGGGATGGCACCCGGTCGACCAAAACTGAACCAGCACGACCTTGCCTTTGTAGTCACTCCAATCAAGCGGCTCACCACTGAGAAGCGTACCCTCGATTTCCATCGAGTTGCCCATAAGCTGCATGCGTCGGGCAATGCCTTGGATTTGCTTGACTATTTTGGCTGCATCCTTGGCTTCACTCTTGGCATAGAGATCAGCGAACTCGTCGCACAGCGCAACCGCCTTCTCGACCGAGCGGTTTGTTTTTATGCGCGTAACGACCATGCGGACGAGACTGAGGCTGGTCCTGTTCGGCTTTCCAGCCGCCTTTTCCTTGACCGTCTCGATCATCTCGTCCACCGACTTTGCGCCGGGGGCGCCGGCAAAGGCTTTAAGTATCTCCCTTCGCAAACACATGCCTTCCACCAAATCAGCCAGCTCGGAAAACCCCTGCTTCACCAATTGCTTGGGAAATTGTTTTATGGTTTCGGCTGCCTTCTGGTCGCCGGAATCCGCCAAGAGTTCCAGACCTCGAAGTTTGGCCAGCACCGCCGATTGCTGCTGTCTCTTGCCGGCTTCGGAGGAAGCAATGATTTTGTCTGCCGCCTTGATGCAAGTGTCTATTTTACCTTCCATACTCTCGACCACTTTCTTGCCGTCAGAGCGCGCGAGCATCACGAAACCTCCGGTCATGGCCTGAACGGCAAGCATCTGATGATTCAGGGTGGCTTCGGGCGAAGCGAGGATCTTGTCTGCTGCCTCGATGTAGGCGTTTGCCTTCTTTTTCGAAAACGCGGCCAATCTTGACCGGTTCTTGCTCTTCAAACGAAGACGGCTCACGCGAAAGATGTATCGCTGCAATTGGGCAGGCGTCCCATCGGGCACAACGAACGGATCCGTCTTCTTGGCCTTCGGCTTCGCCGGCTTCGCCGATTCCACGGCCGGTTTTGCTTCGTCCTCGGCGAAGACCAATCCGTTGGAGATCGGGGCCAACGCAATCAACCCGGCGAGGCTAACGAACAAGATGAATTGCTTGGGCTGCAACATGAGGGCTACCTCTTCTAAAAACGGGAGTGACTAAGGGGGGAAAGTGGAGGCTGTAACAAATAAGTCTACACGTGGCCCGGGCGAATTTCAACGGTCCAAGGACGCTGCGACACGTCCGCCAACTTTCGGTCGGTGGACTCTGGTGGACACCATTTTGGGAAGGGCGAAGCTCCCGTTGAGCAAGATCCTTTTCCCGGGAATGCAACTCGCTGGGAGGCTTCGCCCGTTTTCCGACAGGGCCTTGTTATCTCGGGCCGGCCTGGGATACCACAGCCGGGGGGATCTGTGACAAAACCGGCCGGGCCCTCTCGGCAACCCTGCCCCGGAGTTGCTACAATTCGGGCTGTTTTCCGGGGGCCCTGCCTCCGCCGGAAAACCGACCATACCGCTCATTTCCCGGAGAAAGCAGCCTGCAGCGGCGAAAAATCGAACGAAGGCCTCTTGAACGCCGTACAGAACACCGATATACTGTTCATGTGTTCAGTTCCGGCGTGGGGTCCGCCGCGCCGTCGTTTACTTCCGGAATCGAAAGGAGTGTATCCATGGTCACCGGCATTGCGGCAAAACCGAATTCCCAAAACTCAAGCAAAGCGAAGAATCGCATGGCCAAGAAAACATCGTCCGAGGCCACGGTGGCCGGCAAGGGCGCAGCCGGCAAAAGCGGAGCCGAACAGATGCTCGAAGCCCATCCCGCGCTGAAGACCACCGTGGCCCAAATCGAAAAGGAGTTCGGCGAGGGTGCGATCATGGCGCTGGGGGCCGAGCAGAGCGGAGGGATTCCAGGCATCTCGACCGGAAGCCTGTCGTTGGATATTGCGTTGGGTGGTCAAGGGATTCCCCGTGGACGCGTGGTCGAAGTCTTCGGGCCGGAGGCCAGCGGCAAGACCACGCTGGCCTTGCACGTCGTGGCCCAGGCCCAACGCGAAGGGGGCATCGCCGCCTTTGTCGATGCCGAGCACGCCCTGGATCCGACCTGGGCCAAGAAACTGGGCGTCGACCTTGAGACCCTGCTGGTCAGCCAGCCGGGCAGCGGCGAGGAGGCCATGAACATCACCGAAATGCTCGTCAAGTCCAACGCCGTCGACGTGATCGTCATCGATTCCGTCGCGGCGCTGGTTCCCAGGAAGGAACTCGATGGCGAGATCGGCGATACGCACGTCGGCTTGCAGGCACGCCTGATGAGCCAGACACTCCGCAAGCTCACCGGCGCGATTGCCAAGAGCAAAACCCTGGTGATCTTCATCAATCAGCTCCGCGAAAAGATCGGTGTCATGTTCGGCAGCCCCGAAACCACGCCCGGCGGCCGGGCACTGAAATTCTATGCCACCTGCCGCATCGACGTACGCCGCATTGGCCAAATCAAGGACGGGGAGACCATCGTCGGGCAACGGGTGAAAGCCAAGGTCGTCAAGAACAAGGTGGCGCCCCCTTTCCGAGTCGCGGAGTTCGACATGATGCACTCCGACGGAATCAGCTACGAAGGAGACCTCCTCGATCTGGCTATGGCACAGAAAATCGTGACCCGCAGTGGCGCTTGGTTCCGCTTTGGCGACCAACAACTCGGCCAGGGCCGCGAAAAAATTCGCCTCTATCTGAAAGAAAACCCGGAACTCTGCGAAGAACTCAAGGAAAAGGTGCTTGCCGGCCTGGGGCTGGCCGAATAGTCGTAGGGCATTGCGTTGGCCGCCGACGTGATATAATGGTGGGCAAGCGATTGGGTGCCATGGCCATCCCGGTGTGCCGGGAGCGCGCCGGGATGGCCATGGCACCGGCTTTCCCTTTTGCGTGGACTTATTTGGCTGGGCGGTCATGCACAGAAACATCAGGCACTGCGTTGCGTTGATCCTCGCCAATGCCGTTCTCCTCTCGGCAGCATCCCGTGCCGCCGCGCAAAGAATCACCGCCGAAGGACTCGCGCGAGCCGTCGAGCGGACTTTGGTCGATGCGGTGGCCAGGACCGAAAAGTCGGTCGTCGCGATTGCCCGTGTCGACAAGGAAACACCCGACGAAGTGCTCAACCTCGAGTTTCGCCTCGATCCGTTCGGTCGGCGCGGCGGTCGGTTGGGAAGTCCTTCGCCGACCGATCCCGACTTCATCCCCAACGAGTATGCCGCCGGCGTGGTCGTCGACCGTGCGGGCTTGATCCTGACCACCTATCACGTTCTGGCTCCACAGAGTGATTACTACGTGACCGCCGCCGACCGCCAAGTTTATCGGGCAACGGTCAAAGCGGCCGATCCGCGGAGCGATCTGGCCATTTTGTCGATCAAGGCAACCGACCTGGTCCCGATCGGATTGGCCAATGCCGGGGCGCTTCGCAAAGGCCAAATCGTCATCGCCCTGGGCAATCCTGACGCCATTGCCAAAGACGGCCAGGCCAGCGCTGCCTGGGGCATCGTGGCCAACCTGGCGCGAAAAGCACCGCCGGAACCAGGCAGCTTCGAAAGCGCTGGCAAGACGACCTTGCACCACTACGGAACCCTGATCCAGACCGACGCCAAGCTAGGCGTGGGCACAAGCGGCGGGCCACTTTTAGATCTGTCGGGCCGCATGGTCGGGTTGCTCACGAGTTTGCCCGCACCGACCGGCTACGAGCGGGCCGCCGGATACGCCATTCCCGTTGATGCCACCTTCCGCCGCATTGTCGAGACGCTCAAACAGGGTCGCGAGGTCGAATATGGCTTCTTGGGCATTGAGCCGGCCAATCTTACCCGGGAGGAAATCCTCTCCGGGCTGCGGGGCATGCGTGTCGAGCGGGTCACGCCCGGCCCCGGCACGCCGGCCGCCGCCGGCGGCCTTGAGGCGGGCGACATCATCACCGCCGTGGGCGGCCGGCCGATTCTCGACGCCGATCATCTGGTCCTCGAAGTCGGCCGTCTGCCGGTCGATTCGGTCGCTCGCATCACCGTGCTCCGCCGCGGCCGAAAGCGCGAGCTGAACGTTCGGCTGGGCAAGTACCCGGTCCGCGGCCGGAAGATCGTCACCGCCAGAGCGGAACCTTGGCGAGGGCTTCAGGTCGACTATCCGACCGTGCTGGTCGACCCGCGGTATCGGGCCCACGACGAGCCGGTCTATTTCGAAGACGCCGTCCTGGTGACCGAGGTCCAGCAGGATAGCCCCGCGTGGCGCGCCGGGCTGCGGGTGGGCATGTCCATCAGCCACGTGGTCGGCCGCGCGGTCCGAACGCCCGGAGAGTTTCGCACCATGGTGGCCGGCCGCCCTGGCCCGGTCCCCATCCGACTTACCGAGCAGGATTCGCCCCGACGCGTCATCGGCCCAGGGTCATAAACGATGGGGACTGTCCCCTTCTGGTGCATATTTGTTTACGGAGGTTTCAACCATGGTGAACTGTCTTTTGTTGAGTTGCATGTCTATCAGCTTACTCTTGGCCGGCCAGGAGCAAATCGAACAACCCAAGAAGGAAAACCCCCCGCCCATTCGCATTGTCGTCGTGGGCGATTCGACCGTGGCCAGCTACAAGAAGAGTGCCAAGGACATCGCCGGTTGGGGACAGGTCATCGGTGAGCAATTCAACAAGAAGGTCACGGTCGTCAATCGCGCGGCCTCCGGCCGAAGCTCCAGCAGCTTCGTCTGGGAAGGCCGCTGGGCCGAGGCGCTGCGGCACAAGCCCGACTACGTGTTCATCCAGTTCGGCCACAACGATTGTCCCGGCAAAGGCATACGCCAGACCGATCCGAAAACGACGTTCCGCGACTACCTACGAAAATACGTCTACTATGCCCGTCAGGCTGGTGCCAAGCCGGTGCTGATCACGCCCATGACCCGGCGGCGTTTCGATGAGCACGGGAAAATCAAGACCATCCTGCGACCCTATGCCGAGGCCATGCTCGCCGTCGGCCGCCAGGAGAAGGTTCCGGTCGTGGATCTCCACGCGGCGAGTGTCGAGTTGTTCAATCGCCTGGGCGACCGCGGCAGCGCGGATCTGAGCTGCGACGCCAAAGACCGCACCCATTTCTCGGCGAAGGGAGCCCGGACGATGGCGTGGCTCATCGCCGAGCGATTGCCGAGAGTCGAGCCGACGTTGAGAGCGTATCTGAAGCCGAGCGCCGCCGACCCCAAACCGAGCCGCGACCGTTAGGGAGCGGATCATCAACCTTGCCAACCAGACCGCTCCCTAACGGTCGCGGCTCGGTTTTTCCCACGTGTTGCCAATCTCCCGCCCCAGTTCACGGCTTTTCACCGCGCGGCGATGCCGATATCATGAGAGGTTTGACCCAGGGCGCTGCCTGTCCCCCTTTGGAAATAACCAAGCGATGAAAACCGACGAACTCCGCGAAAAATACTTGGCCTTCTTCGAGACCAAGGGCTGTGTCCGCCGCCCGAGCGACGTACTCGTCCCCCGATGGGACCCATCCGTGCTCTTTACGCCCGCGGGCATGAACCAGTTCAAAGATCATTTCCTGGGCCGGTGCAAGCTCGAATTCACCCGGGCGGCCACTTGCCAGAAGTGCCTGCGAACCGGCGACATCGATAACGTCGGACGGACCGCTTATCATCACACGTTCTTCGAGATGCTGGGCAACTTCAGCTTCGGCGACTATTTCAAGCGCGAGGCCATCGTCTGGGCATGGGAGTTTCTGACCGATAAGAAATGGCTCGGGCTCGATCCCGAGCGGCTTTGGGCGACGATCTATCTCGACGACGACGAAGCGGCCGAAATCTGGCTCCGCGACGTGAAGCTCCCGACGGAGCGACTCGGGCGCATCGGCGAGGATGAAAACTTCTGGCCGGCCAGCGCGCCGAGCAAGGGACCCGACGGCGTCTGCGGGCCGTGCAGCGAAATCTACTGCCGCACCGACACGGGCGACGTGGAGATCTGGAACCTGGTCTTTACGCAGTTCAACCGGGTGGGCGACCCGCCCGACAACCTGCGACCGCTGCCGAGCAAGAACATCGACACGGGCATGGGCCTCGAGCGGACGGCCGCCGTCATGCAGGGCGTCGAGACGAACTACCACATCGACATCCTCCGGCCCTTGGTCGAGGCGGCTGGCGAGGTCTGTGGCGTGAAGTATGATCCGGCGAGCGAACACGGGCGGCGGCTGCGGCGGATTGCCGACCACGTGCGTGCCTGCGCGTTTGCCGTGCACGAGAACGTCTATCCGGGTCCGAACAAGGAGAAATACGTCATCAAGCGGCTCTTGCGACGCGCGGTGCTCGACGGCCGCCAGATGGGCGTCCGCGAGCCGTTCTTGCACAAGCTGGTGGGCAACGTGGCCGAGTTGATGGCCGGGCCGTATCCCGAACTGGGCGAGACGGTCACTCGGGTCGCCGGGGTCATCGAAAACGAAGAGAGCAATTTCCTGGGAACGATTGACGGCGGCCTGGACCGCATCCACCGCATCTTCGTGGCGATGAAGAAGCAGAACCGGGGCATCGTTTCCGGCGCGGAAGCCGCCGAGATGTATCAGACCTATGGCTTTCCGCCCGAGCTGTTCGAGACGATGGCCGCCGAGCGAAACCTGACGTTCGACTGGGAAGGCTACGAGTCCGAGATGGAAAAGCACGGCGTCGTCTCGGGCGGAGGCCAGAAAACCGAGCTGTTCAAGCACGATCCGCTCGAAGCACTGAAGAAGGCCATGCACGGAAGTCAGTTCCTCGGCTACGACACCTTGGAGGTGGAAGGGGCCAAGATCATCGGCATCATCGCCGGCGGCAAGCTCTGTGATGAAATCGATGAAATCGACCATGAGCACCCGATCACCGTCGTCCTGGACAAAACGCCCTTCTACGGCGAGATGGGCGGCCAGGTGGGCGACACCGGCGAGTTGACCGCCGAGGGCCTGCGCTTCGAAGTCCTCGACGCGCAAGTCGACGGCCACTTCACACTGCACCATGGTCATCTGCGCGAGGGTCAAATCGGCTTGGGCGATGCGGTGACCGCCCGGGTGGACGTGGCCCGGCGACGCGGCATCCAGAGAGCCCACAGCGCGACCCATCTTCTGCACTACGCCCTGCGGAAACATCTTGGCCAGCACGCCGAACAACAGGGCTCGAAAGTGGACCGCGACCTGCTGCGTTTCGACTTCACCAACCCCAAACCGGTCAGCCGCGACCAGCTCGTTCAGATTGAAAACGAGATAAACGCCAAAATCCTCGACGGCGACTGCGTGGATGCGAAGAACATGCCGTTGGCCCGTGCCCGCAAGGCGGGCGCAATGATGCTGTTCGGTGAAAAGTATCCGGACGTTGTCCGCGTGATTGCGATGGGCGATTACAGCAAGGAGCTTTGCGGCGGGACCCATCTGGCCAACACGGGCCAGGTCGGCCTGTTGAAGATCACGGGCGAAGAGAGCGTCGCGGCCGGCACGCGGCGCATCACGGCGCTTACGGGCCCGGCCGCGCTGGATCGGGTCCGCCACGAAGAAGCCCTGCTGCGCAAGGCGGCGTCCACGCTGAAAGTTCCGCCCGACGAGTTGCCCGAGAGGGTGACGGCCATGGCCGAGGAAATCCGCCGCCTGAAAAAGCAAGTGGCCAGCGGCGCGAAAACGGAGCGGATCGACGTTGGTCAACTCATCGACGAGGCCGAGCAGCTAGGCGAAGTGAAACTCGTCGTCCGAGAGATCCCCGGTGCGACGCCGCAAATGCTTCGCGATCTGATCGATCAGCTTCGTCGCAAGGCCTCGCCGGTGGCCGCCCTGTTGGCCGCCCGAGACGAAGAAGAAGGCAAAGTGCTCCTGGTGGCCGGGCTGAGCCGCGACCTGGTCGCCCAGGGCGGCGACGCGGTCAAATGGATCCGCCAAGTGGCTAAGCTTGTCCAGGGCGGCGGCGGCGGAAGAGCCGACCTGGCCCAGGCCGGCGGCAAAAACGTCGAAAAACTGCCCGACGCCCTGGCCGCTGCCCGGGGCTCGCTTGAAAAAGTCCTGGCTGGTTGAAGAGTTTTTTGGGGAACCACAGATACACACAGATGAACACAGATAACATTTGGCTATGGGTGGCTGGGCCATAGCGCAGCGCTGCCCCAGGAACGTGGGATTCACCACGGAAGTCGCGGAGGATCGTAGAGCGGTGGAGGAAAGTGAAGACTCGCCAGAAAAGACTGTAACACGCTCGTCAAGGAATGGTGGGCATGGGAGTGTTACACGTTTTGTACGTCGTTTTCCATGGCTTTGATTAGACTCTCACGCGCACGGACAACCTCATTGGGATCCCTGGGTCGATTTTCTGATGGAAGTTCCGTCCTCTCAAAAACAAGGTCCCTGTATCTCTGATATGCCTCTCTGACCGAAGGGGAGCCAAGCAGCTTCAGACGATGAGAAATCGAAAGCCTTTTGATCTGAAGATCAACGTCTGCTGTTTGGCCCTGGACATTGCGTTGCGCCAACGCGAGTTCGTTGTCGAGTATGAGATCGACGACCTCAAGATACAAATCGAGACGCAGGTCATCTCGTCAGTTTCGTCGTTCCCGTTTTTCGATCCATTGTTGTGTGAGGTATGCAATGATGCCGCTGGCGAGGAGACCACCACATAAGGCACCTGCGAATGTGTTCCATACCGCGTCGGGGATCGTACAAGCGAACGGCATCGTCTCAGAACTCTCCTGCCCATGTGGCAATGTGAGGATGAGGACTCGCTTCGCTTCACTAAGCAAGAGGAATCCATCCGCGTTCATCTGCCATGGAACTGGGGCACCGCTTCGCTATGCCCCAGCCACCCAGAACGAAACCCTATCTGTGTCCATCTGTGTGCATCTGTGGTTCCCTCTTCCTCCGTGTTCTCTGTGTCTCTGTGGTGAATCTACGCCTCGCCGATTTCGGCCATCACCTGGTCGGGGATGTTGAAGTTGGCCGAAACGTTCTGCACGTCGTCGTGGTCGTCGAGCCGTTCCATCAGTCTGAGCACCTTTCGGGCGCCGTCGGCGTCCAGGTCGACCATGTTGCTGGGGATGCGGGTGATTTCCTTGACCTCGGGCTCGATCTCCGCATCGGCCAGCGCACGGCTAACGTCCTGGTAGATACTCGGATCGCATATTACCTCGAAGTTCTTACCCTGCGTCGTGACGTCGTCGGCGCCGGCCTCCAGGGCGATTTCCATGAGCGTGTCTTCGTCGGTCCGGTCGGTGGGGATCAGGAAGAGGCCTTTTGACTCGAACATCCAGGCCACGCAGCCGGTGCTGCCGAGTTTGCCGTTGGCCATCTCGAAGATCTTTCGGATTTCCGGCGCGGTTCGGTTGCGGTTGTCGGTCAGCACCTCGCAGAGGATGGCCACGCCGCCGGCGCCGTAGCCCTCATAGACGACTTCTTCGAGGTTGCCGCCGGCAATCTCGCCGGTTCCCTTCTTGATGGCCCTTTGGATGTTGTCCTTGGGCATACTGACGGCCTTGGCGTCGTCGATGGCATAACGGAGCTGTAGATTGGCGTCCGCGTCGCCGCCGCCCATCTTGGCGGCCACGATGATCGCCTTGGCCAGCTTGCTCCAGAGGATGCCCCGTTTTGCGTCGACGAGCGCCTTCTTATGTTTGATGCCCGCCCAATGAGAATGACCTGACATAGGGATGCTCTCTTAGTGACGCTGGTGTTACACGGAAGGAAGCATGCTCACGGTCCCGGCGCGCCGGGATGAGCATGCCACCCGACCTGTCCATTATACAACAATCGCCCGCTCTTTCTATTGGTGTCGAACACGGTCAATCGTGTGCGGTGCCCTTGGATTTGGCTTCCATGGCGGCGGCCGCGTCCGGCTCCTTGGCCTTGCGATAGGCTCGGGCCGCCTTGCGCCAGACGTCGGCCGCCCGCTCGGTTTTGCCCAACTTGTGGTAGACCTCGCCCAGGTGATCGAGTATCTCGCCTTCGGGCAGATCGTCGGCCGCCTTTTCCAGCGCAACGACGGCTTGCTGGAGTCGTCCCAATCGAAACAGGGCCCAGCCCAGGCTGTCGCGGTAGGCGGCGTTTTCGGGCTCGGTCTGGACGGCTTGCCGGACCATGCGGAGCGATCGCTGCAAATGCAGACCCTGGTCGGTCCAGAGGTAGCCGAGATCGTTCATCGCCGAGACGTCGTCGGGGAATTCATCGAGCACCTCTTCGAGCCACTCTTCGGCCTTCTTCTTGTCTCCTCGTTGCACTTCGAGATGCGACAAGACGAGCCTTGCCTCACGGAGGACCGCTCGGACGCCCGGGCTGGAGTGGTCGGCGTCGAACCGCTCGATGAGCTTGGCATAAACCGCTCGCGCCTGCTCTTTTCGACCGGCGTGGTAGAGTATCCAGCCCTCGTGGCTGGCCAGCAGGGATGAATTCTTGCTCAGTCGACACGCGCGTCGGGCCGCGTCGAGCGCTTTGTCGGTCTGTCCATCCAGTTCCAAAGCGCTGGCTAGGTAGTAATAAAACATCGGCTTGTCACGCTCAGGCACGTTTCCTTCGGCCCCGCGCCGGAAGACGCCGGCCGCCTTGGCGAATTGATCCTCAGCCATCAGGCCGCCGCCCCAGAGAAGCAACGTATCGGAGGCATTGTCGGGGGCTGCTTGAAGGGCCCACTCGAACAGCGGCTCGGCCGCATCGAGCCGCTTCGCTTCCATGGCCAACAGCGCCGTGGCCAAGGGACTGTGGGCGCCGAGCGAAGCCGGTTTCTCGGCAAGCCGCTTTCGTGCGGTGGCCAGCAGTTTGTCGAGAAGCATCGCATCACTGGTGATTGCTTCGATCTGGCCGCCTAGGTTCTCCAGCGAGGCACGCTCACCAACCGCATGGCCCAGTACACGGAGAAGTTCCTCGAGTTGACCCTTCTTTCGATAGATCTGGATCAGACCGGCATGGACACGAGCGGTGGGCCGTTTCTGCCGTAGCGCGCCGTAGAGCGCTGCGGCCTTGTCGAGCTGTCCTGCTTGAAGGTACTGCTCCGCCGCGAAACAGGCCAAAGGGACATTGTCGGGATTCTCGGCCAGGAGTTTCTCGACGCGTGGGAGTAACTCGTCCGGTCTGCCAAGCTCGGCGAGCACTCTGCTGAGCAGTTCGTACGGGTTCAGACCCTCGTCGGTGAAGTGTTCGCGGAAGCACGTTTCCAAATGCCCCAGGGCGACTTTTGGCTTCTTACGCTTCAACTCGATGCGGGCCAGTTGGAAGTGGAGCAACCCGGCGTTGGGTTTCTTCTGATGGGCCTTTCCAAAGGTGGCTTCCGCTTCCGCCAGGCGATCGGCCAACAGATAGTACTCGCCGAAAAGCCAATAGGGTGGATGAGGTAGACCGAACAAGTCCTTGAGCTTCGCCCGCCGAAGCCCAAACCGCTCGGGATGCTCCAGCGCATCGAGCACGCCCTTGGCCGCGTCGGCCGCCTTGCCGTAATCCTCGCCGGCGACGTAGATCTCGGCCAGACGCCACCGGAGCGCGATATCCAAAGGGGTTTTGTCCTTGTCCTTGCGATCGGCGAGCACCTTCTCGAAGAGTTGGGTGAGCGGGCGGACCTCGTCCTCGTTGGAAACAAGCTCGACCAACTCGAGGAGATCCGCCGGATCGAGCGAGTCGGGATCCAGCTTGGCCGCCTTCAGCAGATAACGATCTCGGACGCCGTTCCACTTGAGCCGCTCGGCCAGTGCCACGATGGGCCAGACCACGTCGCGGGCCGAAGGATCGTAACGCCACGCACGCTGATAGTGGCGGATTGCCTTGGCGTACTGCTTGCGCTGGTGAAAGGCGCGGCCGGCCGAGAAATGGGCCAAGGCGTGCAGATGGTCCTCGTCCGCTTCGGTCCGAGGTGTTCGCGGCACAAGCGGCTCGGGAAGATCGTCCAGCAGCAGCCGCTCGCCGCGCGGCGTCGCGGAAGGAGTCTCCGCAGGCGAAGTCCCGGGCTCTCCGGCGGAGAGCGGACCGATCGGCAGCAATATCGCGATGCCGATCAGAACGCGAAACGTGTGCCACTGCTTGCCACCGGCAAGCAGTGTCGGCCGTGTAGCCGCCCAGCACTGCTTTCCCGGCGCGCCGGGATGGCAACGGAATTCCCGGACACCCTCGGAGCGGCGACTCGACTGAGCTCTTCGAAGTCCAGCAGTGGCAGCCAATTTGCCGTTTCTACGCAGAGACCGCCTGGAACCGCGGACATCCCCAAACATCGCCGGGTCTCCGACTCAACGAGGCTTGCGTTTGGAGAGGCCGCTGGACGTTCTCTTTCTGCCGGTCGACTCGCTGCGCGGCTTGCTTTTGGAGGAAGCCGTCTTTCGCTTTGTCGAAGTCGTCTTCTTCGTAGTGGTTTTCTTCTTCGGAGGCGCTTTCTTGGCGGCGCTAGCCGTCTTCTTTCGCTTTGTCGAGACCGCTTTGGCCTCTTTCTCGGCCGACGCCGGGCTTTTCCTTCTTTTCTTCCCCGGTTTGGCCTCGCCGACAACCTTCTTGGCTTCTTCCGCCTTTTCGACGGCCGTGATTCTTCCAGTGCGACGTTTCGGCCACCGAGTCTTGGCCGCCGGCTCGATTTCCAGCAGCTTGTTTCTCAGTTCGGCGGCGAAGGGACTAGCGATGAAGTCGGCACCCAGTTGATGGAGCAGCGACCCGAACTCGATGCCTTTGCTCTTCGGAATGGCTCGCTCCAGGCCCGAGACGGAACCGCCCGCGATTTCTTCTTCGGTGGCCAGCCCGACGATCCGCATGATTTCCAGGGCACCGGAGTCCAGCGGAATCGAATGGCCTCCGAGGGCAGCCTGCACCACGTAGGAAATCGCGAAACGAGTCGTGCCTTCGATTTTTTTCAGTGCCTCGGCGGCGGGGCCGAGATTCTTCTTTCGAAGCCCCTCCAGATCGAACGAGTAGCTTGCTTCGAATACGTGCTGCAAGACTTGCTTGAGGCGGTTTGCGGCCGTCGGGGGATCAGGCAGCCGAGCCATCGTTTCGGTCAGTTCGCGGATGGAACTGACCCGGATTTCGTTCCAATCAAAGTACTCCTCTACGATCGTGGCGAACGCCTCCTCGGCCACGTTGTACTGCGTGTTTTCGAGAAGACACGCAAACACCAAATGCTCCAAAACCGGACGTTCGGCACTGGCCGGAACCGGCTTGTAATGCTTCTTCAGCACTTTATGGAGCTTCGTGAAATGGGCAGAACGACTGGGAGATGTCATGGATCTTATTGACGCTTGGATCTTGAATGAACGGAGGGCGACCAACGGGAGCCCGGCTTCATGGCATTCGACCGCACAGCACTGTTCGGTGAAAATGCAAACATAAATAGGACTCGCAAATAACAACGTGATGCGTGTTCTTGTGCTCGGCCACGATCAGTCCGGTTCCGTACCTGGCGACTCGGTTTCCTCCCGTTCCTTCTCCGATTCTCTCGGCAAGACTTCCTTCAGGATTCGTGCGATCTCAATCGATTGCTTCACGCCTTGATCCAGCACGAATGCAATGCGTGGCGTGTAACGGGTGTCGATTCGGGAAGACAGCTTCGATTGAAGAAAGCCGGCCGCGTGCTGCAGTCCCCGCAGGCCTAGGTTCTGCTTCGCCTCGTCGCCCATGATCGACACATGAACCTTGGCTTGACGCAGATCCCCCGACATCTCGACGTAGGTCACGGTGACGTCTTTGACCCGGGGGTCGTTCAACTCCGTCAGGATGGCCCAACTGACGACTTCTCGTACCGCTTCGGCAGCTTTTTCAACACGTCGCGAAGGCATGCTGCAATTCTCATCAGAAGGTTCGAGCCACTTCCTCGACCTTGAACACCTCGAGTATATCTCCCTCTTTCAGATCATTGAATCCGTGCAGTTTGATGCCGCACTCAAGGCCTTCGCGGACTTCGCGGGCATCGTCCTTTTCCCGCTTGAGCGAATCGACGGCATACTCACCGATCACGCGGTTCTCGCGAATCAAACGAGCCCGCGAGTCGCGCTGCAGGTTGCCCGTCAAAACCCGGCAACCGGCGATGGTACCCAGGCGGCTGATCTGAAAAAGCCGCTGGACCAGGGCGCGTCCCAGCTCGGTTTCCCGTTGTTCCGGTTTGAGCATGCCTTCCAGGGCAGCCTTGAGATCGTCGGCGACTTGGTAGATGATGTCGTAGCGGCGAATCTGAACGCCGCACCTGTCGGCCAACACTCGAGCGCTTTCGTCGGGCACGACGTTGAACCCGATGATCACGGCGTCCGAGGCATCGGCCAGGTGAACGTCGGCCTCGGTGATGCCGCCCACCATCGCCTGCAAGATTCTCAGCTGCACCTCCGGATGTTCAAGCTTGGTCAGCTCCTTTTCGATCGCTTCGATCGAGCCGCGGACATCCACGCGCAGGATGATGTTGAGCGTTTGGACTTCATCCTGGCCAAGCCGCTCGAAGAGGTTCTCGAGCGTCACGTGCGTTTGCGTTCCGACAAGAGACTGCTGGCGGGCTTCGCTGGCTCGCTGCTGGGCGATCCCCCGTGCTTGGGTAATTTCCGGCACCACGTGGAAGCGGTCACCCGCCGCGGGAGCCTCGCTGAAGCCCGTCAGGTTGACGGGCATGGAAGGGCCGGCTTCCGAATGGCGCCGGTTCGAGTCGAGCGTGTCGAACATCGCCTTGACCCGACCATACGCGGTCCCACAAACAACCACGTCCCCAACGCGAAGCGTGCCCTTGGCAACCAGCACCTTGGCCACGACGCCCAGACCCTCGTGCAGCGAAGCTTCCAGGCAAGTGCCGCAGCCGGGTCGGTCCGGATTGGCTTTGTATTCGTGCAACTCGGCCACGGTCAGCAACGTGTCGAGCAATTCGTCCACCCCTTCGCCCGTGGTGGCGCTCGTCTTGATGACTTCCGTGTCGCCACCCCACTCGCTGGGCAGCAGCTCGTTTGCCGCCAATTGCTCGTAGACGCGTTGCGGATCGACGTCGGGAAGATCAATTTTGTTCAAAGCAACCACGATGGGAACCTCGGCCGCCCGAGCATGGCTGATGGCTTCTTCCGTCTGAGGCATGATCCCGTCGTCGGCGGCCACGACCAGGACGGCAATATCGGTCACGTTGGCGCCGCGGGCACGCATCTTCGTGAACGCCTCGTGGCCCGGCGTATCGACGAAGGCAATCGGGTGACCGTCCTTCTCGATTTCGTAAGCGCGAATGTATTGGGTAATACCACCCTTTTCCCCGGAGACGACGTCGATACCGATGATGCGATCCAGCAGGGACGTTTTTCCGTGGTCGACGTGACCGAGGAACGTGATGACCGGTGGTCGTGGCTTGAGCGTTACCGGATCGTCTTCTTCCTGCTCGACCGCGGCCAACACTCGCTCTTCGACGTCGACCGGCCGGCGGAGATCGACGTCGACGCCGAATTCGACAGCCAGAAGCTCCGCCGTTTCCATTTCGAGTCCTGCGTTGATGTTCACGCCAGCCCCGACGCCCATGGCAAGCAGTTTGCCGAGAACCTGGTTTGCGGACACACCGACCGTTTCCGAGAATGTCCGCACCGTGCAAGGCATTTCCAAGACGACGTTGTGCTTTCGCGGGGCGGCCGTGTTCGTGCCGATCCGCCGAATACGCCTGACCGTGCGGCGTGGAGTCTTCGCTTCTTCTTCGTCATCGGTTTTGCGGCGGCGCACGGTTGTCCGTTTGCGTTTCAGTTGACGTTGTTCGCGCCCGCCCAGAGTGATGCCTTCTTTGCCTGTGATTTCCGGGGTAGTGCCGCGCCCCTTGCCGCGTCGGCCTCGTCCGCCGACAGGTGTCAATACTCGTGAAGGCTCATCAGGAAGTGCGTCTTTGGCAGCGGCTTTTTTCCTGGCTGCTTTGCGTTCTTTCTCTTGTTCCTCGATATGCCTTGCAAGCGGTTTGTCTCCCACACGACCCGCGCGAATCGCATCGGGGGGCAGCCGGATTTCCGGCTTCTGCGCGGCCGGCTCTTGCAACTTCGCTGCTGCCGGAGGCGGCCCGGCGGTCGGGATCGGCGCCAGCTTGATCGTGGGCCCCGCCTTCGCTGGAGGCGTCTTGGCAGGTGTGCGAGAAGGCTTTCTTGGGAGAGCCGTGGGTATCGATTCCGGGGAGACCGCGGTCGAGGGTTCTTCGCCGGGTTTGAACTGCTCGTCTGCCAAGCCGGGAACCGGCGATTCGGCGACCGTCGCGAGCTGGTCGGGAAGATCTTCCTTGGCCTCTTGTGATGGTTTGGCTTCTTTCGTCGGCAGAACGGGGACCCTGCCTGCAGCAGCCGCTCCGCCTGGCCCCAGGTAGTCTTCGCGCCGCAGCGCTTCCGTTTTGTCCGAGGGGAGTGTTCTGGGCCTTTGCGGCGCGAGCGTTTGAGTGGTTCGGGAGGGTGCGGCGGCGGCCCTGCCTCCACCACTGATATAAGCCTGGACCTTCTCGACCTCTTCTTCGGTCAAACTCGCAAGCGCAGACCCCTTACCCGTAACACCCGCTGCTTTGCAAATGTCAGCGAGTGTCTTGCTGTCGAGCCTCAGTTGCTTGGCCAAGGCGTAAATGCGAACGGGCAACGCAACTCTTCCTTTCAATGTCGCCCCAGCAGAATCTGCCTGCCTAGCGACCTATTTTCAAAACGCTTCCGTTACATAGGCACCTCTCCCGAATCACTCCGGATGCTGTGCTTTGTCGGTGAGGTTCTCTTCGCTGGAAGAGACTTCTTCCTCCGCAGTTTCTTCCGACATGATTTCAACCGATTCGTCCTCCTCGCCGGCCGGAGCCACGTCCTCGGCGGTCGCCGTCGCTTCGAGTTCCGAGCCCACCGCGTCGAGGACCTCGTCCTCCTCGCCGGCCGGAGCCACGTCCTCGGCGGTCGCCGTCGCTTCGAGTTCCGAGCCCACCGCGTCGAGGACCTCGTCCTCCTCGCCGGCCGGAGCCACGTCCTCGACGGTCGCCGTTGCTTCGAGTTCCGAACCCACCGCGTCGAGGACCTCGTCCTCCACGAATTCGGCGGCTTGCAGATCGGTCGTTTCCGCCTCATTGGCTTCCGCCTCGGCAGCTTCCGCCTCGGCAGCTTCCACCTCGGCAGCTTCCGCCTCGGCAGCTTCCGCCTCATCGCTCTGGGCTTCGGCAGCTTCCTGGCGTTGCTGCTCGCGTTGGAGCCGGCGCTGCTCGGCGGCGACCTTTTCCGCTTCGAGCGCTCTGGTCTCCGCCTGCCCGACGATATAATCCACCTGTTCTTCACTAAGGCCCCCGCCCATCTCGCTCAAAACGTCGGGTTCGATGACCGAGAGATCGTCGTAGGACAGAAAGCCCTCGCCGACGAGTTTCTCCGCCAATTCATCGTCCACGCCGTCCAACTCCGCAAAACCGAGCACGGCCTGTTCGATTTGTTCGTCGAGTTCCTCCCGAGTCATGATTTCGATGTCCCAAACGCATAGCTTGCTGGCCAGGCGAACGTTCTGGCCTCGCCGGCCGATGGCCAGCGAGAGCTGATCCTCGCGCACGAGCACAATCGCCCGACCGAACATCTGACAGAGGATGACTTCCTCGACTTCGGCCGGTTGGAGCGCGTTGGGGATCAGCGCTTGCATATCGTCGTTGTGGCGAACGATGTCGATTCGTTCGCCCGCCAGTTCGTCGACGATGTTCTTGATTCGGTTGCCTCGAACACCGACACACGCGCCGACGCTGTCGACGCGTTGATCGGAGCTGCTGACGGCAATTTTCGTACGGTAGCCGGGCTCTCGCGCAATGGCCCTAATCTGGATGACCCCGTCGGCAATCTCGGGGATTTCCTGTTCGAAGAGGCGGCTAACCAGATGATGTCGGGTTCTGCTGAGGATGATTTTTACCCGGCTGCCCGCCTTCCGCACGTCACACACCACGGCTCGGACCCTCTCGTTGGAATGGAGGGTTTCGCCGGGTATTTGCTCACTGCGGGGAAGGATGGCCTCGATATTACCCAGCGACACGGTGGCGGCGCCTCCTTCGTATCGCTGAATGACGCCGGTCACCATCTGATCTCGGAGTTCGTTGTATTCGTCGAATAACGTGTCGCGTTCGGCTTCGCGAATCTTCTGGATCATGACCTGCTTGGCCGTTTGCGCTCCGATGCGCTCGGCGATATCCTCGGGCGTCATGATCTCGCCGTTGTGGATTCCAGTGATTTGGCCGGTCTCGCGATCGATCTCGATGGTGATGTCGTCCTCGTCGCCGTAATGTCTCTTGGCGGCCGAGAGCAAGGCCGCTTCGATGCCGTCGAAGACGATGGACTTATCGATGTTTTTGTCGCGGTGTATCGCGTCGACGATCCGCAACACTTCACTTGGATTCATCGATATCTCGCTTTTCCCATTGAGCGACGGCTACCAGCAAGCGGCAATCCTCGATAGTGTGTCTGTTGAGCCGACCAAGTTTGTTGATTCAGCGCGCGCAATCACCCACCCCGTTTCGGGCCACGGCACACGCTGTCGATCGGCTAGGGTGTTGGCGGTCGACCGTGCGGGCTAGGCCGTCTGGCCCAGCCCGTCCAGCGGAAGCAAAAACTCCCACACTCAAGCCATCCCTCGCCCGAACGAATCGGGTGTCGGATGCCCGAAACTTTTTCGTGATCACAACTTACCGAAACACGTAATCTAGTAAGAATACCGGCCCAAAGCTGGGGTGTCAAGCCGGCGTCCGAGCGGAAGCCGGCACTGACCTGGCCGGTGGAGGGCATGAATAACCCCAAAGACGGGTTCCAATCGGCAAAACAGGCCCGGGGCACCCGGTAAGCTGACCTTAGAAACGTTCTCAGTTCTCGCTATCCGGGGCGGCCAGCGGCAATCGCAGAACGAATGCAGCGCCGTCGCGCGCCTGGGCATCGAAATCAAGTTTCCCGCCCATGTCCCGGGCCAGACGCCGGCAGAGCGCCAAGCCAAGCCCCACGCCGGGAGCCGAATGGGCCGCCTCCGAGGCCGACTTCGCGAAGGGGCGAAAGAGGCGTCGCCGGGCCGAAGCGTCCACGCCGGGCCCGTGATCGCGCAGGCGAAAGAACGCATGGCCACCAACCCGCTCGACGGTCAGGTGAATCCGCCGGTCGGCGGCCGTCGCGGCATATTTGCAGGCGTTGTCTACCAGATTGAAGAGGATTTGATCAAACGAAGAGGGATTGACGCGCAACACACACGCTGTCGGCGGGTCTTCGGCCTTGACGACCAACTGCATCCCGGCCTGGGCGGCCCGCCCGGCCAACCGATCTTGCACCTCCGCGAGCAGATCTCCGACGGTGCGTCTTTCCAATTGGCCTCCGCCGCGATGGCGTTCGAGCCGTGCATAGGCCAGGACGTTGTCGACCAGATGGCCCAGCCGGTCGGCTTCCGTGCGGAGCGTGTCGAAATAGTGCTGCCGCTTCTCGGGCTGGGCGACCATGCCCTCGGCGAGCATCTCGGCGTACATGCGCAGCGTGGTCAGCGGGGTGCGCAGCTCATGGGTCACTGCCGAAACGAATGCCGCCCGGCGGTCGCTGAGCCGAACGACGCCCCAAAGGAGTATCGCCACGGCCACGGCCGCCGTCAGCACGCCGGCCCAGGCCAGACACAGCGTCGGCACGATGGGCAATGGGCCCGAAGCGGCCTCCGCCCGGGCGAAACGTCCCGGTTCCAGTTCGATGGGCATTGAGGCGAGCATGCGCGACGCGTTCGGCTTGGAGGGCAGCGTCGCGGGCCGTAGCGAGGCATGGGGCAGGAGATCCGTGACGCGATCGAGCAGCCACGGCCTGAGTGCCGGCCAATCGACGAGGCAACCCTGGATACATTCCCCCTGGGGCAGCATCACACGACGCGCCAAAACCAGGTGGTCGTCCAGCCAGAGCGGGCGCATCACGACGCTGCCCCAATCGACCGGAGCGGCTATTGGGGCGGGCGAATTCATGCGCTGCTGTGCGATGGCCGAGTTCTGATTCGACATGATCGCCTGGCTCCGTGCGTTCCATTCGTTCATCGCCCGAGAAAGCGACGGCTGAGAGCGGCGATTGTCTTGCACCAGTGCCGGATTGATCCACTTGGAACTCGATTTCTCCGCGGGCAACTGCGCCGCCAGCTCATCGCGGCCGATGGCCGATCCGAGCGGTGACGGCTTGCCGGAAAGCGGCGGCGAATGCTGTAATCGGCCGTCCGGCTCGAACTGGAACCGCTCGATGACCAGTTGCACCGGATCATCGGGCGACGACGGCGCAGCCGGCACGAGCCGAAGGTAGCTCGTCTGCGGACGCATGCTCTCTTGAATCAACAAGGGCGTCAACGCCGAGTCGATCCGCCAGAGGGCCAAACGCACGTTTTCCTCGAGTGCAGCCTGATTCTGCGCCGTCTGTTCGGCCTGGTGAAGGCGAAACGCCATCTCGCTGATTCGCGCCATGGCCGCCAAGACGACCGCCAGGCAGACGGCAAAGGCTATCCAGATGGAGCGAGGACGTTTCATGGTTCGGCCGAATTCGTTTCCGGGTTCTTCTCACCGTCGGCCACCTCCGGCCGGGCGAACATGTAGCCCTTGCCGCGGACCGTGAGGATGACGGCCGGTCGGGCCGGGTCGTCCTCGAGCTTCTCACGCAGCCGCGCCACGTGCATGTCGATCGTGCGCGTGCTCAGTCCGCGAGGAGGAATCCGCCAGACGTTGGCCAGAAGTTCGTCGCGATCAATGGCGCGCCCACGATGGGCCGCCAGGTAGCGCAACAGATCGACCTCCCGCTCGGACAATTCGGCCCGGCGCCCGTCGTCGAAACGGACTTCGCGCCGGCCGAGGTCGACTTGCCCGCCGGGAATGTCGACCGACGTGATCGGCTCGGGTCGCTCGGGCGAACGACGCAACACGGCCTCGACCCGCGCCAACAGCTCCTTGACGCCAAACGGCTTGACCACGTAATCGTCGGCCCCCTCGCACAGCCCTCGCACGCGGTCGGTCTCTTCACCCCGCGCCGTGAGAACAATCACCGGCAGGGTCGGGCGATCGCGGCGGAGTTGCCGGAGGATTTCAAAACCGTCCGGCTCCGGCAGGATCAGGTCCAACAGCAGCAGGTCGTACTCGCACCGCAGGGCCATCTGGAGACCTTGCGGTCCGTCGGCCGCTTCGAGCACCTCGTAGCCGGCGAACTGAAGCGAGTCGACGATCCCACGTCGGATCGCCGGATCGTCTTCGACGGTCAGGATTCTCGTTGCTGCCATGATTTGACTCCGGAGGGCCCGAACACATCACGCTCGGGCGCTGGGCCACCGCTGCGCTATGACCCAGGCACCCGGCCCAAAATTAAGGGCGGACGAGCGAGTCGACTGAGCTCGTCGAAATCCGCCCTTGCTACCCAAGTATCGGCCGCAACGAGGCGGTCGTCAACTCCTCAATGCGACGGAACATAGCGCTCGTACTGATAGGTCAGCGTTTTCTTCTCACCGGCCTTCAGGGCAACATCCCAGCCGACCGAGCCGCATCGCTCCAAAAGCTTCAGTTTCGTCGGATCGACGGAGATGGCACCCCCGTCGGTGGCCTCGATGGTCTTGCCGGGCACGGGGTTGGTGATGACGATGTGAACGTCACGCTTTTCGAAATTGCGCAGTTGCAGCTTGCCTTCAAGGGTAACCAGGTCCAACCAAACGTGCCGGGCGGGCGAGTGGACCTTGAGCTTTCGCTCAATCTCCCTTTCGCTCTTCTCGTGGGCGACGTTGATGGCGGTGGTGACCGGCAGCTCGGTCCGGCCGCCCTTGGGTGTGTAGTGGAGCAGGTCTTCGCTCAAGGGGCGCTCGTCGCTCAGCGCCAGGCACGGGCCGGTCGTCCAAGGCGTGTCGGTCGAGTTGTGCAAGACCAGCGAGTGTTCCATCCGGCCCGGCGGCGACCAACGATAGATGTGCGAATACTTGATCTTCCGGGTGAACAGGGTAATGATCGCCTTCTCGCCGCGACGCAGCGTGACGTCTCTCTTGGTGTAGACCGTGTAGTCGGTGGCCGCCGCGCCGCCAAGCTGGGGCAGGTCGCCCAGTGCCTTGTTCAAATCGCCCGCGTCGACCGGAACCGGCGCTTCGACGACGTTGCCAGCCCCGAACTGGGGTGCCGTGCGCGCGTTGGAGACGATCGCTGCGCGGCTCATCACGGCTTGACTCATCACGACCCCCGGCATGTTGCCGGCGACGGCGGCGCCGATCGTGCGGATGACCTGGCCGATGGCGATCGGGGCCATGTACTGCGTATGTTTGAAATGGGGTACGCCCACGACCAGGTGCACGTCGGTGTGGACCAGGTGCTCGGCCTCGTTGACCAGCGTGCCGCGGAGGGTGAGTTCGGCCGTCTGATGGTCGAGCACCTTGAGCGTGTAGTCGGGAATCCACGTGATTCCCTTGCGGAGATAGGCCATGCCGAGCGTGGTTTTCTCGACGGACTTCGCATCGCTGCTGCGACTGCTTCTTTCTTGCGCGACGTGCAGCCTCAGCGGCAACTCGAGGATCTGCATCCGGCGAATGCCTTCGACCGGGACGGCCACGCTGTGCTTTCCGGTGTCCAGCACGGCGAACCGCGGCCCGATCGAGACAAGCCGCCCGGCCGCGGTCCGCTCTTCGCCCTTCTGCTTGTATTTCAACTCGATTTTCAGGTTCGTGGCGGCGGCAAGCCGTGTTCTTTTCGATTTCGCGTCGGTCGGCGCGTCGCGATCATCGAACTCGACCACTTCGCCCGGTCCAGCGCCGACGATGTCGACCACTTCATGCTCGTTCTTGGCATAAATGGCCAGAGTTCCGAACGCGGCCGGCGGGATCTGCCTGGCCATGCACCAGCCGTCGTGCATTTCCGCCTCGCCCTCGCGGACGAAGAATCCCAGCCCGTTCTTGAACACGGCGACCGACTTGGTCTTCGGGCGCCAGACGTAGGGGTTCTTGTCGTCGTCCTGCAAATCGGCCCGGGCCGATCCGACGTTCATGGCCGCGCCAACCACGATGCCGACGACCAAAACCAGCCCAAACCATCTTGTCTTGCAGAGTGCGTTCATGGATGCACCTCCTGAAGTGATCGCGCCGTCGGATGTTCCACCCCGGGCGGCTCTCGGGCGCGGAAGCGAACCGGCCGGTTGACTACTTACAGTCTAGCGGCGATGGGGCCGGCCGAGTGTAACGGGTTTGTAACGTTGCGCCGCTTTCCGTACGGAGAAACCGAGCCGCGCCCGTAAGGAAGCGGTCTAGGGAAGAAGAACTTGGGATGCGACAGACCATCAAACCCTATACTTTTACCGCCACTGGAGCAGAATTTCACCTTTGGATACAATGACCCTTGTGGCAAATGCAAGATCAGATGAGATTTGAGGGGGAAGACATGCAAGTGAACTTTATGGAAGAACTCGCAGCCGAGTGGTTCGAATACCTCGGCTACATCGTGAAGCGAAATGAGCATGTCGGACCGTTGTCAGGAGGTGGATATGAAGGAGAATTGGATATCGTGGCGTTCAATCCCAAGAAAAATCACCTGGTACACATCGAGACCTCGGCTGACGCTGACTCATGGACGACTCGTGAACGGAGGTTTTCTAAGAAATTCGAGTCTGGAGCCAAATACATTGGGACTCTATTTGAGGGTC
>Ga0315543_1001050_pt1 | contig 31423 bp, 25 predicted proteins | sample SalMarSW160210MG_2_FD_203098 | JGI IMG/M metagenome (GOLD analysis project Ga0315543, IMG submission 203098) | Salt marsh sediment microbial communities from the Plum Island Ecosystem LTER, Massachusetts, United States - Salt Marsh Sediment SW1601-210 ... | reverse complement strand
CTTTCAGATTCCACCTCACGATGGACACCCTTGTCTTAAGCTAATGGTTGGCACTATCAACCCCCATATCGGACTTTCACCGACAAGTAATCACCCATGCTGGGCGCACTAAAAAAGCCCTTCAGCATTTAAGCCAAAGGGCTGGAATTAGCAAGCTCCCCCTGCCAGACAGAACGATTATCGAACTTTTTGCATGAGTGAGGAAACTGTAAAAGTATGTCGTAAATTAGAAGAAGTAATTGGGATCTGTTAAGAATTTAAAAGAGCAGAATCTCAACAAAGAAATTCTGCCTATGTTATTGTCTAGCTACCCGGGCTGGTGTCTGAAAGCGTTTTGATATGGGATAATATTAAAATCAGTATAGATAGGTTAAAACATGGGAAATTTAGAATTGTCTGTAATTTTCAATAGTATGAATAGTTATTATAGTTCTTTTTATTTCCCTCAGAATCAAAAACAAAAACATTAAGAAGGCAAGTGATTTCAATTTTGTTCTCTTAATAGTTTATTTTAAATAGAACCTTCTTTTTCTATAGGTCAAATGTTGAGACCTTTTAATTTCTTTATTCTTGGAGACATATCTACCTTTGGCTTGAATTGTGAAAGTTTGAGAAGGAACATTCCGCTTTTACTGAAACCAACAAAAAATGTTACTACAATCCTATCGCCTATAAACGCAATCCAATTTGGCACGTCTTTACTCTTTTCTACAACCTAACGGTCGCATAAGCGGCAAAGCTGGAGCGTCAATAGAAGCAAGTCCATCTTGATGCGATGGTTATATAGCTCTTCTTTCTTTTATTAACTACATGAAATTTATTCGATTTTCATTTATATTATTAGTATTCTTGATAAACTCGGTTTTTCACTGCTCAAGAATAGGATAATGATACTTACAATCTTATCCGTTTATAATTTGATCACAAAAACAATTTTGAGAAATATAATTTATCCATATTTATGACATACCATAGGTTTTCCAACAACCTGATATGCTGTGAAGAAAGACGGTTATAAGAAACAATCACTTTTGCCAACTTATTATGATAAAGATATCCGATCCTCTTTTATCTCCGGACCATTTACATTAAAAGATTTGTACTCATAGCATATTAATTGCTCTTTATCAGTTGGCTGAAGCTTCCTTCTCATTAAACGATATATGTTATCGTCATGCGTCGAAATAATTATCTGCTTTTTCTTTCTGATTTTTCGTATCAAGTCAATATACGAAAGGATATTCAAATCATCCATATTTTGAATTGGATCGTCCATCATTATAGTGTCTAGCTTGCTCCAAGATTGATTTGTATGAATTGCAAGGAATATGCTGATAGCCAAAACATTCAATTGTGCGGAACTAAAGGTTAAGCTGGGATTGATCACCTTCTTCTCATATTCATCTGTAGCTTCTATAAAAACAGCATTTCCACCACCACGACCTGGTATGCCCTTTGGCATGAAATTAATAATTGTGAAGCGGGGGTGTGGATTTATTTGGCGATAGAATTCATTGATTAATGGTTCATGCGATTTAATGAGATTTTCTATAACTGTCCTCGTTTCCTTTCTGGCTGCCCTGTTTAGCCTTTCAGCAAATTTCTTGCTTTCCTGTATGCTCTCAACACCTTTTCTTAAAATACGTTCTTTTCTTTTTAGTTCCTTCATTTCACCTTCAAGATAGTCATATCGCATTCTGGCTCTTGCTGATTCTATGGATTCTATGTGCTTTGCTAAGTCTTCTATCAAATGCCTTATATCTTGTTCGCGTTTTGAAACTACCGAGAGCTTCTCAGAAATATCCCTATAGTTTTTACAGTTGTATCTTTCTATTCGGGACGAAAATATACTCATCTGTTCCTGATATTGCTCCAATTCAAGGTAAAGAGTTTCGTATTTCTCTGCTTGATCTTCTTTTTCCCTATTAAGTGTCTCAATTTTGTTAAGTGCCAGTTTTTTCCCTTCAATTGTCTTTTCTCTTTTCTGTGTCAGCTCCTGTATGTTGTGTTCTATCTGCTCTACATGCTTACTAATCTCAGATAATTGACCTTCAGCAATTCCAGCTTCTTCAACTTCCTTTTCGAACTCACGCAGAAAATTTGTTATATACTGCAATCTTTTCTTTTTAGTATCCTCGTCTATTTCCATTTTAGCGATTTCACTCTCAAGAGCGGTAACGTTCTGAGATTGTTCGCTTGCTTTCTTTCTTAAATTAGCGATGCTTATATTTTTTTCATTCAAATCCTTCTTGGATTTTTTCAGGCTATTCTCAATGGATTGATGATCCATGCTAAGTAGTTTTTCTACGCTCAAATCATATTCCGCAGCCGCCTTTTTCACACCCTGTTCGTTTACCTGTAGTTGTCTTATTCGGTTAGAGTCTTCATTTATTCTTTCTTTTGTGGTCCCAAGATTCGTTTTCCTCTTATTTAATTCTCTCGAAAGCTTTGATATTTCCTTTTCAATATTCACAATTTCAGTTTTAAGTTGAGCTATCTCTTCCTCATCATGGCCAGACACTCTCTGGATTTGATTTAATAATGCCTCAGGCGATATCCAGTTATAACCGCATAGCGGACAATTGCCTCCTTCAATATGCACCTTTAGAATACCAAGCAATTGGCTCCGTTCACTAACAATTTCGTTCAATTCAGCAAATTTCTGCGAGATTTCCTCCTTTTCTTTTTGTTTCTTCCTAAGCCTGATCTCGACTTTGTTAATGGCATCTGTCTCTAAAACTAAAGCCTTCCTGTAATTCGTTAAATTGAGTTGAACTTGTTCAATCTCTTTTTTCAAATTATTTAATTCAGGCTTTTCCTTTTTTACGAATTCCCATTTTTCGACCTCCGCAACAAGATGAACTTTTCGTTGCTCGTAATTCTCGAAGGTCACTTTTTTTGTTTCATGTTCCTTTTTTTGTGAATTCAGCAAGTTTATCTTCTTATCTATTTCCTTATGAGTATTGGAAAGCTCCTTGGATAAGCTTTCCTTTTCCTGTTTCTTAGCCTTGTATTCTTCAGATCTTTGCTTAAGAGATCGGAGGATTTTTCCTTTAGTTGTCAAACCTGCTATCGATTGGCCGATTTTCACCTCTTGCTTCTCTACAGTCCTCAGTTCTTTTGCTGGCGCCTCCCCGTCTTTCTGCAGATTTTCTTGAATCTTTTTAATTTCCTCAAGCTTTGCTCGATGTTTTTTTGCAGATTCTGTTATACGATCAATATCCTTGAATTCCTGATGGATATTGCTTAATCCCGATTTTCCAGCAACAGTCTTATCCAAAAGATTCTCAGCTCTTTGAAGTAGGCTTTTGCAATGCCTCTTCATCGAATCATAGAAGTCGGCAGTGTTAAGATCGAGCCATACTTCCTCAATCTGTGGTACATTGGGCAAGTATTGTTTCAAGCGCTGTAACGTTTCTTTGCATTGATTGTGCAAAGCTTTCCTGCTTTTATGCTCAGGCAGGGTCTTTAGCAGTTCTCGCTCATTGTTGAGTTCAGTTTCTTTCTTTTCAAGTTCATCGACAGCATTTGCGAGTTTCTTTTCCTCATTAGCTAATTCCGCATCGATAAACCTGTATGATCCAGATACTTTCTTATAGAAAGCCTCAAAGCGGTCTGCGCCCAATATTTTTGAAATCTGGGAAAAACGATTTGTCGGAGAGACAGACCGCAAGAATTCTGAGGTTAGCTCTTGTTCCAATAAGTGCGACCTAAGGAGCAGATACTCCAAATCATCATGACGTATTTGCCCAAGAAGCTCATCGTCAGAGACTAAAATCTCCAGCAATTTTTCATTTACATCTCTACGAGGAATCACATTATCATTTACCTTAATGGACAAGGCGGTCTTATTTTCGTTACCTTCGCGAGTGAATTCAATCACATCCGTTCCGCTAATAAAGCTGGCTTTAACGAATGCATTGTCATTTGCGAATCTGTTGACAATATAGGGGTGCTGCTTCTTTTCTATTTTGGATGACTCATATCTTTTCAATTTGCCTGTCAGGCACCATTCGAATGCATCGAAAAACGTGGTTTTTCCCAGACCATTGCTTCCAGCAAGTAAAATAATATCGCCGTCGAGACTAAATTCTGAAACATCTAGGAAGCCCCTAAATGCCTTGATTGTCATCTTTTGTAACTTCATTATCAGGCCTCCTTGCAGGGTACAAATCAATTAGAGCCCTGGCAATCCCTCTCGGCTCTTTCATATCGAATATTTTCTCTGCAATACTTCGTTCGCTTTCTTCTCTCGTTATTGCACCCAAAAATTCCATTATTGTCTTAGCACGATTTGCCTCTATATTCTTCTTCTGAATAGTAAACGGAACGAAGGGCAATTTAGATTTATCTTGTTCGAATAATTCGTCTCGGATTATAATTTTCCGGCAATAATAAGGGTCTTTTTCGATTTCATGTAAAATCGAAATATCCTCTAAGCTAGTTTTAAAGGAAAGGTACAGGATGAAATAAATGTCAAGCCTTTTGGATGGATCAACTTTGATGTAAATATTCCGATTGATTTCATCCTGATACTCATTCCATTTTTGAAGTTCCATTCTATTTGAGAACTTATGAACAGCAAAAATGAAGTTTCCCTTGGATAGAATCCTGTCGATGCTATGGCAGGAAAAGTGTTCTACATCTCTATATCCTTCCTCTTGCAATATGTCAAAAATCCTTTTCACTTCTAAAACCTCCAAGGCTGACAATCCAGATTTTGCATAAATTCTTCCAAGGTGAATTCCCTGAGAAATCTGTTCATGTCTTGGTCTGTCAATGGAAAGTATTGAGCTAATGACGCGTTGACGATTTTGTAAGGATCTCTTTCAACCAGCTTACCAGATCCAACTTGTTCGGGCGTTGTGGCGTGACCGTTATATTCTGATGCATCGTATATGAAGACATTCCTAATGTCGTACAAGAATTCACGATCCTGCTCGATTCTTCTATTAAGGTGTTGGTAAATCAGGTCTAATGGTTCCTCATTGTCCCCGTTCACAATAAACAGAGGAATTACTTGATCTCCCTTATGCATCAACAAATGCTTAGAACTGCTCTTACAATATGTAAATTCTTCGAAATTAAATCTGAATACTGAGAGCCAGTAGAATAATCTTGCCATTTTGTCCTTGGCATACTGAAAAGATACGTATTTATCTCTCCGGTCTTTTTTTTGCAAGACCTCGCGGAGAAATTTCTGAAAGGAATCTCTATCCTGCTTAATGATCTCATTCTTTAAGGAATTTTTTACATCGTCAAAATTTGATACATTTATTTTATATATAGGTTCATCCCCGCCAATGAAATGCCTAACCTTTCTCGGACGAATTATTTCTCTAAAAAGAAAGTTTATGTTCTCTTCAAAAACAACCTGGCGCACGAGAGAAAAAAAGTCCTCGCCCCTTAATTGAATAAATCTATCCTTGGAGAGATTTACCACTTGACTAAATTTAGGATTGACTGACTCCAAATCGCAGGGGAGCACACAATATAGTTTTAGGTTCTGATTATTTTCGATTGCTTCAGAGAGTGTTCGTATAAGATAATCGGGAGAGGTGTTAAACCCCACAAAGACCAAACTATATCTCTGGCAAAAATTCTTAATAAGTTTTTCTGCAAAATTGACACCCCTAGGCCAATCATCACCAGACAGCTGCGAAGTTGCCCAGACAGAATCATATTTCCTGTTTGGGCATTTATACAGGCAGCCATGGATTTTGTAAATGTTGTTTCGATTTTCTTGATCAGCAACAAAGTCATTATGTGAAATGACATTAGGCCCGCTTTGATCTGTGATACGACGATGCTCTGTTTCAATTTTTTCATCAACATTGGTTGTCAAAACACCTTCGCAGAATTCCTCAATTAATAGTTCGCTGAGGACGGTATGGCAAATATTGGCAGGCTTGGTCTCCCATGTCTTTTCCTGCATTATAGAATCTATGAACAATCTGAATTTATCTCTTACCAGAAAAAGTTCTGCTATTTCCTCAAGTTTTGGGTACTGGAAGTTTTCGTCATAGAATCTGCTCTTTGCGTTTGGTTTTGAAGGATTGAAATATTCAGTCCACCAGTCGAAATTGCCGAACTTATCCTTTAATTTCAGAACCAATTCTCTCGCTGTTTCAATATTTGTTGGAGAACCAAATGATATGCCAGCGCCAACAAAGAATATTACCCTTTTTCCTTGAATTCCTAACACCAATTCTTCGAAATTGTTCCTAAAGTCTCTCAACTTATTGGCGAAATCATCAGAATGTGTCATTTTTTGAACTCCTAAGAATTATAATGTCCCGGATTTTTCGCTCTTACTCTTTTTTTTCAAGGACTGCTGCAAGCTCACACAAACTGTCACATATGTCCAGATAGTTTTGCAGATCACAGATCCAATCGATCCTATGCTATAAAGATAGTATCATAAAGCCCCCGGCGGGGAAACCACTGAAATTACTGCGCTCTTTATTGTCAACATTTATTATACCCCATGTAAAGAATATTCGCATTATACTTGAATCTCAGAAATTGAATGATACCAAAAGCATTAGAAACCTATTTACAAATGTTCAATGGGGTCTTGCAATGACATATTTTTAATTCAAATTATTCTAGACCTTTTTCTTTTCTAAGAAAAAGAAACTAATAGCTAAAACAAATTAATAAGTATTTTTTTCCTACAACTGTATCAGGCATAAAGAAAAAAACAGAGCAAAAAAACAATTAGATTACTCTCTTACTCTGTCCTTTTACCTGAAAGATTCTTCCTAAGAAATTAGGAGATAGTTCTTTTAGCAAACTCTGTAAGGGTTTTCCTAAAGCTTAGGAATTGCCTCGTCGGTGCTTTTTGGTATAAAGCTCTCCAGAGTTCTGTCCGGTAACGGTCCATTTGCCTGAAAGTTTGGATACTTTTGGTATCTTGCCTCTTTGGCTCCTTTTCTTTTATGATGGAAAGAAAAAGTCTCTCCTGTTACCTTCATACAGGTTAAGATATTAAATTTTAAGTTAAGTAATAATAGAAGATGGGTAGCATAATGCTTAGTATGGTTAGTATGTGTAATTTGGTTGGTCTCTTGAAATAGTATAACTGTTGTACTTTTAATAAATCTTATATAATAGACCTTTTTATTTTAGTATAATGCTATTGTAAATATTTCACTTAGATAGAAAAACAAATTAATATAATATTTTTTAATACACTATTTGCTTTATACGACAAGTCTATTTAAAAATCCTTCTTTTTTTTGAAAGATAATTTATAAAAAATAAAAAAGCCCTTCAGTAAAACGCAGAGGGGCTAATTATTGTCTAATTCTCCCTATTCTAACCATATCAATAATATAGTACTATTTTAAAATAAAGGTAGTATTTGAAAGAACATTAAATCCTAAGGATTTCTTTGTTAATATGGCAAGTATGCAAGATAATGAGAGATTGTAGCAGTAAAAGAGAGAATATTAGAGATAATAAAGTATAAAACGGTTATTGTAGAGGTTTACGAAATATTAGAGCTAATTTAAGCGTATTTTAAGCCCCTGTTTTAAGGTGGCTGGTATGAATCATCCTATTTTTTAAATACGCCTCATATACGCCAAATATGAAGCTTTTTTAAAAAACGCCAAAACCTTATATATCAACGGTTTCATTGATTTTTAGCAAAATCAACCCGTAATTCATTGATTGTCTGTTTGATTTCCTTGATTTCAGCAGTAATATTCTGGGAATATTCCTTTTGATTCTTGATTATTTCGGTAATAAAAAATTCCAATTTGTATACCAGGTATATAGAAAGAACCAGGGGGAAGCCGTTATTTGCTATTAATTTAAGCACATATTCAATATCCAATTAATTCTTTTCCTTTCCAAAAGCGTTTTAATCCAGACCTCATATCGAGATGTAAGAAATCCTTCTTTTCATAAAATCCAATACCATTAAAACCTATTTCCTGAGCAAAAAGGAGAAGATCAAAAAGCAAGAAATCTTTTACATGAATGTCTACCGCCATACCCAGGAGATGGTAAGAACCGGGAGCTCCTCCTACCTTATGATTTTCCTCCGGACACCGGTAACCGGAATTGATATATAGCGGCCTATTTATAACCATCCTTAAATGATTTAACCTGGTAAAAAGATCCGGAGACAACATAACCCGCCTGCAGCAAGGGCACTCAAACTCATACAAAGAAAAATATTCAGTTAATTCTATATCATTAATTTTATCCATAATTTATTTATATTTTAAGGTCCTGCCATTTCTTACTACATCCGGCATAGCCTTATATATAATTTCGTTCACCTCCGGGACAGTAGCTTTCATCAGATCCTTTACATAGGAAATTTCGCCCTCTTTTAATTCAACTTTTTGTTTCCCAAGTATTTCAATTAATTTTACCCAGGCCACTTTCCATTTTTCCTCACCGTTTCCTATTCCCAGTTCTTCTTCAGCCCAAAGCATAGCTGCCAGTATGGCCTCTTTTATTTTGTCTGCCCTGTCCTGACCAAACCTATTGATCATAAATTTAGAGGCCAGGCCAACCAGAAAAACCAGAGCGAAATCTAATAGATATTTCGTGATAAAACCTTCTAACATTTATTGCTCCTTTCTACTTCCCAGGGAAGGTCCGCGGCCCTTCCAAGGAGAAATATTACAATATATTAAAGTTATACATCCATAACATCGGTAGACTTGTAATCAAGGATTCTTGCATTGACTTTAGCTACTAAGTCATTACCATTATTATGGAAGATATTCTTAGCGATTATAGTATCCATAACTCCTTCAATAGCTGCATCTTGTGCCGCAAAATCAGCATAGTCTCCATCATCTACGTTCTTGGGGTTATTCAAGGTTAGATTTATGGTTTTAGCTGCACTATCTCTAAACTGCATATAGAGTCTTTTATAACTGGTTACATCTCCTAATTCGGTTGCCATTTATTTTTCACCTCCTTTTTTGTTTATGGCTTACAATTATTAGCGATTATTCAGTAAGTTGAGATTCTTTTTCAAGTCTGGTTTCATCTACGGTGTACTTCTGCAGACCCGCTAAAGCAGTAGCTGTATCATAGACATCTTGGTCTAAAGCAGCTGATTTAACCCTAGCAAAGGTCTTGCTGTTGATGATGGGTGCTCCGGTATCCGGATTGGTACCTATTACCAGTCTAAATTGCAGGCTTGAATCACGAGGGACTGTTATTACTGTTGCCATTTTTTTCACCTCCTTTTTTATGGATTTTAAACCAAGTAAAACCAAGAAGTATATGAACATATTACCATATATCCATATATAAGTCAATTTTAAAGCATTATCAGCCTTATTAATGCATAAAGGTTCTTTTATCTTTGATATTCTTTGAATTGCTCATTATTTTATGAAACTATAATGGGATCCTTCCCGATATAAGAAGGACCCCTTTGAACTACCCATATATAAACGATTATTTGTAAAAATAATAAAAATAGTTATAATAAGCATAAGAATCTATGAAGACATACCCCAAGGGGAATTAGTGGTTAACTTCCGAAACTTCACCTAGAGCTGTGCATAAACGAAGTAGTTCGATTATTTCAAGTTAGATGAAATTACTGGCGTGGAGGTTGAGTATGACAAATACAAGACATAAGTTAATCAAGCAATTTGAACGGATAGAAACTATTTTGGACTCACTTGGAATTGATGCTGATTCGTTCCTAAGTTTTGTAGAGTGGGCACTATCAGAACAGTTGGTTAAAATCTTATCTAATGTTGAGGATCTTCAAAAGAAAGATTACTTCACGAGAAGGAATTCTCTAAAGCAATTCAGAGACCTGCTAAGATACAGAACAGACAGGAAATGGTCTACCCATGATTTAAATCTTCTTTTTAATGCAGTTAAGAATAAATTAGAAAAACACTTTAGAGAGCCTGTTACATATGGCGAATATTTGAAGTTATTGTGGACAGCGCCTCATAGATGTGTGAAATGCGGAAAAGAACCACCTAAAGTCAATCTCCATATCGACCATATAATCCCCGTATCGTTGGGAGGTTCTTCAAAAAGGCATAATATTCAATTCCTTTGCGAAAAATGTAATCTTAAAAAATCTAACAAATTAGAAGGAGGTAACCCATGGTTGGACTTGTTGTAACTGCTCATGTGTTAAAGCAAAAGGGTTATGTTTTGTATCTCTTCCCTATGAATTCCCGAGAGTTGAGGCGCCTTTGTTACGTCACACCTAGAAGCCATGATAATCCAGAAGAGGTACAACGTATTTTGAACCCTAAAAGAGCCACGGAAATTGGGGAGTATATCAAAGAGGACACTTCCCTTCTTCCCAATGCAATTGTGTTAAGTCTGACTTCTAATGTAATCATTTCACATACAGGCAAGAGCGAAGAAGTAATTATCCAGTTTCCCGAAGAAGAAGGGAAGTATGCCTATATCCTTGATGGGCAGCACCGACTAGCCGGATTTAAACATAGTAATGGAATCGAGTTTGATCTTCCTGTAATAGCCCTCTACGATGCGGACGAACACCTACGAGGAAAAGTGTTCGCGGACATAAACAGTAAGCAGGTTAAAGTAACTGATGTACATTTACTTTCGCTTTATTATCAGATTAGAGAATTACCTTCTGAGGAAGCTGCAACAATGGATGTTGTTTATCGGTTGGCAAAGGATAGTGATTCCCCACTCAAAGGAAAGATAAAACTTCTTGATGATGATAAGGGATGTTGGGCAACGAATAGACATATGAAGAGATGTTTTGCTCCATATACGGAAAGCGGAGGCGAACTCCACCTAAAAACAGCGGGAGCGCAAGCTCAGATTCTCAAGGAATTCCTGAAAGGTGTTCAAAAGGTTTGGCCTAAAGCTTGGGGGAATAGCGACTACATGCTTACAAGAGCGATGGGTATTGAAATAATATTAAGTGTGTTCGCTGCCGCAAAGCACCGCTGTGATCTAAACGAGAATCGTCAATATACAGCAGAAGCCTTCCGGAACATGCTTACACCATTGAAAAAATGCCACATTGAAATCCCGGGCGGTGGTAAATTACCACTCACTTGGGCAAGAGGGCCGTTTGGACCATTATCGAATAAGGCTGGTAAGGTTCTAATTCAAAAACAGTTGAACAACTACCTAAGACAAGCCGATGAGAAGGAAGAATAATCAAAAAGGTAGCCAGCAACTTCGCAAACACACGAAACGTCATACGCAAAATTATGGTTTAAAAAGATATGAATAATAAAAAACATTTCCAAGGATATGAAGCTCTTAAAAAGAGGTTAAATATAAGTCTAGAATTGAAGAAATTCAGAAAAGATCCTATGAAGCCATTTTTTAAACTTTTGGACAAAGAACGGGAATTTACTATATTCGTAGATGATATTTATAGATACCGTGAGGCATATCAATTTTTCTATTTAAGCCTTACGAGATTCCTTACTGAAATGTCTATTACTGTACGATGGAACAATGGACCATGTTATGTTCGAAAATATGGGGGTAAATATTCAAAATCACAACGTAAGTTGGCAAATAAATACAACGCAATTTCTAAATATTTAGCATATGATTTTTTTAATTGTATTTTGCATTCTCGGATATTAATGGATAAAATAATAGGACTATCACGATACTTTATAACAAATAATCATCTCCCAAGTTTTACATCTTTTAACAATCATAAGAATTTTTTCAAGAAACTAAAAGAGAATAACAAAGAATTTGGACAATTTGAGGATTATGCTCACTATATCAGAGAAGAAACTGATTGGTTTGATATCCCATTGAAGATAGTGAGGGATAAATATTTAGTCCATGCCGGACCAAAGCATATGAAATTTTTTGGATTCCCCGGTATTGGTCATGAGCTTAGTTTATTGATGATTTTACCTGCGGGAGACGAAGAAAAAAAGACCCTAAGCAAAGTCAATTGTATTTCAGTAAGTATCCCACAACTTGCTAATGATATACAGAAATATTTAATTTGGTTTTCAAATTATGGTATCAATTGTTTAGAAAAAGGAAGATCGTGATTCTGCGTATAATAACATGTTTGCGGCTTTGATGCTTCGCGCTTCTACCAAAATGTCCCGCTTCACTCGGCACTTCGCAAACATGCTAACCGTTATATGCAATAGCGGTTAAAAATATTCACTGATTTTGAGGTGAAATAATGAGACGAATTTCAGACCTTGAACATAAGATTCGAGGCTATGTCAACAATGCCAACCTCCTTGATAGATATTTTGATGGCCGTCCTGATGATGAATGGATGGCTCTTTGTGTTTCGATGAATACCTTGGGAGATACTTGCCAAGCCCTAGAATATTATGAAGATTATGGGCTCGGGGATGAGTACGGTGAGAAATATCTAAAACTATATGGATTGCTTCAGGCTATTGTCCTGCAACAGAATTCAATTAGCCAAATTCATCAAATTTTTTTAGGAATAAAATTATCCCCTAAGTCCAAATCAGCATGGACAAAAATAAGAGATCTTCGCAACTTGACAGTTGGCCATCCTCTAGAGAAAAACATAAAAAAAGTGAAATTAAGCGCTGTTTTATCTCTAGAGTTACGATTCAAAATAATGGCTTTCAGCTTATGATTTGGAATAAGAAACAAGAACAAAAGGATTTCCCGAAGGTTAAATTAGAAACTTTATATGAGGAATATAAAACAGATGCTGTCGAATATCTAAATAACATCTGCAAAGCCCAAATCACAAAATGGGGTGCACTTTAGAATATTAAAATGTGTAATAAAGACTAAGCTTCTCTCTGTTAAGAAAGGGTAAAAACACAAACAAAAAATAATTTAATTTCTTGAAGATAATTATATTTAATCTCTTTTTATCTTTCTTTCCATGTTTTATAAATTAAGCCCTAAGCGATTTTTATAGCTTCCTGGTGAATTACTTTTATCCATCTCCTTACCCCGACTGCCCGCCAGGAGCTTTTTTTGCTAAGGAGCTTATCTGAAGGTTTGCCAATACATAACAAGACTCTATCGGACATTCTACAAGAAATAATCTCACGCATATCTTATCCGATAAAGCTTTGTTATGTATAGCAAAAAAAGCATTATATTTTTAACCATGCAAAAGCTTTTTTGGCCTGGTTAAAAATATAAAGGCGGGCTAAATTAGATACTTTCTATCGTAGGGCTAAACCTCTCTTCCCGGTAATCGCATGGCTCCCCTCCCCCTTTCCCCCCCTGTTCCTGATCATTGTTCTTCTACGTTTTAATATTTTTTAAGCAGTAGCAGTATAAAAAAAACTAAAACTATCCTAAGAGCCTATATACGCGACATCGATGGCGTTTATAGAAGACTCAGCACCGCAAAAAATTACAGCAAAAATAATCAAGCATGAGATTTTTTGCGGCACTGGCTTCTACAAACGCCGGGATAAATAAAAAAAACAGAGAGAGTAAATAAAATTCTCACCAAAGTTTTACCAGGAGAATTTATTTTATAATAACGGTATTTAGTAAACTATCCCGGTTATAACCATAATCAATGCATAAATTTTGACTAAAATATATTATTAGCAATGGTCGGGAATATATAGTGTACCCTCCCCTGCGATAGGCAATAAAATAAAAAGCGGAAAAAGAAAAATACATTTTATTATTATTATTATTTCACTTATTGTGTTTGTAATCACCCTTTGATATTTTCTTACACCTGTGGTATATTTGATATGCAGGGAAAAGGTTTAGTAGTGCATTTCTTTTCTTTGCCTCTTTTCGGGGAATGTTATATTTATAGCGTTCCTCTTTTTATAACCAACTTATCCGTTTATAAATTTATAGCTATAACTCTTTTGTTATTTTTTCGTATAGTCTTTATAAACATTTTTATACAACTCCCCCCCTTTTTTATGACTGCATTGCCTAAATGATTGGAAATTTAATAGCATAATAGAAGAATTTATTGATGCCGCAAAGAAGGTGATTATCTAAACTTTGTGGTTTAAAGCTTGTTGCAACTACGGAATTTATCTTAGGCAAACATAAATCTTTAAATAACTGCGAATTTTACATCTCTAAAGATGATTTTAATGAAAAGAAAATTGATTCAAAAATTAAAATATAAGTTTTTGTAAAGATATAAAAAGGAGAACAGTCTTATGTCAAAAAAACTAATTTATATTACCAATAATGATATGAAGAGGTTAAGAGAATTGATAATGGTGGCGAAAGAGTTCGGCAATAAAGACAAAAAGTATTTAAGGGACTTAGAGGATGAATTAGATAAGGGAGAAGTAGTTAATTCTCGGGATATTCCCAATAATATTATTACGATGAATTCCAAGGTTCGCCTAAGGGACATAAGTACACAGAAAGAAATGATATGTTGGCTGGTTTTTCCTGATGACTCTAACGCTGACCAGGGTAAAATATCTATTTTAGCACCAATTGGTACTGCATTGCTTGGTTATAAAATTGGAGATATTATTGAATGGAAGGTGCCAGCAGGATTAACGAAGTTGAAGGTCGAGGAAATTTTATATCAACCGGAGGCTGCTGGCGATTATCAATTGTAAATTATTTAAATAAAGATTTTATATTATTCAAATTAAAGAGCTTTAAAGGGCTTATTTTAAGAGCTTAAATATATTTTAGCAATGGTCCGGAGTATATGATGTATCTTCCCCCGCGATAGGCAAAAACTATATAAATAAAAATGTTTCTTTTCTTTTAACTTTTTATTTATGGATGTTTTTACTTATCGCTAACCGCAAAGAATCCGAAAATATTAGCCGCCGAAAAAGAAGATAAAAAGCTCCCGCATATTTAACCTCTTTTACTTTTTATCTTTTTTTTACGGGGATAAGACTAACCCACCGTTTTTAACCACTACACCTTCTATATCAGAATAAAAATAGATAAGAGGGGGGTGATTTTCCCTTCTTATCTATTTTTTAAGCCTTCGACTTCTCTTTAGCATTATATGATAAAAATAATTTCAAATTTTGTTCCTAAATTTTAATTATTTTTGAGTGTTATGCGTCTTTTTTCACTTTTCTATCTCTGGTATTGCTTTTTGTAAAAGAAGGGTGCTCTCCCTTGTTTATAAAAAGCAATGCTCTTTCTTTCTCCCCGGCAATACTCTCACCAGGTAAATTACTATTTGCCCGGTGAGTGTATTGCTCTTTCTTTGTTTTTTCTTTCCTGGTTTCTCTCCCTTCCCCTTCTCTTCCCCCCGCGATAGGCAAAAAAATCTCAAATTAAAAAGGCTTTTTCTTTTTGGTTTGAGGTCTTTTTTACTTATCGCTTAACCGTAAAGAATTCGTAAAATATAGTCACCGAAAAGAAGATAAAAAGTTCCCGCTCTCATTCCCTCTTTTTACTTTTTATCTTGTTTTTACGGGAAGAAGGCTAAACCACTAGTGATGACAGATGCACGAAAAGGTTCGCAAATAGGGGCGGGGCAAGGGAGAGAGGAAAGAGCGATAAGCTTACATTTATTCTGGTAGAGCTAAGGTGAATCGACCGCAGTTTTTCCTTCCCCCTTATGCTTCCCCCCTAATGAATCATAGCCTAACCTTGTTTTTTTTACGGTGGCGAATAAAGCAAAGCAACAGCGGGGCCTAAAAGAGCGTTACCGCTTGTATATATGCCTGGAAGCGTCCCCGCGAGCGTAGCTTTTGAGCCAAGGAGCAAAAATAAAAAGAAGGGGGATAAGAGGGGGGTTTTAGGGGGGATTTAAGGGGGAAGGAAAGTTACCCGCCCCGTACGTGGTTGGTTGGGAATAATAATTAAAATTTTCAGGTAAATTAACTTAATAAGAGAGATAAAGCGAGAAAGAGTGGATCCTTGATTTGCACAGTAAAAATATAATAAAAATACTTAAACTTAGTATGATAAAACCCAAAAGTTACCAGAATATTGACTTGGAATGCTTTCTCTATTTAAAAAATAGAATATGTCTCCAATTATTTGCTAGCGTAAATTCAAATAAACAACCGTACCTCTGTTTTACTTGGATCTATTTTGCAAATTCTATTATTTCTTCGTATAATGCGGGGTATTTATACTCTGGGTGAATTTTTATGATTTCTTTATAAGCCTTTTTTGATTTTTTAAAGTACTCATCTTTATCCTCAATTTCAGCAAGCCAAAAATAGCTAAATTCTAAACATAATTGTGAAATAACATATTCTTTGGGAAAATCTTCCAGAGTGAGGAACTTCAAAGCTTTCTGACTAGCATGTATAGCCTTCTTGCAGATCTCAGCATTAGGTTCTTTACTAATACAGCTAATAGTATAATGCCAATTATAAGTGACTCCTAAGTTCATATAGGTTTCAGAATATTCTTTGGGAAAATCTTCCAGAGTATAGACCTTTAAGGCTTCCTGAAAAGCATGTATAGCCTTCTCATAAATTTCAAAATTATGATTTTTAGAATAAATACTACTATAAGCAACTCCTAATTTTGTTTGTATTCTAGCATATGGTTCTGGAAAATCTACTTTTGTATAGATTTTTTGGGCTTCTTTGTAAGCATGAATAGCTTTCTCATAATTTTCAATCGGATTCTCAATTTCGGCAAAATTGCTACATGTAATCCCCATATATTCTTGGGTAATGGCATACAAATAGGGATACTCTTCCAGGGTATAGACCTTTAAGGCTTCCTGATAAGCATGGAAAACTTTCTCATAATTTTCAACATGATTCTCTATTTCTGGAATATTATCATATACAAATCCCAGAAATCTTTGGATTTCAGCATATTCTTTGGGAAAATCTTCCAAGGTATAGACCTTTAAGGCTTCCTGATAAGCATGTATAGCCTTCTCATGGTTTTCAATCCAAGAATCAACTTCGACAGATTTCAAATATATATGCCCCAAGCGTCTCTGTATATCGGCATAATCTTCGGGGAAATCTTCCAGGGTATAGACCTTTAAAGCTTCCTGATAAGCATGGAAAACTTTCTGATAATTCTCAGCCGGATTCTTTATTTCGGCAAGAAAACTGCGAACAATACCGATATTGTATTGAACCATGGCATAATCTTCGGGGAAATCTTCCAGGGTATAGACCTTTAAGGCTTCCTGATAAGTATGGAAAACTTTCTGATAATTCTCAGCCGGATTCTCTACTTTGGCAAGAAAAATAAAGTAAATTCCAATATTACTTTTGGCACTGGCATAATCTTCGGGGAAATCTTCCAGGGTATAGACCTTTAAAGCTTCCTGATAAGCATGGAAAACTTTCTGATAATTCTCAGCCGGATTCTCTACTTTGGCAAGGTTACAATAGGCATATCCAATATTGCTTTGTACATCAGCATAATCTATAGGAAAATCTTCAAAGGTGTATACTTTCAGAGCTTCTTGGCCAGCATAGATGGTATTCTTGTAATTTACAGTAGCATTTTGAAAATTGCTAATCTTAAGATATGCAAAACATAACTCTGAGTGGATTCTAGCATATTTCTCGGTTAAGGTTTCCAGAGTATATTCCTTTAGAGCTTCTTGGTAAACTTGAATGGCTAGTAATATTTTATCGATAGCTTTATTTTTTTTGTTTAAATTTAGTAACAGTTCTGAATATTTTAAAAGTATATTTGCTTTAAGTATTTTATCATTTAATTTATCAATTTTTTCTAAGCAAAATTCATAAAATTCTTGAGATTCTTCCCAAAGACCTATTTTCATTAAATTGTAACCAAGATTGAAAACAAACATGATTGTAGCATCTAATGCATCTTGCGCATTTCTCAACTTTGGCAATAATCCTTCAACTTCGTCAAAATATTGTTGAGCTTTTATTTTATTACCTAAATCAGAATAGCAATTTCCAATCAATATATACATAGATATTCTGATAATATCGGGTAGAGGCTTAAACTCGAGAATTTTTTCGTAAGTTTTTATAGCCCCTTTAAAGTTTCCCTTTCTTTCTTCATTTTTACCCGTATTATAAAGTTGAATTACATAGGGATTATTGCCAAGTTTTTCAATAAAACTTTCAGGTAAACCGTAAATCATTAGACGATTTTTTTGCATTTCTTGACTTATTTTAAAATTCTCCAGTTCTAGCTCAAAATTCTCCAATTCTAACCCTTGAATAGTTTTAACACTTTTGGCTTTCTCATTTTCTTCATAAGTTGTAATCCAAAAACTTAGCCCTAACATTAATAAGCCTATAATTACTAATATTATTCGCTTCTTCTTCTCGTCTAAACCTAATCCAGGAATTTTAAATGCTCCTAGTATAATTAAAATAAAACCAAGCAAGGCTGTAATTATTTTTGAATAAAATAAAAACATACTCCCTCCATTGCTATTAATTACGTCAACTAGAAATCTTTCCTCCAGATTTAATTATATCTTTTATTATTTTCTTTCTATTTCCTTTTAAATCAGCGAAAAAGATATCCAAAGGGATTGTTCACCTTTTATCTCAATAGGTGCTCTTCGAATACTTTAGAAAAAGCATTTTCTTCTCTCTTATTGAATAAAGGAAGACCAATTAATCTATAATCCTTATTTTCAATTTTTAATAATTCTTCATTACCATATTTATCGGTAATTTGCTTTAAAAAATCTTCTTTCCACCCTTCCTTGCTATCTTTAAATTGACCCTTTTTGTCTTTAAATTGACTACCTTTTGGTTCTATAAATATCTGATAATATAAATTGCTTTTCTTTCCCTTTAGAAATAGCAAAAAGTCCGGCTCGAATCCACGACCTTGCTTGAAGTCGTATATTTTATATACTTCCTCATTTCTGAGCAAATATACCTTATCATATTTCTCTTCCAAATTGCCTATTTTCTTCTTCATAAATTCAAGTAATTCTCTTTCTTCACTTGTTCCATTAAAACCATTTAATACATACCAGTTATGTTGCAATAACTCAGCTTCTAGATCTTTACTTTCTTGACTTATAAGTACACTTTTTTCTTTTTCTCCTCCAAATAAAACTTCAAAGGAAAAAGGCTCAAATTTTTCAGTGCCGATATACGGATTTGAAATTTCTTTAAGCTTCCTAGTAAAATCATCAAAAAAACCTAGTAGTAAATTTAATTTTTCCTCATTAGTAATATCTGCTAAGTTTTTTTTGTCTTTCGAACTAACTATATTAATTTGAAAATTACCAATAAATTTTTCTTTAAATATATCATCTATGCTATTTACGTTTAATTCATTTTGCAAATTATCAAACCGTAAAAGAGATAAATCTTTTGTTGCTTTTTTATTAATAGCTTTTGCAATAATATGTCTTTCAAAATCATTAAGTTTTGCAGGTATTGTTTTGCTATCTTTTTTTATACTTTCTACTAAAATCTCATCATTTTCTTTATCTAATATAACTTGCTGTTCTTTCAGTCTAAATTCTTTAGTTTTGTATTCAAAATTAAATTCTTTCTGCAGTTCTTTTAATGTTCTTTTTCTCTTGTTTGGATTATCGATTTTTTTATTTTTCCAAATTTTTATCTCTCTAAAAAAGTCACTTTCTATAAATTCATTCTTTAACTTATATTTTTTCACACCACGATTATCTTGAATATATCCTTTGTTTTTAAGTTCTCGTTTTAATTCATCAAGATAACGAGGATTGTCATCGCTGTGATAATAGAATTCTTCTAAAACTCTAAGTGGATTTTCTAGTTTAGTATCAAATTTTCTCTTATTTTTCTCGTGCTCGTTATAATTAAATGGGTAATATCTTACACCTCGTCCGATCAGTTGAATTTCTTGGACAGTGGCTTGTCCTGCAACTCTTTGACCATTTTGCGATCTTTCATCTCGACCTTCATAAAGGCGAACTATATCAAAAAGGTTTAAAACATCCCATCCCTCTGTCAATCGTTTTACTGTAAAAATCGCACGAATATGATTATTCTTGTCTTCTAAACTGTTAAGCAATTGCTCCTGTTCCTCAGTTGTCTTTTCTTTAGTAGTTGCTTTATTATCTTTTGAATTAGTGATAATACAATTTTTTTCATTAAATTCATCTTTTATAAAGTTTATAATATTTCTAATGCCGATATTTTCCTCGTTAATATAGCTCATCATTTGTCTAACGCGACTTTTTCCCAGCTCATATATTTTAAATAAGCTTAACTGGTTTTGTTTTATACTATCTTCAATATTTTTTAAGAAATCAAAATCTGATGGCTTCAAATCCTTTATGATCGACAAAAATTCAGTATAATCTCTTTTAGATTCTTCTATGAATTTACTCCTAAAGAGTACTATCGGCTTGAAATTAGCAATATTATTTAGAAGAGCAATTTGATGGCGATACCAATTGAAAAGTAAAGCAAGTAATATCTTCTCCTTCTTTTTGAGAGACGTAGAAACGAGATTAATTTCTTTGGTATAACCGGCATTTAGAAAATCTACAAGTTCAAATTTGTAAATAGTTTTCATCCGATATTTTTCTATAACATTTTTATTTTTTGGTATGGTTGCTGTGAATTCCAAAAGCACATTTTTGTTTTCCGTTTCTTGTTTGACTTTTCCTTTTTTTAGTATTTTATTAAGTACTGTATTCTCCCAACTTTTTTCAATGTCTTTCTTACTAGCGTTTTCCTTTAATTCCACCGGTAAATCCATTTCTATTTGCCCGTTTCTCATTGTTGAAGCATTGAGGTGATGAGCTTCATCGCCAATCATTACCAATTCTCTTTTTTGTAAATCTTCCAATGTAACCGCGTTTTCTTTTGCTAAATAAACAGCATTATGAAGCTTATGAATCGATGTAAATTTAATCTGTATATCATCTGTATTGTCAAAACTCTCCACTTTTTTAATATTTATTATTTTATCGTCGATAACGATATTTTGCCTAAATAGATACTTCGTATGATTTTTGTTTATAAAATTATTTTCAGTTTTATCGACTATATTATTTTGATTAACAAAGAAAATAAAATATCGATAGCCTTTTTTATAATAATATAAAATTAAAGCAGCCATGAGCAGGGTTTTACCGGTGCCGGTTGCCATATTAAACATTAAATGTACCGGTTTATTGAGTGCGTTTTCTATATCATATTCCGGATCATCAAATGCTAAAAAATATTGTAAAGCTTCTATTTGCCAATACCAGAAATTATGTTTTAAGTTACTATTTATAAAATCAGGCATTTTTATTTTGGAAATATTTTTACGGCCAATTTCTGATTGAATATACTGTTGTAGGTTTTGCTGATCTGCATTATTATTTAGCATTATAAAAATCCTCACTTAGAGCAATATCTTCTTTGGAAAGTTTGTATTTACTGTCCGCTCGTTCACTGAAATTCACATACATTTGGTTCATATCCAACATTTCTACAAACAATTTTTTTTGCTTGTCTAATCCTAGTTTTTTAAAGCCTTCTTCTTTGATGATATTTTCTTTAAATTCTTTTGTTTTTACATTGTAATTTAGAAAATATTTTTCATATAGTTCATCGAAAATTTTTTCCAAATCAATTAAATTTTCTGCCTTTAATATCTTTTCTTTTGCTACCTCATTCCACGCAGCAAGTTCCACATATAAAAAATCTCCACCACCTTGCCAGTTTACAAACTTACTTATGCCGCTTTGATCTCCTCCAATGACTTTTTTTAACCTTTCTTCTGGTAAATCATGAATGTAATCCATTTGTTCAACCAAGATATATTGTCGATTTATTTTATGGGCTACTGCACCAGTTGTACCACTTCCCGCAAAGAAATCTAAGACAATATCATTTCTATTAGAAAACATACTAATAATTCTTGCAAGCAAAAACTCTGGTTTTTTCCCACTAGCCAGGGAAACCCCTCCTTCATTTTGTGAATTATTAAAATCAATATCATCCCAAAAATCACATAGTAATTTTCCAAAGTCTTCTTTTTTATAGAAATCAAAACCAACATCCCAAATGCTTTTTGATAAAGGAGAGAGCCTTCTACCATTTAAAGCAAATTGACGAGTATCATCAGCTCCTTTATATTCTATTACCTGGTCTTTGGTTTTTAGACTAATATTTTTTGCATACTCTGGAATTTCTTTGGTGCTTTGGAAAATATTATCTCTATTTTTAAAACAAAAATTTCTGAATTTATTATTTTTTAATGCTCCTTTATCAAACTTAAAATCATATTCTACAATATCATTTTCTTTTAAATATTCAATCAAAGAATATCTCTCTTTTTTCTCAGAATCTATTTCCACAAAAAAACTAAAATGTCTATCCCAATCCTCTCTGCTTTGATATAGGGGATTTATTTTAATATTTGGAGATTTTGAATAACAAATAATATGTGACTTTGTCTTTATTATTGTTTTTTCTTTGTGCGCAGTTTTTAAGCCACTAGGATGAGAATCCCTAATTGTTATAGTATTTATAAAATTCTCTCTATTAAAAACTTCATCTAATAGAATTTTCAAGTAATGAATCTCATTATCATCTAAATGGATAACAATCACTCCATCATTTCTCAATAAATCCTTAGCTATTTTCAATCTATTTTTCATAAAAGTAAGCCATGCTGAGTGATTAAAATTATCATTATATTTAAAACTATCATTTCCTGTATTATATGGTGGATCAATGTATATTAGTTTTACTTTTTCAGAAAATTGTTCCTTTATACTATGTAGTGCAAGCAAATTATTACCTTTGATAATTATATTTTCCCGAATATTGCCCTCTTTATCCCGTGTAAATTCTTTTATTTTTTCCTCACCTTCAGATATATATCTTTTCCAATTAACTAACGCTTTGGGTTCTTCTAATCGATCAATTTCATCTTTTGCTAAAATTTCATTAAAAAAGATTTCGTTTCTTTTTTGATCTTCTTTAGTCATTCCGCCTTCCAGAATACAATCTTTGAAAGGCCATTCTAAAACAACCTCATCACGGTCTGAAAGTAGCTTATTTCCTACTTTCAAGCCTATTTTATTTTGATAATATTGTGTATAAGAATTATCTAGTTTGTTTTCATCAATAAAAAATTTCAGCTCTTTTTGTTTTAATACAAAAACATTTTTCACTTTTATAAAAAACTTTTTATTCGTCTCTTCATTGTTTAGCAATAACTCAATGAGTTTTTCATCGCATTTATCAATTAAATCTTTTAAGCGGGTTTCGTTTAGCTCTTTGTTTTCTTCATCCCAAAGCCGAGAGTCGTTTTTTAGCAGGTCGCATAGTTTATTTTTAAAATCAGTTTTCATAGTATTTAACTCCAATAATTAATTTATTGTTATTATAATGTGCTATCCCTTCATAAAGAGGATCTTTTAATATATATTTAATAGCCTCAGTATATCACTTGCCATCGGGAAACAAAATAAGTAAAACTTTTCTATTTTTTTTATATCCATTTTTTAATACGATAAAATTATTATAAAATCCTTCTTTTTTCAAAATATATTTCAAACTATCCAGTATATAGTTCTTGGTATTTACCGATAAATCGTTAAATACGGTTTAAGGTTTCTAGAAATAATAGAAAATAGCTAAAGCTAAGTTGCGGCAAATCGCGGAATATCGCAAAAAATGTCCTGATAAATTAAGGTATATCAGGGATCAGGTTAGTATTGAGATAATAAATAAGCAATGAACTTATTTATTTTGAATTTTGATTCTAATGACTTATAATATTCAATGTTTGTAAATTTAACTCAGGTGGTAAACATGAAAAAAAAATTGAAGAAATAATTAAAGAGAAGGCTAATAATATTTACGAAAAATATTATTCAGATAGTCCAGAAAATGTAGTAAATGAAGCAATTAACGATAAAGCACATTTAGTCAAAGAAATTTCTTTTATTTTAAAAAGAACCTTAATCACCCCGAGAAGGAAAAGGTATTTAGAACTGAAATTTCCTTTATCTGCCAGGGATACCTTTGGATCCGATTCAAACATCTTCTTTTCCCCCAACTTCGAAGATTCACTGAACTACCTCTCCCCCTCTTATGCCCTAAATCTTTTTAAAGAAAAATATACAATCAATTCGAATAAATACTATACCAAAGAACATCAAATGCTTCAAAGAACTTACGGAATTATCCCCTATTTCACCCTTAAAGAATTATCCTGCTTATTTAAAGATTTCGCTTTATACCTTGAAGACAACAGTCAATCTTTGATTGAAACCGGCTGGCCGGAGTATAATTTCACGGATAGTGTATGGCTGTTTTGCAAATTAGCACCGAACTATCCCATTGAAATACCGGTATATATTAAAAACTTTCATAAATTTAGAAATCCCGGGAATGATCCTTATTTCTTTGTCAAAAAATATTTTCTCAATGAGATCAATCAATTTAAGAAATGCATTGGCAAAAGGACATCATTACCCAAAAGATTGTCTCATAAAGAGATTGGATATATTGAGGAGATGAGACATGAATTTTTAAACTTAAAAATATCACTATTACATGAAATCAATCAGCATCTTTTTCTAGAATCAACTGATAAAGATGTTTGGCTTAAAGATTGTGCCAGAATTCTTTTTAGTAAATTCTCAAATGAAGATCTTCAAATGATAGAAACCATTGATAGAAAATATGACAAAATACAGTTATTCAACCATCCGTTAAACGGGGGTTTGAACAGCTTAATAGAAATCATCATATTTTTCTATGAAGAATGTAAATTTGAGAAGATGAGCCTGGAAAAGAATATGATGAATTCAATCCTAGAAGGCTCAAAATTCAAATATCAAAGATATTTTAGATCTTATTATCAATTTGCTCAATTTACAGAAGATAAATATGAGAATAAGTGCTTTAATAAAATAAAAGATAAATTAAATCATGAGCTTGATAAAATTGAAAAAGAAATCGCAAAAAACAAACAATTTATTTCAGACACTATAGAGTGCGCAAAAAAAGAATGCTTGAATGTAAGCTATCTATTTAAGCAAAAATATTACCCTTTTATTGACAGCCTTATTAAATGCATTGAAAATGGTGAAAGCTTTGAAATAAGCATGCCCTTCTTAAAACAATATCCTACTCCTTCTCACAAAAAATTCATTCCCTTAAAACTTCCATCCAGTACAAAATGGGAACATGTCACCATACAATTTATAGATTATGATAAAGTGAAGATCCAGGCACCTGATAATTTTACTAAGATCGTCAATTTTCGGAAAATGGGTTTTGAAAACCTGAAAAACGGGAGGCCAAACAAGCAATGGGAATTGCTTTATGATCTCTCCCGGTATCGGGGGGATCTATCCTGGACGATAGCAACCTATCGAAAAAAAGTTGACTCCCACCCCCTTTCCACTCCCAAGATAAGAAAACAGATTCAAAGATTATCCGAAAGCCTAAAACAATACTTCAATATCAATGAGGCTCCGTTTTACGATTATGTAAAATATGAGGCCTATAAAACCAAGTTCTTCTTACTCCCAGATCCGCTCAATACTAAAAACGTCTGTGACGTCACAGAGACCTTCTAAATTATTTTCCAAAATTTAAATCCTTTATTTACAACGCTTCTGACACTTTTTTTTCGTCCTGTGTGACATGTCACTAATTATATATAAAGGTGAAAATATATGGCGAAAAAAATATCTCCCAAATATTCTAAAGATTTTTTGCATAGGACTATAGAAGTATGGCAGCCCTATTTTCCTGCTCCACTGTCCTTAGGTGATGCAAGAGAGATCACTGATAATATGACGGCTCTATTTAATTTTTTGATCAAGCACGACAGTAAATCAAATGGGAATAAATAACAAATCTATTTAAAAATTTTAATTAATGTGTCAGGAGGGTAAGTAGAACCATTGAAAAGTAGAATTTTTCATTTATGGGATAACCAAGCGAAAAGAATCGTATCTGTTGAAGCGACAAAAAGAGAGAGTAAAAACTGGATAGCTCTGTGTCCTTTTCATCCGGATAAAAATCGGCCTAATTTATGTATTGACGAAGAAAAAGAAAAATATCACTGCTTTGCCTGCAATAGAAATGGCTTTCTTTATAATCCGAAATACCGGAAATTAAGATATAGTTATCATAGAAATATTGCGGCCACTTATAATTATATGGATGAAAAAGGAAATTTATTATATCAAGTAGTCCGCTACAAACCTAAAGGATTCAGCCAGAGAAGGCCGGACGGAAATGATGATTGGATCTGGAACATGAAGGGCGTCAATCCGGTACCGTATCACCTGCCTGAAATCATCCAGTCCATAGAACCGGTGATGATCGTAGAGGGAGAAAAAGATGTCGAAAGCCTGGGAAGAATGGGATTTACTGCTACAACCAGTCCAATGGGAGCAGTAAAATGGAGGGAGTCTTATAATAAATATCTAAAAGGTAAAGAAGTGATTCTTATCCCTGATAATGATCAGCCGGGGTATCAACACTGCCGGAAAATCGGTCAATCTTTATGGGGAGTAGCTAAAAAAATCAAATGGTTAGAACTGCCTGGTTTAGAAGAAAAGGAAGATGTCAGCGACTGGATCGAAAAAGGCAATACCAAAGATAAGCTTTTGCGGTTAATCGAGGCGGCGCCTGATTTTATTCCGGAAAAATATGATGAAAGAAAAAGAACCGGAAAGTCAGCTCATTCAATATTGAAAGACAGGACAAAATCTATTGTTCCCGATCTTATCCATTTAGTTGGAGAGGATGGCAGAACTAAATACCTTTTCTGCAAAAAAGGGCAATGGCTCATTGAAGAATATTTTATCAAAGATGGTAAAAGATATTCTCCAAAACAAAATCTTCCCATTAAAATATTGGATGCCAATATTATCAATAGAACTCTAAAGATGGATGTTGCCAGACTCGCCACTGAAATTAGTGCATTTATAAAAAGCTATTTAGAGATGCCGCTTGATTCAGATTACTTGATTCTTTCCATGTGGATTTTTCATACTTACTTAATCGAAAAATTTAATACCACCCCTATTCTCTATTTTTACGGTGTCAAGGAAACGGGTAAATCGAGAGCAGGCGAAGTTTTAAGCGAGCTGGCTTTTCGGGCTCAAAGACTAACTTCCCTGACTGAGGCAACTTTGTTTCGTTCGGTGGAATTATTCAAACCTGCACTCATCATTGATGAAATAAAGCTCCTGGGCAGAGGTGGAAATCAGGGACTTGCGGACCTGATCAAAACTACTTATAAACGGGGATTAAAAGTATCAAGAATTAATCTGAATAAATATGGTGAAGATCAGATTGAATATTATGACACCTTTACTCCCCTGGTCATCTGTACCACGGAAAGCATTCCCGATATTATTGAAAGCCGGTGCATTCTCTTTATTATGCAGAAAAACAGCAATCCTCAAATAGAAAGAAAGATTGATATAAAATGGGCTAATGATTTGAGAGAAAGACTAACCGTTTTTCGGACAAATTATATTGCTAAGGAATTGCCTGAAGCGCAGTATATTGCCCGGGGAAGATTGAATGAAATTATGTTTCCGCTCTATCAAGCGCTATTGATATGCGAACCGGAGAGAAAAAGTGAATTTATCCAAATCGTAAAACGAATACAGAAAAATAAGGATAATGAAGAAGGCATGGGATTGGAGGCTGAAATTGTAAAGGCTATTGATGATGAATGTCGAGAGAATCGGGACAGGCGATTCTTAACCCAGGCCATTTCAAAACGTATCAATGAATTCCGGTCGGAGAATGAAGTCATTTCCGATCGGGTAGTCAATAACCGAATCAGGCGGTTGGGATTCCATAAAACAAGATTTAATAACGGCAGAATGGGCTTCCGCATCAATACGGAAAGACTGCGCTGCTTAAAAAATAAATATCAGATTGGGGATAAAACTGAAGCTTCTGAAGCTTCTGAAGGATAATATGAAATGCGGGATGATACATTTAAAAAGCCTGATAGCTGGAAACGCAAGCGTCGCTTTTGTTTTGGCACAAGGGTTTTATGAATTTCTATTCTTTTCGGAATCCTTCGCTTATCTTATATAAAGCTTCAGAAGGTTCAGAAGCTTCAGAAAATTTAAAAAGGCTGTGGAAAACTCATCCTTTAAAAAATGTGTGCATTCATTAAAAAATGGAATGATCCTTATAATTTTATTTCATACAAAATATTGGAGGAAAATAAAATCAATGAAAAATATTGAAAATAAATCTTATTTGCTATATAATGCGTATATGGATGATTTAATAGAAAAATTAGAAATTTATCGGTTTGAAAATCGAATCAGCCAAAGAAAATTGGCTGACCTACTACATGTCCACTTCTCAACCGTAAACCGCTGGTTCAAAGGAAAAACCAAACCCAACAAAATTCAGAGATACCACATCAAAAAATTATTTGAGGATCACAATTTCCAGGGATAGAACTTTTAAAATATTTGACATATTAATATTTTCTAAAAGGCGGACATATGAAAGCAGTATTATATGCACGAGTTTCCAGTAAAGAACAAGAAGAAGGTTTTTCCATCCCTGCTCAATTAAAACTAATCAAAGAATATGCTTTAAAAAATAAATTAAAAATAATCAAGGAATTTATTGATGTAGAAACGGCCAAACAAGCTGGAAGATCTAGCTTCAATAGTATGATAGATTTTTTAAAAAATAATAAAGAAGCCAAGAATATCCTTTGTGAAAAGACTGATCGACTGTATCGAAATTTCAAAGATTATCTCACCATTGAAGGTCTTAATTTAATTATCCACCTGGTTAAAGAAAATGAAGTTTTATCTAAAGAATCGAAATCTCATCAGAAGTTTATTCACGGTATTAAAATTTTAATGGCTAAAAATTATATTGATAACTTATCCGAAGAGGTTAAAAAAGGATTACTACAGAAAGCCCATGAAGGTTACTATCCTTCCTATGCCCCTTTAGGTTATATCAATGTAGAAAAGGAACTAAATGGTAGAAAAATAAAAGCTATCGAAATCGATCCACCCAAATCTCAGATCATTAAGAAAATATTCAAGCTCTACAGTACCGGGGAATACTCCGTTGAGAAGATTAATCATTTTGCTAATAAAGAAGGATTAAGAAGCAGAAAGGGTTATAAATTATACAAAAGCACTATCTATAAGATACTGAAAGACCCTATCTACTACGGAGATTTTAAATGGGACGATAAGATTTATAAAGGCAAACACACGGCCATCATCAGTAAAGAACTTTTTGATCAGGTACAAAAATCCTTCTCGAAATCGAATAGGTCTGAAAAAATCCAAAAACATAATTTTGCTTTCTCCGGACTCTTAACCTGTGCCAAATGTGGTTGTACCATCACGGCAGAAATTAAAAAAAATAAATATGTTTACTACCACTGCACCAACTATAAGGGTAAATGTAGGAAAAAATTTATAAGAGAAGAATACTTAGCCGAAAAACTGGGTGAGTTAGTAAAAAAGATAAAGATTGAACCTAAGATTATCAACTGGATGAAAGAAGCTCTATTAATGAGTCACCAAGATGAGAAAGAATATCATGATAGTCAGATAAAATCCTTACAAGAACAATACACTAAACTACAACATCGTCTGGATAAAATATATATTGATAAGTTAGATGAAGTAGTCACTACTAAATTTTATCAGGAAAAGACTAATGAATGGAAAGACGAACAAAATAATATACTCATTAATCTTCAAAAACATAAAAATGCCAATACCAATTATTTCGAACAAGGAATTAAAATTTTAGAACTTTCGCAAAAGGCTTATTCTTCTTATCTTAAGCAGGATAACGCCGGGAAAAGAAATCTTTTAAATATTCTGCTATCGAACTGCACCTTAAATGAAGAAAAGCTTTATCCTACTTATAGAAAACCCTTCGACTTACTTGCCAACAGCCCTTCTCGTTCTACTTGCCCTATTGGACACGTTCAGAACTTTTAAGGGAAATATTGCAACTGAAAATATTAGATTAAATCAGTTAATTCTTCAATATTAGAAGCAATTTTTAACAATTAGAATCTGTAAAATCTTTATATTAGAGCCCTTCAGTAAAATGCTAAAGGGCTTGGAATGTCAGGCTCCCCAACAAAACGATTTTCGAACTTTTTGTATGAGTGATGATACTGAAGAATTATATCAAAAGTTAGAAAAATTAATTAGTATCTCTTAAAATAAGTTCTGCTTTTAATTAACTTACACTTCCTATTGAATAGGTTCAGAACTTTTAGCTGGGGGAAGATCATATGTAAAAAGTTTTTTTTATCTTAAACTAACAGTTAATAACAAAAATATTTTAATCTTAAATCAATATAAAAAGGGACACCGAAGTGCCCCTTTTATTCAATTGTTTATTCTTCTATATTTTATTTTCTATGAAAATAACTCATCATACTTCATTAAGGTCTGCTATACAAACTAAATGTATCTGTTTTGTATGGATTCCAATGACACATGGATATTTCCGGTTGTCTAAGTTTGGATATTACATTTCCATCCTGGCTTTCAGGTTAGCCAGGATCAATACTCCTTTTAATCTGTCGCTACCAGCTTGGCTTATTACTCCTATTTTGGTGGGACATTAGAGTTGAAGATATCGTATTTGATCTTCCAAGAACCATCAGATTGCCTTTCATATAGGGTCAAGGCTTTACCATCTGGCATAGCAATAATCGTCTCGCCGCCTGCTTTTGGAGTCACTTTCAATGTGTATGTACATCGAGTTAATCCTAAGTCGCCATATACCTTAGCTTCCTCTATACTATGGATGGTAATATCTAAATTCATCTTATCGAATCCGGGCTTCTGTCCTTCTCGTATCTGCTCTTTCCCGATTTGAGCAGGGGCGTCTGGTGGCATCCGTACCCCGTCATCAGCCCATAGGGAAATCCAAAGATCAAAATCTCCAGTGTTAACCCCGACGGCATATTGGCTTAATACCTCTTTGATCGCAGTGATATCGGCTTCCATACTATCTGCCTCCGTTTTGTAACTAAAAGTAAAGCAAAGAATCGCTGAAGTGATAACCAAGATGGTTGTTAAGAGTAGCCAATTTGATTTTTTCATTTTTCTCCTCCTTGCTGATTAGATCAGCATTTAAATTTTGAACAACCTCAAATGTATCATTGGGGAGTTAATTCACATAACATGTATATACACATCACCTCCTTCAACATTGGGTTGTTGAAATTGCGAGCACCACAGGTTCCGCAGCATCTCGGTTGTTATCTCTCCAACATTCTTGTATGCCCACATTCTGTGTCGAAATACTGGGTTGGCGTAGATAGCGATGCGTAGTCGCACATTTCCACCAAATCTTTCAATTATCATTTAATATCCAAATTATCAATTGGACTTACTATTTTATTCATCGCAGTTTTAGTAACAAGTGTTTATATTTCTGTTGTTTTTTAATTTTTATGACCTAACAACTCTTGAATACTGGTCTGTACCCGATTAGCTGGACACATAGAAAGTCTGCTATAATAATAACATGAAAGGAAGTGTTAAGCTAATGGGAAAGAAAAGATTTACACCTGAATACAAAGAAGAAATTATTAAACTGGT